>JADMIO011367154.1_pt1 | contig 28274 bp, 27 predicted proteins | sample 8958161 | NCBI WGS metagenome assembly JADMIO01 (sample SAMN16585339, study PRJNA669376) | soil metagenome | isolation source: Crop rotation soil | place: USA: Cullars Rotation, Alabama | collected 2011 | reverse complement strand
ACGCTCTTCCGATCTCAGAAACAAGGTTGGGACAAGCACTTCCAGGCTAACACAGTCAGAAATCGAAACGTACTCTCAACAGTTCGCTTAGGCATGGAAGTTTTGCGGCATTCTGGCTACACAATAACAAGGGAAGACTTACTCGTGGCTGCAACCCTACTAGCTCAAAATTTATTCACACATGGTTACGCTTTGGGGAAATTATGAGGGGATCTCTCAGTGCTTAACGTCCCTTGTAAAGAACATTGAGAGGAGGTTATTGAATGTCACTCCTCTTGACACGATATTACCGCCTATTACTACAGTAAATGGCGCCGTCGGATCTGTACCTGTTCGATTGTCGGCAGCATTCCTTTCCTTGTCACTATTCATGACCACAATGTTATAGCGATCATGATTTTCGAGAATATAGCGCGTAAGCTGGTCCGGATAATCCGGGAAAAGCTCCTTTGCAATATTCCATATCCGCTCATAAAATCGATGATGATTCTTATTACCCTCTTCCCTCAGGGCTTCGAAAGTCTTAGTAACCTCCTTAAAATCTACTGAATGGTCAGCCTTCTTGCCGCTCGTATGTATTAACATAGAATAATTGGTCTCGTGATCATTTACATACGTATTAAGGAAAGCAACCGTCACCAGAAATCTGAATAGAGCTTCTCTCAAATATTTTGGATCGTCGCCTTGGTCTGGGAGAAGCTCCAATCGATAGTCGCGGGGCGCAAAGTTTGATGGGAAGAAAATCTCCTGTCCCGTGTAGTTAGAATGGGGCGGGAAATCAATCCAGAATTCGTTTTCATTATTATGCGTTTTATTCAGATCTAATCTAGCAGGGGTGGCCGTAACTCCAATATAAATACCATCCAAGCCAATGAGCTTCTCGGTAAGTTCGTAGATCTTGCTCTTCTCCTGGTTATTGACTTTTGAATTGGGGGTAGCATAGTCCGCTTCGTCATCAATAATGACCTTTTTCTTTATGTGTCCAAGCTTAAAAATGAGATTCTTGAGATCACTAGAATTTTTTTTGCAAAATATAACCCAGTGATGGTCGCCAATAACTATATCGTTGGGTATTATCTCGCTAAATCTCTTTGGCGAAGGCGATAGCCCTGACTTTTGAAACCTTTCGAGATTCTGACCCAATAATTGAACACTGTCGTTCAGTAATACTACGACTATCTTAAAATCCTCATCCAGAAGCTTAGCCGTTAGGGCTATCATCATTTCTGTTTTGCCACTTTGCGGTTCACCGTAGATGACGAACGACCTGCGGCCATTTACAATATTCGTGATGGCAGTGCTGGCTACTTCTTTAATACGATCCACTTCTTGCTTCTGTGCAACAAGCTTTGCAAGACGCCTTTCGTATCTATTATGACTCTCTGTTTCTTTTTTTAGCGCGGCCAAATCAAACATAAGTTACCTCGGTAAGCTTCTGCTCTGCATTCTAGTACATGAGGTTATTGCCTGCAAACTATTAAGATTTAGTTCATAATCAAACATGCACCGCATGATATCATCGGAATAGACAGTAAGCTTAAGCGATAAACTTAAATGAATGCCATCAAACCTCGTCCAATACATCCATTCCCAGCACGTATGGCGCCTGAGATAGCCTTTAAGGCTTACGAGAAGCTGCCCAAGGCATCAATTATTGTTGACCCCATGTGCGGTTCGGGCACGACATTACGCGCAGCAATTGATCACGGCCTTAGGGCAATTGGTAGCGATCTCGATCCATTAGCAGTTCTGATTGCGCGCGTTAATACCACCCACCTAGATACCGCCTACGTAACCGAACTAGCAAGAGAGGCTGTTGCTAAAGCGCAAACTATTAAAATTGGCCAAACAAATCTGCCTTGGATTGATGGCGATGAGGAGACTAAAAGATTTATTGATTTTTGGTTCGCCCAGAAGCAAATTGAAGATCTAAGGAAGCTAGCTATGGTCATCTTGAGAGATTATGATGGAGCCGTGCAAGATTTCATGAAAGTTGCATTGAGCAGACTGATAGTCACTAAGGAGCAGGGCGCATCTCTTGCTCGAGATACCTCCCACAGTCGGCCTCACAGGGTATCGCTTACGAATAATTACGACGTATTATCAAACTTCCTAAAATCTGTAGACATTGTTGCGCGTCGCCTTCCCGGTAAGAATGCACCGCGAGCAGATGTCAGGGTCGCAGACGCACGTCACCTCTCCACAATACCCAATGCAAGTGTGGACCAGGTAATAACTTCTCCGCCCTATCTAAACGCTATCGATTATATGCGCGGTAACAAACTCTCACTGGTTTGGCTTGGACACAAGATAGGCGAACTAGGTGAAATCCGCCGAAACAACATAGGGGCAGAGAGACGCTTAGAAGAAGAGGAGTCACAAAAAAAGGCTCGTGAAATGTCAAATAGCATCTATTTTTATCCACATTTGCCTGATAAGCAAAAACGAATATTTGATAGGTATTTAGTCGATATGCTCGAGTCCATGCAAGAGATCAGCAGAATACTAAAACCGGGAAGCAATGCTATTCTCGTTGTCGGTAATTCAAACCTAAAAGGCGTATTCATTGAGAACACAATGGCTGCATCACTTGCCGCATCGATGGTTGGCTTAGAGCTCATTCGTCGAAAAGATCGAATATTGCCCACTAATAGCCGTTACCTCCCCCCACCATCCTCACACGACCCATCGTCTTTAGCAAAGCGCATGCGAACAGAGGCGGTTATGACGTTTCGCAAAGTCCAGCTCGCAATCTGAAATACCAACAGTTCCGGAGAATGACTTTGGAGCGCCAGTAGTGAGGTTCGGAGGACGTACCTCTTAATTCTCGCACACGTTACATAAATGACTTTTATTCAACTATTATGAATGGATGGATGTAACTGCTTTAATCAATTCCATGAATGAGTGCGATCGAATATTGGCACAGAACGCATATATCAATCATAAACAACTCACAGACGTATTTGCCCCACTGCGGGATCAACTGCCCAATGGTATTGCAGCCTACCTAAAACTCATATTGAAGCCTCGGCAATTAGTAATGTGCTTCCGCGCACGTTCAATGCTAAATTCAATCGAGGATAAGCGGCTGGCTCACAATGAGACATTCATATCTACAGAGATGGCTCGGCTTGCCAGCTTTTTCGATGACGTCGAAGGCAATTCACTGGATGAGCAGCAACGGCGGACAGTACTTACTGACGAAGATAACAGCTTAGTTATTGCTGGAGCAGGATCGGGCAAAACACTCACTATTGTCGCCAAAGTACAGTATTTGTTGCGAGTTCTCGGTGTCCCACCCCAAGCAATCCTACCAATATCTTTTACCAAAAAATCGGCCGAGGACATGAAGAGGCGCATAAATGTTAACGGAATTCACCCTCAAACCTTCCATAAGTTCGGCCTTACAACCCTACAAAATGTTGAACAAAGACAACCAAGCATTTTTGATGGCAATAAAAGTAGTGTTCTACTGCGCGAGTCTCTCAAGCTGCTAACACAGGACCATGAATATTTGACTAGGCTCAATGATTTTTTTATTCACTACATCAAAATTCCTAAGTCAGAATTCGATTTCGAGTCTTTGGGTGATTACATTCAGTACCTAAAAGACCAGAATTACACTACCTATAAGAAGGTTGAGATTCCTTATCAAGGTAAGAAAACCTACCGCAATGAGGTGGTAAAGAGCATACAGGAATGTATTATTGCCAACTTCTTGCTCTTTAATCGTGTTCCATATGCCTACGAGGCAGCTTACGCCCTACCCGTCGCATCATTTGGCAAAAAATCACGTTATAACCCTGATTTTACTCTGTTCGTCGGTGACCAGCAGATCTACCTTGAACATTTCGGCATCGATAGAGAAATGAATGTCCCAAAATTTTTTGCGGGGCCGGGCGAAACCTACATACAAGCAAAGAATAAGTATTTATCCGGCATCGATTGGAAGCGCAGAACGCATAATGCGAATGGCACTTCCCTGCTGGAAACATATTCATATGAGTTTACTGAGGGTACTTTAGAAGAAAATCTTAAGGCAAAGTTAGAACAAGCAGGGGTAACACTTGACCCTATGACCCAAGAAGAAATGTGGGAGGTTATACAGGAATCAGCAAAGGATGAGGTTGATGCGTTTGTTTCATTAGTTGACACCTTCTTGGCATTAATGAAGTCAAACAACTACACGCTTGAGGAAATTGCGTCCCGTAACGCTGCAGTAGGCATAGACGTCTTCCTAAAAAAACGCGGGGAGCGATTTCTGGAGTTGTTTGCTCCCCTTTACGAAATGTACGAAGAACACTTGGTACAAAATGAGCAGATCGATTTTAGCGACATGATAAATCGCGCGACGCAATACATAGAGAACGGAAATTATCACTGCCCGCTTCAATATGTAATCGTGGACGAATTCCAAGACCTATCAGTAGGGCGCTATAAGATTCTGGAAGCTATTCGCAAGCAGAACCCCAACGTTAAGTTCTACTGCGTGGGCGATGACTGGCAATCGATATTTAGATTTGCAGGTAGTGATATAGCCCTATTTAGGGATTTTGAGGCTTATTTTGGCTACACGGCAACATCTAAAATCGAAACGACGTATCGATTTAACGAACCTTTGATATCGGCGAGTTCAGAGTTTATACTCAAGAACCCAAATCAAACGAGTAAAACTCTCCGAGCCCCGTTGGACAAACCCCCTACAGGCTACTCGATTATTGAGTCAAATGGTGATGACGATTCGAAGGCGTTTATGGATGCTATAGGTAGACTGGCCAGAGAGGGCCTCAAGCCGGATGATGAGGTCTACATCATTGGTCGATACAATTTTGACCTTAAGCGTCTTAGAGATTTGCCTAGCCTAATGAAAGTTAACCTCGCCGCTGGTAGCGTACGTTGTCTCATTCCCGTCGGAAAATATAAAGGCAAGGTCGTTACCGCAACATTCCAGACAGCGCATAGGTCAAAAGGCCTAGAGGCCGACTACACCGTCCTCCTTAATTGCAATAGCGGCAAATATGGCTTTCCTTCCGGGAAGGCGGACGACCCACTGCTCAACCTATTACTGAGCTCGGCTGACCAATTTGAGAATGGAGAAGAACGACGTTTATTCTACGTTGCGCTTACTCGCACGAAAAAACATGCCGTACTCATAACAGACAAGTACCGAAAATCTAAATTTATCAAGGAGCTTCAAGACGATAATGGGGGCCGCGAAACTAGCTGTCCTCGCTGTAAGCAGGGCGAGCTAGTTCTTAGATCGGGCAAAGGTTATCGGTTTTACGGCTGCTCTAACTTCGCGTTTGGCTGTACATATTCCCAAAGGCAGGCACCCATCAGCTCCAGGAATGAGATAGCCCCAGTGGAGTCGGCAGTTGTAGAAGCAGAAGATGATTTGTTTGACGAAGCCGAAATAGCTCCAACGCCACCAAAGTCTGAATTCGGCCATGCAAGCGTGCCCGCGTTTAAGACGACTAACCTTACGAAGAGCGAGTTAAATCGACTTGATGCATTCTTGGCAAAGCCCCAGGCATACGCTATATCACGCAAAGCTCGAGAAAAAGTCATCGATCTGGACATCATAAGACACAAGTTCAATACTGAACAAAAAACACGGTTCGATAGAGCGCGTAGCATATGGAAGGCAAACCTTAGGCCATGATCGTAGCAAAGCAATATTATTCCCACTCTTCTGGCCTCTTGTTTTCTCCTGGACACTAGTGGATAGAATATTGAGGACAGTCCTCTAAGAGAAGGATCAGGAGGACGGACACCTTAAATATGGTTAGCACTTGTGATGGAATCTCGAGGACCGTCCTCTAACGGATAGGAATTTTGTCATATTGATTATCTGTAACGAAAATCACATTTATCTCTCTGTTTTAGGCTTGGCCCCTAAGTCCCAAGTCCCCAATATTACGCTGTTCTTTTTTGAGGTCCCTTGCGCAAGTGGCGGAAAAAGCTTGGTCCGGTTTTGTTTTTGAGTTGTTCTTGCACTAATGGCAGGTAGGGTTGCAATTGGCCGGATAACGTAGTCATCATAGTGTGGCCGGCAACGTCATAGGTGCCCGTAGCTGCGACTGCCGGTGCCAATAGGCGCCTCCTTAGCGTGTCGACGTGCTTGCCATAGATAGTAGCGATTTGAGCTTGCGTGCGGCCAAGGGCAAGGTATGCGCTATGTTCCAACTGTTCTTCGCTTAAGTTAAACGGGGGCAAAGGATTTTGCGGATAGAACACCTTGGGTGTATCGAAAGACATCATAACAGCATTAGAAAGTGTTTGCCCGCCAATTTTAAATATGGCCTCGCAAATATAGGAGCCGGCGCTACTGGGAGTTGTTTCCGTCAGCCGTGCGCATTCTGCGTTTACGATGCCGAATGAAGCGAGTACAAAGGCCGTCAAGTGGCGGGGCGGAATGCCATTGGGCTCAATATCAACTGACGTCCTTTCGGGCAGTTCAACACGGGTTATGTACGCATCTTGCTCGTACAGCGGCACATTGCTGAATACGCGTAAAGGAAGGGGCTGCGGTATCTCTGTTGTAGGCATTAGTGTATGTTATAACATGGCTTAGGGGCCAAGCCTAAAACAGATACTTTGAGCAACAAAACCCACAGCCAAGACAGCAGCATCCCGCTACAATACCCGCCTGTAAGGAGAATTACGCATGACAGAAATCCCATCAGTAACGTTAAATAACGGCATTAAAATGCCTCAGCTTGGCCTGGGCGTCTTCCGGATGCCACAAGAAGAGACTGCACAAAACGTCCGCACTGCCCTGGCGGCTGGATACCGGCTGATAGATACTGCCGCAGCCTACCAGAACGAAGAAGGCGTGGGCGAAGGCATTCGTACAGGCGACATCCCCCGCGAAGAATTATTTATTACCACCAAACTTTGGAATCCCCAGCAAGGCTATGACACCACGCTGAAGGCGTTTGAGATGAGCATGGAAAAGCTGGGCTTAGAATACCTGGACCTTTACTTAATCCACTGGCCGCGGCCAATGCACGGCAAAGCCACCGAAACATGGAAAGCGTTCGAAAAGCTGTACAAAGACGGCCGCATTAAAGCCATAGGCGTCAGCAATTTTACCCCGGAACATTTAGACAAGCTGCTGTCCGAAACAGAAGTTGTGCCTGCGGTTAACCAGGTAGAACTGCACCCGCTGTTCACCCAGAACGAACTGCGCAAGTACGCCCTGGAACATGGCATTCAGATAGAGTCGTGGTACCCATTAGGCGGCCAACACAACAAAGAAGACCTGCTTGGCCTACCCTTGCTGGCAGAAATAGCCCAAAAGTACGGCAAGACGCCGGCACAAGTGGTGCTGCGCTGGCACACGCAGCTGGGCCTGGTGGTTATTCCTAAGTCGTCTAACGCGGAACGCATTAAGCAAAACGCCGACATATTTGATTTTGAACTGAGCCAGGACGAGGTAAATGCCGTCTCTGCCCTGGACACAGGCAAGCGCCTGGGCGGCGATCCAAACACGCTTGAGTAAAGCAAAATCTAGAGTACTTTACGGCGCCGCCGAGTACACGACCGCCAGTAACGATGCGGCCTTTAGGCGGGGATCAACAAATGCGCGGAAGCCGTACGGGCCGCTGTATGGGTCTGCGCCCTCGTAGCGCAGCGTCTGTAGGCCGTTGGGCGCGTAAACTAACATAGCTTCGCCATCTTCAGCGCAATTAATACGCTGCATACCCCGGAAATTGGGAGGGTTGTCATGGGCATACGTAATATTTTCGTACTGCCCGTCAATGCCGTAATCCAACATTGACCGCCTTTCAAAAAAACCATCTCCCCACTTCGCACCGTGCGTATTCACTCCCGACGAACGGTCGCGGTCGGAACCGGTTTGCAAGGCAATTTCCACGCGGTCCGGCCTGCAGGACCGCAATATCAGGGCGCCGAATGCATGGCCGTTACTGCGTTCAATTTCGTCATACAGCTCTGGCCCCGACAATGCGCCGCCGGGATCGTGCAGCATGGCAACCGGACCGGTGCGCATGTGCGGCAAAGCTTGTTCTACATAGGGCGTAAGGGCGGCATAGCGAACAGCGGCAATATCCTCTATAGGGTCGCCGCTCAACGCCAGCGCTGCTACGTCAACACCTTGCTTGGCATACTCTTGCAGTGCGTAGTCGCGGCGCACATGTGCGTCTGGGTTGGCACCCAAAGGAAAGAGCGGGAACGGTGCGGCGCCTTGGGCCAGGTCTCGTTCGATAGTTGGCAAGCGGATTGCAGACATAACTGAATATTATAAAATAACAATATTAACTACGCAATATGTGTGCATACTATAACAAGTAGCATCATTCTATATGTCATCATCAGAAATAACACTTATATATCCGCCGGGCGAAAAATCCAGCCATCTTGCCGAGCTTGCCTCGTACAATCCTGCAGGTATAAATGGACTGCTTAATGACTTTGATACCCTATACGCGGCATACTGCCAAAGCTGCGGCCTGGACCCAAGCGACCCGCACATACGGTACCGCAGAAACCGCGGACGTTACAAAATAGCCAGCGGACCGCTGTATCATTTGGCCGAAGTGTATGCGGACGCGCGGTTTGTAAATGCTGTGCATGGGCGCGAGTTTGACCTGGATACATACACCGATGGGCTTGATACTTCCGTCCATACGCCAATCTTTCCGCACATCAATGCGTTTCATGATTGCGCCCAAATAGAAGGCAGCGTAAACCGCGAAGCCACTGACGCGATTATCGCCGAGGTATCGGCCGATACAAACCACCCTCACTATGCGGTATGGCAGGCGTACGCCCGGGTGCTGCCGGATTTTGCTGCGTCCGAAAAGGAAGTACGCGGCTGGGACCGGCCAACCGACCCCGAACAAGATTTTCGCAGATCATTCCAATATATACCCGAAGAAACCATTATGCCCCTTGTCGTGCGGCTGGCCGAGCACTATTACAACCGGGGAGCCGCAACCGGCAAGGCGCTTGCGAACCTGCTTTTAAGGAAATCACCAGAACTAGCATGGTCATCAACCAAAAGCCGCCAATTTTTTATCGGTTTATTCCCCGACGCCAGTTCGTGTCCGCACGCAACAGCAGTACAGCCATACCCCATAGATAAACCCTTGCCGTTCACTGACGGATACAATAAGCACGGAACACTTTGGACGCGCGAGGATCTGACTGTTGATCCTGGCGAAACAAGCACCTTCTGCCCGCTGTCCAGCAGCATCGAAATGCGTTCGGCCCTAGAACGTGACCGCGGAATTGTTAATGCAATGTTTGCGTATCAAAGCAGGTTTACCGTACGGAACTTCCATAGGGGCCGCCATCCCGACAGCGGATCGGGCGCAGAACTACACCTTATACGCACCATTAGCGTGCTTGGCCAAACGGTTATTGCAGAGCAGTACAGCTAGCTAAAACTTCGCCGTCGTTTACTGCACAAATAGCAGCCCGTACCGTCTTTATGCTGGCTCGCCGCCTCGCCTTCTTAATAATTTGGGCGCATAGTTGCTTGCGATCGACAGGGCTGCCAATCCGTAGTAAAACCTCATGTCGGTAGCGACATTCGTAATGGGCTCACCTACTTGCGGCCAAATCTCACTGAGCCAGACGGTGGATGCGCCTAGAACAAGGCCAACAGCGCCAACGGCCGCGCCGCCATCAACACTGGCGTTAACATTTAATTTATGAGTTTCATTCTTTGGCATGCCCTTTAGAGTGGTTGAGGTCACATAGGCGACGCTGCCTAAGCCGAGTACCGTGTTTCCGCGGAAGATGCGGGTCATAATATGATTGCCGATCCGCCGCGCACGCGATGGTTCACCTTGTTCCGGAGCACGCGGCTCGATTCCGGGCAGTGCCTCGTTCATAACGTTAACGAGGCCGGAAAAATTTTTACCCGTAGCGGCTACGCCTCTTGGGAACCTATGCAGTGCCTCCGTGGTGGCTGCTCCAACAGCTGTTTGCATGCCGGCAAACGTTGCGCCGGCTGTTGCCGCGAAAAGCAATGGGCTAACGGCAGGCGGAGTATTTTCCAGCACCGGCAATGCGACGGCCGGTACCACAATGGCCGCCCCGCGTAACCTATCTACGGTCTGCAGGCCAACTGTCAGTGCTGCTATACCGGCCATTGTAAGCTTATGGTTACTGTCCCGAATATCGGCAATCCCCTCCGTGACCACCTGTCCGAGCCTACGGAAAATATTCACATGTTGTGGGGGTTGCTCGGGCTGAGGGGGTTGTTCTGGTGACGGCATACTCATACTCCTTATATCGACGCTAGTCCACATTTTTGCAAATTATTTACATATATGTGGAAGTCGCCGTCATATTATAGCAGTCTGGCCTACTGCAGCCGTAAGCGGTTTATTTGTCTAAAACTTTGTAAAAGTTCTGGGAATCTATTAGCTCAACGCTAGAGTCAATGCTCAGGTATACAATCACACCTTTAATACCTTGTAACTTCCGTGCGCGTTCACTAACCTGCAATGTTCGTTCTTTATCTTGCACACTTGTTATTAGAATGTACAAAACCGGATAGCGCTCCTGCAATGCAAGCCTGTAACCTGGGCTGCTAAACAAATACTCTACAGAGCGGCTGTAAGGTTTAATCTCTATTGCGCACACAACACCGTCTTTTTCGTCGATGATTGCTCCGTCGTGGACTACTCTTTTACCATTGGAGAGTATTTCTACATATTCTTGCAGAGAGTAGTGGTTGTAATGTTGCAGTCTTGATTCCAGATCTTTAAATACTTGAGTTTCTAATGTTGCCATTCTGGCTTGGAACTCATTAATAGTTTTGGATCTAGATTGTCTAGCTGAAGATGGAGCTGTGGGGGTAGTTGGACCTTTGGGGCCTCTGCCTTTTGGAGTTTTGTCGTCTATGTCGTCTTTTTCTTGTTTTGCCTTTTTCTGTAAGTACAGATCCCGCTCATGGTTACTTAGGGCGCGAATAATGGTATCGCCGCCTTTAAAGCGCATGACTATGCTCATAAGCGCAAGCGTAAACATCCGTCCGCCAACCAGCACGGCGATACAGGCGACAGCCGCGGCAATGGCTACCTCATGCTTAATTACCAAGGCCACTGCGCCAATGAGCCCAACGCCCGCGTAGCGGTTAAGGTTGTCGAGCATAAGCTGCCTGGGCGAGCCGTCCTGCGCCTCAATATTTAGAATACCGAATACAATGTGGATGACGACCGACGCAACAGCACACACCACGCCCATGGTGGCAAATATGGCAATAAGGGTGTCGCTCTGCATAATGTATGGTCTAAAAGTCTCTGGTAACGGTTACAGTATATCACCTCTGTACGGCTAGCGTCCCGCTAATCCGAATAGCCTGCCAGCCCGCTTATTACTATGAGCGCCTTTACATTATGATTGTTGCCGGAAGATCGCGTAGGAGGCCGGACGCCTGCCATGCACGCCGGGCCGTTCTACAAACCAACCGCACTCGCCATCTGCCGCAGGATTGCCAAACAGACTTGTAGCTGCCGGCACGACCTGATCCATACCGGCATCGTTGCCAACCGACACATCGGGCGCTTTAATTACCAGCAGGCCGCCGGGACGCAGCAGATCTTTGGCGCCGGCAACGCCTGCAATGCATTCCTGGATGCCGGCAGAATGTACCGCACCCATAACGACAATATCCGCAGTCGTGCCTTGTATACTAAGCCGGCCGAGTTCAGCCGCAATACCATCTGAATAGGTATGCACCTCCGGCATAACCGTTCTTGCGATGTCAGTGCCCGTGGGCAGCGAGGCTTGCAGTATCCCTGCGCTGCGCGCCCTTTCCAGGCCTATTCCTGCAGATTTCATTTTTGCGCCGATAAGGCCGTTTAGAAAATGCGCGCTTTTGCCTCCGGAAACCAAATGAACATTCTGTGCGGCGCCCATAAGCCGAATAGCAAAATCCGCGCCGGTTAAACCCGGGCCAAGGTTTACGACCGTACTGGCAGGTCCGTCCACAAAAAACCTATTTTGCGGGTGGCCGTGAAACTCTACAGCTAAAGCCCCCTGCGGGTCAGGCATGACCGAAACCTGGGGAGCGACGGGCATAAACTGCCGCCATTTGTCCGTTACGGATCCTATGGCGCTATCAACCCTATAGGTCCATACGCCCAGTGTCCTGCTTAGCCGTTCAAACCGCTGCCGCATGCTTGGGTTTGCTCCGGAGTACATAGTATCCATACGACGGGTGAGTTCGCCGCCGTCAAAATCGTACCAAGAATCGCCCTCATCGTTTACCTTGCGGGTAAACAATGACAAGGCTAGTTCGCTCAACCGTCCTATAGTACCCTCCCGTCTAACGTGCACCGTCCGCTCGTTACCCGACAGTGTAGAAATGGCCCAATATGCCCATACCTCGGGATCGGCTGCAGCAACTGCCGCATGTTCCTCTGCGTTTAGGTGCAGGTCGCGGCTTGTCTGCTCTAAAAAAACGGGATAGTACTTTTGAAGCTGTGGTGGAATAGCGGGCATGAATTACAAATATACGTCGCTAAAACTTAGCAAACAATGGTGCTAGTTTATTTTTACCCAGCTGCCGGAACCAGTGGTGCTTAGGCGGTAAAGCGGCGTTGTGGCAGCAGTTGGGGTTGTGCCTGGCGCGTAAATATTGAGTGTTACGTTGTCGTTTACTTTAGGGGTGAGCCGGTCGCCGTCAATGCCGGAAACACGGAAGGGGTTAGTGGTTACTGTACCGTTAATAGTAAGCGTGCCCGTACCCTGGAAGCTGCCGGCAGAATTTTGCGTACCGCTTAGCGACAACAGCGTTATGGTGGTGGCTGTAAAATGAGTAATGCTGTCGCACTTTTCGGGGTGTTTGGCGGGGTTGCAGCCGTTGCCGGTGGAGTAGTCGAGCGTCAGGTAGCTTGCCGGATCAACGGTGCCGGTTGCAGTAAAGAATGCGTCAAACGATAGGTCTGCCTTGTCATTTTGGTTAGCGGCAACCAGTCCGGGCAGCTTATCGCTGTTAAATACAGGTACTACCTGCTTACTGGACGTAAAGTCCATGGGGCCCGCGGCGTCAAAGACAATAAGCGTGCCGGCGGCAACAGCACTCCAGTTACCGGCATTATCTTGCACACGAACGTTAATGTCGTAGGGGCCGGCGGCAAGGTTCGTGCCGAATGTTGCGGTCAGGTTTGCCGCTATAACCGCGTTGCTGGCATTTGTTTGCTGGCTAGTAAGGTTCATTGGCGTACCGTTGCCCTCCCCCGGGTCTGTTGCGCCTACAAAGTATTCGGCGCGGTTAATACCAGAGGAATCGTCGGATGCCGGTACCGAAAGTGCCGCTGTGGCAGTGAGCGGTTTGGGGTTAGTAGTACCCCAGTCAAACGTACCGAGCGTGGGAGCAGTAGTGTCGGAGGTCTGCACGACCAAGTAATCGGTAACCGTATTGCTCCAGTTGCCGTCCGCATCTACTGCGCGGAAGGTAAATTTGTAGGTGCCTGGTGTTTGTATGTCGGCGCCAATGCCTGCGTAAATAGTACCCAGGTTATATCCCATGGGCGTACCGTTACCTTGGCCCGGGTCGGTGTCGCCTTGATAATATTCGCCGCCTATTACCCCTACGTTGTCGGTTACTGGCAAGTATACGCCAGCTTCCCCTGCAGCAGGCTTGGGGTTGTTCTCCCACGTCGGAGTTCCCGCTATAGGGGCTTGTGTATCAGGGCCGATGTGCCTTTTATATATCTGTGCCTTACTGTCGAATGCGCTGGTTTCGTCCGAAACTGCAGCGTCAAATCCATCGGGGCTGAGCGAAACATAAACATTAATACCGGTGGCATTACCGCCAATGACTACCCGCTTGTTGGTCTGCGTGTCAACCAACCACATACGCTTTATAGTACGGTTCACGTCGGTTGTACGCACACTTTGCGCGAGCACTCGGCCATCGTAGCTTACATCACCAAAAAACCACATAGATGCATCTGGCTGAGTCGTTACATCCGATGTGGCAAATACTTTTCGGGTCTGCCCAGTGGTGTGGTCTTCGTAATAGATGCTGGCATTATCCTCACCTATATATATAGTAGTGTTGCCGTCGCCCGTAATAGCAAGGTGGCTCACCCTGTTGCCGTGCAGCTGCACCGATGTATCTGTAAGGCGATCGTAGCGGTACGTTTTTATATTTATCGGGTCCGAACTGTCGTAGGCAACAAAGTAACGGCCGTCATCGGATACGTCTGTTGCAACCATGGGAGCAGGCGCCGTTGCGGATGCACCGGTAGTTAGGTCGTATACCGCGCCCTTAGCAAAAACCAGGTTGCCGTTATTTACAAAGCCAACAGTAGCGCCGGTTGTATTGTTGCCGAGCGGTACGGTGGTGCCGGCCTGCACGTCGCGCACATATTCGCCGGGGCCGCTGCCAATGTTGGTGGCGAACGTTTCAAAGACTACTTTAGAACCATCCCCGCTAATACCCTGTACAACAGACGTGTTATTGCCTATCCCGCCTAGAGGGTCGCGGCTTACCAGTTGCATTGTATGCTGCACGGTATCGTATACAAATACCTGCGGGTAGCTAGCTAAAGGGGGTAAACTATCCGAAGTTAGATTTTTAGCGTTCGAGGTAAACGCAATAAAACGCCCGTCAGGTGTCATGTAAGGTTTACCGGAACTAAAAAGATCTCCAGGCTCACCGCTTGGCGAAGCGCTAATAAGCGTAGACTGGAGCACGCTTAACGCCGCAGCTTTCGGCGCGAGCGGCATACCTACTACGGACGCTGCCGCCACTAACACTGACATACACAAAGCTACTAATTTCCGCACCTTAACCCCCGTGCTTATGCTTATCGATCCATGTATTATGACAGACAGCCTCTTGCCCGCAAATAATAATGCTGCATATGCAACGATTAGGAACTACGAACAGCTGTACTATAATGGAATACTTACAGCACAGGAGATGATATGGGTAATGTAAAATTCGGCGTTCCTATTAGGGAAGAAGCCTGCACCGGCAAATCCGGCGAGCACTATCTGCAGTACTTTTACCAGTATGGGTCGAATGGTGTGAGTGTTGGCTCCCGCTATGTTGCGCGATCGGTACTTGTGGGTATGGAAGCAATCACGTGGGCAGATTTGGCCCTTGCCGGAGAATCCGCCAAAAAACCTTACTTACCCAAAGGGCTGCATGCGGCTGCGGCGACGGTAGTTCGGTTTTGTTTTAACCACGAAGAGCCGGTAGTAGAAGTAGTAAGCAATACCATTGTCAGGGAGGCCGGCAAGCCGCCGGTTGTGATACGCGGCACAGAAGACGTAACCATGGAAGACACTCCAGCGGGCGCGGTTACACACTCCTTTATGCCCGAGGCCGGTGATGACCTGTACTTAGGAACAGGACGAACACAAACGGCTGTATATTTACCCCATTCGGGCTACGCCCCGCTAAAGAAAGACCACCAAGGTATTTTGGCCTACCGCGGCGGCGACACTAATGTCGTACTGTTTGGCGTGGTCAACGAGCTGGATACTGTTGTTACACTGCCCCCATACCCCGACACCCGGCCCGAGTGGCAGTAACAAAAACCCGCGCCCGCATTACGCCAGGGGCAAACGGATGGTAAAGGTAGACCCCTTGTTAACCTCCGACACAAACTCTATTTTGCCGCCGTGCATGGCAATAACCTTGTTTGCCCAGTACAGCCCCAGGCCCGTGCCGTCTATGGCGTAGGCATGGCTGTGGTCCAGCCTGGAAAATTTTTGGAACAGCTTTTTATGATCTTTTTTAGCAATACCCATACCGTTGTCGGTTATATGCAGCAGCAGATGGCGGTCGTCTTCTAAGACATGCACGTGTACTGTTTCGCCCGCGGGCGAATATTTGCCTGCGTTATCTATTATGTTTTCTACGGCCATGCGTACCAGCTCGCTATCCAGCTGTGCACGTGCCTCTTTTGCCGCCGCGCTAAACAGCAGCTGCTGGTTGCGCAGTTCAAAGCTTTTGGTCTGCTGCCTTACCACGTCTGCCACCAGGTCCACTACATTACATTCCGCCTTGTCCAGCGGCAGCGTACCGGAATCCAGCCTGGCCACGCACAGCAGGTCGTTTACTATCTTAATTAATTGCTCGTTGTTCTTTTGGATGACTGACGCGTATTCTTCTTGCTCCGGATTGAGCGGGCCGGCGTAATTATGCAGCAGCATACTGGCATACAGCTTTACGGCCGTTGCCGGGGTGCGCAGCTGGTGCGAGGCAATGCTGATAAATTCGTCTTTGGCATTGTTGAGGGCTATAAGCTGTTCGTTCAGCTGGCGCAGCTTGCGTTCGGCAGCTTTGGCAGCGGTGATGTCTACAGATACATTCAGCACCGATTCTACTTTGCCGTCCGTGCCGCGGCTAAACACGCTGCCGTCAGTATGCAGCCACACCCACTTGCCTGTTTTAGCGTGCCGCATGCGGTACTTAAAGTTAACAATCGGTTCGCCGTCTTTTGCGCCCGCAGGCAGGGCGTTAGCCATGGCTACGGCGGCCGAATTTTCGCGGGCAATTCTGGCTATGTCGCTGCGGTGTACCAAAGATACGGCAAAATCCACGCCGTTCTCTATAAAGCTTGACGGTTCGTAACCCAAAATACGCCGCAGCGCATCGTTCACGTACGTGTACCTGCCGGTGCGAATGTTGTACACCGTAATCAAGCCTGGGGCTACATCTGCAACTTTACGGAGGCTATGTATCGGCAAATCCGTCCTGGTGTGCGTTTTGACCTGGCCTTTAGCCGCAATTACCGGTGCCTTTACTGACATTGACATGAACGCGGCACACTCCCCTTAGACTGTCTCTAGTTATATCAAAACAGCTGGGGGCTGCCAAAACCATTAGGAATTTGATAGCGGCGATTGGGTGGGAGTGGTATAATCGCGGACGGAAAATCGCCGGTGTGTTCTTTATTAGAAAACCGCCCTGCTAGAGGGCGGTTAAGGTATTCGGCCTACATAGGCAGGCACCGTGTACCTAAAGTTAGGGCGTTAAGCGGCGTGTACCTCGCACACCGCTAAGCGTAGTGGCTGCCCGTTAGATTTAGGACTTTTCAAAGATCACCCCCTTTCTTTACGCAATATGGATATATATCGTAACGCAAATAGCGTTAGCGGTAAAGACAATTTTGCATAACTGTGAAGATGTTCGCTGCTTTAACCGACAGGACCCGCATAGACTATAAGTATGCAAAAGAAACTATACAGAAGCCGCGACGACAGAGTACTTATGGGTCTGGCCGGAGGACTTGGCAAATATTCTGGCGTAGATTCTACTCTTATTCGGATTGCATTAGTTATTTTGGAGCTTGCTACCGCGGGCCTGTTTATTATTGTCTACTTTATTGTGGCAATTATCGTACCCAAAGAACCAAAACAGGCAGCAGCTAGCTCCAGTTAACTACGCTTGCGGCCGCTTACAAACCTGTTAATGGCCGCGTCCACCTTAAGGTCTGCACCCGCTAACGCAGCAACACTCCTAAACCCCAAATACCACATTGTTTGTGGATGCCTATGCGCAGCTTTTGCGGCGGCTTCAATTATGTCTTGCTCGGTATCGTATACAATGCCCGGCGTATATTTGCCCGCAATCTTTTCCAGGGCCTCAGCCCGGACACTTCCGGATGTTCCGTTTGGCACATGATCTGCGGTTACTTCAAGGAACAGCTCGTTGTATGAGGTAGCCAATGTAACGAGCTGGGGGGTGGCGGCAGTTACAACACTGCGTCCAATCAAGCCCGTTTTCTCAAGACACCCATGGTTAAGCAAAACTTCGCGGGGATCAGGGATTGACTGTCGCCGTAACCCGGTCCTATTTCTTATGTCGGAACTTACAATTGGCTCGGGCGCGATATCTAAGCAGGCAAATATAAACTGCGCGGCACCCTCAACAGTTATATGCCTAGTATCGCGCATTTCCAGCATGACGGTGATTGGGTGTGGCGTTTCTGGCATGAACTACCAATATAGGCCATTACAAGTTCGCAAACAATACAACAAATAACCACAAGCATCGCTGCTACAATAATGATTCTTACATAAATTTAAGGGGGGCGTATGGTCTCATTTAGTACTTTTAAGAATCAAGGCAAGGAGTTGCTTGCTCCGGCCAGATTGTTACGAACGGTCATAACTACTGCGCTGGTAGCAATGTTGCTTGTTACTGTCGTTTTTACACCGGAGCCGGTTAAAGCCGGTACGGGCGGACGTTTTACGTTTAGACGTGACGACAACAGTCTTTGGGGCACCGACTTTTACGGCGCCGGCTTAGGGGAAATGCCATTTGTAATCGATACTAACGCCGACGGCAAGCAAGAGCTGGCCGTGTATTATAACAACCGCATTACCGTGCGCGATGACAACGGCGGTTATTGGGGACTTAACTTTTTTGGCGCGGGCATGGGCGAAACGCCGATTGCCATAGATGACAATCCCCTTACCAGCCAGCAAAAATTTGCCATGTACTACCAGGGCAAATTCACAAAATGGAACGGCAATGGATATGGCACTACTGTCTTTCCGGGCGCCGGGCGCCTGGACCTGCCGCTTGCCGTAGACACCGACGGCAACGGCGTGCAAGAGTACGCTGTGTACCGTAACGGACGATTCACCTTTTTGCGCCCCGACGGCAGCATATGGGGTATTACCTTCAGCGGCGCCACTGCCCAGGATATCCCGTTTGTAATTGACACGAACGGCGATAAAAAACAGGAGTTAGCCGTATACCGTAACGGCCGCGTTACCGTGCGCAACGACGACGGCAGTTACTGGGGCTTTAACTTCCCCGGCGCCAGCTGGGACGACTTGCCGCTTGCCGTAGACACCAACGGCGACCGCCGCCAAGAGTTTGCTATGTACAACCACGTTTCTAACCAGCTTTCGGCAAAGCAGGTACTTGGGTTTTACGATAGCGGGCGGGTTACCTTTAACGAAGCTACGGATTGCACCAGCTGCGATATTGGAGACCGGTCCCTGGCACGGCTAGAGCTAGAAGACATTGCAGACGGCAACACTGCCAATTTATCTACGCGATGTTCGTATGCCGGTTCGCTGCCGCGGGCAATTACCCCGGATGCGACCTTTATGCGCTTTTTGGTGGATGCAGGGGGCGCTAGCCCGCTCCGGATAAATTCACTGTTTGGGCAATGTCACTCCTCGGCAGCCTCAATGCATCATAAGGGGAAGGCGGTAGACCTGAACTGTGTTCTGCCGAGCGTTACGCCGGTAGACCAAGTAGGAGGCAAATACGGCGTACGGCGAAACGGCGAAACCTGTGCAGCCAACGCCCACTGGCACTACTCTGTTGGCGGCGTATAAGCCATTGGATTCCGGACCAAGCCCGGAATAACCGCTACCAATCCCGGCCCGTAAAACGGCCGGGATTGTTGCTTAAAAGCCGCGGCTGTCTTTGCGTTTTAGCATAAATTCCTGCAGGGCCATTATGCCAAAGTCGCGGGCGAATATTTCGGGGCCGGTGGTTGGGTGCAGTTCTACCATGTCGTGGATATACGGAAGCTGTAGCTTAGGGGAATACAGGCGCACCCGCGAAGCGCTTACTGTCAGGTAGCCGACCAACGCAAACTTGTCGGAATATTGTACGCGTAAGCCCGGATAATCCGGGGAAAGATAATCGCAAATGCGCAGATGCGGCAGACCTATAAGGTTCGACTGTGCGTTCGCATCGGCCAAGGATTGCCCCGGTTCGGGCTGGGGCGCTAGCACATAGCGGCCGCCCTCTACAACTTGAGCAACCGGACCGAAACGCTGCAAGTGATTCCACTGGCCCGCAGCATGCGGATACGCCAGGCGCGTTATATCGTATAAATTCCAGCCGGCAGCTTCTATGGGGCCGACATAAGGTGTATTTGGGTCTGCCATAATGTTCAGTTTTTATACTAGCATGAACGCATGTATTGAAAATACATAAGTAATATGGTATTATTTCGCCTTGTCTATGAACGAACGAATACAAATTACGCGCACTAAAACCGGTGCTATGGTGTTTTTACCCGACGGCTATGCCGGCGCCCAGTGGGTATTTGACGACAGCGCAAAGGTTCCCACCACCATGAGCCTTACCGAAGCATATACCAACCCGGATGCAAGAGGGCGCGGTGTTGCTACCAGACTTGCGGGCTCGCTGATCCGCTACGCGACAACGCATCACCCCACTATAACCACCGTAGAAGCATATGTTACCTCACCGGCCTCCCTGCGGGGTATGAGCCGTGCATTCTCCGGCCAGGTGCGCATTTACCAGGAGGATAGCCCCCACCCCCTGACCGACGAAAACCTCATTACTTACGACCAAGCCTTGGGAGCAATGGCACTATGGGAGCCTATACCCGAGGACGAGAGACAACGGACCCACGGCCTGGACATTGTGGCTAGTCTGGAAGGGCTGGACCTGAGCCGGTTTGAGTACCCGCAATAGCAAGCATACTCAGCTCAGATCTGTGTATTTCTTGTGGTTGCCCTTAGCTTTTTCTACCGGGTATTTGCCTTCGTTTTTGTCCATCTTTTTGTTTACCGCCTCTGCCAGGTCAATATCTAAGTCGTGGGCAATCAGCAGCACCCAGTACAAGACGTCCGCCAGCTCTTCGCTTACGTCGCCCTTGTGTTTGGTTACGTGTTCGCGCATTTCGTCGGCGCTCTTCCACTGAAAGTGTTCCAGCAGCTCTGCAGCCTCTAGCAGCAACGAAATTGTTAAATCCTTGGGGTTATGGAACTGCTTCCAGTCCCGTGCATCCCTAAAGGCAACTATACGGTCTTGCAGCGTGCTAAAGTCGCTCATTGCGTACTATTTTACTCGCTTTTGGGGAGCATGCCTATGTGCTTCAGCAAGGGTGATACGGCGTGGTCAATGCCCCTGGGTATTCGTCTGTATACGCTGCGCAGCATTCGTTTACCGGCAGGTTCGGGTATCTGCTGTAAGCGTTGAAACGGCGCGTAGAGCTGACCAGGAAGTGTATTGCCTCGGGCTTCCCCTGCGGCTGCGAGTAACTGTATGGATTGCTCGTCTTTGCGGCGGGGTACGCCCCTAGCCTGTGTAAGGGCTAGATGCGTTTGCCACGGGAGAGTCACCACGGGAATGTCGTATACAGTTGTGCCCTCTATGGGCTGCATAGTATCCGGGTGCAGCGGTTCTGCAAACTTCTTTTCGTCGCTATGCAGCCACCAGTCATTGCCGTGCTTGCTAATGCGTACGCTTGGGTTATTAAAAGACACCGTATCTAATGGGAACGGGCCGGTAGTTTGCACCCAGCCGCTTGTTATAAGATCTAGGTCGCGTGCGTCGTTGTGCCTGTTGCGTAGCGGATGTTCGTTACGAAGCCGGTATTCTGCCACTGGGTCGCCCAGCAGCACGGCACGCCCAAGAGAGCCAACTAACCGCGTATCCGGATTATTAGTATGCAGGTCGGTAAGCTGATCATGTAATGCGACCGGATTATGCAACTCTGGAGAATAGCGCATTTACTATATTATACAATAATAATTGTATATCGCCTAGTCAGCGGTGTAAATAGCTACTGTTAGTTTATCTTTAGCCAGTTACCGCCGGTGGTGATGTGTAAACGGTAGAGTTCGGTGCCGGAAGCCATAGTACTGCCCGGGGCAAAGATATACAGTGTTACATCGTCGTTTGTTGCCGGCGTGGTGCGGCTGCCGTCTTTGCCGGCTATGCGGAATGGGTTGGTAGTGGTTACGCCGTTAATAGTCAACGTACCAGTACCTTGGAAGCTGCCCAGCGAACTATTAGCCCCGCTTAGCGTCAGCAAGGTTATGGCGTTTGGCGATATGGTTGTAGCGTTAAAGGTCATAATACTGTCGCACTTTGCAGGGTGTTTTACCGGATCGCAGCCGTTGCCGGTGGAGTAGTCGAGCGCCAGGTAACTGGCTGCATCTACCGTACCAGCAGGTGTAAACAGCGCGTCAAACGATAGGTCTGCCTTGTCGTTCTGGTTTGCGTTCAGTAAACCGGGCAAGATGTCTGCGCCGTATACAGGCACTGCTTGTTTGCTGGCAGTAAAGTCGGTGGGACCCGCAGCGTCAAACACCACCAAAGTACCGGTACCAACCGTGCTCCAATTCCCTGCTTTGTCTTGCGTGCGCACGTGTATGTCGTATGAGCCGGTTGCCAGGTTGGTGCCAAATGACGCGGTCAGGTCTGCGCTTACGACAGCGCCGTTTGCGCTAGTCTGCTGGTTGGCAAGCGTCATTACAGTACCGTTACCCTCGCCCGGGTCAGTAGCACCAACGAAATATTCTGCGCGGCTTATGCCGGATGTTGCGTCCGTAGCCGGTACGGTTAGGGCGGCCGAAGCAGTCAGGGGCTTGGGGTTAGTGTTGCCCCAGTTAAACATACCGAGTGCAGGCGCGGTTTTGTCTATATTGACTGCAGCATTGACCGTTTGTACATTACCCGCATTATCTAAAGCGCTGCCAAGTACTGCTTGGTTTACGCCTTCGGTACTTACGGTACTGGCGGGTGAACAGGTAAAGACGAGCGAGAAAGCATCGTCGCACGTAAAGCTGACCGTTACATCCGTATTGTTCCAGCCGTTTGCATTAGCAAGGGGCGATTGCGCGTACGAAATAAGCGGTTTAATGTCGTCTACCGACACGGTGACATTGGCAGTCGCCGTATTGCCTGCAACATCTACAGCCGTGCCCGGTACCGAAACTACCGTTGTACCTGCCGGCACGGTAACCGGCGCCGTACAGCTGGCAATGCCGCTTTGGTTGGCGTTTGCGTTGTCCGCACAAGTAAAGGTAACGACCACTTGGGTGTTGTTCCAACCCATAATGTTTGGCAGTGGGCTGAGGCTGTAGCTAATACTGGGGGCGGTTTTATCTATACTAAGCGATAAGCTGCCGGTGGCGCAGTTGCCTGCAGGGTCGCAGCTTTGGCCGCTGGTATAGGTATGTGTACCTTCAAGGTTGGCCACCGTAGGCGGCGGGGTTGTTGGAGTGCCGCTGCTGGGCGTAGGGTCGGCAGACGCCCAGGTAACGGTAACGTCCTGATTGTGCCAGCCTGCCGCATTAGCCGGTACGTCTGGGGTGCCGGTTACGGCAGGTGCAACGGTGTCTGGTGTTATGTCAGCAAAACCCCAGCTAAACCTGCCCCCTACCCCCTCCTGGCTAGCAAACAACTGCTGAGCTTGCCCGCCAGTGGAGGGCACGGCAGTTACTCCCAGTTCGCTGTCGAAAACAATTAGGGATGAGTCCGGGGACCATTGCGGGAATGAAACGCTCTTACCCTCAGATGCACTAAACAAAACCGTACCATTCGATCCATCGGCGTTCATAACAGCTATGCTGTACGGAGGGGTATGGGTAACATAGGCTATGCGCGTACCGTCCGGGGACCATGCCGCGCCGCCGTTATACGTGACGTTGTTAGTAGGTATTGTCGTAAGTCCAGTGCCGTCCGCATTTGCAGTAGCTAGCTGGGCAGGTCCGCCGGTTGGCGGGGTGTATTCGAATATAAGCTTCCCGTCGGGGGACCACGAAGGCCAGTAAGCACGGGCAACTACCAAGTGCACATCAGACCCGTCCGCATTCATAACATATACGCCGGTCGGCTCCTGCGGACCGCAACACGTTGAACTTTTATAAAAAGCTATTTTGCTACCGTCGGGTGACCAAGCCGGCAAGTTTTCTTCGCTAATAGGTATGCTACCGGTAAGATTAACCTTGTTAGTGCCGTCGACATTTATAACCATAATGTCGCCCCGGCCGTTCGGCTCCCCCTTATAGGCTATTTTAGTACCGTCTGGAGAAAGGGCTGGCAAAAACGCAATGCCGGTGTTGGGTATAACGGTACGGCCCGTACCGTCGGGATTAATCATAGCCAGGCCTAAACCGCCGCCAAAGGAATATACAATCTTTTCCTGTATTGCAGCCGAAGCAGGCTGTACAAACAACGGCATCGAAGACACTGCCACAAGCGCCGCCAATAGTGCCAGGCTTCCCCTTTTAATAATTGTTTGCAGCTGCCGCATAGCGCCCCCTCAACTTATATATGTAAGCTTAAGCATAAACGATAGCCGGCCGTACCGCCAGAAAAACTTATTAAGGACTAAGCGCGCGCAACTTTGCCGGACTTGTCGAAGCGGGTTGTACAAAATTTGCAGCGCGTGGCGTCCGCTGGGATAGCGCTGAGGCAGGCCGGGCACTGACGCTCCGCAGGGCGGTCTACTTCGTCCGATGGCTTAAGGTGCGACATCAGCTTGTTAATAGGCTGGACCACAAAAAAGAACACCACAAAGGCCATAATCAAGAACGCCAGCAACGCGTTAATAAAACTGCCGTATTTAAACTCGCTGCCGTTAATAGTAAAGACCAGACCCGAAAAATCCGGCTGGCCGCCGAAAGCGCCAATAAGCGGCGTAATCATGTCTTTAACCATACTGGTAATTACGCTGTTAAACGCGGCGCCAATAACCACGGCGACTGCCAGTTCCACCACATTGCCGCGTAAAATAAACTTCTTAAATTCGTTAAACTGATTTTTTATACCCATGGTCTCGCTTCCTTTACTCACCTTACTGTACCAAGAAATACCACATTATAGCGCTGTTACGCGTTAAGTTGGTAGGTTATAAGTTCCGGCATATCGCCGGACTCGCGGGCGGCTTTGTACGCCTCCTGCAACTCCTTTGCACGCAGGTCGGCAGGCCACCGCTGTGCTATCTGGTACTGACTGAACTGTTTAATAGCAGCTGTTTTAGCAGACAGCACCCCTAACACCCATGTTACGCCGCTGACAACTGCTGCAACGCCATCTGTAGTAAGTTCTGGGAGATAGTTTGCTTTGTGGTTGGCAACCGCCGCTACCGCGCTGGCGGCGGTTACGCCCAGCGCCCCAAGCACCCTAGGCACCAGCTTCTTCCTAAGTATACGGCGCTCTGCGGCCGTTCGTTCGGCTTCCAGCTTTTCCGGCCCCATAGTTATATGGTCGGCGAGCGCGCTTAGGCCCTGTATTGCATTAACCGAAAGATCACTGGCGTGGGCTTTGTTCTCTTCGTACCGCTGCAGCTTTTCCTCGTGATGACCCGGCAGTGAGTTTTCCGGCCTGGGAGGCGGTTCGCTAAGTGCACGCGCCACGCTGCCCATATAGATTGTTGCCGTCTTGCCGTAGCTATGCCGGCTATATACCCAACTGTAAGCAATCATGCTTCCAGCCATTTCTAGGGGGGTCACGTTACGTTGTTTGTCCGCGGCCGACAAATAAATAGTAGAGCCAGCAATATCCGCGTTAGGTACGCCGCCGTACGCAAGCACGCGGCCCATTGCACCTGCGTTGGCGTCGACCGCTGCAAAAAACGGTATTATTCCCTCCGTAAGTTCAGGGGGGACTATTACAGTTGGCTCAGCATCTATTTGAGGAAACTGCTTCATAGAACAGTATGGTACCACAATTATGTTTAAAGAGGTTTTGACAGGAGCGTGTCTTAAGAGAAACGGCCGTTTACAAGCAAATCCGCGTCTGCTTCCAGTGCCTCTTCCACGCCGTCAATATCTGCTATATTGGCAGCCGGGTTATCGCCGCCGTCTTTGTTAGCAATCGCAAGGTTGAGTATGCCATGGGCAATGTTGGCAGTAACTGTCCAGAACGTTGCAGCCCCGGTATTGGGACGGTCACTATGTACCTGGTAAAAAAGTCTAAAATCGTTCGGCTCGTCCTTGGCTGTATCGGCAACTAAACGCAGTACATTCTGCCGGTCATTAGGCGGCGGTTCTAGATCCAGCACCCCATATTCCGTAAACAGGTCCACAAGTTCTAGCCGGGGCTGATTATTTATGTGCACTATGCGGCCTGCCGATGCTAAAAATGTAGAAAGGCTGCCTAGGTACGCCGCAGCGTGGGCGTTATGCACCCCAAGCGTTAGCTCATGATTATGTACGTACGGCCTAAAACCCGGCACAGCTTCCAAACGCGGAATATTTGTGTACGGCATACCGCTAACTGTCGTCCTGTACCGCCTTAATTTTGGCGCGCGTTACGGCTCGTACCGAGCGGCTAAACCGGCTTTCGGCTGTGGCATCATCGTAGTAGACCATGGGACCATGTACAATGCACGGCTTTTTGCCGTTTTGGATTTCGTCGGTCTTTTTAATGACGTCTACTGCAAATTCGTCTATCAGCCATTCCCTGAAGGGTATAACCTCGCACACCGCAGTAATACGCCATAGGTTATCGTCTATTTTCTTGATTTCAGATATCTCTAGGGGGCGCGGTACCAATGCCGGGCTGTTGGGTAACACTTTGCTTGCAGCCTGTATTACCTTTTTGCCCTTTTCGGGATCATTTACAAAGGTTTCTATGGCCTCCGGATGCGTTACCGAACGTTTAACCTTAACCGCCTGGATGTTTTGGTGGTGTATATAAATGGCCTCGCCGTTAACGCTGCGCAGCTTGGTGGACCTTAATGTAACCCGCTCTACAATGCCGCCGCTTTTGGCAAATGGCTCTACAACAATGTGGTCGCCTACGCTGTACCACTTCTCTACTACCATAATGACGCCGTAGGTAATATCGCGCAAAATAGGTACCAGCGTTGCGCTGGCCAGCAACACGACTACGGTACTGGCGCTTATTAGTGCAATGGGGGTAGTCTGCGGAAACGCAATACGCCACGCCAGCACCAGCGCTCCCAGCACCAGCAGTACCCGCAAAATGGTCAGGCTTATACCAAAAATGGTCTCAAACCGGCGGACCTGCAAAAAGTTTTCGCGGTTAGATACGGCTTCGGCACGGTCGATAATTTTGTTGCCGAACACCGGGCGCAACAGTTCAACCATTAAGTTAAACAGCAGCAGCACAAGAATAACCAAAGAAAATATAAGTACGACCCTCAAACCGGTGTTCCCCGGTGCAGGATCAAAAATATACTGCTGCAACGACCGTAAAGCTTCGCTCACTATTTTCCTTTTTAGCTATGCCTGGTGTTTACTATCTAGATTTATTCTACAGTAAACGCTAACGCTAAGGAACGCCTGAGGAATATGTTATAAACGTACTATGGCTTTTGAGGCTATAAGCGAACAACTTGGACATTCCGGCAACTTAGCAATCGATATACTGGCGCGCGCGACCAGCGGCAGGCGAAACGCCGGCGACCGGCGTATTGATCCTTCCAAAATCTTTGGCGCGGTATTTACCTTGCTGGATAAAAGCCGGACAGAGCAGCCGCCCCTGAGCGCCTTAAAACTAAGCAAAGCAACGGGATTGAACAGCACACATGTTATAACACCTGTACTCAGCGCACTCACCCATCATGGGCTTGTAGGTACCGACGAACACATAAGGGTTAAAACCTATTCCGAAACACCCCACCTTCGCTACATTCCTACGCCACGCCTCCCAGAAGCAGGCGAAAGCTATAACCAGCTGTACTCCGAAGTCTTAGGCGCAGTAACAGAATCTTCCATAGCTGCGGAGGGACTGGCAGATGTAGCGCTCAGCAGACAAGCAGACCTGTACCGGGTAACACATTCCATTGCTGCTGACGAGAATGACATAGACGTCATACACACCGCTTGCGAACAGGAGGGCATACATATGCTGACTGCCGAACACCGCGGCCTGCTTAGCTTGGCGCACGCACTGGGAGATGCGTCTGCTGTTGAGACCGTTATTAAACAGGCTGTTACAATACGGGCCGCAGCATGAGGCTTACCGGTGATATCCCACTAGTTATTGAAGGCACTGACCCCTATAATCGCCTTATTTTGAATGCGAACGTGTTTTTGCCGACAGACGGACCGGAAAATGCAACAGTTTCAGGAGAATGGGGCCCAGGTATTGCAGATGCAGCAGACCGTATGAACGTTAGCGACATGTACATACCTGAAGGCCTGCGGCACCAGGGTATTGCCAGCAGGCTTACGCGGACCCTTATACGTCATGTGACAACGATTGATCCGCGCATTACAGTAGTCGAGGCATGGTGCACCTCACCTGAGTCGTTGCAGCTTATGCATCGTATACTGCCGGATAATAACGCAATATTCGAGACAGGGCACGAGCCAACGGCACACAATACCCTAACCTTGCAACGAGCCTTGGGAATAATGGCATTGTGGGAACCCATCCCCCCAGAAAGATGGCAGCGCAGTAAAGGCATAAGTTTTAAAGCCTCCTTGGCGGGAGTAGACATGAGCAATTGGGAGCTGCCCAAGCGAGTTTAAGTAACGGTACCGAACGCCTAACTAGGCGGCTAGAGCCAACTCGTGGCGGGCAAGCGCGCCATGAGCGTATGCATTTTGCTGCGGAGCCT
>JADMIO011529842.1_pt1 | contig 28277 bp, 33 predicted proteins | sample 8958161 | NCBI WGS metagenome assembly JADMIO01 (sample SAMN16585339, study PRJNA669376) | soil metagenome | isolation source: Crop rotation soil | place: USA: Cullars Rotation, Alabama | collected 2011 | reverse complement strand
AAGGTGAGCCAGTGTGATTACATTTGCGGCCTAACTGTGGCCAGTCCAGTTACGCTGGAGTCACTAGTATTTAGGTGACACTATAGAAGCGGCCGCGACAACTTGTCCACGTGGAATTCTAAGCTTAGGATCCCAATGTGCTGGAAAGTGTCGCCGTGTTCGCGATTCCAGCTCAGTTCGTGCCCGGCGCCCTCACGGAGTGCGGCGAGAAGGGCATCGCGGGCGCCGTGCTCATCCCCTCCGGGTTCGCCGAAACGGGCAACGTCGCCGGCCAGGATGAGATCGTCGAGATCGGGCGCAAGTACAACATTCGCCTCATGGGCCCGAACATCTACGGCTTCTACTACACACACAAGAACCTCTGTGCGACGTTCTGCACGGCCTACGACGTGAAGGGCGAAGTTGCGCTCAGTTCACAGTCCGGCGGCATCGGCATGGCGATCGTCGGCTTCAGCCGCTCGGCCGGGATGGGCGTAAGCGCCATCGTCGGCGTCGGCAACAAGTCGGACATCGACGAAGACGACTTGCTGACATTCTTCGAGCAGGACGACAACACTCAGGTCATAGCCCAGCACTTCGAGGACTTGAAGGACGGTCGCGCCTTCGCCGAGGTTGCGAAGCGGGTCTCGAAGACGAAGCCCGTGATCGCGCTCAAGGCGGGCCGGACGTCGGCGGGGGCGCGGGCGGCGAGCTCGCACACCGGCGCGCTGGCCGGCAACGACAAGGTCTACGACGACATCCTCAAGGCCAGCGGCGTGATCCGCGCCTATTCGCTCCGCGACATGCTCGACTACGCCCGCGCCATCCCCGTGCTGCCGACGCCGGCCGGCGAGAACGTGGTCATCATCACGGGCGCCGGCGGCTCCGGCGTGCTGCTCTCCGATGCCTGCGTGGACAACGGCCTGACGCTCATGGCCATGCCCGCTGACCTGGACGCGGCGTTCCGAAAGTTCATCCCGCCGTTCGGCGCTGCGGGGAACCCGGTCGACATCACCGGCGGAGAACCGCCCTCGACCTATCGCGCTACCATCGCCCTGGCGCTCGAAGAGCCGCGCATCGACTCGGTGATCCTTGGCTACTGGCACACGATCGTGACGCCCCCGATGGTGTTCGCGCAGCTCGTGGTCGAAGTCGTAGAGGAGATGAAGGCGAAGGGCATCAACAAGCCCGTGGTGGCGTCGCTGGCGGGCGACGTGGAGGTGGAGGAGGCGGCGGAGTACCTCTACCGGCACGGGATCCCGGCGTACGCGTACTCAACGGAGATCCCGGTGCAGGTGCTGGCAGCGAAGTATCGCTGGGCGCGCGGCGCGGGGAAGATCGCGGCGCGCTAGAGATCCCGCTCCATGTAGTAGCTGGTTGGGCGGTCGTAGCCGGGGTGGCGGTCCTCGGCGGTGATGCGAAAGCCGCTGCGCTCGAAGAGGCGAATATTCTCGGCGAGCTCGACGCGGACGCCGAGGCTCATGGTTTTGGCGCCGCGTTCGCGCGCCCATGCAGTTGCCGCATCGATGAGCTGCTGGCCGATGCCCTGGCCGCGGCGGGCGGGATCCACGGCCAGGCGGCCAATGTAGACATCGCTGCCGTCCGGCTTGCACCAGATGCTGCCGATCACCGCATCGCCATCGCAGGCAACCAGTAGCGTTTCGTAACGCAGCTTCCCGGTGAGGGAAGTGACGGTTTCGCGGTGGGCGCCGGACGGCGGGTCGATGCGGCCATCGTGGAGCGCGAAGGCGGCCTGCAGGATGGCCAGCACCTGCGGGAGGACGGCGGGATCGCTGGTGTCGCGGATCTCCACGCCTTCCATCTATCAAACGGAATGACTGCGGTCGAGATGGCAGTGCCTGGTGGCGGGGCGCTACGCTCTGGTGGTGACCGATGACGCTCCCGCCCGTTCGCCCGATTGGCGTGGCGCCCTGACGGTCTCGCGTCCGGTGCGCCGGTTGCGTGCGGGGGGCTGGAGCGATGTCGAAGACAGCCTCGCTGCCGAGGAGCCCCTCGAGATCCGGATGCAGTGGCGGACCGCGGCCGGAGAGGTCGATCGCCGGAACATCGCCGTGACGATGCGCACGCCGGGCCACGACTTCGAGCTCGCGGCCGGCTTTCTGCACGGCGAGGGCGTCCTGCGCTCGCCAGACGACGTGGCCGACATCGCCTACTGCCTCGATGAGGACGTTTCGGAGGAGCAGCGGTTCAACATCGTCACCATTACGCTGCGGCCGGGCCTCGAATTCGACTCCACCCGCCTCGAACGGAACTTCTACACGACGTCGAGCTGCGGGGTGTGCGGCAAGGCGGCGCTGGAGTCGCTGGAGGTAAGCGGCTGCGCGGCGGTCGAGGATGGCATCCAGGTCGACGCCACCGCGGTGATGCGGATGCCGGCGGCCCTGCGAGAGGCACAGCCGGTGTTCTCGAAGACGGGTGGGCTGCACGCGGCGGGCCTGTTCGCGCCTGATGGCACGCTAACCACGCTGCGCGAGGACGTAGGGCGACATAACGCACTGGACAAGGTCATCGGGCGCTCGCTGCTGGACGGAACGCTGCCGGCGAACAGCGGGGTACTGATGTTGAGCGGGCGGGCGAGCTTCGAGCTCCTGCAGAAGGCGTTGATGGCGCGCGTCCCGGTGGTGGCAGCGGTAGGTGCGCCATCGAGCCTGGCCGTGCAGCTCGCCGAGTCGTTCAACATCACGCTCGCTGGCTTCGTCCGTGAGGACGGGATGAATATTTACAGTGCGGCACACCGCATAGGTCATAACCTTCGGCGCCGCAGGGGGTAGAATGGCAGCGCCGAGCGGCGATACGAGGGAGCGAGTGCGAAACAACCCGTGGGACGAAGCGCGAGCGCAGGCAATCGTCGATGAGCGCCGTGCGCTGCCGGGCGCGACCCTTCCGATCTTCCATGCGCTCCAGGACGCCTTCGGCTACGTGCCGGACGAAGCCATCCCGCTCGTGATGGACGCGCTCAACCTGTCCCGCGCTGAAGTCGTCGGGGTAATCGAGTTCTACCACGACTTCCGCCGAAGCCCGGGCGGCGAGCACGTGCTCAAGCTCTGCCGGGCGGAATCGTGCCAATCGATGGGCAGCGAGGGGCTTGCGGCGCACGTAAGCCAACGCACGGGTATCGCGGCAGGCCAGACCACTCCCGGCGGCGAACTGTCGCTCGAAACGGTGTACTGCCTCGGCAATTGCGCACTCTCGCCGGCGTTGATGTTTGACGGGCGGCTCCACGGTCGCGCCACCGCCGCGCTCGCCGACCGGCTGCTGGCGGAGGCAGGGGCGTGACGACGCGCGTCTGGGTGCCATGCGACTCCGCGGCCATCTCGGTCGGTGCCGACGACGTCGCCGCCGCCATCACGCGTGAAGCGGCCGCGCGCGGCATGGAAGTTGAGTTGCTGCGAAACGGGTCCCGCGGGCTGTTCTGGCTGGAGCCGCTGGTCGAGGTGGAAACGGCCATCGGCCGCACCGGCTATGGGCCCGCTTCGCCGGAGGATGTGCCAGGGCTGTTCGAAGCAGGCTTCCTCGCGGGCGCCCAGCACGCACTTGCCGTAGGCCAGGTGGAAGGCATCGAGTACCTGCGGAAGCAGAGCCGGCTGACGTTCGCCAACTGCGGCCGTATCGAGCCGTTGTCGCTCGCGGCGTACATCGAGGCGGGCGGATTCGAGGGCCTGAAGCGCGCGGTCTCGATAGGACCGAAGGCGACGATCGAGGCGGTTGCGCAATCCGGGCTGCGCGGGCGCGGCGGCGCCGGCTTCCCGACTGGCGTTAAATGGGAGGCCGCGGCCACAGCGCCGGGCGAGCCAAAGTACGTCGTCTGCAACGCCGACGAGGGCGACAGCGGCACCTACGCCGACCGCATGCTCATGGAAGGCGACCCGTTCGCGGTCATCGAGGGGATGGCCATCGCCGGGTTCGCCGTGGGGGCGACGCAGGGCTACGTCTACATTCGTTCGGAGTACCCGTCGGCGTTCGCGACCATGCAGCGCGCGCTCGAAATCGCGCACGAGGCGGGGTGGCTGGGCACGAACGTGGGCGGGCTCGGCTTCGCCTTCGACATCGATGTGCGGCTCGGCGCCGGCGCCTACATTTGCGGTGAGGAGTCGTCGCTAGTGGAGAGCCTCGAGGGCAAGCGCGGCGTGATCCGGGCGCGGCCGCCGCTGCCGGTGCACAGCGGCCTGTTCGGCAGGCCAACCGTGGTGAACAACCTCGTCACGCTCGCGACGGTACCGTGGATCATCCTCCACGGCGCCGAGGCGTACGCCGAACTCGGCGTGGGCCGCTCGCGCGGCACGCTTACGGTCCAACTCGCGGGCAACCTCATGCGCACCGGGCTTGTGGAAGTGCCGTTCGGCGCCACAATCCGCGAGCTAATCGAGGGATTTGGCGGCGGCACGCATTCGGGTCGGCCCCTGCGGGCAGTGCAGATCGGCGGCCCGCTGGGCGCGTATTTCCCGCCCGAGCTACTGGACACGCCGCTCGATTACGAGGCGCTGGCTGCCGCCGGCGGGTTGCTCGGCCACGGCGGCATTGTTGTCTTCGACAACACCGTCGACCTTGCCGCCCAGGCGCGCTTTGCCATGGAGTTCTGCGCTGCCGAGAGCTGCGGGAAGTGCACACCCTGCCGCATCGGCTCGACGCGCGGCGTCGAGGTGCTCGACCGTATCACCGCGGGTGTGGACCGCGTCGAAAACCTCATCCTGCTCGAAGATCTCTGCGAGGTGCTGACGGACGGCTCGCTCTGCCAGCTCGGCGGCCTCATCCCCTTCCCCGTGCGCAGCGCCCTGCGCCACTTCCCCGAAGACTTCGACCGGCTGCCGGCACTCGCCGGCACAGAAGGAGCTCCCGCATGACGCTCATCGAAGAATTGGATTACGGCACCCCGGCGCGCGCCGGCGCGCCAGTCACGCTCGAAATCAATGGCAGGCCCGTCACCGTACCCGCGGGCACTTCGGTCATGCGCGCGGCAGTCGATGCGGGCGTGAACGTGCCCAGGCTTTGCGCCACCGACGGTCTCGAACCGTTCGGCTCCTGCCGGATGTGCCTGGTCGAAATCGATGGCCGACGCGGGACACCTGCTTCGTGCACGACCCCGGTGGAGCCTGAAATGAAGGTGACCACGCAATCGCCCAAGCTTGCGAAGCTCCGCCGTGGCGTCATGGAGCTCTACATGTCGGACCACCCGCTCGATTGCGCCGCCGGTGGCACGGGCGAGTGCGAGCTGCACGACCTCGCGGCCGAAGTGGACCTGTACGAAGTCCGGTACGGCCAGTCCGGCGCCAACGGCATCAACGGGCGACATCGCCTTCGCAAGTGCATCGACCACTTTCGCCGGTTGGCGCTCCATCTGCCTCGCCATGGACCACATTGCAAAGCGCGCCACGCCCGGTATGCGCGCGCCCAGCTGGAATCCGACTCGGTTCTGCCAGCGCATCCCCTCCGTTGCGCCATGCACGTTGAAGGGCCCAACGCCGCTCACCACTCCCGCGCGCGTCACGCACTGAGGTAGTGCGTATGCACACGCGAGGGCATAAGGGCCACCGCCTGATGCGCCCAACACCACGAACCGTTCGATGCTGAGATGCGCTGCGGCAGCAGCCACGTCGGTTGGCCAGTCGAGGAGCGTGCGGCCGTCTTGAAAGTCAGACCAGCCATACCCCGGCCGGTCGACAGCGATTACGCGCACCCCAGCCGAGAGCGCTGCCTCGTGCCCGAACTGTGCCTCAATGCGCGACCCGGGGTGCCCGTGGAAATAGAACACTGGTAGGCCGCCGGGATCGCCATACTCCGCGTAACTCAGCCGTCGCCCGTCCGGCAGCCTCAACGTCTCGGGAACGCCGGTCTCCGCCATGCCCCAACTCTACCGCGTGGCAACGTCCGAAGCGCCTGGACCCAGGTCAGGCGCTTCCAGCGATGCGGCCCTTCTCGTTCGCGTATTCGGCGTCCGATAGCTCGCCTGCGTCGTGGAGTCGCGAGAGCAGCTGCAGTTGCTCGGCCCTGCTCGCGCGCTGTGGCCGGGGCCGCGCCTGGTCGGCGTAGGCGGCCGTCTCCCGCAGCGCTGCCCGTTCTTCCGGCGTGACACCCACCGGCCGGAAAATGAAATACAGCAGCGTGCCGAGCAACGGCATGAAGATGATGGCAACCAGCCACAGCGCCTTCTCCGCCCCCGATGTGTCTTCTCGCCGAAACAGGTCCACCAGCGCGAAAACCCAGACGAGAAAGAGCGGAATGATGATGAACAGCACCCAAAGTTCATCCCACCAGTTCATCGCACCTGCCTCCTTGCCACTCCGTCTGCGTCCTCGATTCAGCCGCGCTGCTCGACCGCGGCGCCGCCCATGCGTCTCATCGTGGTTCCCACCACTGGTGCGCCGCAGCGCCCCGCGGCCCCGGCGCAGATCGAGGCCATCGCAAAACCGTCGCACGCGCCTGCGCTCTGGCTCGCACTGAACCGGAGGCGTCCGAACTGGTTTCACACCGGGGATAGATGCTTCACACGCGCCGAATGCTCTTGGACGCTGGAGATGTGGTTGCGCGACCTGGCTCCCTGGCCTCCACCGTCTTCGAGGCGCTCGCCTCCGCGCCGCTCGGTTCGGTCGTGGCCGTCTGGCCAGATGGCTCGGTGAGCACGCACCGCTCGCTCGGCTTCCGCCACCGCAAGCTGGCGGACGGGCGCTTCGAAGAGCCCTTGACCTCGTTCGTTGCTCGCTCCGAGTCGCCCTCCGTGTGGGAGATCGAGGACCGCCTCGAACGCGCGGCGCGGCGTGGTTCCTGAACCTTCGGTATAGTCGCGGACACCCACCAACCGGAGTTTCGCTTTGCCCCAGATGCCCGCGCTCGCCCTCGCCGCCGTTGCCGGCCGCCGCAAGACCACCGTCGAACTCGCCCAGGAGATCGAACGGCGCGGCTTCCAGGGTATCTACTGCGCCAGCTTCGGCGATGGCATGGGCCTCTGCCTCTCCATCGCTCACGCGACTTCGGCCATCCGCTTCGGCACCGCGATCGCGAACATCTACCAGCGCCCCGCTTTCGACATGGGCCAGTCAGCCGCGTACATCCACGAGATCAGCGGCGGCCGCTTCTACCTCGGCATCGGCGTGAGCCACGCGCCCTCGAATGCGCGGCTTGGCGCGCATCCGGGCAAGCCGCTCGGCGACATGCGGGCCTACGTGGAGCAGCTCCGGGCCGGCACGCAGGCGTACGGCGAACTGCCGCCCATCGTGCTCGCCACGCTCCGCAAGAAGATGGTCAAGCTCGCCGTTGAGGTCTCCGAAGGCGCCGTGTGGGCCAACGCCTCGCGCTCGCACATGGCGGAGTCGCTCTCGGGCATCCCGGCGGATAAACGCGCCGGCGACTTCTACATCGGCGACATGATCCCGACCTGTATCGACGACGACCGCGACGCGGCCGCTGCCGTGATGAAGCGCACCCTCGGCGGTTACGTCATGCTTCCGAACTACCGCAACTACTGGAAGGAAGCGGGGTACCGTGAGGAGATGGAGGCTATCGAACACGCGCTCGCCGCTGGCGAACGCGACAAGATCCCAGGCCTTATGTCCGACCGTTGGCTCGCCGATTCGACGCTGTTCGGAAGCGTCAAGCAGGTGCGCGACGGTCTCGAGGAATGGTTCGCCGCCGGCGTGAAGACGCCGATCCTCGTCCCATCGTCGACCAAAGGCGGGCAGATGAAGGCGTTCGAGGAGATGTTCGCGGCCTTCGCCTGATCTGCGGCCACTTGGACGCAGCCCCTGGACGCCGCCACACTGGAACCGTGCTCGAAGCCGAACTCAAGACCGCTGTCGACGCCGCGCGCGTCGCCGGAGAAGAAGTCGCGCGCCTGCGCCGCGAAGGCGTGCGCTACGGACGCAAGGATGGCTGGGAGCTCGTTTCCGAGGCCGATATCCGGGCCGCCGAGATCCTCCACGAGGCGTTGACTCGTCCCTTCCCGGATATCGGCTGGCTCGGCGAGGAGCACGTCGATGACCTCGCACGCCTCCGCTGCGAGCGCGTCTGGGTAGTCGACCCGATCGACGGCACCCGGGAGTACCTGCAGGGGGTCCCCGAGTACGCGATCTCCGTGGGACTCGTGATCGGCGGCCGCCCCGTTCTCGGCGTGGTCTACAACCCCGCCCGCGATGAGCTCAGCGCCGCTACCTGCCTCGATGCTGTTGAACGTCCCCCCGCCGCCATACCACGTCGCTTCGAGGCGCTCGTGGGCCGCGGAGAGCACCGCCTGCGCGAGCTCCCTCCGCTTCCGCCGGGTGGGCGGACCGCCGGCATCGGCAGCGTCGCCTACCGCCTGGCACTGTTGGCAGCGGGACGCGGCGATGCCGTCCTCACCGGCTACGGCCGCAGCGAATGGGATGTCGCCGCCGGCGCCGCGCTCTGCCTGGCCGCTGGCCTCCGCGTGACCGACGTCCTCGGCGAGACCATCACCTTCAACCAGCGCGACCCACACGTCCGCGGCTTGCTCGTGGCCGCGCCGGCGCTGCACGCGCACATCGCGGCCTTCTTCCACCAGTTCATCGACTGACACCGCGCGCCCTTCGCCGGTAAGGTAGGGGCACTTCACCAGTTGGAAGCGTCATGAGCATTGGCTTCGGGCTTGGCATTGCCGGTTTTCCATTTTCGGGCGTCGGGCCCTTCCTCGATTGGATTGACCTGTGCGAGGAGCTCGGAATCGATTCGGTGTGGTTTAGCGAGCGTCTCGTCTCCACGCAGCCAGCGCTCGAACCGATTGCTGCGTTCGGTGTGGTCGCCGGCAGGACGAAGCGCCTGAAGTTCGGCATGAATGCCATCGTGGCCCCGTTGCGCGACCCATTGGTGCTCGCCAAGGAGTGCGCGACACTCGACTTCCTTAGCAACGGCCGGCTGCTGCCGGTGTTCGGCGTCGGCAGCGACGCCGCTCCCGAGTTCCCGGCCACGGGCCGCGACCCCCGCGGCCGTGGCGCACGCTCGGATGAGCTGCTCGGGCTCCTGGCGCGGCTGTGGTCGGAAGAGCACGTCACCTTCATTGGCGCGCACTTCCGCTACCAGGACGTCACGATCTCACCGCGCCCGGTCCAGCAGCCATTGCCGCTCTGGATCGGCGGCAGCTCCGACGCCGCCATTCGCCGCACGGCGAAGCTCGGCACCGGCTGGCTGGGCGGCATCCAGACCGCTGCCCAGGTGCGGCCGGTCGTCGCGAAGATCCGCGCAGCAACCGCCGAAGCTGGCCGCACCATCGACGACGACCACTACGGTGCCGGCTTCCCCTTCCGCTTTGGCTCCGTGGACGACGAGGTCGTGCAGCGGACAGCGAACGCCTACCGGCGCATCGGCGACGGCATCGACCCGGCAGACTACTTCGCTGTCGGCGGAGCCAGCCAAATCGCCGCGAGAGCGCGCGAGTACATCGATGCTGGTGTTTCGAAGTTCGTGCTGCGCCCAATCGCAACCGACGATGCCGACACCATGCTCCAGACGCGCCGGCTCGCGGAGGAGGTCACGCCGCTCTTCGCCTGACCTCACGCCGACTCACGGGGAAATTGACACGTAGAGCGAGTCCTCTGTGGCCGCGGGGCCGATCGCCCTCCCGGCCACGAGCATACCGACCACGCCCTGCGCATCCGTCACCGCGAGCGCAGCCGGGCGCTCCCAGGCCGGCACGCGCTCCTGCAAGAGCACATCGGAGCACTTCTTCACTACCCCGCGATGCCGCATGCGGTCGCCGGCTTCCAGGGACCGCATACGCAGCACACCTCGAACTGCGGCCGGGTCAACGGGCAGACTCACTGCGGTTGGTGGCTCGGTCTGCACGCGCACGCGCCGCTCCCCGGCACCTGTCACGCCGGGGATGTTGAGTGCCATAGCCTCCACCCGCTGAGGCTCTTCCAAGCGTCCGCCTATCCTCACGAGTCCTACCGAGGCCTGGACACAGCACTCACCGAAGGCCACCACGCCGCTGCCGTCTCGCAGCACCTGCCCGACGTTCAGCAGCCGTGTGCGGTTCGTGTCCACGTTCAGGCGGTGGAACGCCGCCTCACGCTCGATTACGAGCTCGAGCGACTCCGCTGGCAACCGCCGGAGCTGCTCCGTATCGAAGATCGACGCTCCATCTTCACGCCGGGAAGGGGACGTTTCGAGCGCCTGCCGTTCGATGCCCTCGAATGCCTGTCGTGCACTCTCCGCGAGCCCCCGCAGTGCGCCATCGACTCCCGGATTGATCGCCCGCAGGGCGGGCAACGTCTCCAGCCGCACACGATTCCTCGCAAACGCCGGATCCCGGTTCGACACGTCCACAATCGGGACGATGCCAGCCGCTTCGCAAACTGCCATCGTTTCATCGCGCGTCAGGGCCAGCAGTGGTCGCACCAACCGTTGTGCCTCCGACTGGGGCAGCGGCGAGAGCGGAAGCATGCCCCGGACGCCTCGCACGCCGCTTCCACGGATGACCCGCATGAGCACCGTCTCGGCCTGGTCGTCCGCCGTGTGGCCCGTCGCGACGCAATCAGCGTGCTCCTTCCCTGCCACGAATCCGAGGAATTGGTAGCGCATCTCGCGAGCCACATCCTCGATGCTCCGGCGCTGCTGACGCGCCACGGAGCGCACGTCGCCCTCGCCCGTGAAGCACTCGACGCCTAGCCCCGCGCAGATTTCCCGCACGCGCACGAGGTCGTCGGCGGATTCGGGGCGGAGTTGATGGTCGAAGCTGGCCGCCACGACATCGAACCCGCGGGCCTTGCCCAGCTCCAGAATGAGAACCAGCAGGGCGACCGAATCCGGCCCACCCGACACCGCGGCGAGGACCCGCTTTACGCGCCGAAACATTTTTTCACTCGCGGTGAACCGCTCGACTTTGCGTCGCGCGTCCAGTTCTAGAACATCTGTACTACCGCGCGCGCTACTTCGGGAAAAGTCGCTGCCACCAGTCGCCTGCGGGCTTGACATCGTCCTTCACCCCAGGGCTGATGACAACGAATGGAACTTCGCCGTCGCGCGCGTACCCGAGCTGCCTGCGCGCTTCCTGTTCGACGTACGCATCACTGCCAACGTACTGCCGCACCGCCTCGAGATACGCCTGCTTCGCCTGCAGTTCCTGCACCTGCTCGGCGGCGTCGTTTCGCTCTGTCGTCAAGCGATGCGTTTGCAGCGCCCCGGCAACCGCCGTGTAGACGAAATAGCCGGCTGCCATCAAACAGCAGAGGAAGACGAGCCGAGCCCGGCTCTGGCGAAAGATTCCCATCGGCCTTAGCGACACAAGCTACCGGCGCCTTGATCAAGGTTCAAGTCCGGCAAGGTGCGTCGTGTCATTCAGGCCGACCAATACGGGCCGTCCTTCTCCCACCTCCAACGTGCTGATAGATGCGAGATCCGTCCTGAACGCGCGGAAATTCGATACATCCAGACCGAGCAAATCACAAATCAGCACTCGAATGACGAAGTTATGCGACACCACAACGATCCCCGCCGCGGCGCCACCAAGAAACTCTGGCTTGATGGCCTCCAGCCGCCGCCGGACATCGTCGAGCGATTCGCCGCCTGGCATCGTCACCATCGCGCAATCCGCTCCTCGCCACGCCACAAGGAAATCGGGAAACCGTTCGCGCATCTCGCGGAACGAGAGCCCCTCCGTCTCGCCAACGTCCATCTCCGTGAGTTCATGGCGCGATTCGACGAGCAGGCCGTGCGCTGCAGCGATGGCGCCGGCGGCCTCACTCGCCCTGCCCAGCGGGCTCGACAGCACGCGGGCCACCGGCCGCTGCGCGAGCCGCTCGGCGACTCGGGCGGACTGCCTCTGTCCGAGGTCCGTCAGCGACGCATCGTGCCGGCCTAAACCCAGCCCGTCACGGTTGTGCGTCGTTTCGCCATGGCGCACGAGGTAGATTGTCATCAGTCCGCGCGCGGCAGCGGCGCCCAGAGACGCTCGATGAACGGGCTGAAACCGAGCGAACGCCAGAAGTGCACGGCGTCCGGGTCCGACGCGAGCACCGGCATCTCGAAGTGATGTAGGTCCGCGCTCGAGACGGCCCACGCGGCCAGGGCTTCGAACAAGAGCCGCGCGCACCCGCGCCGGCGGTGCGCCGGCCAAACGAAGAGATGGCCGACGGTGCCGTGCTCCTCCGGCAGCCTGTCCGGTGCGCCGGGTTCAACCGCGCCGGTAATAAAGCCAGCAAGCTCGCCGCCGGCGAACGCCACAATAAGTGCGAGGTCCGGCCGGGCACAGCGCCGGGTGAAGTCGGCCTCGAACTCCGCTTCGCTCACGGGCGCAGGCCGGATGCGATCGTCCACGGCCGCATAGTGCCGCCGCAACGTGTCCCACGCCGCGTACACTGCTCCAGCGTCGCCCGGCATGGCCGCGCGGATCTCGAACTCCGCCATCACGCGTACCTTCCCACCCGCCGCCACGCATCGCGCGCGGGCGACGGGTCGTCGATGACCACGCCGGTGCGGCGGAAGCAGATGCCCTCACGCCCCGGGAACAGCGCCGCCACCACCTGCTCGGGCCGCGCCGTGAATTGCTGGTCCGCCTGCAACCGCATGGAGAGTCGGATGCCGCCGTCGGCGGGCGCCACGCTGAGCTGCGCGACCACGGCCCGCAGGTCGAACGTCCGTCCCCGCTCCTTTCGGTCGTCGGTCCAGGGAAACTCACGGGCGCCCAGGAACTCCGAAACGACGGCCTCAGCCTCGCTTCCCGGCACGCCGGGAATGTCAGCGGCATAGTCCGCCCACGCCAGCGCCGCTTGCGGGGCCGGTGCCGACGCGGGCACCTCCTCCACCCGTATGACCGCGAGATCCTCCGTCGATTCAGCGGCGAGCCGCTTCAAAAACTCGGCTGGCGCAACCCGTTCATCGAGCGTCACATCCATCACCTCAGCGTCGCCGATGAAGCCGAGGGGCAACGGCGACGCGAACGCGATCCGCGGATGCGGCGTAAACCCCTGGGAATAGGACAACGGCAGGCCGGCCCGCCGGATGGCTCGCTCCCACGAACGCAGCACGTCGAGGTGCGAGATGTAGCGCACGCGCTCCCCCTTGCGAAACCACACACGGAAACGCTGCGCCGTCACGCCGCGATGGTAGCACGCCGCACGTGGCTATCCCCGCACAGCGGCCGCCAACTCCTCAGCGGCTGTGTGTGGGTCCAGCTCACGGCCCGCTACGCGCTCAACCAGCGCTGCGAGCTCGGCTTCCGGAGTGCTTCGCCGGATCCGCTCCAGCAGGATCGCACGCGCAATGCTGAGCACCTGGTGCCGGGCATCGGCCTCTCGTTGACGGGCCAGCTCGCCCGTCCTATCCAGGTACTCGCGGTGCTCGGTGATCGCGGCCGCGAGCTTGTCGAACCCCTCACCCTTGATCGCGGTGGTCTTGACAATAGGCGGGCGGCGCATCTCCGGCGGAGCCAACGACAGTAACGCCTGCAGCTGGCTCACCAGTACGTCCGCGCCGGGATGATCCGCCTTGTTTACCACCAGGATGTCCGCGATTTCGATGATCCCCGCCTTCATCGCCTGGATGTCGTCGCCGGTGCCCGGGTTGTTCACGAGGATAGTTGTCAATGCGGTCCCCGCGATTTCCACCTCGTCCTGGCCCGCGCCCACCGTTTCGATGAGCACGTAGTCGAAGCCGAACGCGTCCATCACCGAGACGACGTCATCGATCGTCGGCGCAAGCCCGCCCAGCGCCCCACGGCTGGCCATGCTGCGCACGTAGACACCCGGGTCCAGCGCGTGCTCCTGCATCCGGATGCGGTCGCCCAGGATCGCGCCCTGCGTGAACGGGCTTGATGGGTCAACGGCAACAATGCCAACGGTCTTCCCCTGCCGCCGGTACTCCGCAGCAAGCGCCCCGGTGAGCGTGCTCTTGCCAGAGCCGGCGCCGCCCGTGATGCCGATCGTGTGCGTCTTGCCCGAATGGGGGAACAGGTCGCGCAGGTACTCACGTCCTTCGGGCGTCTCGTTCTCGACCCGGCTGATAACCCGAGCGAGAGCCCGCCGGTCACCGGCCAGGAAGCGCTCGACGAGGTTGTCCATGCTTACTTCTGCACGTGTTCGTATACGAACTTCACGATGTCCTGCGTGTTCGTGCCCGGCCTGAAGATGGCGCTGAAGCCGAGATCCTCGAGCGCCTGCGTGTCGACCTCGGGGATGATGCCTCCGCAAAACAGCAGCACATCATCGACGCCGCGCTTCTTCAATTCGTCTACCACGCGCGGAAACAGCTCCAGGTGCGCCCCCGAGAGGATGCTGAGCCCAACCACGTCCACATCTTCCTGGAGAGCCGCCTCTGCGATCATCTCCGGCGTCTGGCGGATGCCCGTGTAGATCACCTCGCAGCCGCCGTCGCGCAATGCGCGGGCCACCACCTTGGCGCCGCGGTCGTGGCCGTCCAGCCCCGGCTTGGCGATGAGGACACGGATCTTCTGTGTGGCAGTCGGTGTGGTCATCGAATCTCTCGTGCGCTCGCGGAAGGCGGCGTGGTCTGTGTGCTCGATTCTAATGCCCAGCCGGAGCCAGAGGCGAGGAACCGGTTGCTACACGGACGGTGAATGGGTACACCCGGCGCGAGACCCATCTATCAACAGGCTGGACGATGCCGCGCAAATCCAGCCGGCGAACACTGCAACTGAGGCAACACGCCGGACGGGTTGGGCATTTCCTGGTTCCTTTCCGCGGGCGCGCGGGAGCCTGACATCCGAACCGTTCCGCGACCCGGCGGCGCCGTCCAGTCGCGATCAGCTCCGCTGAATCAGTTGCAGGTTCACCCCATGAGTCGAACGCATGGAAACGAACGCGATGTTTCCCTGCGGGTCGCCCACGCGACAGCCCGCGGCACGCAGGTGTTCGACCGCCGCCGCGAGGTCATCGACCTCGATCGACACCATGAACGTGCCCTCGCCGCGCTCAGCCGCGAACTTCGCCACCGGGCCTTCGCTCGTCGTGGGCTGCACGAATTCGAGGTCTGCATCGCCCACCGGCACGAAGGCGTTCACGATGCCGAGCGCGGCAACTTCACCACCGCGAGTGGCATCCGCGAGGAAGCCGAAGTTGTGCTCGTACGTACGGACCGCGGCCGCGAGGTCCTTCACGACGATGCCCACGTGGTCGATGCGCTTCGCTTTCATGTCGTGCCCTCTCCTCCAACCGGCAGAGCGTTGTACTGGATAAGTGCCAGCGGCACGCCGTTCGTGCCGCTCTTAATAGCAGCGAATCGCGCACCGGGCTGCACCGCGGGGTGTGGGTCACCAACGTCGGCGCCGCTGGCGCGCAGCGAGGCAACCGCGGCATCGATGTCCGGCACGGCCAGCACGAACCCCGAGAGCCGCGCTTTCACTTCGTCGACCGCGACAGGTTGACCGGGGCCGGCGAACTCCAGCACCACCTCTTCGAGCTTCGCGAACTCCAGGTGCGCGCCCGTCCCGGGGCGGCTCATCGTGCGCTTGATTTCGATGCCGAACTGCTCCGAGAACAGCCGCGCCGTGGCAGCGCTGTCGTTCGAGCTGACGACGATATGATCGATGTGCGTCGCGCCAATGCCCACCGCTAGTGTCCCTCGTGCACGGGCGTGGCGAACTCGACGAGCACACCATGATTCGATTTCGGGTGCAGGAAGCAGATCATCCCCGCCAGGCCCGGGCGGGGCTTCTGGTCGATGAGCTCGATGCCCTTGGCGCGCGCCGCCTCCAGCTCCGCGTCGACGTCGTCGGACTCGAAGCAGATGTGGTGCATGCCTTCGCCGCGGCTCGCGAGGAAGCGCGCCACTCCTGTGTCCTCGCGCGTCGGCTCCAGGAGCTCGATCTCGCTCCCGCCGATGGCGAGCAGCACGCCTCGCACGCCCTGGTCCTCGATCACCCGGTCCGCCGTGACGTCCAGTCCGAGCGCATCCCGGTAGAACTTGAGCGCCTCATCGGCGCTCTGCACCACCACCCCAACGTGATGAATCTTCTTGATCACCGTTCGCCCCCTATGTTGTGGCTCCGGCCTCTTCTGGCACCGAGACCGGCCCCGTGGGCCGCGCACCGGCCATGCCGGCCAGCCGAGCGGCGATCTCATGCCAGTGCTCGATATCGTGGTCGATTACCGAAAGCACGAGCCGGTTGAGCACTGAGTCCTCCGTGGTGAGCTGCTCATCGCCGAAGCCGGCGAGCTCCTCGACCAGCCGCGCTCTTCCTCCGCGGAGCTGTTCCAGCACGCTCCAGAAGTTCAGGTCCCGCTTTCTCTCGACGTGGTCGCGGTTCCAGTGGTCGAGGTTCGCGCTCTCGAAGTCCAGGAGCCGTGGCCTGCGGCCCTCGCGCACTTCCCGTACCGCGCTCACCACCTCGGCCTCCCACGAGGCCACGTGCCCCACGATGTCCTTCAGCGACCACTCGCCGATAAACGGCCGCTCGATGTCGCGGATGCGGCACGTCTCAATGTTGCGGACGAGCTGCGCCCGTTCAACCTCGAGCCGCCCGAGCAGCCGCCGCCGCTCGTCCGCGCGGGTACGGGCATCGTCCTCAGCCACCTAGATGACCACCGTTTCCCGCTGCTCGCCCCACACGCGTCGCAGACGGTGACTGATCTCGCCCAGCGTCACCTTGTTCTCCACGCACTCGACCATGATCGGGACGAGGTTGCCGGTACCCTGCGCCGTGGTCTCCAGCTTGCTCAGCAGCGAATCCACGCAGGCCGAGTCGCGGTTCGCTCGAAGCGCCGCAAGCTTCGCCCGCTGCCGTTCGCCGATTGCCGGGTCCACGCGCAGCAGGTCCGATGGCGCATCTTCCGTCGTGACGAAGTCGTTCACACCGACGATTACCCGTTCCTTCTCCTCGATCTGCCGCTGGAAGCGGAAGGCTGATTCCTGGATCTCGCGCTGCTGGAACCCCTGCTCGATTGCAGACAGCGCGCCGCCAAGGTCGTCGATCGTTTTGATGTAGTCGGACGCTTCGGACTCGAGCCGGTTCGTGAGGCTCTCGATGTAATAGGACCCGCCGAGCGCGTCCACGACATCGCCGACGCCGTTCTCATAGGCGAGCAGTTGCTGCGTGCGGAGGGCGACCTGCACGGCCCGTTCCGTTGGCAATGAAAGCGCTTCGTCCCACGAATTCGTGTGAAGCGACTGGGTCCCGCCGAGCACCGCCGCAAGCGCCTGGACGGCGGTGCGCACGATGTTGTTCTCGGGCTGCTGGGCGGTCAGCGTCGCCCCGCCGGTCTGCGTGTGGAAGCGCAGCATCTGCGATCGCGCACTCTTCGCCTCGAAGCGCTCCTTCATGATGCGCGCCCAGAGCCGGCGCGCCGCGCGGAACTTCGCTACTTCCTCGAGGAAGTTGTTGTGGCAGGCGAAGAAGAAGCTCAGCCGGCCCGCGAAGTCATCAATATCGAGTCCCGCATCGAGCGCCGCCTGGACGTAGGTGATGCCGTCCGCCAGCGTGAACGCGATTTCCTGGGCTGCCGTGCAGCCCGCCTCGCGCATGTGATAGCCGGAGATCGAAATCGTGTTCCACTGCGGCACTTCGTCCTTGCAGTACGCGAACGAGTCGGTGATCAGCCGCATGCTCGGCTTAGGCGGGTAGATGTACGTCCCGCGCGCGATGTACTCCTTGAGGATGTCGTTCTGAACCGTCCCCCCGAGCTTCTCCGGCGCCACGCCCTGCTGCTTGCCCACCGCCACGTAGAGCGAAAGCAAAATCGCGGCCGTCGCGTTGATCGTCATAGAGGTGGTGACCTTGTCCAACGGGATTCCGTTGAACAGCGTCTGCATGTCTTCGATGGAATCGATCGCTACCCCAACCTTGCCCACTTCGCCCGCCGCCATCGGGTCGTCGGAGTCATAGCCGATCTGCGTCGGGAGGTCGAAGGCGACCGAAAGGCCGGTCTGGCCGTTCGCCAACAGGTAGCGGTACCGCTGGTTCGATTCTTCGGCATCGCCGAAGCCGGCGTACTGGCGCATGGTCCAGAAGCGGCCGCGGTACATGGTCGGCTGGATACCGCGCGTAAATGGGTATTCGCCCGGGAATCCAAGGTCCTTGTTAGGATCGAAGCCGTTCAGGTCGTCCGGCGTGTACACCGGCTCGATCGGCATCCTGCCTGTTGTCTCGAACGCCTTGCTGCGCTCCGGCGCACGTTCCACGGCCTTCTGATAGGGGCCTTGCAGCCACTCGCGTTTCGACGTGATGGGCATCTGGACAACTCCGGGAGAAGCGAAGAGCGCGCGCCATCCGCGCGGCTGTTAGCGGTGCCCGAAGTATAGGTGAGCGGGGGAAAGGGCGGCAAACGTAAGCAGCTAGGGATCGCGCGTGTCGCGGCTCTTCTCAAGCAGCCGGCGGAGACGCTCATCCTCAAGGTCGATCGGCGGGCGCACGATGGCGAGCCGCCGCCGGCGCTCGTGCAGGTCGTCGTCGTACGTGTGCTGCCGTTCGGCGATGCTCATACCGTGATCATCGGCTGATTCCCGCGCTTGTTGAGGGTCACAGCACTACGGGATGCGAATAGAAGGATCGCTGGTGTCGAAATCCTTCGTGTTGCGAGTGATGAGCATCAGGCCTCGGTCAGATGTAGGACCATCGTCCGCGCGAGGAGCCGCCGACCGGCCGCCTCGTAGCGCCATCCCGGAGTCCGGCCACGACCTCGATCCAGGCCATCACACTCACGGCCGGTGCAGTACAGCCGAGTAACACTCGATCAGCCTGTGGAACGCCGTTCAGTAGGTCGATCAGAGTGACACTGTCGAGTAGCTCAGCCCCTACCTGTCCCACTCAGCCCTCAACTCGGCCAAATAGGTATCGGTATCCACTCCGCGATCCTTCCAGATCCCGAACGAGTCGCGCACCGCGGCCTCCCATTCCACGCGGCGCGTGACTCGTTCGTTTACCAGCCCGTCCACGGCCCGTCGCACGGCCTCGGCGCGTGACACACGTTCTCGCTCGCAGTAACGCCGAAGAGCCTCAATCTGCTCGTCCGGAAGATCGATGATGGTCCTCATGACGTCCTCATAGGACGTCATGATGTCCCACCGGCGGGACGAAGCGCTCTACCCCATCTTTGTCTTCAACCGCCGGTCCAGCGCATCGAGGAAGTCCTGCGTCGTCAGCCAGGGGGCGTCCGGGCCGATCAGCAGGGCGAGATCCTTCGTCATTTCCCCGCCCTCCACCGCCTCGACGCAGACCTGTTCCAGCGTTTCCGCGAACTTCGTGACCTCCGGAGTGCCGTCCAGCTTCCCGCGATGCGAGAGCCCCTGCGTCCACGCGAAGATCGACGCGATCGGGTTCGTCGAGGTCTTCTCGCCGCGCTGGTGCTGGCGGTAGTGGCGCGTCACCGTGCCGTGGGCCGCCTCGGCCTCAACCGTCTTTCCATCAGGGGTAAGCAGCACCGACGTCATCAGCCCTAATGACCCGTACCCCTGCGCCACCACGTCCGACTGCACGTCGCCGTCGTAGTTCTTGCACGCCCACACGATGCCGCCGTTGCCCTTCAGCACCTGCGCCACCATGTCATCGATCAGGCGGTGTTCGTAGGTAATCCCCTTGGCGGCGAAGTCGGCTGCGAACTCCTTCTCGTACACCTCCTGAAAGATGTCTTTGAAGCGCCCGTCGTACGCCTTCAGGATAGTGTTCTTCGTCGACAAATACGTCGGCCAGCCACGGTCGAGGCCATATCGCAGCGACGCCCGTGCGAAGTCGCGGATCGAGTCGTCGTAGTTGTACATCCCCATGGCGATGCCGCCGCCCGGGAACTTCGCGACCTCGCGCGTCACCGGCTCGCCGCCGCCATCCGGCGTGAAGGTGATGGTCACCGTGCCCGCGCCCGGCACGACGAAGTCGGTCGCCCGGTACTGGTCCCCGTGCGCGTGGCGCCCGATCACGATCGGCTTCGTCCAGCCTGGGACGAGCCGCGGAATGTTCGAGCAGACAATCGGCTCGCGGAACACCACGCCACCCAGGATGTTGCGAATCGTGCCGTTCGGGGACTTCCACATCTGCTTCAGGTTGAACTCCTCGACGCGCGCCTCATCCGGCGTGATGGTCGCGCACTTCACGCCCACCCCGTGCTTCTTGATCGCGTTCGCGGCGTCGACCGTCACCTGGTCGTTCGTCGCATCGCGGTGCTCGATGCCGAGGTCGTAGTAGTCGAGCTGGACGTCGAGGTACGGGAGGATGAGTGTCTCCCGGATGAACTGCCAGATGATGCGCGTCATCTCATCGCCGTCGAGTTCGACGACGGGGTTCTTCACCGTGATCCTGGCCATGCGATATTCCTTTCGCGGCTCCCGCCGGGTTGTGTTGAGTCAATGCCGTGCCGGAGTCTAGTTCGATACAGAGATGGGCCGCGTCTCATCGAGGAGCTGGCGCAGCGCGTACTGCAGGATGCCACCGTGCGCGTAGTAGTCGATCTCCACGAGCGTATCGATGCGGCAGATCACCTCGAACGTCGTCCGCTTGCCGTTGGGCGCCACGGCGGTGACTGTCAAATGCTTGCCCGGCCGCAGGTCACTGCCGATGCCTTCGATGGTGAACGTCTCCTCGCCCTGCAGTCCAAGCGTTGTCCGCGATTCGCCCGGCAGGTACTGCAGCGGCAGTACGCCCATCTCAACGAGGTTGCTGCGGTGGATCCGTTCGAAGCTGTCGGCGATCACGGCTTGCACGCCCAGCAGGAACGTGCCTTTGGCCGCCCAGTCGCGCGACGACCCCGTCCCGTACTCCTTGCCTGCCAGGACGACGAGCGGCACGCCTTCCGCCTTGTAGAGCTCCGAGGCGTCGAAGATGGACATCAGCGCGCCGTCCGGGAGGTGGCGCGTCATGCCGCCCTCCGTGCCCGGCGCGAGCAGGTTACGCAGACGAATGTTGGCGAACGTTCCGCGCATCATCACCTCGTGATTCCCGCGCCGCGATCCGTACGAGTTGAAATCCGTGCGCGGCACTTCGAGGTCCTGCAAGTACTTCCCGGCTGGCCCGCTCGCGCTGATGTCGCCGGCGGGACTGATGTGGTCCGTCGTCACCGAGTCACCCAGCATCGCGAGCACGCGCGCGCCGTGGATGTCCGACGGCGCTGCGGGCACGCGCGGCATACCATCGAAGTAGGGCGGGTTCTTCACGTAGGTCGAATCCGGGTCCCACTGGTAGAGGTCGCCCGTCGGCACGGGCAGGTCGCGCCACCGCTCGTCGCCCTGGAAAACCTCGCTGTACTGCCGCCGGAACATCTCTGATTGAACCGACTGCCGCACGGCTTGTTCGATCTCGTGCTGGCTCGGCCAGATGTCGCGCAGGTACACCGGCTCGCCCGCGCGGTCGTTTCCGAGCGGCTCATTCTGCATGTCGATGTCCATCTGGCCGGCCAGCGCGTACGCCACCACCAGTGGTGGGGATGCCAGGTAATTGGCGCGCACCTCAGGGTTTATGCGTCCCTCGAAGTTCCGGTTGCCCGAGAGCACGGCTGCGGCAACGAGATTGCCATCGTGGATCGCGGCCGCTATCGGCGCCGCCACCGGCCCTGAGTTGCCGATGCACGTGGTGCACCCATAGCCCACGAGCTGGAAGCCCAGCGCATCGAGGTAGGGCGTCACCCCGGCATGCTCCAGGTAGTCCGTCACCACCTTCGACCCCGGCGCGAGGCTCGTCTTCACCCATGGCTTCGTGGAAAGCCCCTTCTCGACAGCTTTCTTTGCCAGCAGTCCCGCGGCGAGCATGACTTCGGGGTTCGACGTGTTTGTGCAGCTCGTTATCGCCGCGATCACGACCGACCCGTGGTGCAGCTTGAACCCCTCGTCGCCCTGCAGCACCACGCGTGATTCGAACAGCTTCCCCAGCGGTTGCGGCTCGGCGATGTCCGATCCCGGCTTCGCCGGGCTGCCACCCTCGGCGAGCCACGTCTGCACCCGCTTCTGGTCGAGCTCCGCCCCATGGTCGAGCATTGTCAGGAGGTTCTTGCGCCAGTCGCTCTTCGCCTGCGAAAGCGGGATGCGGTCTTGCGGGCGCTTCGGACCGGCGATGGCCGGCTCGACCTCGCCGAGGTGCAGTTCCAGCGTGTCACTGAACACCGGGTCCGGCGTCGTGTCGGTCCGGAAGAGCCCCTGCTCCTTGCAGTACGCCTCGACCAGCTGCACGAGATCCTCATCACGCCCGCTGAAGCGCAGATAGTTCAGCGTCTCGGCATCGACTGGAAAGAACCCCATAGTGGCGCCGTACTCCGGCGCCATGTTCGCGATCGTGGCGCGCGCCGCCAGCGGCAGAGACGTCAGCCCCTCGCCGTAGAACTCCACGAACTTCCCGACCACCCCCTTCTCGCGCAGCATCTGCGTCACGCGCAGCACCAGGTCCGTCCCGGTGGCGCCTTCCCGCAGCTTTCCATTGAGCCGGAATCCGACGACTTCCGGAATGAGCATCGAGACAGGCTGGCCCAGCATCGCCGCCTCGGCTTCGATGCCACCGACGCCCCAACCGAGCACCCCCAGCCCGTTCACCATCGTCGTGTGCGAGTCTGTTCCCACCAGCGTGTCGGGGTACGCCAGCGCCGTACCACCTTCGTCCTTCCGGAACACAACGGACGCCAGGTACTCGAGGTTCACCTGGTGGACGATGCCCGTGCCCGGGGGCACCACCCGGAAGTTGTCGAACGCCTGCTGGCCCCAGCGCAGGAAGGTGTAGCGCTCCTGGTTGCGCTGAAACTCGATTTCTACGTTCTCCCGGAACGCGTCCGCCGTGCCAAAGCGGTCGATCTGCACCGAGTGGTCGATCACGAGGTCGACCGGCTGGAGCGGGTTGATGCGGCTCGGGTCGCCGCCCATCGCCCGAATGGCGTCGCGCATGGACGCGAGGTCGACGACCACCGGCACACCGGTGAAGTCCTGCAGGAGCACGCGCGCCGGCGTGAACGCGATCTCGCGGTCCTCACCTGAGTTTGGCTTCCAGTTCGCCAGCGCCTCGATGTCGTCCCGCGTTACCGCGCGGCCGTCCTCGGTCCGCAGCAAGTTTTCCAGCAGGATCTTCAGCGAAATGGGTAGCCGCTCGGCCCCGCTCACCGCCGCGAGGCGGTAGTACTCGTAGGTCTTGTCTCCGCAGCGCAACATCGCGCGCGAATTGAACGTGTTCTGACTGGCCATTGATCTCCTCCTGATGTGTGAGGCGCGCGGCTGCCGCGCCGTGTCGGACAATCAGTAGCGGAGATGGAGGGGCGGACTCGTTCCCATTCCCAAGCCTCCTTCCACGAACTGCGTGGCGGTACTTGGGCCCTTGCCCCGGTCACAGCCGGGGTTCGTCTCTACCGCGTACCCGCGACTTCCCTCTTCTGAAGGACCGTTGGGCCCGGGGCGGCATTGGGTGGGACGAACTGCAATAACTATAGCACTCGGTGCAGCGCAGGACGCCACATCCCGCTCCACAGGCGCGCGTGCGCTATGCTCTGCCGCGTGGGGGCCTGTAGCTCAGCGGTGAGAGCGGCCGGCTCATAACCGGTTGGTCCTGGGTTCGAATCCCGGCGGGCCCACCATCTCTCCTCGACCGGCGTGCGCGCGGACGCGTATCCTCCCGCCATGTCGCGAGCCGCCTCCCTGACCGCCTTCCACCAGGGCTGGGCAGCCCAGCAGAACAACCTCCTCGACACCATCCGCCCGCTCACCCCTGAGCAGATGCAGCTTCGCGCGGCGCCGGGCGAGTGGGCGATCTGGCAGCTCGCGAGCAATATGGCCGGCGGCCGCCTCTACTGGCTGTGCCACATGCTCGGCGAGCCAGACCTTGGCCTCCGCGGCCTGTTCAGGGTCGAAAGCGCCACCGTCCCGGGCATCGACCTCGCCTGGGCTGGCTGGGAAGACAACGAAGATCAGCCGCGCTCGGCCAATGAGCTGATCGACGCGTTCGAGAAAACGTGGACCGTCGTCGAAGCCAGCCTCAACCGCTGGACCGAAGACGACCTCAATCGGCCCGTCGCCTGCACAGATGCGTGGGGCAACGCCCGCACCGTCACGCCCGCCGAGGTCATCTGGCGCGTGACCTCGCACGAAGTCCACCACGGCAGCGAAATCTCGCTCATCCTCCGCATCCACGGCCTGCCAACACAGATCAACCGCTGAGCACGGTACTGTTACACTCACCGAAGCGCGCGGGAGTAGCTCAGTGGTAGAGCGCCTGCCTTCCAAGCAGGATGTCGCGAGTTCGAACCTCGTCTCCCGCTCCAGCTCGCCTCTACATCGCATGCAGCTCCGGCAGCACCTCGGCCATCGCCTCCAGCGATTTCATCGTCCCGCCGCGGCCGAAGGCATCGCCCGCGAACGCCACGTCGATGATGCCCACGCCGGCGCCGTGGTACGACCGCACCTGCTCCACGATGGTCTTCGGCGTCCCGTAGAACTGGAAGCCCGCGACACCTGGCGCGCCACCGCCCTCGCCCGGGGGGCGCGCCGGCGCCTGCGGCGCCTCGGCCTGCGCAGAGGGCCCGTAATTCTCGCCACGAGCCCGGGCCATCCGCTCAGCCATCGCCGTGCGCGCCCGTTCCACGATCGTATTCGCCTGCTCGTCGTCCGGCGCGACCAGCGCGCGCGCCCGGAAGAGCACGTTATCGTTCCCTGGCGTCCAGCCAGCCGCGGCCGACTTCTCGCGGTACATCGCCACGTTCTTCGCCACCTGCGGCGACGGCGCGAACCCGATCGCGATACCCAGCCTGTTCGCGGCCGCGAACTCGATCGCCTCCGGGCTGTTGCCCGAGAAGAACACCGGCGGATGAGGCACCTGCAAGGGCCGCGGCCACACTGAAACGTGCTCGAACGTGAAGTGCTTGCCGCGCCACGCGAATGGCTTCGGCTCCTGCCAGGCCTTCATCATCAGGTGCGTGGCTTCCTGCGTAATCTCGCGCGTTGCCGGCGAGGGCTGGCCATCGGGCGAGTACGTCTTGTGCTCGTTCGGCGTGCCGCGAAGCGGCAACACCACCGCTCGCCCGCCGCTGATCGAGTCCAGCATCGCGATCTCTTCGGCCACGCGCACGGGATTCGTGAGCGGCATCAGCGGCCCCAGCACGGCGATGCGCACATTCTTCGTCCGCTGACTCGCCGCACTTGCCATGACAATGGGGTTGGGAGTCATCAGCCCCGGCGCGTAATGGTGCTCCGAGACGCTCACCCAATCGAAGCCCAGTTCGTCGGCGAGTTGGTACTGGTCGAGCTGGATCTTGTAGCTCATCGCGGCCGTCTCGCGGTCGCATTGTTCCGAAGGGACGGGCCAGGCGCCGAAGCGTTCAACGGCGCCGGCGTACGCCGCCGGGCCCAGCAGACAAACCTTCATGATCGTCCTCCGGCGGCTGCAGCCTCCCGCGCTCGCTGCGCGAACATGCTCTGGTCGAGGATGCGCTGTGCGATGGCCTCCTTCTGCGCCACGGTACGCCGGAAGAACAGCGACACCTCTTTCGCGACCACCTCCCTGAACACATCGACGTGGTCGAACCCGTGGTTCTGCCCAGCGAAGATGTGCAGGTCCGCATCCACGCCGGCCACCCGCAGCGCCTCGTACATCACCACCGATGACGACGTTGGCACCACGCGGTCGGCGCCGCCGTGCAGGAGAAATACCGGCGGGAACGCCGCCGATACGTGCGTGAGCGGGCTGGCAGCCCGCGCCGCGGCTGCCTCGGCGTTCTCGCCAAGCAGGGCGTTAGCGGCGAGCGACCCGCGTTCCCGCACATCGCCCACGTGAAACAGCGTCGGCGGGTAGAAGACGGCAATCGCCCCAACGCCGCAGCTCGTCGCGAGGTCGGCATCGGCGGCTTCGAACTCTGGCATCCCCTCGGTGCCAGCAGCCATCAACGACAGGTGCGCGCCCGCGCTAAACCCCTCCAACGCGATGCGGTCCGGGTCGACCTCCATCTCGGCCGCGTGTGCCCGCACCCACCGGATCGCGGCCTTCACATCGTGCACGGCGCTCGGCCACGGCGATTCGTCCAGTAGCCGGTACTGGACCGGGATTGCCGTGAAGCCATCCGCCTGGAGCAGCCGCGCGTGCGGAGCCAGGTTCTTGCGGTCCCCTCTACGCCAACCGCCGCCGTGGAACTGCAACACCGCCGTCCGCAGGCTTTTCGATGGCTCGGGCGCGTAGACGTCGAGCTTCAGCTCCCGTCCGTCGCCCATGCCGTAGGCCACGTCCATTCGATCCGTCATGCATGCTCCCGTGCGCTTACAAGCGCGGCCAGCCGCTCCGGAAATAATCGGGAATCTAGATATCTCCATATTGCCTGTCAAGCAGCTACACTGCCCCCATCAACCGTCCGCTGGAAGGGGCCACGGCGTGCCCGGATCGACTGACCGCAACAAAGGCCCCGATCAGCACTCGCACGAGATCGACCTCGATCCGCGCCTGAGCCGCATCCTCGCCGCCGACTTCCCCGACCTGATCGAGCGCTACGAAGAGCTTCGCGCGCTGTACGGAGTCATCACGCGGCTGACGGCGCTGCGGAAGGCGCAGGGGCTCACGCAGGCGCAGCTCGCCGAGCGCCTCGGCCGCCCGCAAAGCCTGATCAGCGCCATCGAATCCGGCCGCATGAGCCCGCACATCGAGACCATCGTCGCCATCGCCCGCGAGCTCGGCCACTCGGTGCGAATCGAGCTCGATCCGCTGGAGTAGCGCTCAGGTCAGCTGCCGCTCGAACCAGATTCCGCCGTCCGGCCCCTCCCCATGAAGCGGCCGCAGGCCCATCCGGATCCAGAAGTACACCGCCAACCCGCGGTCGGGCGGCGCATGCGCGCTGATTGTTTCGAAGCCAGCTTCCTGGGCAGCCCGAACGACGAGCCAGCCGGCCTCCGAGCCGCACCCGTAGCTGCGGAACGGCTCCTCAATGCACAGCCGCCGGACGGTCAGCTCCTCGGGATTCGACTCCAACTCGAGGGTACCGACAGCCACGTCATCCGCCCGCCGGACAATCGCACAGCGGCCATCAGCGACGCCACCCTCGATGCGGACCCGCTCTCCTTCGAGCGGGAAGTCGATTATGGCCATTACTGCGCCAGCCATTCGCGCACCCGCTCGGCGACCGCCGGAGTATCACCGCGGAATTTTGAGCAATTCGGCAGCGCGGAGACGAAGTCCCGGCCGTACCCCTTCTCCCAGATGCGCCGGTCCAGCACAGCCACCACGCCGCGGTCGTCCCGGTCCCGAATGAGCCGTCCAAACCCCTGCCGGAACTTGAGGATCGCCGTCGGTAGCGAGTACTGCCCGAACGGGTTGTCGTACTGCTCCGAACGCGCGCGATGGACCGGGTCGGTGGGCACCGCGAACGGCAGCCGCGCGATGATGAGCAGCGAAAGCGCCTCCCCCCGGATGTCCACGCCCTCCCAAAAACTCGACGTGCCCAGTACCAGCGTCCGCGGGCTGGTGCGCAGATTGTCCGCCAGCTGCCTCGGCGAGCCATCGACGCCCTGGGCGAGCACCGCGATGCCCTCGGCCGCCAGCTCCTCGCGGATAGCGTTCGCCACCAACCGAAGCGCGTTATGTGACGTAAACAGCGCGAGCGCCCGGCCCTCCGAGGCCAGCGCGAGGTCGCGCACCGCCGTCGCCACAGCATCGCTGTAGAGCCGGTCGTTCGGCTCGGGGATGTCCGTGAAGGCTGTGAGCAACGTCGAAGCCTTGTAGTCGAACGGCGAGCCGAGACTCAGCGTTTCCGGAGATTCCAGCCCTAGCCGCCTGGCGGAATACGCCATGTCGCCCGCCGCGCTCAGCGTTGCGCTAGTGGCCACGACGGTTCGACGCTTGGAGAACAACGCCTCCCACAACGTTGGCCCCACATCCAGCGGCGCGGAGTTGAGCGACGCGGTGCCGTCCCGTTCCCGCCCAAGCCACACGATCGTTTCTTCGCCGGTCGTGCCCATCAGCTCTTCGAGCAGCATGCGGACGTCGTCAAGCTTGCGGCTCGCGGTCTCCACCTCGCCGGCGAGCGCCTCGGCCTGCTCCACCAGCCCGGAATCGGCTAATAGCCGTGCCGCCGCATTCGCGTCGCTCACGCATTCCCGCAGAGCCCGGTCCGTGGTCGCCCAGGTGAGCTCCACGCCGGTCCAGGTATCGCGGGCGCGCATCGCCTTCGTTACCAGCACGCGGTCGTCCTCGCTGCCTCCGGGCACGTGCTTCGCGAGGTTTTCGAACAACGGCGCCAGCGTCACGTGCGCCCGCTCCACGGCGTGTTCGACCGTTCCGGCAGCCTGCGAAAGCGCGCCCTCCGCTTTCCAGCACAGTGGGATCCGAAGCTTGGAATTCACGTGACTTGAAGTCGCGGCCGCACTGACCCTATAGTGAGTCGTATTAATTTAAATCATACCAACATGGTCAAATAAAACGAAAGGCTCAGTCGAAAGACTGGGCCTTTCGT
>JADMIO010803682.1_pt1 | contig 28280 bp, 50 predicted proteins | sample 8958161 | NCBI WGS metagenome assembly JADMIO01 (sample SAMN16585339, study PRJNA669376) | soil metagenome | isolation source: Crop rotation soil | place: USA: Cullars Rotation, Alabama | collected 2011 | reverse complement strand
GCCGCGACTTCAAGTCACGTGAATTCCAAGCTTCGGATCCCACTGTGCTGGAAAGTGTTGAGAGACGACGGCGTGGCGTGGCTGAACGTGGGGGACTCGTATTCCAGCGAAACGAAGTGGGGTGGCGAAACCTCCGGCAAGCATGTTCGGGCGTTGCACGGCGCGGATGCGATCCCATCACGAAAAAATAGAAATACCGACCTGGTGCAAGGCAACAAGATGCTCATTCCGCACCGGCTTGCCATCGGCTTGCAGGACTCAGGCTGGATAGTCCGCCAGGACAACGTATGGGCGAAGAAAAGCCCGATGCCGGAAAGCATCAGCGGTACAAGGTGGGTGCGGTGCCGTGTGAAGATTGAGCCGTGCTCCGCGCCGAACAGTGGCGGCGTGCGTGGCGCAAACATGGCGCGAGGCGATTCGGACCGGGCGACCGGATGGACCGCCGAGACTCACCCGCAGACCAGGGAGCCAGCCAAGTATGAACCGTGTCCCGGATGCCCCAAGTGCGCCGACAACAACGGCTGGATACTCCGCAAGGGCTCGCATCGGACAACCACGGCCCACGAGTACATTTTCCAGCTGGTGAAGTCGGGAAATTATTTCAGCGACGGGGAAGCAGCGAGCGAGTCTGCGGCTGGCGTTTACAAGCCGCCCGGAAAAGCAAAATGTGTCAGTGGTGTGCAAGGCGTGGAGGCGAATAACCAAAGCTATTCCGAGTCAAGGCAAGATCCGTGCGAAACCCGCAACCCCCGCTCCGTCTGGCACCTGTCGAGTGAGAGCTTCAAGGGCGCGCACTTCGCCACGTTTCCCACGGAGTTGGTTCGCCGCTGTCTCGTCTCGTCGTGCTCGAAAGGCGGTTGCTGTCCCGAGTGCGGAAACCAATACGCCCCGCAGGTGGTCAAGGAACGCATCGCAACGCGGCCCGGCAACGATTCCAAGGTTGGTCGCGTTTCAGATGACGCCGACAGTCCGTACCACCAGCAGAACGGCGACGTGGTTGGCAACCGGGATCCGCAACGCCACATCCAACGAACCAACGTGCTGGGCTACCTACCCACCTGCACCTGCAACGCGGGCGAACCAATCCCGCCAACGGTTTTAGATCCCTTCACAGGCTCAGGCACCACCCTGCAAGTCGCCCACTGGATGGGATTCAACGCTATCGGATTCGAGATGAACCCGGCATACATCGAATTGGCAAAGGAGCGCATCGAAGCCATGCCACGATGCTTAGTTCCTAAGAAAGTCACGAAGAAACGGCAGAAGAAAGTCAAAGAGCAAATGGAACTTTTCCCCTAACCCCTCTTCCCCCACCCCTAGTCATTGGAGCACTGAAGGAACAAATGGGAGCTACGAAGGAAATCACTAACCACAACCAATAACCGAAGGAGCGAACAATGGAATTAACACGAAGACAGGCTGAGATCATGCGATTGGCGCTGAGCCGACTGTCGCACAACTACGACAAGATTTCGATCAGCTATGGATCAATGAAGATCAACGACGAACTGATTTCTGCGGTGAAGCCTTCAGAGATCGACATGCTGTTCCAAGACGTTCAAAACGCACGACTCTCAGACTGAAAGGACTCACCCCAATGAAGCTAACCTGTAACCGCGAGCAATTCTTAGCCGCCTTTCAAACGGCAGCGGCAGTTGCTCCATCCAGAAACATCAAGCCGATTCTGCAAAACGTCAAGTTGGAAGTCACCAAGGACTCGGCCATCATTATGGCGACCGACTTGGAGATCGGCATCCGCGTGAACGTGTCGGGCGTGGAGGTGGAAAGAGCAGGCGTCGTGCTATTGCCAGTAGCCAACGTCGGCACGTTTCTAAGGGAGTCCAGTAGCGAAACCGTGAGTCTGGAATGCGACGAAAAGAGCGCCTTGCTCCGTAGTGGCACGAGCAAGTTCAGGATACCGACGCAACCCTTGAACGACTTTCCAGCGGTGCCGACATTCAATGAGTCAAAGTCTCGTAGTATTCCCGCTCGCTTGTTGCGTGAGATGTTTCGCCGCACGGCCTTTGCCACAGGGGATCACGAGCGATTCATAATGAACGGGGTGTTTTTGGACATCAAGGGAGAGTCGGCAACGGCGGTAGGTTGCGACTCTCATCGAATGTCAACCATGAAAGGCAGCGTCACTGCAGGCGAAGATTCGTCGGCAATTGTTCCGGTAAAGGCGGTGCGGCTGATCGAGAGAAGTCTGGCTGTAACCGAAGGGGACGCGGAGCTTTCGTTCCGCGACAACGACGTATTAGTGCGAATGACGGGTGTTGAGATTTACTCACGGCTCTTGAGCGGGCGATTCCCGAAGTACCAAGACGCCTTTCCGAGCAAGGGCACTGTTGCCACTATTGAACTTGCCGTTGGTCCCTTCGCTTCCTGCGTGCGTCAGGCCGCGATTGCCAGCAACGAAATGAGCCGTGGCGTGGATTTCAAATTTGGGCGCAACGTCGCGACGCTGTCAGCTACTGCAGCCAACGTTGGGGACTCTCATGCGGAAATGCCAATTGCCTACGACGGTGAAGACACAACCATTCGGCTAGATCCGCGATTCGTGAGCGAATTCCTGAAGGTGCTTGATCCTGAGAAGGTGTTTTCCTTGGAAGTTCGTGGCGCAAAGCTTCCCGCCGTTTTTCACACCGACGACGGATTCAAGTACGTAACCGCGCCACTAAACCAAGAAGATTAACCCCCTCCCCTAGCTGAAAGGAGCACTGAGAGCGATGGTGCTTAATTGGATCAAAAAGAAACTCGGCTACCACGTTTGCGAAGAATGGACGCAATGGGAGCAATTTCAAGGCACGTTCCGCCGTCCAACGAGTTACGAAGTTGACGGTTCGCTTTGGATCAACGTCAAAGAGTTGGAGTACACCCGCCGCTGGCAAGAGCGGAAATGCACGATCTGCGGAAGGCAACAGGTTGAGAGCCTGGAACAGCATTAGCCACCCCCACTCCCACCACGGAGGATAGAGAGCAGCGATGAAAGCAAACCAATTCTCTCCGCGAAAGGAGGATCGTCCCACTGACTAGCTAGCAGTGTGGTTGTTGGACAACGGGGACGGTTGAAAGAAACCAGAACCTCAGCGGTCAGCAATTTCCGTTTGAGTGTGCGAGGCGCACCTACGCCGTACCGACGACCGGGACGAATTTTTATGCAAAGAGGAAACATGAAAATCTTATCGCTTGATCCAGCAACGCAATGCGGTTTCGCTCACAGCGACGGTCCCTCAGGAACGTGGGATTTATCGGTTCGCCGTGACGAGTCGTGCGGCATGCGACTAATTCGCCTGATTGGCAAACTCAAGGAATTGCACGCGAACATTGGCTTTGACGTGCTGGTCTTTGAGGCGGCGCGGCATGCGGCACCAGGCATGCAAGGGGCGCTGGTTGTTCAAGCGGAACTGCAGGGACAGATAAAGCGGTTCTGCGTCGAGAACAATGTTGAATATCGCGGATACAGCCCCAAGGAGATCAAGAAGCACGCCACTGGGAAGGGTAATGCAAACAAGGAGAAAATGGTTGCAGCAGCGCGGGCGAAGGGATGGACGTTCGGTGACGATAACGAGGCAGATGCACTTTGGTTGCTCGACTTGGCAAAGACGCAGTTTTAGTCCCCCTACTGTTCACCCCACGAGGACACCCGATGGCAATGAGCAAAAAGAAACGAGCGGCAATGGCGAGCCAACCAGTCGCAAAGAAAAAGAAAGCGGAGTGGGTTCAGGTTTGGGTTAAGTACGACTGGCAGTGTCCGCATTGCTGCAGCGGTTGCAGCGAGCATTACAAGCCACGAGTTGGCGAGATCCTGACTTGCAGCGAGTGCGAAGGGAAGGCCAAGGTTGACGAGATCAGCGAGGAATCAAGGACATAATGAGCGAGCCACTGACGGACGCAATCATATTTTTAGACATCGACGGCGTGCTCAATGGCCACAACTGGTCATCGTCCGCAGAGTCGAACATTATCCAACCAACTCCCGTGAAGCACCTAAACCGCATCCTGGAAGAGACGGGAGCCAAGATCGTCCTGTCGTCTTCGTGGCGATACATCATCCACGGCGGCGCAATGACGCTGGATGGCTTCGAGTACATGCTGCGGACTCACGGTGTTGTGTCTGGCAGGCTTCGCGGGCTAACGTGCAAGGACGAAGAGACGAAGGGCGCAGAGCCGGATGATTTTCTCAGCGATGGCTACTCCGTTCGTTCCAAGCAGATACTCGGCTGGTTGCAGATGAACACCAGCGTCACGCGATGGGTTGCGATAGACGACGGTGGATTGGATATTGACGACGAGAACTTCGTACAGACGGACGGGCGAGTGGGATTAACTGAGGCGGACGCATTGCGAGCGATTGAGTTGCTTAGTCCTGTCGAGTCTTCCTCTCCGCTAGGGGCGCTGGAGAAGCTGGGGGAGGGGAAGGAATGACGGACGCCGAATTTGAAGTCATGAACAAACGTCGCCATTGGCTCATAACCAAGAAGCACAGCATCGGTACAAGGCTTACGGCAGAGGAAGCCGCCGAACTTGCCACACTCCAAGAGAAGGCAGCGGAGTGGATGAACCAAGTCGCACCACTGCCGACTGACGAGCAGATCAAGGCAGCTTTTGGAATCACCCCCAAGGAGTCCTCGTGAACAACGAACAATTGAAAGCACTGTGCGACCACCTAGAGCCGAAGATCGAAGCGGCAACACCCAAGCCGCTCGACATAACGCGATATTCGCACGGTGGCGGGCGCATGTTCTCTGGCAGAGATTTGATTGCCGACTTCTACGACGAAGGCAACCGAGAGTTTTACGTCGCTGCCAACCCTGAAGCCGTGCGCACGCTGGTACAAGGAGTGCGGGGGCTGATCGAAGAGAACGCGGCACGAGAAGCCGAAGCAGGAGCCTTGGTGCAATTAGCTTCCAAGGTTTGGGAAAGCCGCTGGGTATCCGAAGATGCGCAGTACCAAGAGGCAGTAGGAATTGCCGCCGAAGTCCAAAGCGGGAATTTCAATAGCGGCAAAATATTGGTGAATGCACTTCGCCAGTACAACGCTGCGCTCAAATGCAGACATAGCGACTTGGCGGAACTACTTCGCACGGAGCAGATGCGGAACGAAATGAAAGACAGGGAACTCTCCTCCCTGCGATCCACCGTGGAGCGGCTGCGGAATGTCATCGTCGAAAACTGCAAGTGTGGAGTGATTTATTGCGACGAGCCGCGCGGAACAACTTGTCTTTCGCAGATGCGGGATGCCATAGACGGCAAGGGAAACTTGGGCGACAAGTGGCGAGCGGAGTTATCGTCTGGGGCTCGATTGTGCAAAAACTGCAGACTGATTCGTGAGGCACTAGCAAAGGAGCGGGTGTGATGTACCAACAACTCTTGGCTAAACTACTGCACTGGGCGAACTCCTATCCGCCGGTGTTCTCGCGAGAATTCTACGCCTTGAAGGATCGTCTCTGCCGTAAGTACGCACGGTTCGCTGGCCACGAACTGCAGGAGATCCGCAAAGAGTGTTGGGGCGAGAAAACCTGGGATCGCGAATACGGCGGCTACGATTATCACAAGTGCAAAGGCAAGTCCTGCCGAGCGTGCGGCGGCACGGGGATCTTCGACATTCGTTGGGTTCGCCTGGAGCGGTGGGAGTGGTGCGGATTTGTTTTCCACCGTCCAGACGGCGACACGCGCATTCCACCCGAAGTCGGTTCGGTGAAGATATTCGGACGCATCGAGCACAAGGACTACGGCAGGCTGTCCAGCGAGGCGGCGCTGTGGTTGTATCTGCTCACCGGCGAATGGAAGTTGTTCTGTCGCGCCATGCGTTCGTCTCGTTGTTGCGGGCGTTTCTGGTATCCGCTGTTGAACCTACAGAAGGTCACGATGGAATTGTCGATGCGACTGCGGCGTCAAAGGTGTTCGTGCGGTAAGACGTTTTGGACTTGGGGCAGCGGCTGGCAGATTTGCAAGAAGTGTCGAGCGCCAAGCGTGTTTGAAGACATTCCGTTTTAACTCCCCCACCCCCGCAGAAAGCTGAGAAGCTACCCCATCCCACCTGAACCAACGAAAGGACTGGAGAGAGATGGCAACCCAAGGTGTTTTGAGTTTCGTTGACCGTGAGAAGAAAACCATTGTGAAGATCGTCACTGGCAGCGACGGCATAAAGATTCTCCCCCTGGCGAATTCACTTATTCGAGACGCCAACGAAGACGACGGACTGACTTTGGAGCATGTGTTCGACGTTGCCGCAATGTACCTCGGAAAGAAGTCGTTGGTCGTCATGTCTGCTGCGGCGCACCTCACCGAATGCGAAGAGAAACTGGGAGAAGTCTACCGCCGTGCATTCGACGATCCGTTCTGGAATCCACGCTGGGAATATGGCACGGCAGACTATTGCATGGTGATTGTGCGAGACATTCTCAAAGAGTAAGTCCCACCCCATCCGAACCCGCAGGGAGCGTAGAGAAATGCTAACCGTACATTTCCGAGACGTTGGAAGAGACTCGAAAAGCTGGTCTGTCGTTATGCCGGAACTCACCGAAGCCGCGCTGTTAAAAGCCGTCAAGGTGAAGCGTGCGATCCTCAGCAGGTTTCCAGAGTTTCAAATGGTCAACGACAACGAAGGCGTCATTTACGCGGGCATCCGAAGCGTCGGACGGTTCTTTGTCGAAGAGCCCGAAGTAAAAGCCTAACCCCATCCCCGGAGCATCCATTCCATGAGCAGTGACCTGAAAGAATTGAGAGAAAAAGCGCTGGCGGCGATAGCTGAACAGACCGGCCCTGTTCAATGCGAGAGGTTGAAGCAAGGGCGGTTCCCCGAGGATGCAATGAGCGAGACGAAACAGCCTGCCGTAGAACGTGCGCTCGTGCGTGCCTTGCGTCGGCAGGGGCGTGCGCTGGCATTCGAGCGAGACTTATTCGCCGAGCGGTATTGGAACCTGGAGGACATTGGCGTCAATCCGTTCGCGTTCAACGACATGCAGGTGGTGCTGTCTCAGACGATGCGGAAGCTCAAGCGCATGAACCAGAAGTATCTTGAGTTGATGGATGAGAATGAGAAACTAAAAGCGCAGTTGGGGCGGTGAATAACTGGAAAGGAGTGCAGGATGGGACTTTTCGACGACATTTACTGCAAGATGCCGCTGCCGGATGACGCGCCGCAGTTCGTCAAGGACTGCCCTGTGTTTCAGACCTACGACCTTGGACGCTGCATGGGACAGTACATCATTACCGAGGATGGCAGGTTGCGGTACGCCGATGATCTAACATGCCAACTGCCCGAGCATTTGCGGGAGGCGATGCAGCCGAAGTACAAGCGGAAGCGGATTAGAATGCACGCCACCAATCTGCGCGCGGGCGGACCGCGAAAGGGCGAATATGTGTGGTTCACGACCAATGGAGAAGACTTGATAGACATTGATTACATCGTGCAGATTCGTGACAACAAGGTGTCGTCGATCAAAGAGACGAATCGCCGCGTTCGTCCTGCAAGGCCCGTGTCAGAGATGCACGCAGCCCACTAAGCCCAACCCCCGAAAGGATTCACAGTGCCACAAACCAAAAGACGAGTGACCCAACGAAAGCTTGGCCAATCTATCATCATCGGGGAAACCCGTATCGGCGTGCATTCGATCGCCGAGCGTGTTGTCGATGAGCAGGGCCGCATCATCGATCCGGGCGCTGTGACGCTGGAGATTGCCGGCGCTCTGGTGACGGCGTTCCCGTCGAAACACGGCAAGGCCACGCTTTGGACTGACACGCCCGATGGAATTCCCATCTATCGACTTGACAACGGTGAGCCGGTCGAACTGCCCTGAGCCTTGACTTTCGCTGTCGATTTGCCGTAGGCTAACGTGTGGCGGGAATATGTTCCGCCGACTTCTTGAGGGAATACGTTCCTCTGCAGCGTTCACTCGCGCGGAGGAAATTCTTTGATAACCCTCATTCTCGCCGTCGCTCTGACTCAGCACCCGCGCCCCCTCTACGCCTACAGCATCTCCACCGACCCCCACTACCGCGTCTCCGAAGTCTCAGACCCAGGCACAGCAAGCGGCTGGGCGGCAAATGCGGTGGTGAAGAGGGCGCCGCAGCCGGAGGATAGGCGGGCGAGTAGCGTGTGGCCGTCAAAGGGCGAACCACGGAGGGGCGTGGGTGTCTCAAAGGAAAAGCTATGTACGGTTGCCGACGCGACGGTGGCAGGGCAACGTATCGGTTTAATTCCGGTGCCGTACTCATTCGGGTGTAGCTCAACTAGGCTGAGCGCGTGGTTTGGGGCCACGAGGATGCAGGTTCGATTCCTGTCACCCGGACTCGACTTTGCGGTAACCCAATTGGCAGAGGCTCTGGTCCCCAGGGTGGTTACGGGTTCGAGTCCCGTCTGCGAAGTCGTTTTCACCGGGGAGTCCGTAGGGACCACGAGGCTCATAACCTCGTTGCGGCAAGTGCAACTCTTGCTCCCGGTACTGAACTGCTGCGGCGTGGTAAAGGACACCCGGCTACACGAGACTTGGCTGCATCGCGACAGCCTTACATATCGTGGGTTGGTCCGGCACGGCGTAACCCCGGAAGCAGGTACTCAAGCCCTGCCAGCAGTTTCTCCAAAAAGAAAGCCCGCCATTTCTGACGGGCCTTCAAGATCCTCTTGCCAAGATCTGGATTCACTTCACGGTGGGATCAACGGGCATGGTTCGGTTCTCCTGTCTGGGATCGGGCTAACTTCAGAGTTATCTCACACGGCTGATTCTACCGCCGCTCCTGAAGTTGCGTCAAGCCAACCTCCCTACCCGTCAAGCCTGGAATGGGAATTGATCGAACGGGAGAAGTGCGATCATCGGCAGTCCTGGGGCGTCGGCGTTCTTCGTTTCGGCCCACCACAAATCCCCGCGCCTTGCGAAAGGAGTTGGTCATGCGACCTCAGCGTTCCGGCTATCTAGCCGACTTTGGCATTGGAGTTGTCTTGCTCATCCTGGCGGCGCTGCTGGCGTTTGTCGGCGGCTGCGAGGCCAAGCGGGCTTGCGTCTGTCCATCCTGCGGTTGCTCGACGGCGGTGAGTTGCGAAACGGCGTGTGACAAAGCACCGACGAAAGTCGAGTCGCCCGATCTGGTTCCTTTGAACCAAGCGAAGCCAGCGGAGCCCGACAAGTTGATTGGAGCGGAAACCAAGAGCAAGGCACCTTGAACATGCGGAGGCATTGTGTGGCAAGCATGGTGGGCGTTCTGGAGGATCATCGACGGTTTCTTTGTCCCGCAAATCCTGGCGATGTGCGTGGTGCTGGTGGCTCTGCGCTATTTCGTGCGAGGGATTAAGCGGTTCCGTAACGAGGTTTCAACGAGAGATGTCGAGCAACGCTGACAGTCCAACGAACGGCAAGGGCTGGATCTATGCCACGACGACAATGGCGATCATCCTGGCCGTCATGTTCGGCGCGTACGCGGCTCATTTGTTCTGTGAATACAAAGAGCGTCCCATCATCGTGCAGCCTGAACCAAAACCCGAACCCAAACCTCCCTGGTGGAAGCGATGAAACGATTCATTACCGGATTGCTGCTGTGCTGGATCTGCGCCGTGGGTTGCCAGGGCATGGACATTCACACGAACGTCAAGCCGCACATGGGCTGCGGATGCTGCCAGCCCGCGCCGGCCCCCGCCCCTGCGCCAGAACCGAAACCAGAGCCTGAGCCAACCCCCAAGCCAAAGCCGCACCCATTCCGGCCATTCAAGGCGGACGAATGATGGACGACTCGCCCACTGAGATCACTTTCAATCTGGCACTCATCTATTGCATGGGGATTTGGGCTATCGCCTACATCCTCGGCAAGATTCTGAACCAAAGGAACCAATGATGGACCGACGTGAATTCTTAGAGGCAGCACGCGAGAAGATCGTGCCGCTGTTGGGACTCGGCGCGCTGGCGTCGATGGGCGCTTACAGCCCGTCCAAGTCGTTATCTCGCGGCCCGCGTCTTCCGTTTCGGCAGATGGGCGCCGGTCCCATTACCGAGATCCCCACGGTGGACTTGGCCCGCGTCTTCCGCGAATGGAACTGGGGCGGCGGCTCATGCGTCCACGCTTCGACTGTCATGGACTTCCGCTGGCTGAACGAATTGAAGCTGGCCGACTACTGGCGCAAGACCTACAGCGGCGGCGAGTCTTACAACGGGCTCAACTCCAAGCTGAACCGCAACAACATCCGCTGGTATTCGAGCTACAGCAACCAGCCCGGGCCGCCCAACGACGTGGCGGCGCTATGCAGCGAGTTATGCGGAGCCTACGACCGGCACAACATCAACTACCGCGCGACTAAGGGTGGAGATCCCAAGGTGCTCGACCAATGCATTCGCGAGCGTCGTGGCGCGATCATCTTCTACAAGCCGAACCACTCGATTCTGTTAGTCCACATGGACGCGCAGAACGCCATCGTTTTGGACAACAACGCGATCAACCAATTCGAGGTTATCCCCCGCGCTCGATTCATTCCCGCGTGGCAGGGCTACGGCGGGGTGGCCATCGTTCCGCTCGTCGGCGCACCTCGATCACCACTCCCCTGGATCAACGCATAGGAGACTGTTTCATGCGACGTTTGCTTTTCTTACTCGCGGCGATTCTGCCTTGCCAGACTGCTGCCGCTCAATTCAACCCCAACGCCAAGATCGGCTCCAACGATCCGCATCTGAACGACGGCATGGTCTTCTCCTTGCCGACCGGCGAGAACACGTTGTATCTGACCATCGTGACGCACGACGTTGTGGAGCCGAACACGCGGGATGCGCAGGTGTTGGCGTGGTTCGATCAAGACCCGCGATTGAACAAGCTCAAGAAGCAGTGCAACTTCAACCACTACTGGCACTCGAACGGCCATTACGCCGTGGCGCAGGGCAAGGGCGGCATGGGACGCTGCTACGGCATTGGATACCCGTGCGTGGCAATTACCAAAGCCAACGGCGAGATTATCGCGAACGCCTACTACCTGAACAAAGACGGCAAGCGTGGGTATCTCCCCGACACTTCGGGCGCTCTGGCGGATTATCTCTGGCAGAAGTTGGACGCTCAGCTAAAGGCACCGGATTTCAAATCATACAGCAGTTCGCCGGGGAACATGGTTGGTGCTGTCGCTCCCGCGTCGGACTGCCGACCGGACGACCCCGACTGCAACCCGAACCAAGTTCCTGGGCCGAATACGCCAGCACTGCCTGAGACGCCACCCAACGATTCCTTCATGCCCTACGTCAAAGAGTACGCGCCTGCCGGGATTGTCATGGCGATCATGGCTGCGGTGTTGCTCTTTCTAAAGAACCGTCAAGCCGTCGCGCCGGTTGTCGCTGTTGCGCCGGCCGCTCCAAAACAATCCAACTCTTTTTTTAGCTGAGGTAAATGCAATGGGAGTCCTTTCTGCAATCTGTGTGGCCGTCGCCGCACTCGTCGGGTACGCCATCCGTGGAGGCAAGCCCGCGACAACCCCTGCTGTCACTCCTCCTGCGCCGCCGACTTCAACGCCCGCGCCGACTGCTGATCCAGTGCAAGGCAAGTTCCTTTCGACGCTGGTGACGTTGAAAAACAAGGGGCTCACGCACCTTGCGGAAATCTTCGACGCCGTGTGGACGAACAACAAGCCAGCCCTCGAAAAGCTGGCGGTTGTCGAAGCCGAGCATTTGTTGCAAGGCGGACCTTCGCTGGTGCTACAGGACTTGGAGTCGTTCTTCATGCAGACGTTGCTTGCCAAGTTGAACGACCCTGCCGAGCTGCAAAACCTCTTGAACACCGTGCGATCGAACCTGGGGGCCAATAATCCGGCGCTCAACACGTTCGCTCAGTCCATCGTTGCGGCGCAATCTCCCGCGCCTTCCACTCCCGCTTGAGAAAGGAGCAAAGAGCCATGAACACGAAAGCCTTAATCGCAATGCTGGCCGGTTTGATGCTGTTGGCGCACGTCGCCGATGACGAGCAGCCGTTACACGCGCAGGTAGCCGAGACGACGGCGCAAGCCGCCTACTATCCCGGTGTCTCGACTTACACGCCCGACGCCGTGGTGGGCGCAATGCAGGTTGTTGAACTCGACCAGCCATACAACCCCGCCCCGCAGCGGCAGGTGATTCAGTACGCGAACTATGCGAACTACGCCGGCAACTACGCGGCGGGTTATCAGCCCGGTTATTACCAGAACGGTTATCAGCAGCAATACGCCTGCAACGGATGCTACGGCGACTATGGAGACGACCTCGGTTACTTCGGGGACGGCGGCTGGTATCCCGGCCGCGGCGTGCGGCGCTGGGTGGCAAACGGTGGTTGGTTCCCTGGCAAGATCGCTGGCCGATGGGTTGCTAATGGCGGCTGGTTCCCTGGGCGGGGCGTTCTGCGATGCCTGTTCGGGAGAGGCTGCTGATGACACGTTCGCGAACTGACAAATGGATTGCCGGCGTCTTTGGCGGCATCGGCAAGAGTATGGGAGTCTCGCCGCTGGTGCTGCGGATTCTGTTCGTGCTCATTGGGCACGCATTTGGTATCGGAATCATCGCGTATCTGTTGCTGGCCTGCTTCATGCCGCTGGAGCCGGAAGCGTGAGAGGGGGTGATTTATCTATACGGTCGAATGGGACGCATGCAAAGAGCGATGGCGAATCATCGACCCGGATGGCCGAGAATATCCACTATTGTTCCGTCGTGAGCTTGAGCGGCAGGCAAGAGACACGGCGGCAATGTTGAACAAAACAAGGTTGGGGAGCTGAGAAATGAAAAAACGCAAGGGGTTCGTCGTCATCCTGATCATTCTCTATATCCTCTTTTGGGTCGTGTGCATCGTCCTTTATGCGATTCACCATCGACGCAACCGACACAAGCAAGAAGCAGCGGTGAGTTATGAAACGATTGGATTGGCTACTCCTGGTGTTGCTCTGCGGCTGCGAGCAGCAGCGTCCTCGGCCCACACCGACGCCGGTGATCGTGGGGCCCGACCTGTACTATCCGGTGCCGTCACCCTACCCGCAACCACGTCCCTATCCAGTTCCGCAACCGTATCCCGTTCCTTACCCACAACCCCAGCCGTACTATCCGCCACCGAGGCCGCAGCCTTATCCGAATCCACAACCCGGTCCAAGTCCCCAGCCGACACCTCGACCAACGCCACAACCAAGACCTGAACCGCGCCCGCATCCTCAACCAAGTCCCCAGCCAATGCCGCACCCAATGCCCCAGCCGTCGCCGCATCCTGGACCTCATCCCCATCCACATCACAGAAAGGTTGGCTGAACATGCCACGAGCAGAGATTAACGCAGCGCTCGACGCGATCGACGTTCTTTACGCCACAACGATTCCCGCTGCTGAAGCTGCACTACAAGCCGCCAAGGACGAAGCGGCGGCATTGAGAGTCAAGGTCCAAGCGGAACTGGTTTCGTATCCCAATGCTCCTGCGGAAGCGACAGCGTGAAAATGGAACAGGCTGTTCAGATCGTTGAACTACAAACGCAGGTTGTCAACCTCTGTCTTGGCATGTGGATGGCAGTGTTGGTTTGCGCTTTGTTCGGTGCTGGTTGGATTCAGGAGAATTGGTACGCACGAAAGGCGACAAAGAACCTAGAAGCCTTCAAGAAACAAGCCTGCGCCGACATTCAACGCTTCAAGGACGAACGCGACAGGCACCTCGGGGAGATCGATCAACTCATCAACGGCCCCGCAGGAACCAAAGGCTACGCCGTCGAAGTCGGCAACCTGCGGCGCACCATCGACGGGTTAGAAGAGTCCATCAAGCGGCATGAGGCCAGCGACTATCAATTAGCTCGCGACCTCAAAGCCGCTCAAGAAACGATAGCCTTCCGCGATAACACGATTGGCGACTGGGTGGCGAAGTCGAATTCCGACACGCTGCGTATTGAACAGCTTTTGGAAGACGTCGATTCACTGACCGAACAACTGGCGGACGCGCGGGATCGATGCGTGAAGGCTGAGCAGGAATTGGAGCGACGAACACGGACGCAGTTCAAGAAGAAACACGAGTAGCCACGAGCAAGTCCTCCGTCGCAGAAACGGAGCGATGGTATCTCCCGGACTTGGTGCCGCTAGTCGCTGAGTCCGGGAGTTTTTGAGAACAGGTGAAGACATGAATGACGCACTTGAATTTCTGAAGCGAGCCGCAGCGGAGAATTGCCGCATCGTCTCGTCGGGTGATTTGACCTATCACCAGATTGTCGAGGCGCGGGCGTGCAATCGGTTCTACGTTGAGCCTGGCGGTGGACTTGGTTGGGCGTTGCTGCCGTGGGATTTGACGACCGAGAAGGATCGCCATCGTGAGTCCAAATACTTCGCGAGTCTCGCGACCGGCAGACGGGCGACAACCACCGAGGGCTCGTGCTGCAAGGGCGGGCAAAACCCTGAAAACACAAGCAACGAGCGACCGCCAGCGCCAAGCGGGAGCGGAGCGTGAAGTGAAACGCATCAAACTTCCCGTCATCGAAGCCAACGACCCGCAACCGCTGGAGAAGTTCGGCTTGCAACTGAGCATCTGGCAGCCGGGTTCAAGATTAGTGCAGAGGCATGAAAAGGTGTTTGTGACAAGGGAAGAGTTGGCGGCGATTGTGGAGAAGATTAAGGGAGTGGTGGGAAAGTGAGCGAGATTAAGCAAGTCATCGTGGTTCGCCATGATCTGCACATGCGGATGGGGAAGGCGTGCGCGCAGGCTTCTCATGCGTCAATGGAGTGGCTGCGGTTGGCGTTGCTTGAAGATCCGCGAGCGGCATTGACGTTGATCGAGAAGGAGTGGCTGACTGGTGATCACAAGAAGATCGTTTTGCGTGCCAACAGTGAAGCGGAGTTGCGAGAACTGTACGAGAAAGCCAATTCTGCGGGAGTCGTGGCGCGATTGGTGACTGACGACGGACTAACTGAGTTTAAGCAGCCGACGCTTACCGCCTTGGCGATTGGACCGGACTACGCAACTGACATCGACCCACTAACAAGGCACCTGAAGTTGCTATGACCCGCTGCCGCAACTGCCGCAACACACACTGGCTAGGAGCACTATCCAAGCTCTTAGAGTCCCTTTGGGTGCAAGCAGCGATCGGCGCAGGGTGTTTTGTAGCGGGTGCAATGGCACGAGAAATCGTCAATGTGGCGGCGGCGATTGTGCAAGAGAGTAGTGGGTGGAGTAGGTAGGGGTTCTTTTAAGAAAGGGTGAATTATGATCGTGGATTCAATCAAGCTGATTCGCAACAGTCCGTCCGCTACGGAAGTCGGCAGCTTGCTCGACTACCAAAACAAGGTTCGAGCCGCCTACGAAGCTGGTGTTCGCATTCGCGCCAAGATGCAGCACAACTTCGACGACCAGGGCGGTGAGGCGGCGATTGACTGGTCGGGGATCGAATCGCTCTATGGCATCCCGGCTGGCGCAACGTCCGTTGGAACGACTGCTGTTGGCAAGCGGATGTACGACTACATCAACGGCAGTGTCGGCGGAATGGAAGGTTTGTTCACTACGAACGCAGCCAAGGAACTCACGGAAGTGATTCTGTAATGCCGCTAGTTCTGCCTGCACACGCTGTTGTCGGCGTTCCCTACACGGTTCCGCTCGTGTCAGGGTTGTCTGGCGATCTGTCTAGCGTGCAGGGAGTAATTCACGTCGATTCATCCAACGGCGGGATTGCGCTGGGGGCGTTGTGCGCAGCGGCCGGCGCGGACGTAGTGTGCAGGACGCTGGATGGCACAACCGTTATACCGTCGCAGTGGGACAATGTTGACCTGACCGGCGGCGTGCTGACGGGTGATTTGCGAGTAACGCTGCCGAACGTGCGCAAGAGCATGGACTCGGATGACTTCATGCTTACGGTTGAGCCCTCCCCCAACACGCCGAGTTGGACGCCGGAAGATGTGTGGAATATCACCGGTCCTCACTTTCCGCTCCAAGAAGACCCAACCGGCTCCGTGGGCGATTGCATTGACGATAGCGGCAACGGCTTCGACGGCAACAGCATGGGCTCAATGTCGAGTGGCGGGTCGGGCGTCATCGGAAAATGCTGGATGTTCGACGGCAGCAATGACGCAGTAATTTTTCCAGACTGGACGGTGGTGGGAGATTTCATAGTTGCAACAACGCTTCGCAGCACGAGTGACGGTGGAATTCTTGGCAAGTACACGGCGACAGACCCGCAGCTGCGCATCGGTCAAACCACAGATAAAATGTCGAGCTTTGACGGCTCGAATAACCCGCAGTCGTCAATGCTGGGTGTGGCGCAAACTACTTTCTCTCGCATCGCCTTCCGTCGCACGGGCTCAACGATTGAATTCTTCCAGAATGGTGTCAGTTACGGCACGGGCACGTTCACAGGCTCAGCGATCTTCAATTTGATCGGCGCCTTCTTCGGCCCCAGTTTCCTTAATTTACTGCAGGGCGAGATCGATGACCTATTAGGTGACAATTCCGCGTGGAGTGACGACCAGATTCTCTGGGACGCACGGAACACAGCAGACCCTGCCGCCACCATCGTTGCGGGCACGCCGGTTTATCCAAGTGCGCCAGTAACCTCCCTCTGGGAAGCCGACTCCCCTGTACTCTCCAACAACGATCCAGTGACAAGTTGGGTGGCAAGTGGATCGGGAATTGAAGTGGAAACCGGCAATGGCTCGGTAATCTACAAGACCAACATTTCACCGACCGGAAAACCGGCGCTGTACTTTAACGAGTCGAGCGACCTAGCCACAGCAGATCCGATCCTAATGAGCCTGCTGGCAGGAGACACCGAAGGCACAGTTGTCATGTGCCTGAAACCATTGAGCGGCGGTTCGGATCACCGTTGTGTTTATCAATGCGACTCCAGTGGTGGTAGTACGAATATCCTGGAAGGTTTTGTGGACTATGAGAGCATTCTGTTCCACGATCATGGCAACCCATTTGGGACAGGCAGACAGTTCATTAGTTCACCTGCAAACTTCCTGGATCACAACCATATCGTCACGTTCCGACGTGGCGGCAACAGCGACCCTAATGACGGGTTGATTCGAGTAGACAGAACTGACGTGCTGAATGGTAATGCACAATTTGCTAGTCCACTGGACTCGACGCAAAGCGCTGTGCTCAGAATTGGTTCGGATGGCTTCCGGTTTTTCAAGGGCTACATGTACGTCATGTACATCGCCAACTACGCACTGGAAGACGCGGATTTGTACGACTTGGAAGACGACATTTTTGACGAGTGGTTGAACGGAACGCCGCCAACCCCCACGATTTTCTCTCGTCGTTCGGCAGGTCGTTCGCGAACCGGCGCTCGACAACTGGCAGGAGCGTGCTAAATGGGATACCCGATCAAACAAAGCTCAACCGCTCAGCCGTTGGTATTCCTTATGGTGGCGGACGACGATCACCTGACGGGAAAGACTGGGCTGTCTCCTACCGTGACGCTCAGCAAGGCTGGCGGTTCGTTCGCAAGTCCCTCGGGCGCTGTCTCAGAAATTGGCAACGGCTGGTACAAGGTAGCTGGAAACGCGACGGACTCAAACACGCTGGGGCCGCTGGTGCTCCATGCTTCGGCGAGCGGAGCGGACGACAGTGACGATCGATTTGACGTGGTGGCATTTGACCCACAGGTGGCGACGAACCTGGGGTTGAGTGCGCTGCCCACGGCAAACCCTGGGGCAAATGGTGGCGTGCCGACAGTGGACGGGAATAACAATGTCCACGGATTGGTGCCAGGCACGGGCACAGGGCAAATCAATATGGCGAGCGGCAAGGTTCCGGCAACACTCGCGTCTTCGGACGTTACCGGAAATGTGGCGGCGGATCTGCAAACGATCAAGACGCAGACCGTCACCTGCGGTGCTGGCGTAACTGTCGGCGCTTTCGTTGGGAATGCGACTGCGGCGATTGCGGTGACGGCGGCCGGTAGGCTTGACGTTGGGCTCTGGCTTGGAACCGCGCCGCTATCGCTGTCGTCTCAGCAAGTGCAAGCGATTGTTCCCGACACTCAAAAGGTAGACGTCAACACAATCAAAACCCAGGCAGTCACCTGTTCCGCCAGCATAACCGTCAGTCCCTTTGTCGGCTCCACAGGTGCAGCCATCAACGGCACGAACGCCAATACCCTATCTAGCCATGATCCTGGGGCGACTCTTGGTACGAGTACGCTCACCCAGGCGCAGGTAACCGGCGGTTCTTATGCCTTGAACTCTTCCAGCTTCGCCTTTGCTGCGGCGTTTGATTTCACGAGCACGCAAAAGACGAGCTTGAATGCGGCAACGCCTGCGGTGACGGTGAGCGATAAGACAGGGTTTGCGCTGACTTCCGCCTACGACGCTGCCAAGACTGCCGCTCAGGCTGGTGATGCCATGGCGCTCACCAGCAGCGAACGCAACAGCACTGCCGACGCTCTATTGGATAGAGCCAACGGTATTGAAACCGGCGTGACACTGCGCCAAGCCATTCGCTACAGCAGTTCGATTCTCGTGGGCGTCATCTCTGGTGCAGGCACTGGCACGGAAGTATTCAAGGCGATCGGCAATAGCGGCACGACGCGAGTTACGGTCACGGTAGATTCCAGCGGGAATAGATCGGTCATGGTGCTGGCATGAAAAACACATTTGCGGCAAAGACATTCGGGGCGAATGCGTTTGCGTGCGGAGCAATGGCAGGAATTGGCGCGGTCGGATCGAACGTGGCAATTTGCTTTGCGTTATCCGCGCAGCCGTTTATTGCCTTCGCTTTAGACGCTGCCCCGAAGATTGACTTCTCTCTGGAGTCAGGACCATTCATCAAGTTCACGGTCGAGGTGACCCCATGTTAGATAAATGGTTGATTGGCAACACAATGAGGTTCGTGGCAACCGTAAAGCTAAACCCGGATGAGACTGAAGTCACTGATGCCACTGTGACCGGGGAGGTTAAGGACTCGGCTGGCGCTGTGGTGAGCGGATCGGGATTCACATACACGCATGACACGGGTGCGAGGTATGTAGGGTACGGAACTTCAAGTCTGGCATTGACGGCCGGCAATCAATACTTCGTCAGTTCTACGGCTACGACTAGCAGCGGAACTGCTAAGGCGAGTCTGCCAATCATAGCGGTGAATAGAGGCCCGAATGATTAGCGAACCGCGCGACACGTTCACAGGTAGCAGTGGGAATGCGTTCGTGATTGTGGATTACATAGCTAGATACAAGGTGGTTAGTGGGTAGTTTTCTATCAACCAAAATAACTGCACCAATGGGGGGTGGCTGTAACATACCCCCCCGGTCATACCCCCCAACCAGGCGGGGGTCCTCCTATAGGGGGTACAGGGCTCTGCGGGTGGCTGTTCGCGCCTTTTTCGCGACTTTCGTTGAAATTTTGAGGGTTTTTGTTGTTTGGACGCACTGAAAACACACCAGGACGTGGCTACTGCTTTCGAGGTGTCGCTGGTCACGGTAGCGAATTGGCTCAGGCGAGCGGACTTTCCGGGCGGCAGGCAGGGGCCGTGGGAGCAGGAGCAGGTTGAGTCCTACATCAAACTCAATGGTCTGGGGAAATACTTTGGCGCAGCACAGGAGGGAGAAGACGGCGACGAGGGTGAAGGCGAGTCCCTTCGAGTGCAGAAGTTGCTTGCTGAAATTCGCAAGCTCAAGGCCGACGCCAGCGGCAAGGAACTACGGAACGACAAGGCAGCAGGAGAAGTCATTGACCGCAAGGACGCAATGCAGGGAGCCTCGGAAGTCCTGTTGATGGTGAAGGCCAGGTCGATGGAGTTGCCTGAGCGGATCGGCATGCTTGTTCCCTCAGAGATACGAGCGTCGGTGGTGGCTGAGGTGGAGAACGAAGTAAGGAAATGGTTAAAGGAGATGGCGGGATGGAGGTTGTAGACGGTCCTTTCGAGTGCCAGAAGTGCGGCGATGATCCAATGCCGTTGCATCAGTGTCCCCACCGTGCGGAGTTTGACGAAGACGACGATATTGCGGTTGTCTGATTCCGTTCGTCGTGTTTGTTATTGGTGTCGTCTTTATGAGTGCGTTTGAGATAGATGCAATGAACGTGCGACTCAAGGCTCTTGAACCAAAGATGGCAACGCAAGTGAAAGGAGAGAAATGAACTGGCCAGCCATCATTCTTGTCCTGATAGCGTCGTTCCTGCTCTACCAGAACATCATGCTGCGAGTGGGAATTCGGCAATTAGACATCATCTGGCGCGACTGCGTAGCGAGTCAAAAGACGGTGCTACTGGCGAAGGAACTAGAAGTCGAGGCACTTGAGGCGAAACTGGCAGGCAACATCCCACTCTATGTCTTGCGGCTCAAACAGGTGGTGGAGTTTTGCGGCAAATACAAGGACAAGAACTATGAAACGACGTGACTTCCTTAAAGGCGTAGCACTGGCGCTGGGAGTGCCGTGTGTGGCGAAGGCTGCTGTCGGCAAGAAGCAACCCTGGATTGGCAGGACTTCGGCGGTCGTGGTTCCCTTCTCGCCAGTTGTTGTGAACTCGGCTGATGTTTCATCGGTATTCACAATTCGCCTAGACGGCAAGGTCGTAGCAAAACTGGAGTGCTGAACATGAAGCGTAGAGACTTTCTTGCAGGCGTGGCGTTAGCGTTGGGCATTCCGTTCGTCCCGCGCAAATCAAAAGCGGCGACGTTTACCCAAACGGGACCAGCTACCATCAGCGTGAGCCGATCACCTGGCATGGAAATCTATATGGAGTGGCCCGGAACAAACATGCGCCTGCGTCATGCCGATGGGCAGCGATGGGATGTGCTGTCTGGCAATGAAGTGATTGGCCACGCAACCGGCGTCACGATCAAAGATCAGTGCTGCGTGCATTGCGACGAATTGCGGATTGACGGCGGAACGGCAGGGTTCAAGAACAGGAATCCGAGCGTGAGCAACCTAGCAGTTGCGAATGGCGGTATAGTTCACTTCACTGCTCCGATTACAAGAATTTCCGTCCCGTTGGCGTCTATTGGCTAACCCATTACCCCTAGTGAGTAACTGAGTGTGGATCGTCGTTCGTTTTTGCAGTCGGTGGGATCAATGATCTGCGCCGCGCTGTCCCCGGAGGCTGTCTCGTTTGCAAATGAAGCGGTGCTGTGCTTAGAGCCTGCGCCAAAAACCACATCGTTGCAGTGGTTCTGCGAACACATTACAGACGACAAGGGACGTCCCTACGATCATGGCAAGTATCCACACCTCGGCGCACCCGGTGGACCTTGTGACGCATTGGATGACCCGAGGGTGCGAAATATCTGGTTGCAGTTCGCCAGCCGTGGCGGCAAGACGTTCTTCGGTGAGGCAATGCAGATTTATCTGGCAGCCACCAATCCCGGTCCCATGATGTTCGCCAGCAAAGATGAGAAGCTGGCAACCGAAGTGGTGCAACGAACCTACAAGATCCTGGCTCACGGTCCGCTCAAAGATGAATTACTGCCTCCACGACTGCGCCGACAGGACCGGATTGACTTGCGGTACTCCCAGATTTTCGTGGCGTGGTCCCGTTCAGATTCGACCTTAGCTGACAAGCCGGTTCGCTGGGGGCATGCCAACGAAATTGATAAGTGGGAACACGTCGGCGCATCCAGTAATAACGCGGCGGAAGGCGACCCGCTAAAGCTGTTTGCTGATCGCGGGAAGGAATTCCCAAGCAGGAAGTTCATTTACGAGTCCACTCCCCGGGTCAAAGGGACATCGCGTGTTGAATCCGGACGGCTGCAGTCCACGAACTGCCAGTACCACGTTCCATGTCCGCACTGCAAGAAGTATCAGCGCATCAAAATGGGCGACGGCAAGAACCCTGGCGGCATCGTCTGGGATCATAACGAAGTCGGCAAATCCGATAGTGACTTGGCGCGACGAACGGCTCGATACGTCTGCGAACATTGCCAACAAGAGATCCTTGACCACGACCGCACTTGGATGATGCGGCACGGTGTCTGGTGTCCCGAAGGCTGCACCGTCAAGCACGACGAAGCCTTGCGGATTGCAACGGCGCATTTCGTGCGGTTCTTCGGCGCACGTGGTGGCGATGGTGCGGCAGTGACGGATGGCTATCAGTGGCGCGGCTGGGCGAATGCTTCTTGGATTGAAGGCACCCCAGCCAGAGACGGTTTGAACGCAGGTTATCAGTTTGCGAGCCTCTGTGCCGTGCCGATTCAGTCGTGGGGGGAAATCGCAGCGGAGTTTATCGAATCAAAAAAGAAAGCAGGCAGCCTCAGAAACTTTGTCAATCAGTGGCTTGCGGAAACCTGGGAGGAAGTACGGAACCGCACTACCTGGGAGAAGTTGGGCGAGCGTCTTATCAGCGAAGTTCCCTCTCGTCTTGTTCCTGCAACAGCAAGCCTGCTTACGGTTGGCATTGACCGCCAAGGGGATCACTGCGTTTACATCGTGGACGCATGGGGTCCTGACGCAACTTCGCATACCGTCGAATACGGGGAGGCCGTCAACCTGGAATGGATTCGGGATAACGTCCTACTGAAAAAGTACACCTGCCAAGGCGGTGGCGAGCTGTCTCCTGTTATGACGCTGGTGGACTCGGGATTCCAACCGCACATCATCCACTCGTTCTGTATTGCGTCACGTCAGCTAGGAATTTCGATTCTCCCCTGCCGTGGCTCGTCGGTGGCAATGAACACTGATTACGCGGTGGTAAAGCTCGGCAAGGATACGTCGGCACCCGGCCAATGGCTCTGCCACGTCGATACCATGCGCACGCAGTCCTGGATTGAAAGCCAGTTGCACGGCATTCGGCGCGGCGATCCTGGCGCGCATACCGTCTACAAAGCTAGCTTGGAGCATCACCAGGACATGCTGGAGCAGCTATTGAACGACGCTGCCGAGATGAGCTTGGATGCTCGCAACAACGATCGGGAATCTTGGAATCGAGTCAACACCAGCATTCCTAACGACCTTCGCGACAGTCGGCGGTATGGCTATGTGGCAATGCTGATTGCTACCCACGGCGCACCGATCCGACCTCGAATCAAGGGACAGGCGACGGTGCAGCATTCGCCTCCAGCTCCTCGATTCACGCTTCCCGATGGCACTCCTTACTTAATTTTGGAAAGGTAGAAATGGCAAAGAAGAGTGAAAAGGATACTTCGGTGAACGGAACGACGAATGGCGCGCCGATGGGTGGAGCTATTACCATGACAACTCCGCTTCCTGAAGGCGTTTCGTCTGTAACGCTCATGCTTCCCGTGGGACGATCTATTCCTACGCACTATAAGTTTATTCATATCGATGGACAACTTTCTCCGCAGCAGTCAGAGGCGTTGCGAATTCTCTTCGACGCCATTGCAATGGAGGCTGTTATAAACGGAACTCAAATCCCACGCGGCGGTGTTGATGCGGTTCGGTTTGTTCTCGACAAGTTGTATATCTGCTATGCGGCGGCAGGTGTCACAAAGGATTCTGCTGCGAATATCCAAGATGGTGCTGCATGAACCCGGAAACAACAGCCGCATTCGTCGGCATAGCTCTTGCAATGTATATCAATGAACCATGCAGGATATGCGGCACTCCTTTAACCGAAGACGATATTAAGACAGCGGTGTTCGCTGGATACTCATCATGCAATCGCAGCCGCGCGGCGCACAAACAATGCTGGGATGCCAGCATTTCCAAAGAGAACTGGTCATTTCCGAATTGAGCCTGAAGCAATAAGTATCCGCAGAACCCAAAGCGGATAGAGTGTCGCGCAAAAGCCACGCGCCACTACTATGGAGGCATGACTCTCTCTGCCTCTAGCACGTTAGCCGAAGTTCAGGCGAGCTACGACACGAACGCAGCCTATCGGGAATTGAATTCCCCGACGATGGCCGCTGCCTTCATCACGGCGTGCCGCATTCTGATTCGGCGCACTCCTTCGCTCGCTGGGCACGGCAATCGCCAGTTGCAGATTTGGATTCAAGGCATCCGCGAAGAACTGCGGGATGCCACTAGCTGGTATGCGATGAACAACAGCAGCGCGGGTGCGGTGCGGACTCTTGGCCCCGACGTGGACTTTAGGGGCTGATAATGGCGCGGCGCACACAAAACCTTGATAACTCCAGCGTCTCGGAAGCCTTCGACGGCATCCGTAACGACTACAACGCGGCAAAGATCAGCCGCTATCGGCGTCGGCGCACTGGAACGCTCTCAACTGGCTCGCACGCAGACTGGCATTATCGAGTTGAGTCCGACTATCTCCGCATCATGGAACAGGCACGGGACTTTGACCGCAACGACTGTGTTGCAGGACGAGTGGTGGATACGTTCGTGATGAACGTCCTGCCGCGCCCCTCAGTGGTGGATGCAGAAACCGGCGACAAGGCGATTGACGACGAGTTGGAAGCACGCTGGAAGGAATACTCAGAAGATCCCGAGCAATGTGACCTGGCGGGTGAACGCACCTTTGCGGATCAGGAGCGGCTGACGCTTCGCCATGCGGTGGTTGACGGCGACTGTTGCGCCATCGGCACCGAAGACGGACAGCTTCAATTGCTGGAAGCCCATCGCCTGCGAACGCCATCCAATACCCGCAAGAACGTCGTGCATGGGATCTTGTTGGATGAGAACCGCAGGCACCTCGAATACTGGTTCACCAAAGAGGACGTATCACCAAATCTGTCTATCAGTCGCGTCAGTGACATGATTCAGATTCCGGTGCGCGGCCAAGATGGCACGCGACAAGTCTTTCACACGCTCTTTGAAAAGCGGTTGAGCCAAACTCGCGGCGTTTCGGCGTTTGCTCCAGTGTTCGACATCGAAGGGATGTTTGAAGACGTCAACTTCGCCAAGCTTGTCCAGGCTCAAGTGACTTCCTGCTTCGCGATTATCCGCGAGCGTGAACTGCAATTCACGGGCAACAACGGGCCAGCACTTGGAAGCGAAACCACCGTCACTCTCGATAATGGCGCGACGCGCACTGCTGGGGGTATCGCTCCCGGCATGGAATTGAGTGGCCAACCCGGTGAGAAGATCAGCGGCTTCAGTCCGAACGTCCCCAACTCGGAATACTTCCAGCACGCCAAGCTGTTGATGACGCTGATCGGTATCAATATCGGCGTGCCATACATTCTGCTGGTGATGGACCCGAGCGAATCAAACTTCAGTGGCTATCGCGGTTCGATGGAGCAGGCGCGGCTGGGCTTTATGAACTTCTGGCGTCGGTTCAACCGCCAATTCCATTCGCCGATTTACCAATTCAAGGTGCGTCAGTGGATGGCGGAAGATGCGGCGCTTTTGGCTGCGTCCAAGCGAAAGGGAATCAAGATCAACGGTCATCGGTGGACGTCGCCAAAGCTCGCGCCCATCGAACCGTTGAAAGACGCTCAGACAACTTTGATGAGAATGCGGACGGCTCAGGTGAGTCCGCGACGAGTGCAGGCTGATGAGGGCGCGGAGTGGGAAGACATCGCTACTGAAATGGTAGCTGACTATTCCTTCGCCATTCGTGCAGGACTGAAAGAGGCGCAGGCGATCAAGAACGACTTCCCCGAAAGTGACGTCACTTGGCGGGACTTGGTTCCGCTGCCGACACCAGACGGAATCACCGGCTCACTCCCTGCGGAAACGAGTGACGAGCCGAGTCCAGAGAAGCCTGCACTGCAACCCAATAACCATTTGAACGGTTTCAGTCGAAATGGATTTCACGCATGAGTAAAGAGATTTCGATTGTCGGCATGCGCAACGCACCATTCCTGGAGCAGTATTTCGGGGTGTGGTCCGTCATGGAAAGCGTATTCATGGCGGGGATCGACCGCCTGAAGACGTTTGACCTTAACTTGCACCTGAAGTCGGCACAAGCAGAAGAGGCAATGGCGGCCGGCGCACGAGCCAGCGATTACGAAGTGGCGAATGAAGACATTGCCGTGATTTATCTGAACGGCTCCCTGATGAAACAGGAAAGTTCATTCAGCGCAGGCACGTCCACGGTACTCGCACGGCGAAAGATTCGAGCGGCAGTCAACAACGACAACATCGCTGGCATTCTGCTGCATATCGACTCCCCTGGCGGAACTGTTTCGGGGACTCGTGACTTGGCGGACGAAGTGGCGGCGGCGGCAAAGAAGAAACCCATTTACGCCTATGCGGAAGACCTGATGGCAAGTGCTGCCTATTGGGTTGGATCGCAGGCAACCAAGGTGTTTTGCAATCCCACGGCGATTGTCGGAAGTATCGGCACCTTCATGGTGCTGGAAGACTCGTCACGACAAGCCGAGAACGAAGGAGTGAAAGTCCATGTTATCCGTGCTGGAGACTTCAAAGGCGTCGGAGTGCCGGGAACTCCCATTGAAGAAGGCGCTATCAGCGATTACCAGTCGCTCGTCAATCAACTCAATGCTCACTTTGTCGCAGGTGTCTCCACAGGCAGAAATATCCCCGCCAGTCGAGTCCAGCAACTCGCTGACGGTCGCGTTCACGTTGGCGAAGCAGCTCAATCGCTTGGCCTAGTTGATGGCGTCCAATCGTTGGACGACACGCTAACCGCACTTATTGCAGCCTCCAGTTCTAAGAGGAGAAAAAAGGTTATGTCTACTGAACTCGAAACCCCGAAGCCAGTCGCCGCAACGCTTGCACAGATTGAAGCTGCTTGCCCCGGCGCTGACTCCAATTTCACCCTGGCTCAGTTGAAGGCGAATGCCACGATTGAAGACGTGCGTATCAATTGGGCTACCAAGCTACAGGCGGACTTGAACGCCTCACGCGCTGAAAACGAAAAGCTCAAGGCGCAAGCCGAGAAGCCGGGCGTTCCGGCAATCAAGGACGCTGTCAAGAAGCCTGAAGAGGCGGCGGCTTTTGAGGGCGATGCCATTGCGGCCTGGGATGAAGCACTTTCCAAGAAGCTGGCAATGGGCATGAAGCCGGACGTGGCAGTAAAGGCTCTCTCGCGCGAGCAGCCGGAGCTGCACAAGGCGTATATCGAAACCTACAACGAGCGCCGCAAGGTCGTTCGCCGTTAATCCACCAATCCGAGTCCAATTAACAGCCCGTTGGTATACCAACCAGCGGCACCCAATCAAAGGAGTTTTCAATGGCTGTTTTCGTTCACTCACCCACCAAGACGTTTGTTGCTGGCGCGGCAATCGGAATTAACCTGCGCGTGATTCTCACTGCTGGTAAACTGGCGGCGGCAGGCGCTTCCGATCTGTCGATTGGAACTCTGGAGGCGGCATCTTTTGCAGATGGCGACGAGCGAGCAGTTCGTATTCGCACTGCTGAAGGCACTCGCAAGATGGTCGCCAGCGGTTCCATTACCGCAGGAAACCCAGTCTATGCGGCTGCGAGTGGCAAGGTCGCCGGCAGTGGCACGGTTCTGGAAGGCTATGCCTTGGAATCGGCTACGACCAATGGCGACATTATCGAAGTCATGTCCCTGGAAGCAGGCGCGGCTGCCACGGATGTTGGCGGTACGACTGCCGCTGCCTTCGAGGTAGACAGCGACTCGACGACCCCGAAGCTTGCCATCACCGGTCAGTCTGGCGGAACTGGTGATTACACCACAACTCTGAAGCCGGAAACGACGCTATCGGCTGACAATGCCATTATCGTCCCGGAAGCAGACGGCGACACGCTGGCTGCGGTGGCGCTGGCTCAGACTCTGACAAACAAGACGTTGACTGCGCCGGTCATCAACACCCCAACCATCAAGGATCTGACGGAAGTTGTGACGGCTACCAACGTCATTACCGCTGCCGAAACCGGTTCGGTGTTCTTCCTGAACTCCGCTACCGAATTCGTTTCGACGCTGCCGGCTGTTGCGGCGGGTTTGCGGTTTATCTTCATTGTGACCGCGGCTCCGTCCGGTGCCTCTTATACCATCGTCACGAACAGTTCCGCTAACGTCATCAAGGGACATATCGTCACGGCTGAAGACGCGGCGGGTGACTTTGAGACGAGTGGTGGTGACACTATTTCGTTTGTGGATGGTCAAGCCGTCGCTGGGGACTTGGTGGAAGTCTTCTGCGATGGCACCAACTGGTTCGCCTACGGGCGTTCCAAAGTGGCAGCCGGGATCACGATCACGACTGCGAGCTAATGAAACCCGAGCGTTGGCGGGGGCGGTGGCCACCAAACCCGCTGACTTTACGAACCTTGAACCTTGCTCGGGGATGGGTTTATGAGCAATGCCTTCACCTTCCAGTTCGTTAGCAACTCTCCGTCCTGACCTGGCGCAGAGCTTAGAAGAGTTTGATTTGGTCATGGATCGGGCTGGCTTCATTGCCTTGGACGCCTGCCCCGTCATCGAAGTAGATGCTGCATCCGGCAACTTCGGACGCATTCCGCTGGAGCAGCTCCTGCAAAGTCCCGACCTCCATCGCTTTCCAGCACATTGGGATCCTAAGCTTAGAATTCCACGTGGACAAGTTGTCGCGG
>JADMIO010634506.1_pt1 | contig 28284 bp, 28 predicted proteins | sample 8958161 | NCBI WGS metagenome assembly JADMIO01 (sample SAMN16585339, study PRJNA669376) | soil metagenome | isolation source: Crop rotation soil | place: USA: Cullars Rotation, Alabama | collected 2011 | reverse complement strand
GCGACAACTTGTCCACGTGGAATTCTAAGCTTAGGATCCCAATGTGCTGGAAAGTGATTGAAGTACATCCTGATCCGCGAAATGCGGCGGTAGATCCGCTGCAAGCCCTTGCATTAAACGAATTTGGAGCTTTGATGCACAAGGCACAAGCAGTTGCCAACGCGGTCGGTCGGCGGGTGTTGTGATCTTTGCCCGCATTCAACAACTAGTATCGAACCAACTAGGAGAGCTAGGCGCCGGCCAGTATTGCGCGATTCTGGGCGCACATCCGTCGAGGGGTGCGCGCTCCCCTGAGCTATGGAATAGAGCCTTCAAGGTCCTAGGGATCGATTGTATCTTCTTGCCGTTCGATGTGGCGGCCGAGGATGTTAGCGCGCTGATCGAGCTACTTTCCGCAGATCACCGCTTCAGGGGCGGCGCGGTGACAACGCCCCACAAACAGGCGATAGCCTCTCAACTGCCCATTTTAGCTCGCGAGGCCCAACTCATCGGCGCAGTAAACACGCTACTACATGCGCCCTGCGGGCAAATTTTAGGGATGAACACAGACGCGCTTGGGGCCAGCGAATTTCTTACCGACAGAATCGGCAACCTGCGAGGTAAGCATGTCGTCTGCCTGGGCGCGGGAGGGGCAGGAAAAGCCGTCGCGACTGCTCTTTTACTGGAGGGTGCGCGAGTGGTGATGTGGAACCGAACCATTAGAAAGGCTCAAAAATTCGCAGCCGAGCTAGAACGAGCAAATTTGCAACTCGGCTTGTGCGAATTGGAGAACGCGCTGTCGTCTGCCGATGTTCTGGTGAATTGCACCTCATCGGGATTCACCTTTGACGGCCAGCAGAGTTGCGCTTCGCCCTTGTCGAGCCGTGACGTGGCACTCTTGCCTGCGCACGCATTCGTGTGGGACATCATTTACACGCCGCGCGAGACGGAACTCATGCGTTTGGCTGCCCGGCGCGGACTTTCAACCGCAAACGGGATCGGGATGAACCGTCTGCAGGCCATCGCGGCCTTTCGCGCTGTATTCAGTCAGTACTCCCCCGACACTGTCGCCGCTGCGATGGAAACTGCTTAGCGCCGGTAAATTGAAAATGACCATCGAGATTCCCTGCACTCCGGAAAACTGGTCGAGAGTAGAGCGGGCAATCGCACATTTAAGGTGCAACGATCTTCCGATCTCAGAATATTGGGATGCGCGCTCAAGTACGTTCGGGTACGTCAGGATTTCTTCTGATCGGGTCAGTGTATCAGGCTATTTTGATTCGCCTGACCGCGCAAATTCGCGGGATTGGGTTCGCAGATTGGTTTCGCTTTTTCGACCAGCCACCCCAGATGACCGGTACCACCGGGCATTCAATCGAGAATTACTGCCGTTCTTGCAGAGCCGGCACTCAGGCCTGCTAGGCCAATTCGAGGCCCATGAGTTAGCTAAGCCCGCAAGCTTGACGCTATATCTAGGCGAAAAGGTGCCCTACGAAAAGGTCCGGCGCATTATAGAGATCGGTGGTGGAGGCTGCCTTCTGGCGCTAATGCTCCTCCGATTCTACCCGGTCGACAAGTATACAATCGTGGACCTGCCGGCCATTATTCCCTTAGGCTTCCTAGTGCTCGCAAATTTTCTTGATAGCTCGCGAATGCAGCTTCCGGGCGAGAAAATTGAGGATCCAAAGGTGGTTTGGTTGCTACCCTCAAATGATGCTCAACAGGCTCATATAGACCCGGCAGACCTCTTCATAAACGTCACATCCTTTCAGGAGATGGAACGTGCTGATGTGTCGTCATACTTCGACCTTATGGAAAGGAGATTGGAACCTGGTGGTTATTTTCTGTGCGTAAATAGGGTCGAGAAACAGATCCGGCCGGGGGTGCTTTCGCGATTTTGCGAGTATCCTTGGCCGCGTAGCGGATTTGAGATTGTGGACGAGACGGTGGATAGGTTTGCTAGCCTTTCCGGCCATAAAAGGCCCATCATTCGCCGACTGATGCGAAAGATGACTTCTGCCGCGTATGAAATTCCGCAAAATGGCTAACGAGGCTCCAAAAGTTCTTGCAGTCGTTGCAGAGTATGGGGAATTCCAAGAGATTCTGCGAACCTTAGATCTGCTCCAAGCCGACTTATCCTGCAGTGTTACGATCTTTTTCGCCAAGCCCTACAGCAGGCGGTTATCAGCGGATACCACGATGGTATTAGGTCGCGGGTACTCTTGGATAGACTACTTAGGAAACCTGCACAGTCAGCCAGCGCCCGCTGTTCATCAGTTAGATATAAGCACCGTGCAGAAGAAACCAGGCCCGCCACCTCGCGTTTTCAAGAAGCAGCGGCGCTCAAGAATGTCTGCCTTTTTGCTATTTGGGCCTCTTCTATTGTCGGGAGCTACCATTTGGATTTTGCTCTCCTTGCTCAATAGCATGAGGGAAATTGGCAGTGGTTTTATCAGTCTTGTTGTCAATGTTCGATATTTGCGCAAGCGGAAAAAAGTGATTGAAGGAGTGGTCCAGAGAATACGGCCGCATTTGATTATTGTCGGCCAAGATGGAGTGGCTAACGAGCTTTCATTTGCGCTGCAGACAGCCAAAGTGAATGGCATAGCTTCAATGATTGTTCCATTTGCCATGGTCAATCTACGTGAGTTCGCCGAGTATGCTTCAGCCCGTTCCGATTGCGGCGTTGATAGCGGCGCCATAAACTGGGTACTGTCCAAGCTGTTTCCCCAATGGGTTATCGAATTTCGCGGCAAACGTGTGCTTCGCCTTCCGGGTGCGCGCGGCTTGGCGCTTGAGCTGGGGGGGCTAATTAAGGGGCAGCCGTGGATTCCGTTTTCGGAGCCTGTTGAGGCAATCGCTTGCGACAGCGAAGTTACAAAGAGGGGCCTCGTAGCAATGGGTCTCCCCCCCGAGCGCATCTCTGTAGTAGGTAAGGTGGTGCATGACTGCCTCGCGCAGCATTTGAAGGCCGGAGCCGGTGGCCGTAAAGCACTCCTCGAGCGGCTCAGGATTGTTGATGAGGGTCCGGTTGTCTGCTGCGGCTGGCCCGCCAACATATTTCCATGGCTAGGCGGGCGAAGAATAGAATATTCTGGTTATCCGTCACTGGCGCGCGTTTGGGCACGTGAGCTTAATCGCGTGCGCGAATTGTATCGCGCTACTGTCTTAATTAGTGCGCACCCCAAGGCCACGGAGGATGAGCTGGCGGAGGCACTCGCGCAGGGGTTTCCGATTGTTCGGGGAGACACGGACGAGCTTCTTGCCCACTGTGACGTGTTTTGCACATTGAACGGCTCATCGATTACGGCTTGGGCCATCGCTTGCAACAAGCCGGTAGTGTTGTTCGACTGTTATCAAACAGGCTACGAGGAATTTACCGGAGTTCCCGGGGTTATCATGACCGAAACGGAGCAGGACTTTAGCGCCGAGCTTCAACGACTGTGCCGGAGCGCCGACGCGCGACAGGCATTAGCTAGAGCGCAAAAATCGATCATCGCGGATTGGGGAACGCTAGACGGAGGTTCGGGGAGGCGCCTTGCGCAGTTAGCACGCGGACTAATTGAACAAAGCGTGCAGCCGACTGAGTGCCCAACCCAATAGGATGACTCAAACGATGGATGTAGAAATGATTCGGCGCCGCGCCGAAGAAATGCGCCCGTGGCGGTACGATCATCAAGCCGCCGAATTAACGATCGCAGGGGATCCGGTCGCGGCACCAATACATGGCTCGCTTGGGCGCGGCCGAGACATTATGAGACTTATAATTTCACGCTTGGCATCGCGACTCGATGTTCCAAACGCCAGGGTGTTGGATCTGGGTTGCTTGGAAGGTCATTACACCGACCTCCTCTGCGAAGCCGGATTTGGCGAGGTAGTGGGGATCGAACTCAGCGAGCGAAATGTGGCTCGCGCGAGGTTCCTGCTCGAGGAGGTGCGACAGTGTCCCAACGTCCGGCTCATTCATGGTGACGTCGAGGATGATCAACTGCTTAGTTCCCTCGGCCATTTCGACATCATACTATTCCACGGTCTTCTCTATCATATGAAGGATCCGGTTGCAGCGGTAGGCCGGGTGCGCCGACTGGGGTCACCAGCGCATAGCCTTCTGCTCGGCACTCAATTTAAGTTCAATTTTGCAGACATTATAGCCAGGACTGCGCTAGCGAGCATCAAGCTGCGCAGTCGGCAGGCGGCCATGTCGAGTGGATCGGACTCAGGACAGCAATCTGTATATGCGGATTACGCGGTTCGACTGAATCCCTGCGCGATTTTGCGCACGCTTAAGCATTTTGGTTATGGCGAATTGATCGCCTACGACACCCCGCTGGGGGCGCGCTACGGCTATCAACTTCAGCTGATCGCGAGGCAGGACCCCGATCAACAGTTTCTGAATGAAATGCGGGCAATAGCGGAAATTCCCGGTTTGCAATTCTATAAATGGCATGGAGACCGGATTGACGGCGTAGATTTGCGCCGCGGCATGCGTGCCTTCGTGCCTAGCGCATTGTCAAAGTTGAGCTATTCTGTGTCCGAACTTCTTGGCCGCTCTGGGGAAAAGCAACTACGGCGGGCCGAGATATCATCCCTTGCAAAAGACTCTTGATGCTACCCGGACCTGGCCCTCATAATATGGGTGCCAATTCTACGGCACAGCTACGTGCTTTCTTTATCGAATGCTCCGGTCCCCATTGGATCGGAATAGGCCGCGAGCTTGCCGAGAAAACTGACATTAGGCCGGTACTGTGGAGCGGAGATGCATCGACGGTTCAGGCAGCGCAGACAGAAACGCCTGAAATCATTGGCGTCGTAGGCGTTGATGCGGCGCGGGGCCGCCTACCCGATGCGATGATGCGGATGCGATCGCCGATCGATGGCCTGCTTCTGCGCGCGCTGGCTTCGGATGAGATCGTTGGCTTAGCTATGATGGACCGCATGGTTTCGGCGACTGGCGCTTTCGATCACGACGCCCGCCGGCGGCATTGGCACCGGCTTTTGCGCCAATGGAGCGGGGCGCTTGATGCACTAAACCCCGATGTCGTGATTTTCGCCATGGCCCCGCATGCAATCTACGACTATGCACTTTACGCATTGTGTAAGCACCGGGGGGTGCGCACGCGCATGTTTGAGCGCGCGCAACTTCCGGGCCATGTGTTCATCGTGGAACGGTTCGAGGACGGCTCGCGTGAGCTGCGTGAAGCCGTCCGCAAGGTCAGCATTACTCGCGCCATTGAGCTGAGTGGGCCGATGCGCCAGCATCTTGCGCAATTGCGTGGCGGTGGAAGCGACGCGCTGCCGTCCAACTACCGTAAGAAGCTCGAGAAAAGAGGACTCTTGGGTCGGACGGGCCGGCAAACTAATCCAGGGCTGCTTCGCACCGTAGGCTTCGAGCTCGCGCGTGCGGCTTACGTTGCACTCAGGAAGGGAGTTGCGCCGCCCCACTATTTGGTGCGTGAGGACCAGGACGGGCAACTCGCGGCACTCAGTCCCTTCGGGTGGCTCGCGGCGCGCTGGTGGGGCCAGTGGAAAAAGCGACGACTGAGGTATCTCTATGGCCGTCTGATCCGGGGGGAGCCGCCAAATGTACCCTATGTGCTACTAACGTTGCACTATCAGCCCGAGCGCGCGATTGTGCCTATGGCCGGGATGTATTGCGATCAGACTCTAATTGTCGACTTGCTAGCATCTGCTCTGCCGAAAAACTGGATCTTGGTTGTGAAGGAACATCCGTGGCAGCTTGTGCCTTTTAGTCGAGGCGAGCTTGGACGTAGCGCCGGATTCTATGGACGAATTGCCAGCCATCCAAACGTGTTTTTGGCTCCTATCGAAGCCAACACCGAAAACCTGCTACTCGGGGCGCGCGCGGTCGCTACAGCGACTGGCTCGACCGGCTGGCAAGCGATTGCGCGCGGCATCCCTGCTATCGTTTTTGGTACGCCCTGGTACATTGATGCACCAGGCGTATTTCAGATAGACGATTTCGCGTCGTGTCGAAGTGCCCTTGCGGCAATCGAGAAAGGCGGAACTGTGCCCCCCAGTGCTGCCGAACTTATGTTAGCAGCCCTGCAAGTGGTTGCTGTTCCCGGCTTTCTCGAGCCGGGGGTCGAAGATGTCGCCCATGTAGCTGAGGCCGACGCGGTGACAGCGATGTCCGCCGTTCTTGCGAGGAGCTGTGCGTTGCATCCGGGCGGCATTACTGCGTGAGCATATATACTCTCGTTCTTAACGCGCGAACTCTCACACGGCCTGAGGCGGCAGCTGTTGGGTCTGCGCTCGCCGCAAGCCCTGGAGCACGTGTCAAATATCTCGACTCGCGACTGCGCGCGCGCGATTGCCTTAGCGAAGCAGGGGAAGTCCAGTACTGCAGCTCGTCACGGGAAACGAAGTCCCGCATCATTTTGGGGATAAAATCGTTGCTCATGCGATCGCAACTCGCGCGAGGATTGATGTTACTTCGTGGCATCCTCGTCGACCGCATTCGCCTCCGCCGGCTATTTTTGGGAGAGGCGCCCGATGCCGTCGTGATTTATGATGATCGACGTGTTCGGCCCGACATGGTGCTGCGAAGCATAGCGGCAAAGCACAATGTGCCGGTAATCATCGTGCCGTTCGCGGTATCAAGTGTCGAGGCTGATGTCCACGCGCGTCGCAACAACGTCGCGTGCCAGGTCGGCACGATGCCGTGGTGCGGCCTCAAGAAGTGGATTGCGCGACGCTGGCCGGCCCAAGTGATGCGGAATGGATCGCAGGGTTCCATTCTGTTCTTCGAGGGATTGGAGACACTTTTGCTTGCCGCGCTCGGGTGCCTGCCGGCGCGGCCATGGGTACTCGGCGGCAGCGATCCCGAAATCGTTTGCGCTCTCGGCGCCGATCACCGCCACTATCTGATCGCGGGCGGCGTACCGGTCAACCGCATTGCAGTAACGGGGCAACCTTCGCTCGACACAGTTGCCATGGGCGTTGATGAAATCGCGGTGCTGAAGGACAGGCTGTGCCGGCAATACCAGTTGGCCGGCGATCGACCATTAATAGTGTGCGCTGTTCCCCAGTACGGCGAGCATGGCATGGCTCCCTGGAAACGCCATTGGGAGGCAACTGAAGAACTTTTCGCCGCCCTTTCGGCTTCTGGCGCGGATGTCCTGTTGTCGCTTCATCCGAAGTCAAAGCAGAGCAACTATGAACAATATGCGACGCGCAACCGCCTCCGCATATTAGTGGAACCCCTAAGTAGTGCGCTGCCTGCAGCCAGCCTTTTGGTTGCGACTTTTTCCTCGACTGTCCGCTGGGCAATTGGCCTGGGCATCCCGGCGTTCGTGATCGATGTGGTTGCGACCAACTATGAGCTTTACAGTGATCTCGCGGGCGTCGTGATACTGGACAGTCACGAAGAGCTCGCCCGACGACTTGGGCGTTTTGTACGCGACTCTGAAATGCGCACGCAGCTTACATGCGCGGCGCAAGTCAGCGCCGACCGCGTAGGTCGTCTGGATGGAACAGCAAGCCAGCGTGTCGCAAATGCCATTGCGTCCGCCGTGGCGGCACGCAAGCTCTCAACCGAGCGACAAGACTCGAGTGCGCACTCAGGATCTTTGGTCTTATGAATTTAGCGTCCGCAGTTCTTATAATCGCCGAGATCGGCTCGGTCCACGATGGCAGCTTCGGCAACGCCATCAAGCTGATCGATTTAGCGGCAGCGTGCGGCGCCGATGCCGTAAAGTTTCAGACTCACATCGCCGCCGCCGAGACTTTGCGCGGCGCGCCCATGCCAGCGTACTTCAAGGGCGAGCCGCGCTATGAATACTTCGAACGCACCGCTTTTTCGCTGGCGCAATGGCGCGAACTCAAGGCGCATGCGGGTGAGGTCGAGCTCAAATTCATTTCATCGCCTTTCTCCATCGAGGCAGTGGAGCTGCTCGAAACGGTGGGCGTCGACAGCTTCAAGATCCCCTCGGGCGAGGTGACAAACCTGCCGATGCTTGATTTCCTCTGCCGATATCGCCGGCAAGTGCTGCTATCGACCGGGATGTCCGACTGGTCGGAGCTGGACGCTGCCGTGGAGACTATCCGCAAGCATCACAACGACATCGTTGTTTTGCAGTGCACGTCGATGTATCCGACGCCCGACGCGCGGGTCGGGCTGAATGTCATCGACGAGATGGCGGTGCGCTATGGCCTGCCCGTAGGCTTCTCCGATCATACACTTGACAACTACGCAGCGTTCGCGGCAGTCGGCCTGGGGGCAACTGTGGTCGAGAAGCATCTTACTTTCAGCCGCAAGATGTATGGCTCCGACGCCGCCAACGCCGCGGAGCCCAATCAATTCGCTGATCTCGTTAAGGGGATCAGAGCCATCTCGGCGATGAGGTCTTCCCCTGTGGATAAGAACGATCTAGCGCCGTTTCACGACATGAAACGCATCTTCGAAAAGTCGGTCGTCTCCGCCGTTGACATTGCCGAGGGTGTCGTTATCTCCGCCGATATGCTCGCTATCAAGAAGCCGGGTGGTGGCATCCCGGCCTCGCGCTTGAGCGAGATAGTAGGCAAGCGTGCCGCGCGCACAATTCCGATTGACCGATTGCTCAGTACTGATGATGTTCTACCGGGCTGACGGCAATGGCACTCCGGGGCGGGGGAGTATTGGCCAGCCGACCGTATACGTCTTTCCGACCCTAACCAACGCCCTACCGAGAAGGTAACTACATGGCTAAGCGCAAGGTCTGCGTGGTCGTCGGCTCGCGCGCCAACTATACTTCAATAAAGGCGGTTCTTGCCGCCGTCGACGCGCAACCCGATCTCGAGCTGCAACTCGTCGCGGCGGCGTCGGCGCTGCTCGACCGCTACGGCTCGGTGGTCGACATCATCGAGCGCGACGGCTTCACCCCGATTGCGCGCCTGTTCATGTTGGTCGAAGGCGAGACGCCGGCGACCATGGTCAAATCGACAGGCCTTGGCCTGATCGAGCTGCCGACGATTTTCGAGAAGCTCGAGCCCGACGTGGTGTTGACCATTGGTGATCGCTTCGAGACAATGGCGACTGCGTTGGCCGCGGCGTACATGAACATTCCCCTCGCCCATACGATGGGCGGCGAGGTGTCGGGGAATATCGACGAATGCATCCGACACGCGATCACCAAGTTCGCGCACCTGCATTTCCCGGCCTGCCAGGACGCGGCCGACCGCATCCTGCGCTTGGGCGAGGAGCCCGAGCGGGTGCACCTCGTCGGCTGCCCACGCATGGACGTCGTTGCCGACATCCTGAAATCGGATCAGCCCGTGGGAGAGGCGCTCGCCAGAGAGGGCGTTGGCGCGCGCTTTGATCCCGACAGCCCATTCATCCTGGTCTCCCAACACCCAGTGACGACTGAGTACGGCAGTGGCGAGGACCAGATTAGGGCCACGCTGGAGGCGGTGCGCGAGACCGGTATGCAGGCGGTGGTGCTTTGGCCCAATGCCGATGCTGGCTCTGAGGACGTCGCGCGCGGCATCCGTAAGTTCCGTGAGGCCAACCGTGAGGCGCCGTTTCACTACGTCAAGAACTTGGCGCCGGAAATCTATTTGGCGCTGATGGCCAAGACACGGTGCCTCGTCGGCAACTCATCGAGCGCCATCCGCGAGGGCGCCTTCATCGGCACGCCGTCGATCAACATCGGGTCGCGTCAGGCGAACCGCCAGCGTGGGCGCAACGTGATCGATGCGGGCTACAGCCTGGAATCCATTCTGGCGGCGCTACAGAATCGGCTGGCGCTGGGCGGCAGGCTCGAGTCGGAGCCGATCTACGGCGACGGGCGTGCGGCGCCGCGCATCGCCGAGGTCCTCGCGACCTCGGCGCTCGACGTTAACAAGCGTATCAGCTACTGAGCCGGCCTTCATTTCCGATGCAGAAGTCCGTCGGGCATCACCCACGCGTGCTCGTGGTCCTACCCGCCCCGATGATTGCGCGCAACTGGCTGTCGACGTCGGTCCTGGAGCTGCTGGCCGCGCGCGAGGACATGGAAGCGACCATCGTCTCTTCGGAGCCGGCCGACCGCGCGATCGTCGAAGGCAAGGAGCTGCACTGGCGCCCGATGCTGCGCGGCGGCCGCGTGCGCGGCCTGGAGCGGCTGCGCTACTACGCTGGTTATCTGCTCTATCTGGTTCTCGCCGGCCGCTTCAACGCCATCGCCGGCTTTCGCGGCGCACGCGAGCGATTGCAGCAGTCGCGCGCCTTACGCCGGATCGCGCTCAAGGACGGCCTGCCGGCGTCGGCCTGGTTCACCTTTCCGCTGCCGCGCTCCCGGATGTTGTTTCGCGCGCTTAGGCGCTTCTATCACAGCCGCCTCTTCCGCTTCGCGGAGGCAGAGAGAACGCTCGGCGAGGTGCGGCCCGCGCTGCTCGTCCTTGGACACGTGCAGAACTTCTTCACGCTCCCCTACGCGCTCGCCGCCATCAACCGAGGGATTCCGATACTCGGGGCGATCGGTAGCTGGGACCAGCCGACCACCAAGGGCCCGCTCAATCCCGGACTGGGTCGCATTCTTGCCCAGAGCCGCACGGTCGCCGACGAGCTTCAGCGCTATCACGGCGTTCCGCGCGAGAGCGTCGAGGTGATCGGCTGGACGCAGATGGACATCTACCGGCGGCCTGAAGCGGCGATGCCGCGCGACGCCGTGCTCGACGAGCTCGGCTTGCCGGGTAATTACCGCTATGTGCTGATGGGTGCTTACCCGGAGCGGCTGGGGCACCACGAGCCGGCGCTGTGCGCCGCGCTCGCGCGCGTTCTGGAAACGCAAGAGAAATGCGCGCTCGTCATCCGCTGCCATCCACTCGATACCAAGTGGAAGGAGCGGTTTTATCCGCTGCACCGTCCGCCCGCGACCATAGTGATCCCGCCCGAGATCGACAAGCTGGAGCGCATGGCCGATCAGATCCGGCATTCGGCGGTTGTCCTGTCGTCGGCCGGCACGATCCTGCTCGACGCCGTGGCGCTCGACACGCCGGCTGTCGCTATTGCCCTGGAGAACGAGCGCGAGCCCTACTACGACCGCGTGGCGCGGCGCTACGACATGGAGCACTGGGCTTCCGTCGTGCGCACCGGCGGGCTGCCGATCGGACGAAGCCTTGAGGAGATTTCCCCCATCATCGTCGCGACGCTCGCCGACCGGAACCGCGATGTCGAAGGGCGCCGGCGCCTGCGCGCAGAGCACCTCGATCCGCTCGATGGCCGCTCGGGCGAGCGGCTCGTGACGGCGATTGCCGAGACCCTGGCTGCGACCGTCGCAAGGCAGGCGGGCCGCCCGACATGAATATCGTAGGTATCATACCCGCCCGGGGCGGCTCGAAGGGTATCCCGCGCAAGAACATCGCCCCGCTCACCGGACGCCCACTCGTCGCCTGGACCATCGCCGCCGCCCTCGCAGCGCGCGGCCTTGAACGCGTCATCGTATCGACGGACGACGAAGAGATCGCTGACGTCGCGCGCGGGGAAGGGGCCGACGTTCCCTTCCTGCGCCCCGCCCCACTCGCCGGCGACGAGGCCGCCGCGCTGCCGGTCATCGTTCACGCCATCGAGTTCCTGAGCGCGCAGGGCAACCACGTTGACGCCGTCGTCTACCTGCAGCCGACCTCGCCGTTTCGCGGCACCGCCGCCATCGAGCGGGCGATCGCACTCCTCGAGGCAGGCGGCGTGGATACGGTCGTGAGCGTGATGCCTGTCCCGCACGCCATGACGCCCCACTCGCTCATGCGCCGCGAGGGCGAATATCTTGCATTCCTCGCGCCGCCGGAGGCGCGCGCATTCCGCCGGCAGGAGAAACCGCAGCTTTATGCGCGCAATGGACCCGCAATCCTCGCGCTGACGCGCGAGACGGCGACGTCGGGAGAACTCTACGGCGTGCGGATCAAGCCGGTCGAAATGAGCGCGCTCGAATCCTTCGACATCGACGAGCCCGTCGATTTCGCGATTGCAGAGGCGCTTGCCCCGCTGGTCGCGCGCGAGCGCAAGGCGGGGCGCCTCTGATGTGCGGTATTGCCGGAATTTGGCGGTTGGGCGGCGCGGCGGAGGAAAGCCTCGAGACGACGGTGCGCGCCATGACCGATGCGATCGCCCATCGCGGGCCCGACGGCGAAGGAAGGTGGGTGGACGGCGCCGCCGGCATCGCGCTCGGTCACCGCAGGCTCGCGATCATCGACCTGTCGCCCACCGGGCACCAGCCCATGGCGAGCGCCGACGGCCGCTTCGTCATCTCCTACAACGGCGAGATCTACAATTACCGGGAGCTTGCCACCGAACTCGCCATGAATTTTCGCGGGACCTCAGACACGGAGGTTCTCGTCGAGGCCATCGCGCGCTACGGGATCGACGGCGCCCTTCAGCGCGTTAACGGCATCTTCGCCTTCGCAGCGTTCGACCGCAGTACGCGCACCCTGCATCTCGCGCGCGATCGCCTCGGGGTGAAGCCGCTCTATTGGGTGCGACAGGGTAACGTCGTCGCCTGCGCATCGGAGCTGAAGGCGTTGTGTGCCGTCGGCGAATTGCGGTTCGTCCTCGACCGGGCGGCGGCGGCCGACTACTTCTGGCACGCCTACGTTCCCGCCCCGCGCACCATCTACAACGGCGTCGCAAAGCTCGCGCCGGGCGAGCGGCTCGAGGTCCGCGACGGAGAGACGAGGAGCTTCCGCTACTGGAACGTGGCAGATGTCGCGCTTGCAGGTCAATGCGAACAGGACCTACGGGCGCCAGCCGACATCGTCGATGCGGTTCACGCGCTGCTTACCGACGCAGTCAAGCGGCAGATGGTCTCTGACGTACCGATCGGCGCCTTCCTGTCGGGCGGCATCGATTCGTCGACCGTCGTTGCGCTGATGCGCCTCACAGGGCCGGTCAAGACATTCTCGATCGGCTTCAGCGAAAAGGCCTACAACGAGGCCGACGACGCGGCCGCGGTTGCGCGCCATCTGGGCACCGAGCACGTGGAGCACATATTCTCCCCCGCAGATGCCCGTGCGGTCATTCCTCTTCTGCCGGCCGTCTACGACGAGCCGTTCGCCGATTCCTCGCAGCTCCCGACCTACCTCGTCTCGCGACTAGCGCGCGAGCAGGTGACCGTGGCGCTGTCAGGCGATGGAGGCGATGAGGCGTTCGGTGGCTACACGCGCTATCAGGGCATCGATCGGGCCTGGAGGATCGCACGGCGCTTTCCGCGAGCCGTACGCCGTGGAGCTGCAAGCGCGATCAGCCTGCTGTCGAGCGAGACGTGGGACGCCGTCGGAGCGGCCCTTCCGTCGCCCTTGCGACCGGCTTTCTTCGGCGACAAAGTCATAAAGGCGGCGGGCCTCCTGGATGCTGACGACCCGATTGCCATGTACCAGCGTCTCATCGCGCAATGGGCCGAGCCCGGTCGCGCGATAGCGGTGGGGGAGGCCGAGGCGGTGGCTCAGAAGCACGCCGACGTGCGCGATCTCGATACCGCAAGCGCGTTACGGTTGCTCGATATGCTCGGCTATCTGCCCAACGACATCCTCACGAAGGTCGACCGCGCGTCGATGGCAGTGGGGCTTGAGGTTCGCGTTCCTATACTCGATCACCGCGTGATCGAGTACGCGTGGAGAATTCCGTCAAATGGGTTGATCGGCGGTGGGAAAGGCAAGCTGCCGCTCCGCGCCGTCCTCGAGAGGTATGTCCCCCGAGAATTGACAGAGCGTCCGAAGATGGGGTTCGGCGTGCCCATCGGCGAGTGGCTGCGTGGGCCGCTCCGCGAGTGGAGCGGCGATCTGTTGTCGTCCGATACACTGCGTACCGACGGTCTGCTCGACACTCGGATCGTGCGGGCGCGATTGGACGAGCACCTGTCCGGAAAACGGAACTGGCAGTACGCCCTGTGGACGGTATTGCAGTTTCAGGCTTGGCGCGCGGCCTACCCGGCCCCCCTCTGAAGTCCTTATGACGTGCTAGTCCGTGGCCGGGCGGCGCAGCGCGACGTCGTAGAGCGCGTTCTTCTGGTAGGCGAGCCATACGAAGCTCCAGCGGTGCGACGTGGCAAACTCAACCACGGCCCGGTGCACGCCATAGGTCCCGAGAGCCGGATCGATGTGGGCGAAATCATTGAACACTAAATAGCCACTGGGCTTAATTTTTGGGGCGGCCGCAAGCGCATCGTTCTTTACTCCCCTGTAGGAGTGATCCGCATCGATGTAGATCCAATCGAAATGAGAGTCGGGAAAGCGTTGCAGCTTTTCAACCGAGGCGCCGCGATGCGTGACGACATTTGGGTGTTGCAGGACGTCGGGATCGGTTCGGGAGAAATCTAGGTCGATAACGTGCAATTCAACAGGACTGCAGGCTGCCAGAATTCGTTTGGCGAAATTGCCACGGTCGGTACCAACTTCTGCGATGCGCCCGCCGTGCGGGAGCATTGCGATAAGGTCGGCACGTGAGGCGCAGACCCGGCAGTCGGCGAGCAACTCGGGCGGAATCTGCCCTGAAGATTGACCGGGACTGTATAAGTGTCGCATGAGCCTCAGGGTCCGACGGATCCCATCGGGCAACCATTTGCGGATGCGAAGGGATATGGTTTGAATTCTCTCTCGGATCACGTCGTACTTCCTTCGCTCGTTGGTCGCTCGCCGCACCTCGACCCGCTGCAAAATGCCGGGCGTAAGCGAGGGCTAGGGCCGACGCATCACGTTTCAAAGACTACATCGCGATAGAAAGCAATACTGCTCTCAGCTGTTGGTGCCCTGGCGTCTTGGCAAAACCCGCCGGAGGCTCCCCACTTGTTGCCGTCTTTGCGAATACCCACTACCTGGGCATGGAACGTCGCTAAGCTGCCGAGACACTGGCGCCCGCTTCTTCAAGTTGTCAAATGGGCGTTTGATCCAGGCGCAGTACTCGCTACGGGGGACCCCCTTTGGCGGCTTTAGCGCTTGGCAACAATTATGCGAGAAGAATGTCAACCTCGCTCGCCCAGTTCGAGTTCTGCACGCCTCCGTAATTCCAAATCTCGGTGCGCGAGTTGTTCGTGTGCAGCGGTTATTCGTCCATCCGGTCTGCGCCCGCAAATATCGCGGTAGTGGGTGTACCAATGCCTTACCGTGCGCGCCGTCAGATAGTGAGAGGCCGCGGGCAATCCCCACACTAAGCTTCGGCCGGTTTCGACGCCCCTCCATCGTCCACCGGAGACCAAGGGCGGCACCCAAGCGTCAACGCCACCCCCCAAAAGGAGCCAGTGTGGCCGCTGATAAAGCACCTCATTGGCGGCTGCGAAGGTCGCGAACACGACGCTTGTAAGGAATGCCAGAACGGACATCGGTACTGCTTCAGTCGCCTCGACAAACGAAATCAGCGTCACGCGCGTTAATGGTACCACCGACGATCCCAAACTCGGCGAGCAACCATAGCGGCGTCGAATGTATGACTTGCACAACTCAGTACTGCTGGCGCCAGCCTTCGGCAAATGTACCAAGCCCTGCGCCAAATAAAGGATGCGCTGTGAACAGCGACCAACGTCTGGCGATTGTTCCATCGCTCCCACTCCGGCGACGACGCCATCACGTGCAATGGCGACAGCGGGCCGTTCCGGGATTCGCTATGCCTGCGGTCGTGAAAAAATGTCTAGTCGTGGGACCATCTCGAGTGCGAAGCAAGAGCTACCGATAAGGACAACTGTGCCACCGCGCTCCTATGTAAAGGCAGAAGAATGAAGGTTGCGGTGAGAATTAGACAAATAGCTCCAAGAGCTGCACGCGAAGCAGACAAATACAGCGCTGTGACGGCTACTGCGGCGACCACCGACTGGTGGGATCGAACAACCACCAGTGCAGCGCAAGCAACCAGCGCCATCTGAAATGCAAAGGCGTTAGGGTTTGCTGCAACACCGCTCGCTCTCAGTGTCGTCAGATCCGCAATTCCTAGCCGATGCAGTACCGCTAGGACAATTTCGACGCTCCCACCGCGGCGCCAGCTGAGACAAACGTCAGTAACAAGATTCGCCGTCCTGCCTCTCCCACCTTGGGGACCAGAAGCGCCTCTGTCACCCCGTACGCTAGTAAGACAAACCATCCGACATACTTGCTAGTGAATGCCCATGCCGTCCAGCCGATCGAAACCCAGCCGACGGCAAGCGCCGCGGTCATGGCAACCGTCACGACCAGAATAAATCGGTCCGGTCATGATCGTCCCAACTTCGAAAGGGTGCTTGCTTGGACCATTCCGTTAGCAACGACTACGCTAGTGTCTTCCAGATTGCATTCCAACTGCGCAGGGAACGAAGCTCAACGTCAATTTGGCCGATCCGCTGGCCATCATCTCGGCTGCATTATTCGCGCTGGCGGCGATACGCACGCACCATACTTGCGACTTGCGCCCTCCTCTCGCTTTTGCGGATGCTGTTGCGAACTAGCGAAAGTGAGGAAAGCGCCACCAGCGCAGCTAGGGACATGACGCCCACCTGCAGCGCGACGACCAATGTTTTTCTCCGGCCGTCTGGGAGAGCCGCATGGTGTCAGGCTCTGGATTCTACACGAACAGGGTCAGCGCGTCGCACATTATCGCGCTCTTGCAGATCCAACGTTGAGGTCAGGTCGTCTCCCGGAGCATATGGCCCGAGGCGCGTATTGACCGCCACCAGATTGCCCGCGGGTTGCGCGAGAGTTGGACGGACGAGGATCTCCGCGTTTGCTCGATGAGCCTCATTGTGCGGCCCGTTGCGGGTGCATCCCTGCATGGTGCCGCCGACCGCCGCAACCCTCTCGCTTTTCCCGCCAGGATGGCGCGACGCCGTCATTCGCTCGTCGAGATGGCCTCGTCGTAGACCGCGAGCGTTTGCTGGATGACGGCATCCAGGGAGAACTCGCGCTCAACCCGTCGACGTCCCCCCGCGCCATAGCGCGCGCACAGGCCGGGCCTGGCAATTGCCTCGCGCAGCGCGGTTGCTAGAGCCTGAGCATTACGAGGCGGCACGAGCCATCCGTTCTCACCGGGCCGCACAATCTCCCGGCAACCGGGAACGTCAGTCGCCACGATAGCGCGCGCACTTGCGGCGGCCTCCAATAGTGATTTGGGCAGGCCTTCGCCGTAGAACGTCGGTAGGCAGATGATGGTGGCCTCGCTGAGCACTTTCGGCATGTCGCTGCGCCAGCCCCAGTATTCCACGTGACCAGTCTGCACAAACCTGTCGATCTCGTCACGCGAGGCGGCGGCCGGATTTGCGATATCGGGCTCACCCACGAGCGCGAAGCGCGCCGCGACCCCCTCCTCTCGAAGGATCGACGCCGCCTGCATGAACTCACGAACTCCCTTGGCCACGAGAAGTCGTGCCGGCAGTACGACGAGGGGATCGCCAGGCGGCGGAGGATCGGTCGAGTACAGACGGGGATCGACGCCAGAACCCCTTATTAGTCGAATCGACGCCGGCGACGTGAGGCGTTTTTCGGCAAGGAGCGCCGCATCGTCTGCATTCTGGACGATGGTGCGCGTATTCGACCGGGACAGCGCGAAGCGTAGCGCGGTGGATACCGCGGGTCGCAGGAGTCGGGCTTTCATACTGTCCGAACTGAAGACCCACCCCAGCCCCATAAGTGCGTTGATTACGCCTTTGGTGCCGACATAGCGGGCGGCGAATGAGCCATACAGGACCGGTTTAACGGCCACGTTGTGCACGAGGTCCGGCGCGATGCCTCCATAGACAGACAGCAGCGCACCGATCGTCCGCAGTTCGCGCAGGGGGCCCATACCCGAGCGGTCGAATGCGATCGGAATGAGGTCGAGACCCGCATCCCGAATCTTCTCAGCGTCGTCCTGCACGCGCGTTACGACCGTGACTTCAAAGCCTGCCTCGCGAGCGGCGAGGGCCAATGCGATCCGGTGGGAAACGAAATACCAGTCCTCGGACACCAGATAGAGTAGCCTCGGGCGTTTGCTCACTCGCGGTCGCTCCATAGGCTAAAAGCTGCACCGTATGCACGGTGTTGGTGTAGGTTCGCTCTCACCAGAGTCTCCCACATGAGCCAACCGCCACCAACATGCAAACCCGGGCACGGGTACATCGGCCGCAGATAAGCGAGCTGAACGGGCTGATTGGTGTAGTCACCGAAGCCAATAAGGGAGCCGGTCACCTCGGCGAATCAAAAATATACTTCTTAGAGGTCAAGGTGTCCGCCGTTGGCAGGAACATTTGCGGGTCCTGCAAATCAGCGGATAAATGGTAGTCCGCGTATCTCTTCGAAGGTTCCACTAGCACCAAACACGAGCAAGTGATGCAGGTTGAAAGGTCATGGGAGGGCCTCAACCCCAGAATAGGCTGGCGTCAATTGAAAACAGAAGTAGCTCCGATCGGATATCGCTGGGTTCAGAGCCCATTTGTGGCGGTCTCCGTCGTCTACGATGTTACACCTGCGCGACCACGCCCGGCTTGATGGGGGTCGACAGGTTTTTCGCCATCTTGCTAGCGAACGCGGCGAATTTCCGCTGCGAAACTTCGCGGTGCGAGGCGAGCCGCCGCGATCTGTCTCGCCCTCTGTGGCTACAAGCGATGTTCCGTCAGCAGGGGCCACTCGTCAGCATGCCCTGACAGACCGTCGTTCCGACGCTCGTACAATCGAAGGAAGCAGCGAGGGCGGGACAAAGCTGAAAGTGGAGCGCACCGGAGTTCTTCCGCTGTCCGCTGTAAGCCCGCGCCCGATGGCGCCGTTCGCGGCGGCAACAGGCCGCACGGGTCGCGAAGCAAGTTTGCCTTACGCCCTTGAAAATGTGCATTTTCCACGTCATCAACGGGAGATGGTTGACTTGGCACCCGCGTACCATGACCTATCTCTCGCAACGCTCCGGGAGGAGCTGCAGACCTACATACGCAATACTCAGCTCTCGTTCGTCGTTGATCGTGGTCAGCACTATCTAATTGTCCCAGGCCACGTGCCTTTCGCATGGAATCCCATTCCCGTTCGCGCTACAGGCTCGGTATTCCATGAAGAGGCCACGACGCTTACCCTCAGCTATCTTTTAAAGACACTGCGACCCCAACACTTTTTCGATATCGGCGCTGCATCAGGCTACTTTTCGCGTATTGCAGCCTCGTACGGCCCTGCTCCTCCCCAGGTCGATGCATTCGAAATGCGCCCTTCGGAAGCCGCGGAAATGAGACGGATGCTCGCAAGTGACCAGTTCGCGCCCCGGATAACCCTGCATGTCGGTGCAGTGAGCGATGGGGACCATGATGGCGCGCTCGTTTGGCTCGCCCGTAGCTTGCTTTTTGAAGCGCCCCCGCGCCGGCAAGAGTACCAAGAAGCCTGGTGGCGACGACTGAAATTCTGGTTACGGCGCGATGGAACACGGGGACTAGCGGCTGTAACGACCAAACTCATCAGCATCGACGGGTTCGTGAAAAAAACGGGGAAGGTGCCGGATATTATCAAAGTTGATGTCGAGGGATATGAGGGCCGAGTGCTCCAAGGCTGCACCGAAACCCTGCGTAACTCGCGACCCTATGTCCTTCTCGAGCTGCACGCAGACTCCAAGCAGCGGTTAGGAACTCGTCACAACATCGCACAGCTCTTTTTCGAGCGGGGCTACGATGCTCTTTTTTTTACAGACCATCAGAGAAGTAGAGACTGCGAAGTCCTGATCGTCAAGCAGGGCGATAAATTTTTCGGCCGTCAGGAAACGGACATGGTGCTCTTCGTTCCGCGGTGAAGGCCTGTTTTCATCTACCGGAGGGATCCGTGACCAGGCGCCGAGCTCAGCGCATGCAAACATCTTTGTAGGAAACATCGCGACGAGCCCGCCAAACATTGGGTAGCTTTGGCTGGCAATTATGGAGACAGCGACCAAACGATGATGTTTCCGTATGTCATTTGGCTCCCGGCTCGACGCGTGTTGACTGGATGTCAGCCGCGGATCTCTCGTGCCTACGGTCCTCGCTGCACTTTCCAATTCGACCCCAACGATGGCCTGACCGACGCGCCGAAAACGACGGTCTGAATCTGCCGTTATGCCGGCGCTGGGACCCGTCGTCGATAGCTCAGTTGATTGCCAACGGCGCGCCCTTCAACATTTTGGCGGCGGCGCTGCTTATCGTTGAAACCGAGCATCGCGGCTGTTGTGCCGGAAATCGAACTCCGCCAGAGAGCGGTGAGGTGCTCGCGAGTGCTGGTAGGTGCCGCGCATGGTGAAGGACCCCGTCTCATTCAGCTTGCGTTCAGAATTCTTCCGTTTTTATCTCAAGTAAAGGCTTTGGAAAGAGAGATGTCACGCTTTTGCTTGGAAACCTGCTGGGCAACGGCTGCGCTTCTGGCGGCCAGCTCCAGCGCGCAAGCCGGTGAACCCTTCTATCGGAGCGGCCAGCTCTGCCAGCGTGCGAGTTCCGGATACGTCGTCTGTCGTGATCCGGATGACTACTGGAGCGAGGGCTACGTTATCAGCCGGGAACGTGGGTCGGGAGGCAGATCGGGACGCGTTTTCTATCGCGATGGCTACAAGTGTCAGCGCGCCAGTTCGGGCCATGTTGTGTGCCGCGATCCGCGCGACCGTTGGAGTGAGGGGTTTGTTGTGCGGTGATAGAGACTACGCAGTTTTTAGACTCGTGCTGTTGCCAGTAGCCCGTAGACGCCTTGCGCCCGAGCGCATTCTTCGGACCCGCTCGACCTCTCGCGGTTCGATGAGCGGCGATTGTCCTCGCGCGGCTCAGCCTCTTGCGCAAACGGAGCATCGCCACTGAGGTGTGTTGGTGATGCGCAGCATCCGGCAGCCTTCTCAGGTGGGCGAAAATGCTGCGACGTGCGGCGCGAGCCGCAGGTTCGGTAGCGGCCACGAGCGGATGCCGGTGCTGAGGCGGATGCCGTCGACTTCGAGACGTGGCTGTCGGGTCGACGGAGGAAGCGTTCAGCCTGTACGTAGCTATACGGCAGAGAGATGCGCATAGTCTAAGCGGGTTCAGACAGAGAGTACCTACTCGGTGCTTCACCCGTCTAAATTCTTTATGCATGCATTGGAACATGGGCACGCATTCCGCTGGCAGCTGCTGCCTAGGGCCTTTCTACGGGACGCCTGCGCATCAGTGACGCATTTGCTCATAACCTTCAACATCGATCCATGATATCGGGCTGTCGGCGGGAGCGCTTCGTAAAGCCATCGATGCTGTGACAACTGTCGAAAGCCGCCGGGTTCGATCGTTGCGAAGCCAAAACTTCGCTCGCCGCCAAGAAGCTTCCTCGTCTTGTTCGCGTCAGGGGCATCTTCATCTATCGGAACGGGCAGCTCTGACAGCGCTCCAGTTCCGGATTGCGGATCATGGGCCAGTTCCGGCATCGGTCGACACGCAGCAGGGAAGCGCCGCGACGCTCGCGGACCATTGTGTCGTCAATCATTAAAGCGATCTTTTCTTCATAGGAATGAGCTGTGCGGCCGCTCGATAAGCCACCACGCGACCGATGAGGCCCCGGCGAGGACGTCCAGGCGCTCAGTCAGCCGCGGATTGTGGCGCTTCGCTCGGAATGCTTGGTAGCTGTATTGACACAAACGTAGGGGGGAAGCCGTATTTTTTGCGCCATACGCCCGTCGCCAGGCGGGCGACAATCTCACCCATCACCGCGCCTGCCATGCTGACGACCGCTGTCACCACCTCGGGGCTACGACCGGGCGAATACATTTGCCCCGCCTCGAGCACACCGGCGACGAGGGCGTAAAAGAGGGCGACGTGTACGAAGCGGTAGCGTGGAACCGCCATCGCCAGAAGCAAGCCGCTGGCCATGTAGGCGAGGAAGTGTTCCTGCGAGTGCGTAAGGACCCCGGTCCGCACCATATCCTCGGCGGGCAACCAAGAAAGGATCGGAAGCGCGACGAGAGATGCGCACGCAGCACAGCGGAGCAGGAATGGATGCATGGGGTACCCGGGTACACTCAGACGAAGGCCAATAGTGGAGCGGCTCCAGCTTATGCAAGTTAGGGGCAAATTTTAGATAAGCGGATTGTTGCGCCTTTGGCTGGTCCATCGGCCGCTTCATGGCAGATAGGCAAGGATTGAGCCATACGGCAAGTCATCATTTCGTGGGGGCGCATCTTCTTTCTTTCACTAATTCCCTGCACCTGCCACCGATCGCCTAGGGAAGAGTTCCCGAAAAACCCCACGCGCGGCTGGGCGCTCCGGCCCCCGCGGTAATCAAAAAAACGAAACGATGACCGGTGTCGCGTGGCGCTGGTTGCCTGCTCACTCGTCAAAGCTGGAGAGGGATTGGACTTTTCGAACTGTGCCGTTGCCGAGCTCCGCATAGGCAAGAACAAGTTGGGAGGTGATTTCGGCCGGCTCGGCGCTCTCGACCTCAGGGAAAATTCTGCCGAGGTAGTGCTTTGCCGTCGCGGCGTCGGGGGCCCCTACGAAGTAGCGACAGGAGGCCTCGCGGAATTCCCAGCCTTTCACCATGCGTCGTCATCCCCCTAGTTCGGGACGAGAATAGCGCCCGTCGGGAGGGAGGAGAACGCGTCCCGTGCGGGTTTGGCGGGGCATAGTGGCGGTAAGGTTACACTAGCCGGCCCCAACCGTTGTTCAATCTGCCGCCCCTAACAGTTCGGCGACGAAATCCCCGATCGCGAGGGACGACGTGAGGCCTGGGCTTTCCATCCCGTAAAGGGCGACCAGGCGATCGACTCCGTGGTCGCGCGGACCATGAATGGCGAAATCGGCGATCGGCTCGCCTGCGCGGTAGATCTTCGGCCGCACGCCGACGCTGTCGGGGTGCAGCGCGCCGGCAGAGAGTCCCGGCCAATAGCGGCGGATCTCCCTCTCGAAAGTTGCGAGGCGGCTGCCGTTGGCATCATCGAAGCTGTAGTCGACGCTGTCCCTCCACTCGATGTCGGGACCGAAGCGTGCGCGTCCGGCGACATCCAGGGTGACATGCACGCCGAGCCAGGCACCCGTCGGCATCGGATAGATGAGGTGGCTGAAGGGGGCCTTGCCGGCCAGCGCAAAATAGTGCCCGCGCGCGGGATACGTATCAGGCACCGCGTAGCCGGCGCGATAGCTCAACATGCGGCCAACGACGGTCGCGCCAAGCCCGGCGGTAAGCACCAGATTGCGCGCGGTGATCGAGCCCTCTTCGCCGCCGCTCTGCGTTCGCAGCGTGAAAAAGTCGGCGCCTGCCGTCATGCCTGTCACCGCCGTATTGAGCACGACGCTGCCGCCCTGGGCGACCAAGTGGCCATCGAGCGCCTGCATGAGTCCGTGGCTGTCGATGACGCCGGTGGACGGCGATAGGTAGGCCGCGACGCAGGCGACCTCCGGCTCCAACGCACGTGCTGCAGCTGCGGTGAGGCGCTGCAAGTCGCCGACACCGTTCTTTGTGGCGTTATCGGCGATCGCCTCTAGCGCGGGAACCTCGGCCTCCTGCGTGGCGACAAGCAGCTTGCCATAGCGCTGGTGCGCTACGTCGTTTTCCGCGCAGAACCGATAGAGCTTCTCCTTGCCGGCAACGCACAACCGCGCGCGCAAGCTGCCCGGAGCGTAGTAGATGCCGGCGTGGATCACTTCGGAATTGCGCGAGCTCGTCTCGGTGCCGAGGCGGCCGTGCCGCTCGATGAGCAGCACTTCTTGGCCGGCGAGCGTCAGCGCCCGCGCAATAGCCAGCCCGACGACGCCCCCGCCGACGACAACCGTCTCGATGTCCGCGGCCAACATCAGCCCCTGCACCAACGCGCCTGGCGACGCGCTTGTCGTACCAGCGGGCTCACGCTAGATCAACGCCTGGGCTTCTCCGCGCAAGCGCCGTCATCGCAGAGGCTGCGCTGGTGGGTATCGAGAGGAAGTTCGAATTTGTAAATTGGAGCGGGCGAACGGATTTGAACCGTCGACCCTCACGTTGGCAACGTGATGCTCTACCCCTGAGCTACGCCCGCATCCATTAGGGTATTAGCGCCGCGATGCGCGGCGGACCCGCCTTATGGCGCAACTGCGCGGCCTTTGCAAGCGCTCGAGAGAGCGCTGCCGTCGGCTCACTTACGACGCCGCTTTTTCAGCCTTTTTCGCCGGTCCCGGCCTTGAAGTAGCTCTTCAGACTGCACTGCGAGTAGCCGCCCTCGTTGAACAGCCGCTTGACCTCTTTCAGCGCGATTTCTCGGGTCGAGCCGACGGCGGCGGCGCAGCCGGTCTTGGGGTCGGTACAGCACATGACGGCAAACACATGGTCCATGCCGTTGGTGCTGGCCGGGCTATCCGCGCAGGTCGAGGAGACCTGCTTGCAAGCAAGTACGGCGAGCTTCTTCGCCTGGTCCTTGCTGGTTGCCCAGACGACCGTCGACGAGTTCTCGAGGTTCGGGGCGATGGCGGCCCACCGATCCTGGGCTGCCGCTTCCCGCGACATGGTTGTGATCATCAGCAATGCCAGGGCGACAAACGTCAGCGGGGCGAAGGCTCTCGTGAGCATCGGATCTCCTGCGGTCGGGCTCGTTCGATGCTACCCTTGGCCCCCGCCGCCAGCAAGCGGGGGCAGCGGGAATGCGCGGGAGGATTGCCGATTGGCGACAGCCGGCTGATCGCTTAAGTAGGTCGCCAGCCCCGTTCCCCTCCATTCGTCACAAATGCCAGCATCGCGCCAAGACCTCTTCGAACGGCTCGCCGACCTCGGCATGGAAACCACCACGCTGGAGCATCCGCCGGTGTTTACGGTGGCGGAGCGCCGAGCTCGAACACCAACTCCCGGGGGCACACACGAAGAATCTGTTCCTCAAGGACGAGGACGGCTTGCTGTTCCTCGTCGTCGCCAAGTCATCGACGCGGGTCGACCTCAAAGGGCTGGCTCGCACGCTTGGCGCGGGACGGTTCAGCTTCGGCAAGCCCGAGCTGTTGCTCGAGGCGCTCGGCGTGCCGCCGGGATCGGTGACGGCGTTCGCGGTCATCAACGACACGGCGCAGCGGGTGCATCTCGTCATCGACGCGGACCTGATGCAGCACGAAACGATCAATTGTCATCCGCTCGAGAACACGGCCACAACCAGCATCAGGCGCGGCGACTTGCTGCGCTTTGTCCGCGCCTGCGGTCACGAGCCGAGAGTGGAGGAACTGGAGTAAGGGCCGAACATCATTCTGACTGCGGAAACGCCCCCGAGGTGTCACCGGAGTGGCTTACGCAGGCGGACCCCTGGACCATGGGCTTCGTCCTGATCAATGAACATTATGCCTGCCGCTTCCAAGGCTTTCTCGAGCTTCCAGATTGTCTTGGCCGATCCCCGAACTTCGCTGCCGCCCGCCTCCGTTCTCTGCAGCGTGGCGAGCCCGATCGACGCGCGCTTCGCCAACTCCGTCTGGCTCAGACCCAGTAGACTTCGAGCGGCGAGGATCTGCACTGGGCGGATCATCGAACACGATCACAATGGCAGAAACCATTGACCGCTGCCTCGATAGTGATGTAATATGTATCAGTATCGAGTATGGAGCATCGATTATGATGAGAGATGCATCTCTTGAACCAAAACTTGCTGCCCAGCTCTCCTGCCATAAAGGGTTGCGTTGCCGCCTCCTGGGCGAGATTCCCGACCTCGACACTGAGACCCTCGCCGACACCCTTGAGGGACTCACCGATCTCAGGGAGATGCTAGCCGAGCTTATTCGCTCAGCACTAGAGGACGAGGCCCTGGCCGCCGGCCTCTCCACACGTCTTTCCCACATGAAGGCGCGGCTCGAGCGCATCGAAACGCGGGCCAAGCGCAAGCGCCAGCTGGCGCTCAAGACAATGACTGAGGCCGACATCGCCCACCTCGAGCAGCCCGACTTTACGGCCTCACTGCGTCAAGCGGCTCCGGCCCTTGAGGTGGTGGCCGAAGACAAGATCCCCGCCGTCTACTGGAAGCCACAGCCGTTCAAGCTTGATCGTCAAGGTCTGCTGCAAGCGCTTAAGTCGGGTACCGCCATCGACGGTGTGGGATGGGCACCACCGCACCAGTTACTCAGCGTGAGGACCAAGTGATGGCATTCACCGATGCACAGCGCCAAGCGCTGCAAGCCAAATTGCGTTATCGCCACGTCAAAATGCGCTCGAGCAACGGCGCCCAGTTGGCCTACGTCGAGGGGTGGCACGCCATTGCCGAGGCCAATCGCATCTTCGGCTATGAGAGCTGGGACCGGCAGACATTAGCCCCGCGCTGCGTCTGGCAGGAAAAGCAGCGCGGCGAGACCGCCTGTATCTACTCGACCAAGGTGCGCATCACGGTGCGCGCCGGCGAGGTCGATATCGTTCGCGAGGGCATCGGCACCGGGATCGGTCGATCGACTTCCGCCGAGACCGCGCATGACGTTGCCCTGAAGGCCGCTGAGACGGATGCCACCAAGCGCGCCCTCGCCACCTTTGGCAACCCTTTCGGCCTTGCCCTCTACGACAAAGACAAGCGCGGCGTCACCAGGCAGCAGCGGCGGGGCCGACCCAAGAAGACCCCACGCCTTCTCCCCCCGCCCATTCGCCTCATGCTGCATCACGTGGATGGCGCAACGCACAGCTACGCCAGCGCCGCCGAATTCGTCACAGCCGCTCAGCACTGCGTGCGCGACTTACCCACCCGCGCCGCCGTGTACGCCTTCTGGGAAGCCAATCTGGAAGGCCTCTCCGCAGCCGCGCGCGCCGGGTTGGTCGATGGCGAAGATCCCGCGCGCGCCATTGGTGCGGCGTTGAAGGCGCGCCTGCACGCCTTGGCTGGGTCCAACTCAACGAGCGGCCTTCCTGCCGCTGAGGCTCGCGAAACCCTCACTGTCGGCTCGTCCCTTGGGCCCGCAACATCCAACGAGGCGCAGCCTACTACCACCCAAGATGAAGGCGAATTGCTTATCCCGAAAGACAAGCGCATTCGCGACAAGGCGCACCTCTCATTCGTTGCCAGCCAGCCCTGCCTGGTGTCCGGGCGACGACCAGCGCAAGCGCATCACATCCGCTTTGCCCAGCCGCGTGGCCTCGGGCTCAAGGTGTCCGACGAGTTCACCGTGCCGTTGTGCAACGGGCACCACGATTCCTTGCATCAGACAGGCGATGAGCGCGCCTGGTGGGCTCGCCATGGCATTCTCGATCCGCTCATGCTTGCGAACAGACTTTGGGCCGTCTCGCATCAGGGGCACGGTCGGTCACCGCAACCCTCCGCCGAGGCATTCGACGACAAATTTGAGGATGTTTCTCGGCGGCAGGCGCAACCGCGAGGGCAGCCGAACGGCGGCTCTTAGCGCGACCCGGAGTGCGCATTCCTGCGTATTTCCGGCTTTAGACAGTGCATTTAACGGGCCTTCTTGAAGGGGCCACTTCTATCATCGCGTCCCGCCCAGCTTATTGATTTCTGGTCGTAAAACGCCTAATTGTTCGCCGATGGCCGTCGATTTGGAAAAAGAACTTAGAGACCTGAAGCGTCGCGTCGATTTCGCCGAGACGCGACTCTCGCAGCTCGAAGGACAGTTTGGCTTCATCTCTGGTCAACTGCGGGACATCCAACTCTACATGCATGCACGGTTCGATGACCTCGATGGGAAATTTGACAGGGTAGCAGGCAAGGTCGATGATTTGCGACATGACCTTCCGCAAATCGTCGCGAGCGCCGTCACTGACGTGATGCGGCCGCGTTGACATCGATTGCACCGTGGTTGCCGGCCACCGGTATTGGCTTTGAATGCCTGCCATCACCAGCTAACCACATTCGCTTCGCTTTGCCCTCGGGCTCGAGGTGTCCGAAGAGTTCACCGTGCCGTTGTGCAACGGGCACCAATCCCATGCACCAGACGGGCGATGAGCGCGCCTGGTGGGCTCGCCATGGCATTCTCGATTCGCTCATGCTCGCGAACAGACTTTGGGCCGTCACGCATCAGCGGCGCGGACGGTTTCCGCAGTCGCGACCCTGGGCCGAGGGTTTCGACGACGAGTTTGAGGACGTTTCTCGGCGGCCGACCACGCAGCCAAAGCAGCAGCCGAACGGCGGCTCTTAGCCCCCTCTGACCGCGCGTTGAAATAGAGTGTAAACCTGACCGCTCAGGCACTTGCTGGGGCCGCAACGGTGTCCTCAATCACACATGCTCGCCTATCACCTCTGGCCTGTCTTGCATCAGGGGCGGGGCGGGTCTGTTGTCCAACGGGTACCACAAGGAAAGCTCAGTGTGCGCAGCCGTCTTCGCGGGCGTCCAGGAAGAAGGTGCAAATACGCGCAGTGAACGCAACCGTCTCCCGTCGTGAGTGATGACCAAAACATCTCGACGTCGTCCATAAGACCATCTTCAAAATAGTCCAAAAACATCCAGGCCCCCTCCGGCGCTCTGATGTGGATAGGTTTTCCAGCACAGTGGGATCCGAAGCTTGGAATTCACGTGACTTGAAGTCGCGGCC
>JADMIO010001213.1_pt1 | contig 28287 bp, 24 predicted proteins | sample 8958161 | NCBI WGS metagenome assembly JADMIO01 (sample SAMN16585339, study PRJNA669376) | soil metagenome | isolation source: Crop rotation soil | place: USA: Cullars Rotation, Alabama | collected 2011 | reverse complement strand
TGACTAAGATAATCCGAGATTCTTTCTAAAGAAAAAACGTTTGGGCAACAGCCCGTTGAAATAATACATTCTCATAACACAAATGGCGGTAAGATGAGGGTCCAGGCTTTTACGTTTAACATTTGCGGCTCAGGATATCTGGTTTGCTTGATACGCAAGTTGGTAGGCTTCACGAGATGTTGTTCGTTTCATATAATCTCGGAGGACTTCCGTCAGAGGTATCTCCCGGCGAACGGCTGATGTGAGGCAAGTAGTTAGTAGAATATCAGCCCCGGTAAACGCGTCTCCGAGAATGAAGGGGCCGTGCGAAGCTAACGTCTGATCGGCGACGCTCACCTGTTTGAGAAATCCTTCCCTCGCTGTCCGCAGCGCGTTCGGCGCCTCTCCATAAATTTCTTTCAGGTCGGTATGCTTGCGAATGATGTAAAGAGTGTGAGCGTCCAGTTCCGTCATTATGAAAAAGCATCACTGGTAATAAAGGGCACGATCCTTCGTGCCCGGCTGGGGTACAATATTCCGAGCGGTCCCATATGTCTCAGCCAAATAGGTGACAATCGCCGCGCTCTCTGCCAACGTAAAATCACCATCCTGAAGCACGGGAATTTTCTGTCTCGGGTTTAGCTTTGTGAATTCAGCCGTCTTAGTTTCCCCGCTGCGAGGTCCGAAAGGGCGTCTTTCAGAGGAGAGTCCCAACTCATGGAGTATCCAATGCGCTCTCATAGTCCGTGGTGTTCCAGCTCCCCAAAGAATCCGTCGCGGTACTTCGGTTGTAACCATTTTTTGTTCCATTCGTATCAATCAACTACATTGCTGCTCTAATCGTCTTGCACGCGTTCGAAGTCGGAATCTTTTCCGATGTTAGGCATCGACGCGATGACCTCAGCAAATGATCGCTTTCGGGTTTTCGAAAGAGCTTGCATTAGAATTTCCCGGTGTTCAGCCTCTGCGCTGGTACCATGCCGTCCGGCCCTCTTCTTGAGCGCTTTGATAATATCTTCCGGTACATTTCTAAGTATGAGACTTGCCATCCTGGTCCTCCGTCGGTGATTGCAACACTATTCCTTACATCGCCGGTAGCCAAGCCTGAGTGTTGTTGCCCGGAGTCCGACGGCTTGGGTTGGCAGGCGGTTTTCGGCTCCTCAGATCGTTTGGAATAGATCGACTCAGATCGCAGATAGCGGATGGCGAATAGCAGCAACCGGGAAGCGCGGCCGGCTAGCGGACCTTCTGCCGGTTGACGCGCGTCGCCGTCGACGGATCGTTCCGGTTCTCGCGCCACGTCGGGTGGTTGAAATGAATCACGAAGTCGCCGTTGTACGAGATGACCCCGTTGTCGAAGGTCAGCGTGCCAACGCGACGCCAGTTGCGAAAGGTCCGGCGCTCTTCAAGCTCCGTCCCGCTCGTCTCCCCGTCGTCGGTGAGCTCGATGTTGAAGGTCAGTCGGCGCTTCGGCGCCGGGTCGCCGCGGTCGAATATCTGGGCCATGATCTCGTCGCGAAAATCGAGCTTGTCGCCGGCGATGCGCGGTTGATCAGGCGAGACGAGCAGACGCATGAACTCCGGGGCGCGCGTCGGCTCTCCCGCCGGTTTGCCCAGCTCGGCGATCGCGTAGAGCTGACGGATGGTGGGGTGCTGGTCGACCTTGTTGAACGTCAAGCCGGTGGCTACCAGCGTCGGCGCGCCGAGACCGCGCCGCGCAACCGTGGTATTCGGCGCGTTCCGCAACTCGATGTCGTTGATGAACTCGGTGTCTGCTCCGCCGATGTCGTCCTGCGTCATGAAGTTAGCCGTGCGCAGGGGCGCCGCATGGTCAGGGTCGGTCGTCGGAAAGAGTTTCCCGACCATGGACAGCGAACGCGTCTGGCCTCGACACGTGTCCGTGCAGCACGTCGAATAGCGGCCGATCGCCAGTGCCGTGCTCCCCTTCGTGAAGTAACCCGAGTATTGCGTGTCGGCGGTGATCTGCCACCGTCCGATGAGACAAACCCCGTTGGGATGAACAATCCGGCGGAAGCCCTTGCGGTCCGGCCCCCAGCGCAGGTCGGCGCCGGAATCCACCGTGCGGGACGCGGCGTCCCGAAAATGCTGACTGGCAACAGTGGCGAAGGTCACGTCATAAACCGGCAGCGGCGGCTCGCCCGCTCGTCCCCACACACGCTGGTACGGGTTCGCGAACAGAGCGTCGAGCACGTCGCGAAAACGCGATCCCTGATACGCCACGTCTTCATCTGTGAATTGTGGAATCCCAAGATCGAAGATGGGCATAGGAATTTTAACGACCTTTTCTATGGCCGGAGCCATACCGCAGGACCGGGAGAGATGTCAATTCCCTTTTCTGCTTGATTAAACACCCCACTATCGTACTGGGTGGCTCGGCCGGAGAGAGGTCGAAATGCGCGGTTGGACGCCGCTCGCTCGAACTTAGAGCGAGCGGTTCCGTCGCTTGCGTTGGCAAGTGCCGAGTATGATATGGTGCAAAAAAACCGGACGAGGTGAGTCGATGATCGACTATCGCAAGAAAATTCCTGTGCTGCTGCGGCAGTGTTTCTTTAAAGATTTAGCACCGACGCAAATCGGGGTTTCGAAGGTTTTCCCATTGGCGGTGCTTTGCATGGCGATCGTTACATTGAGTGCCATGGCGCACGCGCAATCCCAGGGAAGCTGGACCATGAAAGCGCCGGTTCCCGCAAGGCTGAACGAGGTGGCGGTGGCAGCCGTCGGCGGAAAAATCTACGTGATGGGCGGTAGCGTGCTCGGCTTTACGGGTCCTTACAATCTTGAATACGATCCGGCCAAGGATGCCTGGCGCGCGCGTGCGCCGCTGCCGCGCTCGCTTGACCACATGGGTGCCGTAGTCGTGAACGGAAAAATTTATACCGTCGGCGGTTTCGTTGGCGGCGGTACTCATAAAGACGGGCAAAATTCCGTTTTTGAATATGACCCATCGCTTGACACCTGGCGCATTCTCGCCCCGATGAAAGCTGGCCGGGGATCCGTCGGCGTGGCGGAGCTTGACGGTAAGATCCACGCCATCGGCGGGCGCGCGCCCGACGGAACCACGGTCGCGACGCACGAAGTCTACGATCCTGCGACAAATACCTGGAACGACCTCCCGCCGCTGCCGAAGGCGCGCGATCACGCCGCCGTCACGACAGCCGAGGGAAAGATCTATTTTGCGGGTGGTCGCTTTGGACCGTCCACCGAGCGCACCAATATGATGGATATCTACGATCCGAAGGCGAATACGTGGACCTCCGGACCACCGATGCCGACCCCGCGCAGCGGGCTCGCGGGCGTCTATTACAAGGGCCTGTTCATGGTGCTCGGCGGCGAGCTTGCGCCCAACACGTTCGCTGAAAATGAGGCCTACGATCCCAAAACAAAAAGCTGGACGACGCTGGCTCCCATGCCAGCGGGACGGCACGGCACCGCCGCCGCGACCACCGGGGGACATGTCTACATCGCAGCCGGCTCCTTAAAGCCCGGAGCAGGGCAAGTTACGGACCAGCTCATCGTTTTTACCTTGCCCTGAACGACTCATGAGCGAAGAGCAAACCTTCCGCAGCGAAGACAATACATTATGCCTCTGAGGTGCGACATCATCAGTACTGTCCGTAAGCACATCGGGCCGATGCTATCCGCCTATGAGGCCGGAATTCCAAGCCGTTAGGAATGAACTAGGGCATGGGTGGCTACCGGCTGCGCCGCAACTACTTCAAATCGATACCGAGAGTCTTCCAATTCTCTGGGATTGCGATTTCCTGTCACTGCAACAAGAGAGCGGGTAGAAGCAACAAGACGGCGACGTACTTCGAGCTCATGATCGGCCGGCACCGAGATTTATCCTCTCACACGCCGCTGACACACTCATTCTAACAAACGCCCAGGGTCATTGAACGGTAATTATTTGTTCCTGGGATCGTCTGCCGGATTAACATAAGTAACTCCCCACGGTCCTACACCGTGGACCTGAACCATGACTTCGTCTTTTGTCCACGCAAAATGGGGAACTTTTGGTTGGATAATCATTACGCCACCCGTCGGCAACGGTTTGCTTTTTGCCGTATCTAACTTGTCGCCAATCCCCATATTGAACGTCCCCGACAGGACCGTTAAATGTTCTGCGGCCGGATGCCAGTGAGCTGGAACTTTGTAGTTGGCCGGGAACTTTAAACGCATGATGAACGGACCCGGTTCATTCGGCGGGCCCTGGAGGATTGCGACTTTCGCACCCGGCGGCAATGTTGGTACATCCGTCCAGTTCAGATCGTCCGGTCCGACCATCACGTGATCCGTTTTGTTATGAGTATCGGCCGCCCAAGTCACAGCAAAGACGTGCAGGCTAAATGAAAATGTTACCAATACCAAAGCAATCCTTAGGATTCTCATTCTCATACTGTTCTCCTCTCGAAATAGAAAAGAATTCTGCACGCGGCGCGCTTGAAGTTCGGAAAGTAACTCCCGGCCGTCCTCTCAAATCCGACGACCAGGGTTAAAAATATCCGCCCTCCATGGGACGGCCTTTCGGACCGGCACGGACCTACACTCTATAAGTCTCATCAACGCGAAAAAGTTCCCGGGAGACTCCTGGATATGTTTCGGAGAGGATCGGAGAACTAGACATGAAGTGCCGCAGCGGAGAGAAGAAAAATCCAGAGGTGCGAAATTCCGAAGACCCAGCCGTGAGACTCATGCCGGATCGATGTGGATTTTATCAATCCGAGGAACTTGGGACCTACTAAATTTCTTAAAATACTACTGGCGCAGATTGAACATTCGGATTCGCTTATGTATGACTTCGTCGCATGGCCTGGGAGAAAAATACTAAAACTCAGGAGAAGGAGAAGTTTTGCCAGGAAGCCCTGACGCACCTCGATCATCTCTATCGACTCGCTCTGCACATGGTCAGAGACTCCAATGAGGCCAAAGATTTAGTTCAGGAAACGTATTCACGTGCTATTGGCTCCTACAAGCAATTCACTCCCGGGTCCAATATGAAAGCCTGGCTCACAAAGATCCTTTGCAACTTTTTGTTCCATGATCGGAAGCAAAAGAAAAAATGGGTTTCGGTAGGAGACAATTGCGGGCGGGACAAAGAGGCTTCGGATTATTGGGGACAGATAACGATTGAGCACCACGGGCCAGAGGCGGAAATGTTGCTAAAAGAACGGAAAGGAAAAATTATCGATGTCTTGAACAAAATTCCTGAAGAGTTCCGTATGCCCATCATACTCGTGATTATGGGAGATTTTTCTTACCAGGAAGCAGCCGAGATGCTCTCGTGTCCGGTCGGCACCATTCGCTCCCGGATCTTTCGCGGCAGAAAACTGGTTTACAAAGGGCTCAAGGAATACATGGGCGTCGAGGAAACGACAGAGGAAAACAAATGGAGTGCCAAGAGGCAGAAGAACTCATAAGTGCGCTGGTTGACAATCAGTTACCTGACGCGAGTCGATTGTCTGTCGAAGGCCATCTGAGAGAATGCGCAAGGTGTCAAAAGGCGTATGAGTGGCACCGGTCTTTGAACAGCGAGATTCGCATGGCTGGCGCCAGTGTGGTTGCCCCGATTGATCTCAGGCAAAAAATTATAAGCGATCATCGCACGCTGCCAATCGAAGCCGGGTCAAATGTCAGAGACAGGTTCATTCGTGTGTCGCAGTCATTCTTCCGTCCGGCGTATGTTTCGGCCCTCATTCTGCTTGCCGCTGTTTCGATATTTTTTCTCGTGCCCGTAGGCAACGAAGCCATTTCGCTGAAAGCTCTACAGATCCGGGAAAAGATTGACAAAGGTCAGATTTCCCTGCAGCCGGCGAAAAATACCGACGAACTACACGAGTGGCTGGGTCACGCCGTCGGCAACAAATTTGGTCCGCTGGGATATGATTTTTCTCCGTTAGGCGTAAAGCCGATAGGTGGAACGGTACGGGAAGTTGACGGTCGCCAAATACTGGTGGCTGTCTTTCGAGGGAACGGCCTTTCGATCACATGTTTCACTTTTCTTGCATCCGATAATGATGCACCGAAAGAGGCGAAGGTGTTTTTTGACCCTGATACGAAAATTAATTTCTATAGCTTCTCCCGTAACGGAATACAGGCTGTGCTTCATCGGGAAGGCAACGTAGTGTGCCTGTTAACTTCCAACATGCCGGCTGACAAACTTTTGGCCCTGGTCAGGAGCACATCGCCGCACAGGCATCGCCACAATCCGACCGCATGAGATAAGAAACAGTCTCAGCGCGACTATTTTCTCCTTCGAAGCTCGGCTGCCCTAGGCGCGGTCTTGCTGCCGTATACGTTCTTAATGTTATCTTGCCAGCTGCCATCGATTGTGGCTTCGTAGCACGATTTGTGAATTCATATTACTCCTGTTAGGTTACTTATTTCTGATCTCGTCGGAGGCGCTTGGCGTGTTCGATCGGTACAACCGATGCTGTTGAAACGTAAAGATCTAAATCTCGTGTTTTTTCTCACTGCGGCTTTTCTTCTTGCCGCGTGCGGCCGGCAGACAGAGAAACAAGCTGCGAACACGGAAAATAAACTTAACGTCGTCACCACCGTCGCGCCGATCACCAGCATCGTCGAAAACGTCGGCGGCGATAAAATCAAGCTTACGGGAATCATTCCCGAAGGGATCGATTCGCACACGTTCGAACCGATTCCCTCTGACGCCAAGCTTCTGTCGCAGGCGGATCTAATTATTGTCAACGGGCTTGATCTCGAAATTCCCACCGTCAAACTCGCCGAAGCCAATCTCAAACAAGGCGCGACTATCGTTTCGCTCGGGCAAAAAACTCTCAACGAAAGCGATTACATCTACGACTTCAGTTTTCCCAAAGAAAAAGGCCACCCTAATCCGCACCTTTGGCTAAACCCGGAATATGCGATGAGCTACGCAGTTATCACGCGGGATCAATTAGTCCGGCTCGATTCACAAAACAAAGCCACGTACGAGCAAAACGCCGCCGCCTTCCTTAAAAAGCTTGAAGCATTGGATCAGGCGATCAAGGAAGCTGTCAGAACCGTTCCGGAGAATAATCGGCGCTTGCTTACTTATCACGACTCCTGGCCCTACTTCGCGCGCCGCTACGGATTCAAAGTGATTGGCGCGGCGCAGCCGTCCGACTTCTCCGATCCAAGCCCGCGAGAGGTCGCGCGGCTCATCGAGCAGATTCGCAAAGAGAAAGTTCCGGCGCTCTTCGGCTCAGAAGTTTTTCCCAGTCCCGTGCTCGAGCAAATCGCAAGAGAAACCAAAAGCCGCTATATAGACAAGCTGAGGGATGATGAATTACCAGGCAAACCCGGCGAAGCAAAACATTCATATATTGGAATGATGGTCGAAAATTTCACGATTATGTTCGAAGCGCTCGGCGGTTCGTCGGACGCGTTCAAGAAAATTGATCCTTCTCCCGTGGCGGGTTCGCCCGCGAACTATAGAAGACAACGATAAGGCTGAGCGTACTATCATGAGCCGTTCACACGATCATTTGCACGGAAGCCTTCATCCGCATGGGGTTGAAGAACCGCGGCTGCCGAAGCCGGGAGATGCTCCCATTGTCGAAATCTCGGACGTCAGTGCCGGTTACGAAGAGAAGCTCGCCGTCGAAAACGTATCCCTCAAGATCTGGCCCGGACAATTCGTTGCCGTGGTCGGACCCAATGGCGGCGGCAAAACGACGCTGTTACGAACGATTCTCGGGGCCGTGCCGTTGAAACGCGGACGGGTCATTATCGGCGGGAAAAAAGTGCGCGGCGCGGCGCTCGAGCGGGTTGGCTATGTTCCCCAACTGGAGACCATCGACTGGAACTTCCCGATCACTGTCGAAGAAGTGTTGTTGATGGGCTTGTTCCGCAAAAATCACTGGCTGAAGAGAGTAAACAAAACGGATTTGAAAAAGATCGATTCGATGCTTGAACGATTGAATCTCTCCGGTCTGGGCAAACGTCACATCCGCGAGCTTTCCGGCGGTCAACAGCAGGCGGTCTTTCTCGGACGCGCTTTGCTTGGAGATCCCGAACTGATTCTTTTGGATGAGCCCACCTCGGGTCTTGATATACGTTCGCGTGACGATGTCATTCATTTTCTGCACGAGATCAACCACCAGGGTGTCGCGATCGTCATCACCGCTCATGATCTCAACTGGGTTGCAGCCCATCTACCATGGGTAATCTGTCTCAATCGCCGCGTCATTGCCGAAGGCAAGCCGCAGGAAGTTTTCACTTCTGCCGTGCTGCAGGAAACTTATTCCGGCGACATGGTCGTGTTTCTACATGATGGCATGGTGATGATCGGCGAACGGCCACACTCTTAACGGCCTGAACGCGTTCCAACGGTTCCAGCCGTTCAACCGCGGAGCCTGTCCTGAGAGTCGTCGAAGGGCTCCGTTCAAACCGATTTTCGGACTTTCACACCGTGTGCCCACCCGTCATCCTGCCCGGGTCGCAACTGTATCGTAATGCACGAAACACCGTTATTGTCATCTCGAGCGGAGCGAGAGATCTTCCGGCTACATGCGAAGAAAAGATTTCTCGCCGGAGTTTATCCTGAGCGGGCCGAAGGGCTCGAAATGACAATTGCAACACAGTATTTCATGTACCGGGTACAACACGGCGGATGAAAATGATTTCGCTCACGACAGGAAGCGTTCTACGTTGTCATTCTGAGCCGCTTCGGCGAAGAATCTCGGTGGGTGGCGCGGTGTCTTTTTGCTACCTTGACCAGAGCGAGATCCTTCGGCGGACCTCAGGATGACACCAAAACACTACCTACTGAGGCATCTCGACCGAGGGTATTTTCATAAGAGTGTGGTGTGGGCGGAGAGGTGAGGCCCTTCGAGACGCCCCCCTGGAAGGCAGGGCGAACGGATAAGGATAATATTTGAGAATATAGAACGGGAGATCTCCCCAAAGCTGTGATTCGAAGTCGTCAAGACGCGGATTGCCGTTCCCCCTGATGAGGAGCTGCCGTCTTCGGGAGCCCTTCGACTAACTCAGGACAGGCTTTCGAAGGGTGAACGTCAAGTGCGACAGGTCCGGACGCGGAGAGGAAAAAGAGCCTGCCCGGACTTGATCCGGGGAACGGTTTCAACGGCTTGACCTATCGGTCGTAGCGGCACATTGGCTTCGCAGCAACAGGTTTGCGCGTCGCTTTTATTTCAATCCAACTGGAGAATCCGGCGTTAATCTACCAGGTGCAATAGGCAGCCATCGGGATCGGCGGTCCCGTACTTTCCCGCGGCGCAAGCTTCCAGATCTTTTAGCGTGACGTCGCCAAATCTTCGGCCTGCGACTTTCTTTGGCGCGGACTGCGGCGAAGCGACCGCGATGTCGGCGAGGTCGTCCTTTGCTTTGTTTAGATCTTCAACTTTGAAGCCGATATGGTCGAGCCCTTCCTGCATCGTGGCATAGGAGCTCGTATGACAGGGACGTATCACAAGATAGTTCTTGCCGTCTGAAAGACACACATGATCTTTGGCTGTTTCCACTTCCTCGAGCTCGAACACTTGTTTGTAAAACTCCGCCAACGCCGCGGGTTTCAGAGCGCGAATCGCAATATGATTGAAGTGCCGCGGCTGATCCCAGCGTTCCTGCGCATATCCTTCGCGCACGTTGGGCGCTCCTTCTTGAGAGATATCAATATGAACGCCCACCGGGTCTTGCATCCTGACGCTTGCGAAGGGAACCACGTCTCCTAAATCGGTTTTGACCAGGAGATCTGGAAAGGACTTCTCGACTCGGCCGAGCGCCGTTTTGATGTCTTTTACGTCGAAACCGAAATGATCCAGGCCGGATCGGATTCCCGGGTTCCTCCTGAGCAGCGCGAGCCCGATGGTTCCATCGCTGACGTGCCCCAGATCGGCGCGCGGCTTGTCAGATTCATCACGCATTCCCGAAGTGATTTGCTTCATTCCAAAAATGCCTTTGTAGAATGTCGCCATCTTCTCGTAACTCTCGGTATAAATCGCCACGTGAGCAATTCTAGCAAACATGAGTTGATCCTCCTGAATTAATCGGCACCCTCATCTCTAAACCCACCGTCGAGGCAGACTGTGTCGCAATCGACATTCACCCTTCGAGGAGCCGCCGAAGACGGCGGCTCCCTTCGACAGGGCTCAGGACAGGCCTCAGGGCGAACGGTGATTCGCGTCTTACTAGTTGGAAAGGTTTCTTGCACATCCCTTTGGTACGCCTAACCTTCCATATAATCTCCTGAAACAAATCCGTTCGCCCTGAGGAGGCCTGCCTTCCAAGGCCGTCTCGAAGGGCTTCAACTCTTTCCCCGCGTGCTGCAGAGCGTGTCGCAATTGTCCTTCGAGACGCCGCCGAAGACGGCGGCTCCTCAGGACGAACGGATAAGTACCGGAATTTGCACGCCAAGCAATTCGTTCGTAGTGAGGCTCTCGAACCATGAACGGAATTGCAACACAGTCTCCTGGAGAGGAGGTCGTTCATTTCCGGTTACAACGGTCTTCGACTCATGCGGTGCTCTCGCCGTTTCCTCACTTAACTTATCTCTTGGCAGTTGTCATATAGGCTTTTAATCTGGTGTGTCAACGCCTTTTCGACAGTGCCTTACGGGCCAAACACCTCCTGAAGCAATGGCATCAACTTCTGTGTCATCTCCTTCGCCGCAAGGTCGTAAATCTTGATAGCATTCGGCTGAGGAATCTTCCAGGAAGGAACGTGGTCAGTCGGCACATCGACACGATTACTGATGTATCCCGTTGCCTTGGACAAAACGGTCTGAGCTTCTTTCGACAAGAGCCAGTTGATGTAAAGTTTGGCGGCGTTGGCATGAGGCGCGCGATTAACGAGGCACACCGCTCCGGAAGCCGGAGTAGTGGGCGTTCCCTCTTTCAGTTGCCGGGGATCCAGGATCACGATGGGGACGCCGCGCTTTGTCCGCTCTTCGATGATGCTGTCAGATAGCCCGATAGCGACGGGAAATCGGCCCTGCCCAACCATGTCCACGGCTTGGGCGTAGTTCTTGAGAAACGTGATGCCCTGGCGGCCCAAAGCACGTATAAAGTCCGGACCCAACTCAGGATGGCGGTAGAAGAACAGGAACGTGCCTTGACCGATGCCGGATTTTCTCGGATCGTCAGCAATAATTTTCCCCCTCCATTTTGGATCGAGCAGATCCTTGTGTGAAGCGAACTCCTTGGGGTTAACGAGATTGGGATTGACATATACGGTTCCACGCTGAAACAGAGTCATGATTAAAGTCTGGTGGCCGGGATCGATAAACTCTAGCGATCCTCCGCGCCAGTACTTTGCCTCCTTGACCTCCGGCAGAATCAGAGTCGACTCGAGCGGGTCCAGGAATTTGTTTGGAATCAACGCGTCGAGAGCGGTGCTGGTGCCGCTAATCACCACATCCCAAAGATACAGGCCAGCTTTCCGCTCGGCATTAAGCCTGGGGAAAATACCGGCACCGGCGTCGGGATGGTACTCTACCGTAATCCCGTATTTGCTCTGAAAACCCTGCGACAGCGCATCACTACGATCGGCGCCCACGGGACCTATAACGGACAGCTTGCCTTCACTCTTTGCAGCACGTAGAACACGCTCCCACTCTTCCTGCCATGCCGGCGCGGCAAAGCATAGCTTGGAATCAGCAACAACGAATAAGAGCATTCCAAAAACAATGTGTCGGAAATAAACCGTGATTTCTCGCTTCATATAGCACGTCGGATCAACTCAGTGTTGTAGATTAGCGATTATGTCACCTTATCTGCTAAGCGAAAATGTCACCCTCAAGCGGCCGCTCTCTCGGAACGCAAGGAGTGGTGCCGAGCATTTACTGTGAGCGTCCTCGAGTCGCTCATCGATGCGGCTGCTCGATCTGCTCTCATTGCTCAGCAGAAAGCATTCTACCGACGAGGGGTGACAGAATCGCCTAGCAGTTTTGGGGTGACATTTTCGCTTAGCAACGACAACGTCGGATCAACTCAGTTGACAGATGCTTACTTTAGCGGATACTCTCGCGCTCTCCGAAACCGCGGCGCGTCCGTTTCCTACGGTACTGAAATATCATGAATGCAAAGCAGTGTGCGAAAATCATCAAAACAGGGCTTCGAAAGGCGGGAATCGATTTCGTTGCGACGCTTCCCGATGAAAAAGTAGTCGAACTGATCAAAACCGTCAAGCACGATTCGGCAATAACCCATATCAGGCTTTCACGGGAGGAAGAAGGAGTCGGCATTTGCGCCGGCGCCTATCTCACGGGAAAGAAGTGCGCGCTAATCATGCAGAACGGTGGACTGTTAAACAGTTGCAATGCGCTCACTTCAACGTCACTGATGTTCGAGATTCCGGTTCTTCTTCTCGTATATTACGCGGGTGACATCGGCGATCGCGGCTTTACGACAGTGGGGTCGGTAACCGAACCGGTGTTAAGCGCGTTAGGCATCCGCACTTACGTCTTGAGGAGAATTGAAGAGGCGGAAACGACTCTTGCGGGAGCCCAAACCCTGGCAGAGGATTCCAAAAGGCCGGTGGCGGTGCTGCTTACAAAGAGCGTTTTAGGGGTAACTTGAATCCCAGCCCGGATTATTCAGTGACAGTAAACGAGGATCAAACCTCTGCGATCGCCGGCAATAGGCGCGACGATCGATAGATCGAGTCGTTCAAACCCCTCCTTTTTCCTCCCCCCGCAACGAGATTGTGTCGCAATCGTCCTTCGAAAGCCTGTCCTGAGTTAGCCGAAGGGCCGCCGAAGCCGGCGGCTCCCTTCGACAGGGCTCAGGACAGGCCTCAGGACGAACGGTAATCCCGCTTACTCGTTCGAAAGGTTTCTCACACACGCCTTTTGGGAACGCCTCTCCTTGCATTATACTCTTACGATCCAAATCTATACTCTTCTGACCAAAATCCGTTCGCCCTGAGGAGGCCTCGCCTTACAGGGCTATCTCGAAGGGCTTCAACTCCTCCCCCGCGAGATTTTTCGGAGTTTCCATGCGCTGTTTGACGGTTTGAACGGTATGAACAGCTTGAATGATTTGAACCAGTTCAGTGCCCGATCCGCTTTACTGAAGCTGCAAATGGTTTAACGACCCCACAGTTTCTTGAAAAATCCTTCTCTCTCCAGATCTCGTACAACGCTGTCATCGATGAACTGCTCAGGCTTGGCTGCGAGAGTCTCGCCACGTGTGCGTGAAAGCGCTTCTAAAATAACCTTGAATCCCTCCGGATCGGGATATGGGATCTGCTCCAATGAGTCGACTGCATATTGCCAGGTGGCCTCTAATACTTGAGGTTCTTTCGATCTGACAAAACGAGCGAGCAGCCGTTTACTATTTTCCTTGTCCTGAAAAATCATCGGAATCCCCGCGGAGTAACCGCGGATAAAATTCGTAACGACTTCACGATTCTCGCTCAGAAATTTCCTACGCACGACAATGCCGACGTGAGGAAAGCGCAAGCCAACGTCCTTGGGCGCGAGCAGGACACGGGCACCTGCCTTTTGCATTCTCACCAACGCAGGTGGCGTAGTGACAGTACCAAAGATCCGTCTGTTCTCCATTGCAACAGCCAATTCCGGCTGTCCACCCATTTGAAGAATCTGGACTTCCTTCTCAGCATCCAACCCGGCCTTGCGCAAAAGAAAACGCAAGACGAAATCAGTCGCCGAGCCAATCCGCGTCACTCCCACAGGACGCCCGCGCAGGTCATTGATTGTCTTAATCTCCGGCTGAACCGCGAAATAATAAGCTGCCGTATTCACCATCCCCGCCACCCACACGAGATCTGCGCCACCCAAGCCTGCATTAACCACTCCATTGCCGCTGGCTACGGCAAAATCAATGTCTCCTCCGAGGAGCGCCGGTATGATCGCTGGAGCCGCGGCGATATAAACAAACCTCGCGTCAAGGCCCTGCTTGCGGAAGAGTCCGGCTTCATGCGCAACGTAAAGGGCGGCATGATCACCGGCGATCGCTGCGTAGGCGGCATGAACACGAACGGGAGAAGTCTGGGATAGAAGGTTAGGGTTTTCGACGAAAAGGAAAAAAACAGCAAGCAGTATAGTTTTCCATCCACAGTTCATTAAATCTCTCTCGACGGCAAATCCGGGAGTCGGTCAAGTCTTTTTCTGTTTCCTTGCTCTGCCAACGTGGTCAGCAGAGCCAATGATTCCTTTCTTCTCTGTTTCCTCGAGATACCGGATGAAGCGATATTTATTCTCGACCTCGTCATAAAGATTTGCGGCAAGCTTCGGCCCTCCCGGTTCTACCTTTACCGCTAGCAAACAGAGTTCGTTTCTCCTCCAGGCCTTGAGAAACTCCGTACGGAGATCGTTCGGGCTTTTCACCCAAAGTGCACTTTTATAACCGGCCGCTTTAGCCAGCATGACCGGCTCTGCAACGGCAGAAGTCGCAGTCTCGGTGCCTCCTGACGCTTCGTAGCATTCGTTGTCAAAAAGAATATGGATCAGGTTACCCGGACTGTGCCACGCGATCGTCGGCAGCCCGCATAGGTTCATGAGAAAAGCGCCGTCGCCATCAATGACAATGACTTTCCGGTGCGGCAGACCCAATGCTATTCCTAAGCCGATTGAAGAGGCAAGTCCTAACGTTCGGGTTCTGAAGTTGCCATCCCCCGGCCTCAATGTTTGCCATTCGCGAAGAGCTGTGCCGGTTACAACTACCAGCGCATCACCCGCATCCTGTGCGATTGCCTTGAGGTATTCGTAGCGCTGCATGGCGTTACTTGAGAAAACCATTCACTGCGGAATGGCTAAGATCCGTGGCTCGTGAGACCAAAGCGGTCTCCAGTCTGTTATCCGGCGCTGACGTTATTACGGCTTAAAGATTTCGACAAGCTCGTGAGAGTTCATCCCGCAGCACGAACGCGTTGTGACCTTATAAATAAAGTACTTGACCGTTCGCCCTGAGGAGGCCCCGCTTTTCAGGGGCCGTCTCGAAGGGCTCTCAACTCTCAGTTTGTAAATATTTTTTCGAACTACGGGCGTTTATCGCCCGCCTGGTTGACACTGATACCCACCACGGCAATAGATGCCCAGTTCTCTCTGCACTTCTCTCAGGGAGGTGAAATCCGCGACGTCGGCGGTCTTCACCTTCTCGGGATCGATCCCTGACCGTTCACCACTATACTGAATCTGTAAACGAAGACCTTGCTCTGTGCATCCACCTGGGTCATCGGCGCTCATGAAGCCCAGTGCCTGTTTGAGCGCCTCACGAGCCACCTCGCGGTCCAACTTCAATTCTTTCGCGGCGATCTGGGCAGCCTCCTCGGGATTCTGGCGCATCAGCAGCAATGCGCGCACATGCGCCCGCAGCCATTTCTTCGCCAGCTCGGGATTCTTTTTAAGGAACTGATCGTGAGCGGCCATTCCGGAAAACGGCACGGGATAGACGTCGGAAGAATTGGCCATAATGCGATAGCCTTTGCGCACCAATTCCGCGGTGATGTCGAAATTATTTGCCGATCCGATAATCTGACCCGTTTCCATGCCGATAACCCGGGCCTTGGAATCGCCAATCGGGAGCAGCTTCACATCGCGATCCGGGTCCAGGCCAAGTTTCTTTAGCATCAAGCGGGTTGCCTGGTCCTGCGAACCGCCAGGGCTGGAGATGGCGATGACTTTTCCGCGCAGGTCCTCTGGCCGCTTGATTTCAGGCCGGACAGTGAACTGCATGATCGACGTATTATACGTGAAGAAAACCGCTTTCAGCGGCGCGCCGCGCATCGCCGCGGTCATTGCCGAGCCATGCACGGCGAACTGGACCTCGCCGCTAACTAATGCGGGCACCGAAACCGTCGCGCGCATGACGACGATCTTCAAGTCCACCCCTTCGTTGGCGAGAAAACCTTTGGCGCGCGCAATGTAGGAGGGCGCATAACCGAAATCAGGCGAGGAAATGCCCTCGATCAGAGTGGTTTCTTTGTTCGTCGGCTGTGCAACGGCCGGGTCCCAACTAACGACGCACAGTGTCAGACAGAAAACACCAGCGAGAAGCTTCATCCCATTCCTCCCTTGTGTCTAAACCTGACCAGCTAAGAAATAACGGTTGGCGCACGGCATCGCGTTTCCTTAGATGCTGCTTTCTGCGTTCAAAAGCCACTTCTAAGCATCTCAACGATTTTTTTATGCTATCTTATGTCGCTGAATCAAGAAGCTGAGCGACTTGCGGTCGATGACACTGCCGGGACAATACTGGAGTTTAAATAGGCAGACGGCTTGAATGGCCGTAGACCATTCAGGCGTGTGATCCATTCCCCACGGCGAACGTCCGCGTCGGACGTCGAGATGAGTTTTCGGATTTCGCGTCTCCACGTGTTTCAGTTTCTGCGCGCGGGCCCCTTGACCGGGAAACGTGTCGGGCGGAGCTTAGAGCGTGCATTTGACCAGCGAAAATGGGCCTCTAAGGGCTAAGCGGGAAGCCTTTTTTTAGCATTTCGTATGGAGAATCAGTAAGTTGCCGCGGTCCGACCCGCCCCGGTTTTCCGGCTTTTTACCGGCACCGAAGTAATGCACGGTTAGTATCCGCGGGCTTATTCGAGTATCTTGTCCGCCGCGCGGGACATCGGCGGGCGGCTTCCTAGGTCGTCGGGAACTCGGGTTCGCGGCTTGGGCTTTCTCCAGGCAGAGGAGTCGGCACCGGTGGTCGCTGGGGCCGCGGTCTCTTGCGCGCGACCTTCTTTTTAACAGTGGGTTTTTTCCTGCTGGTATTCGCCCTCGTCTTTTTCGGCCGTGACTTCTTCGCCGGCGTTTTTCTCTTCGCAGTTTTTCTTGCCATAGGCAGGCCTCCTTGTCGGGTCCTTAGATACTTTATTTCTCTATAAAAAAAAACCAAGTGCTCTCTTCTAGAGCGGCGCCAGCGGTGCGTCTTTAAAACAAATCACGCGCGCGCCAGGTCAGCGGCCGAGGCGATCGTGCTTTCTCAGGAATTAGGAGTGAGGCTCAGGGCTATAGCGAGTGAGGCAATGCTAGCAAAGTTTCCGATCTGATGCTGAAAGAGCGAGCACGCTTAAATTACGGCATAGCAGGCACCGGTGAATCGCTGGCTCCATTAACTACGGGTTTCGCGTTGCCTCATTTTGCTCAACGGAGCTCACCACCTATCCGTACGGATTCTGTTGCGTTCGTTCAACGTAACGCAGAGTGAGTCGATACTGGTAGGGCTTCTTTCCATCTCGGTTCTTCCAACATACGTTATCCTCTCGCCCAGGAATCTTACCTCGAGCGGATCCTTGCCGTCGACTTTGTAAGAGTCAACGCTGAAAAACTGAGAGACCGTGTTTGCCACGACCACTTGATCTGTTCGCATGCGACCGGCTCGAAGCGGCTCAAAAGCTCAGGGCTCATGAAACGAGCTGCGGAGAGATATGTAGCGGCGAGCTTGACTCTACCGGCAGGCGTCGATTTCATTTACCTGCAGATCAAAACGCTATTTTCCGCATTCGTATCCTCCTTCGCATCGTATGCCCAGCTCTTGCTGCACCTCTCGCAGCAAGCGCAGATCCGCCACCTCTGATATTTTGACCTCATCGGCCTTGCGCCCGGCGCTGGTCGCATTTTCCGCAATCCATGCGCGCATTCCGGGCTCGGTGAATCCGCCCGGATCTTTGATACTGATGGCGTCCACAATGGAGCGTGCGGCGGAAAGCGCCGCCTTTGCGTCGAGGCCGAGAGCCTTCTCTGCTATCCGGGCCGCAATCTGCGGTTGTTCTCGTGTGAGCACGATCGCCTTCACCGTGGCACGCAGAAATCTCTTCACGGTTTCGGGATTCGCCGCTAGAAAACGCCCGCTCGCGGCGAGGCCTGAAAACGGTGTTCTTTGCAGATCGCTGGCGGAAGCGAGAATTTTAAGACCCTCGACCTGGCTTTGAGCGATAGCGGCACCGTCGGGATTGAACAACGAAGCGTGCGCGAGCCCTTTCGCCAGTGCCAACATGCGCTGTGGCTCAGGCCCCACCGGCACAAGCGTGTAATCCTTGTCGGTCAACCCATGAGCTCTCAAGATTTGCCGGGTAGCGAAATCGACGGCGCTGCCGTAACTGAGGATCGCGATATGCTTTCCCTGGAGATCGCGCACGGAACGGATTTCAGGCCGTCCGACAAAAACCATAGTTGGCCGGTCATAATAAAAAATCACCGCTTTAACGGGTGTACCGGTCAAAGCCGCGCGCATCGCCGAATCGGCCGCGGCAAAATGCACCTCGCCGGAAATGAGCGCCGCCACGCTCGGGGGCATTTTCATGATCGGTGCCAAAACCTCCAGACCATCCGCCTGATAGAAACCTCGTTCCTGAGCAACGAACAGCGGAAGAAATCCAAAACTCTTGGTTGGAATCGCCTGGATAATTTTTGTTTGAGCCCTCGCCGAGCCATACGCGATGAGGCAAATGGCGAGAGCAATCGTCATGAGCTGATGCTGGAATAACATGCTTTTTGAAGCAATTAATTAACTGCCGCGATCGGAGCGGATGCTTTCCCTTTTGTCTTTTGTCCTCAGGCGATCCACGCCTTTTAGGTCATCACTCAACATTACGCCGTAGATTTCCTCCGCGCACTGCCGGCTGACGAGACCTTGTTGCACATCCCGCAGCACCCAATCGGGATCTCTCTCCAACGGATCGCCGAAGCCGCCGCCGCCGCAGGCCACTCGCTCGAACACATCCCCTCTCTTGAGAAAAGTCTCTTCGCTTGATTTGGCCTCGAGCACGCCGTCCAGCTCGGCGAACTCAACCGGAATTCGGCCGCGCTGCAACTGCTGTTCTACCGAAGTACAGCGGCGAATATTGAACTGTGTGGTGCTGCCGGGGTAGCCGCCGGCGATACCTGCCGAAGCGGGCTGCTCGATGCCGCAGCCATGGACCACGCAGGTGGCAATCTCTTCGACGTCGTGCGGGGTCATGGCCAAACCAATCGCCGCTCCGCCGCGGAACTTTCCCGGGCCGCCAGTGTCACATTCCTGCCGGCGGTACAGATAGAGAAGCGGATAACGAAATTCACAGGTCTCCACGTTGGCGATGGCGCAGCCCAGGGATCGAACGAAACCGCCCGTGTCGATGCCGTCGCGATCGTAGCGCGCTCCGCTTCCTCCCGCCATGCCGTCGAGCATCGTGGAGCCGAAGAGCTGGCCGCGCTGATCGATGCCGAACAGCTCTTGTTGGCCCGACGCGCCATTCCAACAAGCCATGAGCCTCGAACAATGGCTCTCGCTCGCATCCAACATTTTCGCCAGGCAGGCGCTAACAGCCGTGGTGGTGACAAAGCTTCCGGCGGTGGTCGCCTTGGCCGCTCCCGCCGGCCATGCGGCATCGACGATGGTTCCCTTCTTCGAAATAATTTCTAGCGGCCGCAGAATTCCCGCCGGACACATTGGAATGTCGTAGCAAAGATATGCGAGCACCGCGGCCTGCACACCCGCGAGGAGACCGGAATAGGTACAGTTGGCCACCGCGGGCGCTTGCGGCGAGCTTTCGGTGAAATCGAAAATGAGTTGGTCGGCTTGCTTGCGCATTTTGACGCGAATCGCGTACACCGTGCCGTCATAATCAATATAAGAGGTGTGATTCCACTCACCGTCGGGCAACTCTCGCAAGCGGGCCCGCAGCTTGGATTCGCTTACTTCAACGATGCGAGCCAGGACCTGGCTCAAGGTTGCCGCGTTATACCGATGGCAGAGCGCCAGCAGCCGCTCGGCCATAACCAGATTCGCCGCGATTTTCGCTCTTAGATCCAGCGCATTTAAATCGCGAGTTCTTGATCGAATGAGATATTCTTCTTCGAGATCGCGTCTGAGCCGGCCCTTTTCGATAAGCTTGATCGGGGGAATCACCGGAGCTTCCTCGAAAATCGATTTCGCCCCAGTGGCCGCTTGGCTTCCTTTAGAAGAGCCACCGACGTCGACCTGATGAATCGTTGCGCCGGTCCAGGCGACCAGCTTTTCCGCATGAAAAACCGGCGCCACCAAAGTCACATCATTCTGATGCAGCGCGCCGGAATAGGGATCGTTGCAGAGAAACATATCGCCGGGGAAAAATCCTGGGTTGTCCTGGTATCGCGCCAGGATGTTTTTCACCGTGAGCCCCTGACCGATAGCGAGCGAGGCGACGTAGGGACCCATCACCACCGACTCTCCACTTGGGCTCATGATGCAAGTGTTAAAATCATGGGCTTCAGTCGCGATGGGCGACCCGGAAATATTCTTGATCGTGCTCGCTGCTTCCGCACTGATCGACCACAGCCGGTGGCGCAACACTTCGAATCGAACGGGGTCTAAAACTTGCTCGCTCATGAATCTATCCAAACCTACTCGCAATTTTCATTTGGTCGACTCTTTCTTTAGGCACCGGGAAAGTAATGTCCCGCGCATTGAGCAACGTCGAAGGACGCCGCTGAATAAAATCCGAAATCCGAAGCTCGAAATCCGAAACAAACCAAACCCAAATCCAAAATTCAAAATCCCAAACGGGCCGGTTTAGAATTTTCCGCTGTTTGAACATTTGAAATTGTTTCGAATTTCGGGTTTCGAATTTTGAAATTAATGTTGCATTTTGGTGCGAGAACATTTTTTGAGTTCTGCCACACAGATCCAATCGCAGAATCTACCCTACCTGGAGACGAAGATTACGATAGCGATCCACGGTCGCCGTCTGTTGCGGATGGAGGAGCAAGGTCGTCGCCGAGCTTTCAATCAGCGCCGGACCGGCGATCAAGTTGCCGGCGCGCAGCAGCTCCATGCTGAACACCGGCGTATCAATAAATTCATCGAAGTAAACCGGCCGCGAACCGACACAGGCCCGGCGCGGGTCGCCATCGGTCAATGCTTCCTCCTTCAGTTTGGGCTTATACGTCTTTGTCGTCGCCGTCAGGATAAAATTACTGATCTCGACGCCCGCCTTCCTGTAGGCGGTGCCTTCGCCGTAGATTTTCTCATAAGCTTTTTCAAAATCATCGATCAGCGCTTCTGTCGCCGAGTCAGCCAATTGTCCCTCGGGCAGGGCGATGCGCACATGATGTACTTGGCGGCGAAATTTCATATCGAGACAGCGTTCCAGTTGCAGCTCCGCGCCGGATGCAATCGCATCGCGCCTCGCATCACTCTCCAACTCGTCGAAAATCGCGTTGAGACCTGCGCTCGGCCCAGGCAATGTCATCGGATGCGACCGCGTGTACTGCCGCTGAATATCACAGCCGGCGATGCCGAAGCCGGAAAAGACGGGCGCGTAAGGCGAGACCAAAACTTCGCAGACGCCGATCTCGCGCGCGTAGGATCCGACGTGCAACGGCCCGCCGCCGCCATAAGCATAGATCACAAAATCCGCGGGATGATATCCCTGCTCGACCGTGACTCTTCGAACCAGATCGCCCATATGAGAATCGACGATGTCCAGAATCCCCCCGGCCGCCGCGAAGAGATCCAACCCCAAAGGCTTGGCTACCTTCTGTGTTACGGCCTTTTTCGCCAGCTCCAGATCTAGTTTCTTCCGACCGCCAAAAAAACTCTGCGGGTCGATCCTTCCCAGTATGAGATTTGCATCTGTCACCGTGGGTTCGTTACCGCCCTGGGCGTAACATGCGGGGCCGGGGAGAGCGCCGGCGCTGCGCGGCCCGACCTGGAGGAGCCCGCTCTGCTCATCCACCCAGGCGATACTGCCTCCGCCGGCGCCGATCGAGACCACATCGATCATGGGCAGCGCGAGGGTAAACTTCTCGAACACAGGCTGGCGATTGAGTGTGGGCCGGCCGTCGACAATCAAAGCGACGTCGAAGCTGGTGCCGCCCACATCGGTGACAATAATGTTTTTGTGACCCAAAGTGCGGCCCATGCTTATCGCACCCATGACACCGCCGACCGGACCGGAGGCCATAATGTGAGCGGCTTTGCTGCCTGCTTCGTCCGATGGAATCACGCCGCCGAGGGAATGCATCGCGAGCACGGGGCCGCCAAATCCCGCAGATCGAAGGCTTTCCGCCAGACGTCCCATGAAGCGCGCGACAATCGGTCCGAGCGCGGCATTAATTACGGTCGTGGCGGTTCGCTCGTATTCGCCCAGCAAGGGCGCAACTGCGCTCGATAGCGTGACGAAAAGTCCGGGGAATCGCTTCTCGACGAGATCCCTGACCTCCCGCTCGTGTGTGGGATTCATGAACGACCAGAGAAAACAAACCGCCAAAGATTCAATTCCCTGGCGCACAATCTCTGACAGAACCCTTTCAACCTCTTGACGATCGAGGCGCACGAGGACGGCGCCTTTATAATCCACCCGCTCATTGATGCCGCAAACAAACGATCGCTGAATCAATGGCGCGGCCTTGTCGAGACGGGCAACGTCCTTGATTTCTTCTTCACCCAAACCGGCGACTTTCTGATGGATGCGCCCGATAAACAAATTATCTTCATGGCCGCGAGTCGTCAGCAGAGCCGCCTTGGCGCCGGCGCGAGCGAGGAGTGCGTTGAGCCCAACAGTGGAACCGATGCCAAACGCGACCGCGGAGCCGAGAAGTTGAGATCTGGAGAGGCCGAGCCTCGCGCTGGTGTTCGCGATCGACTCGAGAATACCCACGGTGTGGTCCTGCGGCGTGGTGTGCGCTTTATCCCAGGTAACCGAGCCGTCCTCGCCAATGGCCACGCAATCGGTGAAAGTTCCGCCGGTGTCGACGCCAATCACGAATTTCATGATTGTTTGAAAACGACCTCAGTTTCGATCAATCGGTAACAGGCCGGGCAGAAATATTCGCGCAAAAAAAATCGCCGCCCACCCAAGCCATATGGATTGACTTTGGGGCCGGCGGCTGACAGATCCGCATCCTTCGCTTTGAGTAACTCTTTCGGATCATGGTCGGCAGCCGCGGGGCCGAGCACGGCACCGCACCGGCAGAGAATCATCTCGTTGCCGTTCACCGGCTCGACGTGAAGATTCGAGGACAAACGTTTCATTGGAGCGCAGGAATAATTTCCTTACAGATGATCTCGAGCGCCTCCGGCACGTTCGGTCCCAGCGGCACACCGATCACGAGCTGATCGATACCCGCCTGGCGCACAAGCGGGAGAATAGTGTCGCACTTGGCGAGAACTTCCTTTGCCGTGCCGGCGGCGATGAAGCCAGCATCCTTGAGAAGTCGATCTGATACGCGCCGTGCCGCCTCATCGACGCCCAAGCCATTGACGTAGGCATCGCGCACATGTTCCACGTCTTTGAGATCGACGCCGGTTGACTTTAGCACGTCCGGGTACCGCCCGAGACTTCCCGCCAGTCCGTAGGAAGTATTTCGTTTTGCCCACTGCCGGGCTTTGTCGCCGTCCGCTGAAACCGAAATGTGCAGGTTGTAGATTGTCTTGAAAGAGCCGTTGGTGTGGGCGAACTTCCTGGCATCTGCTACCATCTGAACCGCCTGCTTGAACATTCCGCGCTGAATTCCCGCGAACGAGGTCCAGGGATTGAGCTGCGTTAAGATCACCCCGTCGCCCAATCTGCCGGCCATGTCAAACATTTTCGGACCGCCGGCGGCGAGATAGACCGGAACCCGCGGTCGCGGCGGAAAATACAGTTTCGCTTTGGTGCGTCGATTATAACGAAAACGCGCCGACAGCAGCGGGTAATCCTTCAGCGTAAGGCTCTCACCGGCAAAGAGAGTTTTCAGAAACCGCGTGGTTTCATCCATGACTGCCATCGGCGCCGTCTTTTCGCTCACCACCTGTTCCTGCACTGCGCCGCCGGCGCCGATTCCAGCGGAAACTTCTTTCCCTTCGCGAACAAGCCCGGCGATACCGGAAAAACGCTGCGCCAGCTCCATCGGATTGCGGTGCGGGAACGTCACCATCGTACCCACCGATACGTTCAGGCGCATCGCCATTGCGGCCAACACGGTGAAGGAATCTTCATACTGAAACTCATCGCACATCCAGATCTGGTCGAAAGGAAAAGATTCCAAGGCGCGCTCGGCGTAGGACACCAGTGTTTTGATCTCATACCAAGGCCACATCTGAATACCGATTTCGAAATCACTCACGAGCGGCTCCTTTTGACGAGGTCAATCGTTACATCATCGGTGTCCGCACACAATGCCGTCGCAGCTCGACCAGAAGTGATTCGTATTCCTTTTAGCTACTGATCCGCTTCCGATGGCGTATAAAAGAACCCTGTTCGTAGCGTTAATTGTCGAGACTTTTTTCGGCTGTACCTGAGCCAGGGGCCCACAAAGGCCATTCTTACAACGAGGGCAAGAATCCTACCCTTTTATAGCGCAAGGCGACAGACGTTTGTCAATCAAAGACTACAAGGTTACCGTGAGATTGAATTCAACGACGGATATTAAACTGAATGATTGTTGGCGCCCGAATCAGTCATGAATAAACGCCCTTTTGTTCCTGCTAGCATTTTAGATTCTTAGGTTGCGAAGTCTGAGAATTTATCCCTAACACTTTACTATCCTGACTGAAGTGACAAAAAATGTTATTTATCGCGCCAAGACCGCCAAGGTCGCAAAGAAAAAAAATTTTTATTTGTTTGTCCGAAACCTTGGCGCCCTTTGCGTCTTTGCGCGGGGCATGTCTTTCCGATCTCCTGTTGGATTGAGAATTTCAAATACTTTTGGTTAGCATTGACATGGGCATCAACGCGCAGTGATGTTCGGGCAGAGCGCTTGACCGCTCGGTCGCTAAAAAATAAGCTGGGTTCCTCTTGCCAGTTGAGCAATCTGGCTAATGGAGACTCCAGATGCAGTGTCCTCGTTGCCAGTATGAAAATCCTTCAGGTGTGAAGTTCTGTGGCGAGTGTGGGGCGCGACTTGAGTCAAGCTGCCCTGCCTGCTTAGCCGGCAATCCTTCGGGAAACAAATTCTGCGGTCAGTGTGGCGCATCGCTGTCTCAAGTCACGGCGGCATCGAAGCTCAACTCACCTCAGGCCTACACTCCGAAATATCGCTGAAAAAATCCTAACGTCCAAGGGCGCGCTCGAAGGCGAGCGCAAACAAGTCACCGTGTTATTTGCCGACATGAAAGGCTCCATGGAATTGCTTGCTGATCGAGATCCCGAAGAGGCGCGCAAGCTCCTCGACGCTGTCATCGAGCACATGATGGAGGCCGTGCACCGGTACGAAGGCACGGTTAATCATGTCCTCGGCGATGGGATTATGGCGCTTTTCGGCGCGCCGGTGGCGCATGAGGACCATGCCGTACGCGCTTGCTATGCGGCGCTCAAAATGCAGGATTCAGTCAAACGCTACGCAGCGGAAATTCAGCGCAGCCGGGGCATCCCCATCCAAATTCGAGTGGGATTGAATTCTGGCGAGGTGGTTGTCGGTGCTATACGAAATGATCTCCACGTCGATTACACGGCGATCGGTCAAACGGCCCACTTGGCCGCTCGGATGGAGCAGATGGCGATGCCGGGTTCCATTATGATGACGGCCGGTACCGCTCGTCTAACCGAAGGCTACATTCAGCTTCGATCAATTGGCCCCGTAGACGTGAAGGGTCTGAATGAACCGATTGAGGTTTATGAAATCACCGGCTCCGGTGCGGTGCGAACGCGCTTACAGGCCGCGGCCGCGCGCGGCCTCGTTCGCTTCGTCGGGCGCGGGGTTGAAATGGAGCAGCTTGAAAAAGCTTTTAAGCAAGCACGGGACGGCCGTGGTCAGATTGTTTCGCTGGTCGGGGAACCTGGTGTTGGCAAGTCGCGCCTGTTCTATGAGTTCACCCATTCACATCGCGCGAAGGAATCGTTGATCGTGCAATCCGGCGCGGTCTCTTATGGCAAGGCGACTCCATATCTTCCTTTGATCGATCTTCTTAAGGCTTATTTCAAAATCAATGATCGCGACGGTCAAAGAGACATCCGGGAGAAGATTACCGGCAAGCTCCTGACGCTCGATGAATCACTGAAACCCATGCTGCCGAGCTTTCTCGCCCTTTTAGATCTTCCTGTCGAAGATCCGGAATGGCAGGCTACCGATCCTTCTCAAAAGCGTCAGCGGACCTTGGAGGCCCTGAAGCGACTGTTGCTGAAGGAGAGTCATATTCAGCCCTTGGTTCTGCTCTTTGAAGATCTCCACTGGGTCGATTCAGAAACGCAAATGGTCCTCGATAGCTTGGTTGAAAGTCTGCCAACAGCTCGGCTTCTTCTGCTCGTGAATTATCGTCCGGAATACCAACATTGCTGGGCAAGCAAAACGTTCTACACTCAAATCCGACTCGACCCGCTGCCGCGTAGCAGCGCCGATGAGTTACTTCGGGAGTTACTGGGCAACGACGTGAGTCTTGAACCTCTTAAAAACCTCTTGATTGATCGGACAGAGGGAACCCGTTCTTCTTGGAAGAGAGCGTCCGAACATTGATAGAAATACAGGTACTCATCGGTGAGCGTAGTTTCTATCGTTTGGCCAAGCCGCTCGCGACTGTCCAGGTTCCACTTACAGTTCAGGCGGTGTTGGCTGCTCGCATCGACCGACTGCCGGCGCAAGAGAAGCGCCTTCTGCAAACGGCTTCCGTAATCGGCGAAGATATTCCATTTTCGCTCTTATCCGCTGTCGCCGAACTGCCGGAAGAAGCTCTTCGTCGCAGCCTCAGCTATCTTCAGACGGCTGAATTCCTTTATGAGGCGAGTCTCTTTCCGGAGCTCGAATACACCTTCAAACACGGTCTTACCTATCAAGTAGCCTATCAAAGTCTCCTCCAGGAGCGTCGGCGTACACTGCATGCGGCAATCGTTGAGGCAATCCAAAAGCTTTATCCTGACCGTCTTGCCGAACGAACAGAGTGGCTGGCTCATCATGCTTTTCGCGGTGAGTTGTGGGAGAAAGCCGTAACGTACTTGCGTCAGGCTGGTGCCAAGGCGGTCGCGCGTTCCGCGCACCGTGAAGCAGTCCCCTATCTACAGCAAGCGCTGGATGCGCTAGGTCACCTCCCGCCGAATAACCGAACGCTTGAGGAAGCTATTAACATCCGAGTCGACCTGGGGCCTGCTTTGATTGCCATAACCGGCTATTCGACACCCGAAGTGGAACAAACCTACACTGAGGCGCGCGAGCTGTGCCGGCAGTTCGGCGAAACGCCTCAGCTTTTTCCTGTCTTGTGGGGGCTGGCGCGGATATACGATCATCGCGGAGAACTGAATACGGGTCGAGAGCTGGGCGAACAGCTCTTAGCCCTCGCAGAAAATCTACAAAACCCAGCTCTCGTATTGGAAGCGCACCACGAACTTTGGGCCAATTTGTCGAGTCTCGGCGAGTTGACCTCCGCCTTGTCTCACACACATCGAGGGATTGAGCTTTACAACCCACAACAGCATCGGCAGCACGCTTTTCTCTACGGCGGGCATGATCCTGGAGTGTGCGCCGCGAGGCATGCGGCCATGTTGCTATGGCTGCTTGGCTATCCAGATCAAGCTCTGGAACAAAGCCAGCAATCGTTGGCGCTCGCACGCGAGCTTTCTCATCCGTACACCCTGACTCACGCGCTCTATTATTCCGCCTGGGTGCATCAACAGCGCGGAGAGAGCCGTGCTGTCATGGAACTCATAGAGGCAGCGATTGCATTGGCGAGGGACCAGGGACTTCGGCGCTGGGTGTTGCAGGGAGCTGTTCTGCAGGGGTGGTTGCTGACCGAGCAAGGAAAACGGGAGGATGGAATTCGACAGATGCGCGAAGCCGCCACAGCAATGGGTGCAGAGCGTTCGTATTGTGTTGCTCTACTGTGCGAAGCGCATAGGACAGAAGGACAAATTGAAGAAGGGCTCACAGCGATTTGTTCACACCTGACTCACGTAAATAAAACTGGGGAGCGTTTTTATGAATCGGAGCTCCATCGAATCCAAGGGGAATTACTATTGCTGCAAGCAGCTTCGGATAAAGACCAGGCTGAGAGTTACTTTTGGGAAGCTATCAAACTCGCGCGGAGCCAGAGCGCTAAATCCTTGGAGCTTCGGGCGGCGATGAGTTTAAGTCGGCTGTGGCAGCAGCAAAGAAGGATTGCCGACGCGCGACAGCTAATGACAGATATTTATGGCTGGTTCACCGAGGGATTTGACACTGCCGATTTAAAAGCGGCTAAGACGATTCTTGAAGAATTATCCTGACTCAGACTCTGTGAAAACTCCGTTCTTGCTTCGAGTGGCAGCACGAGCGGATTGTGGAATTAGCAAAATTAAGTCTTAACCGTTCGCGCTGAGGAGCCGCCAGTCCCCGGCGGCTCCTTGAAGGGCTCCGATTTGAGTTTTCAAACATTCGAAACTCGCGTTTGGGGTTTGGGGTCACGTCTTGCCGGGCTGTTGCCCAAACGTTTTTTCTTTAGAAAGAATCTCGGATTATCTTAGTCA
>JADMIO011135811.1_pt1 | contig 28294 bp, 27 predicted proteins | sample 8958161 | NCBI WGS metagenome assembly JADMIO01 (sample SAMN16585339, study PRJNA669376) | soil metagenome | isolation source: Crop rotation soil | place: USA: Cullars Rotation, Alabama | collected 2011 | reverse complement strand
TCTTCCGATCTGTAGAAACTGCCGGAAATCGTCGTGGTATTCACTCCAGAGCGATGAAAACGTTCAGTTTGCTCATGGAAAACGGTGTAACAAGGGTGAACACTATCCCATATCACCAGCTCACCGTCTTTCATTGCCATACGAAATTCCGGATGAGCATTCATCAGGCGGGCAAGAATGTGAATAAAGGCCGGATAAAACTTGTGCTTATTTTTCTTTACGGTCTTTAAAAAGGCCGTAATATCCAGCTGAACGGTCTGGTTATAGGTACATTGAGCAACTGACTGAAATGCCTCAAAATGTTCTTTACGATGCCATTGGGATATATCAACGGTGGTATATCCAGTGATTTTTTTCTCCATTTTAGCTTCCTTAGCTCCTGAAAATCTCGATAACTCAAAAAATACGCCCGGTAGTGATCTTATTTCATTATGGTGAAAGTTGGAACCTCTTACGTGCCGATCAGATTAAAACGAAAGGCCCAGTCTTTCGACTGAGCCTTTCGTTTTATTTGACCATGTTGGTATGATTTAAATTAATACGACTCACTATAGGGTCAGTGCGGCCGCGACTTCAAGTCACGTGAATTCCAAGCTTCGGATCCCACTGTGCTGGAAAGCTGTGCCCGGGCTTACCCGGCTACCGGCACACCCTTCCTCGACCGCATCGTGGACGAACTGGTCGGCGACGGCTTGCTGCGCTGGCTCTACCTGGACCCGCTTGCCCTGCGCACCACGCCCGACAGCCTGGCCTTCGGCTTCGACGCCGTGGGAGAATTGCGCCGGCTGCGCAGCCTGCCCATTACTCGCACGGAGGGCGACATCAGCCGGGCGGTGGCGCAAAATATTTTTCGCAAAAACATCCTGCCGGCTTACGATGCCTTGCCCAAAGGCGATGAAACCCGCCGCGCCGAAGGCATCAACCTCCTGTGGCAGGCCCTGCAGGCCTACCGCAGCCTCGATCATAACCCCGAATACCTGGATTTTGTCTGGAATGAACTGACCGAAGAGCACAAATTCGCCTGGCTGGACATCAGTGAATCGGGCGAATGGATGCTCAAGCCCTTCCTCAGCACCACGCCCCCCTTCGATCCCCTGGGCATCCTGGAACAGCTGCACCGGGAGAACCGCGAGCGCTACCCGCCCCTGGAAGCCCGCGCCCGCGTGGCCGACCGCCGCTACAAGGAACTGGAAGACATTTATTACCGGGAAATCAGCGAATTCAAGTACGAGAACCGCCTGGAAGAGCGGCGCATTGCCGTGGAGCTCATCCGCAAGATCAAAGGGGTGTTCCGCTTTTTCGCCCGGCCCGAATTCCTGGAATTGCCCATCCGCGAGCTCTCCGGCCACGGCCGCATTCGCTGGCAGTCGCAATTGCTGGGCATCTTCGCCCTGCCGGAGAATTACTATGAGAATCAGTATTTTAACTTCGATTACCGCCGCGAACTCTCCGAATTCCGCGCCTACCGCGATACCGCCTTCCAGTGGATGGAACATACGATGCGGCAAACGGGGGATTTATAATCAAACCCTGAATTGGCAGCGCCCCAGCGGGGCGAGATGTTTGTAGAAAACGAACATAGAGGATGGAGAAGCCCCAGCGGGGCGTCAATAGGCGGATAGCTTACCGCCCCGCTGGGGCTAGCAAATCGTTGCTGCGCCTGGCCTACAAACAGGATCGCCCCGCTGGGGCTCGTCGCTTTCTTCCGCTACGCATTGATTTTCTCCACTCGTGACCCGTATTAATAAACAAACATGAGTCATCCCGAATTTTTCAAAGGGAATTAAAACTTACGTGCAATCTAACTGTCTGAAAATCATGGAGTTGACTAACCCCCGACTTCAGTCGGGGGAAATGCCGTACATCATCCGGGGTTTTAACCCCTTAGAGTATCCCTTGGATAACTTTTCGGGGTTAAAACCCTGGGTGATATTACCTTTCTATACCCCCGACTGAGGTCGGGGGTTAGTCAACTTGCACATTTTCAATTAATTATAACAAACATGTGTACTCCGAAAAATTTGGGATGACTCATGTTTATGGCTGGTCCGGTCTTGAATTTTCAATGCCCCACGACCAGCTTGCCCTGGGCCGAATGCCAGCCGGCTCCTTGCAATTGAAAGAAATACAGGCCGTTCGGCCATTCTTTTACTTCCAGCCAGGCCTGGTTCTGCCGGGAGAGATTCACCGGCGCTATCCACACGGGTTCCCCTAATACGTTGAAGACCAGCAGCTGGGCATCGCCGCCGCGTTGCGTCGGGTTGTCCCAACGCAGGAGGGTACGGTCGGTGGCCGGGTTGGGCTGGCTTTGCAGCCGCAGGTCGGTCGGCGTCACGCTCATCGTGCTGCTGGTAGCGGGATCGAAGTACTCAATGCGCAGATCGTCGAGGTAAAAGCCGTCGTATTCCCCGGCGTCGTTGGACAGCAGGTTGAATTCCAGGCTCAGGTCCTGACCGGCGTAGGCGGCCAGCGACATACTTTCTTCCACCCATTCAGGCTGAAAACCGTCGTACAGGGGAGCGCCCGACAACTGGTAGTCGCTGCCCGGGGTGGTGTATTTCCCGCACAGGGGGGAGTAGTTGCCGTCGTTGCCAGCGCCCTGTACCACGAGGAAATCGAAGAGGTCTTCGATCTCCCAACGGGCCGAAAACCGGAGTTGGGGATTGATGGCATTGGCCGGGATGAAGACCGGGGTGGTCAGCAGCAGGGTGTTGTTGCTGTTGGGAAAATACAAGGCGTTGGGGGAATCGGTGAAGCTGGTCGGCGCCGACACGAAGGTTTCGGTCGTAAGCCCCCAACCGCTGGTGCCCCAACTAGTCAGGTCATTGGCGGCGTCGGACCACAGCACCTGGGTGCTGCCTTCCAGCACTTTGCGCAGGGTATCGGTGTGGGAGTAGGTCCCGTTGTCCAGGCTGAGCAAAAAGAGAAGCTGTTGGCCGGGCAAGGCGGTCGGCGCCAGCACTACGGTAAAACTGTCTTCGACCGATTCGAGCTGAGCCAGGTTGAAGACCTGGGCCGGGCTGACGCTTTGCACATTGGCCGTCAGCGGCGTCAGGGAGACCGTCAGCGGCCCGTCCTGGAAACCATAGCGCCGCAAACTGAAAGGAATAGAAATAGCGTCCGTTTCCGTAAAGGAGTAAGGGCTGAGGTCTTTTAGTTCGCCAAAACGCAGCGCGCAGAGGGCCATCGAGAGATTTTGCCACATATTTTCCCGGTTCAGGCCGTCGATGGCTTCGATGGGGGGCCAGAAGCCGTAGGTACCGGGACCGACTTCCGGGGTGTAGGAATAGGTGCCCTTGGTGGCGTACATCCAGTCGTCGGAGGTGCCGTTGACCGGGTAGCCCACTGTTTGCGTGGAGACGCCGGCTTTGTAGTGGTTTTCGCGGGTAAACAACTGGGCCAGTTCGGCCAGGCCGGGCTCGGCCAGTTCGTCGCTGTAACCCCAGGGGTAGATCAGCAGGTTGCTGAACGTATGGTAGTTGAAGGTCAGGACAAAGTTGTGCTGCAGGCAAAAATCACGCACCATCTGCGTTTCCGGCTCCGAAAAACCGGCCGGACCGCGGTAGGTTTCGCTGCTGGGATTGGGCGAGGACCCGGAGTTATTGTACCCCCATTCGTAGCCGTAGTTGCGGTTCAGGTCCACGCCGAAAGAACCGTCGCCGTTGTCACGCCGGTTTTTCCGCCAGTAGCCGTAGCCGTCGGGGTTGGTGAATTCATTGTAGAGGTAGCCGTCCGGGTTGATGCAAGGGATGAAATAGAGCTCGGCGTTGTCGACGATGTATTGAATTTCCGGGTCCGTGGCGTAATGTTCCAGCAGGTACCAGAGGTAAAAAATCATCTGCGACAGGCTGTTGGGCTCGCGGGCATGGTGCAAAGCCGTGTACAGCACCTCGGGTTCATTTTCATCGGTGCCGGCATGGTCCGACACCCGCACCCACCATTGCGGCCGGCCCTCGTGGGTCAGGAGGGTATCGCTGACCACAGCCCGGACGGAAATGAGCTGGGGAAATTTAGCCGCCATATCATCCAGGATGTCCAGCATTTCCTGGTAGGTATAATACCCGGCCATGCTGCCGTAGGTATAGTTGGCCGGCGTCGGATAAGGGTTGACGTCGAAGTCGCTGCAAAGGTGGTTGCGGGGCTGTGCCGCGGCATATTCCGCCGCCTGGGCGCGGTGCCAGGCCTGCAGATCATCGACCAGCACCTCCGTGGCGAAGCCCGCCGCGCGCACTTCCTGCAATTCACTGGCCGCCAGAACGGTGATCAGCGAGCGGCCGGGCGTCCAGGTGCCGTGGTCGGTCTCGATGCCCAGGGCGGTCAGGCGGCTCAGGTCCTGGCCGTTCAGGTTGATGCGGACGCGGGCAAATTTTTCCGGGGTTTGCGCCGTCGCCAGGAAGGCGAGGCAACCCTGCAATAAACACAGTAAGGCAAATTTTTTCATGGCAAGGCCTTGTAGGCAGGAGTAGAAGTTGGCGAGAAATGTGCCGGCAAAGATTCGCCCCTTTCCCGCCCGACCCAAGGAATCCTCCGGCAATTATTGGCAAAACCGCAGAAAGCCAACTCTGGTCCCTTTCCAACAGGCTACCGATTCCCCAAAAGTTGATTTGAACAATTGACCTCTGTTAAAAAGGTAATTAGCCATTCCAATCTGTTGAAAGTCATGGACCGCGCAGCGGTCGAACCTGAATAGCCCCGTGTGCAACACGGGGACAGCCGTTTGGCCACAGCACCAACCGCGAAGCGGTTGAATATCCATCATGGGGTTGAACATTTATTCTTCGCCTTAATATTCAACCGCTTCGCGGTTACCACAACATTTCCCTTCGCCACCCCGTGTTGCACACGGGGCTATTCAAGTTCGACCGCTTTACGGTCATACGCGTCAAAAACCTGGGGGTCAGGCTCTTAACACACCATAATTATTTCGGTCGTTTTGAATAATCGGTGCTATAAAAGAGAGAAGGGCATATCCCTCCCTTGATCTCACTCCCCTCTCCATGAGAGGAGGGAGTGGGAGTGGGGTTATGGGAAAGTCCTAAAAAACCCACTGTACCCCTGCCCGCCAATTGCGTCCCGGCATGGGCCGGTAGGCGATGATCTGGTAGGCCGAATTCCAGCAGTTGTCCAGCCGGGCATCGAAGAGCAGAGCGCGCTGTCCGCGCAGGGCCCAGCGGTATTGCAGCAGCAAATTACCGGTATGAAAACCCGGCAGCGCGACGGTGTTGTCGGTGGTGGTGAAACGCTGTCCGGTCCATTGATGCAGGTAAGCGGCCGAAAAGCCGGCCCGGGCCAGGCGGAGGGAAAAGTTACCGCCGTACTGGGGCACGTAGGGCAATTGCTGGTGCAGCACGCCGGGTTCGCCGGCATAGACCGCCACGTTGGTCGCGCGAACCAGCTGCCCACCGGCCCGCATGGTCAATTCTAGGTTCCGCCAGCGCCGCTCCCAGCGCAGGGCGGCTTCGCCCCCCCGTGACCAGACCTGGCGCAGGTTGCCCGGCCGGAAGATGCCGTCGGGGCCCGGCTGCCACAGAATCCAATTGTCGACCAGGGCGCTGAACAGGGTGGCTTCGGCCCCGATGACGCCGCTTAAAGCCGTCTTATTCCGCAACACCATTCCCACATCGCCACTATAACCGGCTTCCGGTTTCAGGTCGGGATTGCCCCAGGCCCGCCAGTAGCGGTCGTTGAAGGTCGGCCAGTTGAAATTGCGCGAAACGTGAAAACGCAGTGGCCCGAAATTGCCGCCCAGCGACCAGGTGAAGGGCGCCGCTTCCCCGTCCAGCCATTCCTGCCGCAGCAAGACGGACCAGCGCCCGCGGCGAACGTCGCGCTCGACCATGCCGAAGACGGCGCCGCGCACCTGCCGGAACCAGCGGCTGCTGTCGGCATACCCGTCGGCCTGGGCGGTTTGCCAGATGCCCGTCGCGCCCGCCTTCCAGCGCCAGCGGCGGCCCGCCGCCGCGGAATATTCCGTCCCGAGCAGGGCCGTGCGGGCCCGGCTGCTGTCGACGTCGTCGGCCAGGCGGAAAGCGATGGCTTCGTCCATCCAGGCCAGCCGATGTTGCCAGCGGCGCCGCGGCCCGGGCGTGGTTTCCCAATGGGCCACCGCCCGCAGAGCCTGGTCGCGCTGCCAGGTCGTGGTCGGCGCTTCGGTCATGGCCGGCGGAATCTCGCGGAAAGCCCGCTGGCCCCAAACGGCCGTGCGCAGGCTGTTCTTAGGATCGATGGTCCAGCGGTTCAGCTGTTGCAGGTCCCATTTTTCCTGCTGGTTGCCGGTCTGAAGGACGCGCGGGGCGCCGAGCCGGGCAAAATTCCGGAAGGGAAAATCGTTGTCGGCCCGCTGTCCGGCCGCCCGCGTTTCGCTGGCCCAACTAGCCGCCGCCCAGCCCATGGTGGCGCTGGCTTCCTGGCGACCGAAGCTGCCCAGGCCGCCGCCCAGTTGACCGAAAAAACCAATGGAATCGGGCCGCAGCCGCGACTCCAGCAACACGGCGCCGCCCATGGCCCCACTGCTCAGGGCCGCACTTTGTCCGCCGTAACGCACCTCCACCTGGTCGCCGGGCCAGAGCGGCAGCAGGGCGGCGTCGACCGTACCGTTTTGGGGACTTTGCAGGTTGAGGCCCTGCCAGAACACCGGCGTGTGGGCCGGCCCCAGGCCCCGGGCCGACAGGGTGGCCAGGGTACCGGGCGCGTTGGCGCGCACCGCCACGGGGTTTTCCCAGAACAGGCGATCGGCCAGGGACAGGACGGCGCCGACCGGCAGCGTGTCGGCAGTCCAGGCGGCGAAGCCGGTTTGTTCAAACCGGCTGTCGCGAATGGTGACCACCGGCAGGGGTTGCAGGGTATCGGATTGGGCCGTGAGCGCTAAGGGGACCAGCATCGAGAGTCCGCCGATGGTGCGGATTACCCCCAATGGAAAGGGATTGGCGAAAAACGGCCTTATCGATCCATTAGTCAGCAACATAATTCAGCGAATTCTTTTCCATTCCCTAATTCTGGTCAAAAACAACTGCCCGGACTTGTGCACCACAAGCTCCGGGCAGTTTCGCACAGCCTGAAAATAGCTTTCACAGCTGGCAACCGTTGATGATTTCTTCGTAGTCCGGTCTATCCCAGGCGGCACGGTGGATGAAGGAAGAGAGGATTTTGCCTTTGTGCACCACGAACAGTCCCGGCATCTGAAACCCGTCGCCGATGTCTTCGCTGTGGTAGGCAAACCCGTGGCCTTCCAGCACCCCGGCCTGAAAGCCCCGCATCCAGTTCATCAGGCCGAACAGCTGGGCGGGCGTGCCGCGACCCAGTCCGAAGGCCCGGTAAAAGCGTTTCTCCGGATCGGAGATGTGGTGGACCGGGAAGAGTTTGTATTTTTTGAAAAACCGCTCGGCGACGGCCGGCTCCGGGGCCATGTGGACCAGCACGATGCGCACGCCCCGGGCCTCGAATTTCTGACGCCGGCGGGCGATGTCGTGGATGGCTTCCCGGCAAAAAGAGCAGCCGAAATGCCGCAGGAAGACCAGCAGCACGGGTTGTTCTTCCGCCAGTTGGGCCAGCGATTCCCCCGAATCCAGCAGGGTCATTTCCGCCCAGAATTCCGGCGTCTTGATAGAAGCAGTCGAAGCAAGCATGGTGAGCTAAGGTTGAGAGCAGGTGAAGATGGCCAGGCCTTCGTAGGTCGGTCAGGAAACTCCACCTGCTCTTAGGGCACCGGGAAAGTTCCCGACACCCTAAAACCGGAATTTCATTACAGAAGTTTCATCGCGTCCAGCGCGTCCACGATTTCTTTCACCGCCGCGGCCGACTGGTTGAGCAGTTCCTGTTCGTCTTTTTTCAGGCGCAGTTTGATGATTTCCTGGATGCCTTTGCGGCCGAGTTTGACCGGGGCGCCCACGAAAATGTCTTTCAGTTTGTACTGGCCGTTCAGGCGCACGCAGGCCGGAACGATGCGTTTTTCGTCCTTAAAAATGGACACGGCCATCTGGGCGGCCGCGGCGCCGGGAGCGTACCAGGCGGAAGTGCCCATGAGGTTGACCAGTTCGCCGCCGCCGGTCTTGGTGCGTTCGATGATGGCGTCCAGCCGGTCTTTGCGCACCAGTTCCGTGACCGGAATGCCGCTCACCGTGGTGTAGCGGGGCAGGGGCACCATGGTATCGCCGTGGCCGCCCATGAGCATGGCCTGGATGTCTTTGGGCGAGCAGTTGAGCTCTTCGGCCAGGAAGGCGCGGTAGCGGGCGGTATCGAGCACGCCGGCCATGCCGAGCACGCGCTTGTCGCTGAGGCCCGAGGCTTTCCAGCAGGCATAGGTCATCACGTCGAGGGGGTTGGAGACGACGATGATGATGGGGTTTTTGGTGTATTTGATGATGTTCTGGGTGACGCTCACCACGATCTTGGCGTTGGTGGAGATCAAGTCGTCGCGGCTCATGCCCGGTTTGCGGGGCACGCCGGCGGTGATGATCACGATGTCCGAATTGGCCGTCAGGGCATAGTCGTCGCCGCCGGTGAGGCGGGTGGAATAGGCGTCCACGGGGGCTTGCTGCCAGGTGTCGAGGGCCTTTCCTTTGGCCATATTTCCCTGGATATCGATCAGCACTACTTCGTTGAAAACGTCCTCGTGGGCGAGCACGTTGGCACAGGTCGCGCCCACGTTTCCGGCGCCGACAACAGTGACTTTACTCATGGGTTAAGGCAAATTTATGGGTGGAAAATGATTGTTTCGTGGGCGCAAAAGTAGAGAAAAAAACGCCCGGCCAGGAAAAGCCGCCTCCTTTCGTCGGGAAAAACCGGCGGCTTTGCCGGTTAAAATTGCAGGTCTATGGTACTGATGGAGACCGAATAGCCGGAAAAATTGCCGTAACCGCCGCGCACGTTGTTGTAAACGGCATCCGGATCGCTCAGCGGCAGGTTGTCGCCCTGGCGGGCCAGCGACAGGTGGTAGCGGTAGAATTCGCCCGACAACGTCCGCCATTCCACGAAGAGGCGGCGGGGTTTTTCCGTGGCCGGATCGAAGGGCACCAGCACGTCGAGGCGGAGGGCCTGGCGGTCTTCGCCCCAGAATTTCTCGTCGATCAGCACCACCGGTTCGGGGATGTTGTGCAGCAGCGACAGGGTACGACCGTCGGTCAGGAAAGCCGCGGCGCCCTCGTAGGAATAGTCGGGCACCGGCTGGCCGTTCACCAGCTGGAATACCTCGATCTCGTGGCGCAGGTTGAAGGCAAAGAAGGGCTCGTTCCCGGGCAGCCACTGGGGCCTCAGCTCCACCGGAATACGCAGGGCCCGGCGCACGCTGTCCCAGGGCACGACCTGGATGTTTTCCCAATCCACCGCAATGGCCGCCAACGGCACGTGGGTAGGCATCTTGCTGGACGCTTCCACTTCCGGCAGCCCGTCGGCGCGCACGGCCAGGGAATACGTGCCTTCCGGCTGCACCGTGTCGCGGCTTTGCCAGTAATTTCCATCGGGCACAAAAAACAGTTTGTCCAGGAACTGGCCGTTCCGGGCAATGGTCACGTTGGCGCCGCTGGGGGTTTCGGGGTCGCCGGCCGAGTAGGACGGACGGCTCAGGGTGACCTTTACCCGCACGGGCTCGCCGGCGGTGAAATGGCTGATGGCCACGAGTTTGGCCGGCTCTTCCGGCAGATCGAGCTGGATTTCCCGCACGCAACGCGACGTCAGCAACAAAACCAGCAGGCTGGCAACAATCAGGTGGAGCTGTTTCATAGGCGGCCTAAAATTTAATCTCGTAACGCAACGAGGGCAGCAGGGGCAACAGGGTGTACTGAATGGCCCGCCCTTTTACCCCGCTGCCGGCATCTACGTAGATAAAAAACGGGTTGGCGCGGTTGTAAACGTTATAAACCCCGAGTTGGACCGCGTGTTGCATGCGGCGGCTATTCCAGTGCGCATTTAAAGCCAGATCGAGGCGGTGGTAGTCCGGCAGGCGGTAGCCGTTGACCTCGGTGTAAGCAAAGACCTCGCGGCTCACGTCGCCTTCCGCGCTGAGGTGCTGGAACTTGACGGCCGACAGGGTGATGGGATTGCCGGTGGCAAACGCCCACAACGCATCGCCGTCCAGCCAGCGGCAAATCTTTTGCCGCAGGGAAATTTTCAGGTCGTGGCGACGGTCGAAGCGGAAGGGGAAAGGGCGGCCCGAATTCAGGTCGTCGAACTGCCGCTCCGATTTGGACAAGGTATAGGCCAGGGAACCGGTGGTGGTCCCGCGGTTTTTTTCCAGCAGCAATTCCACGCCCCGGCTGCGGCCGGTGCCGGCCGTGATGCGATCCTCCCAGCCGGTGGCGTCTTCGGCGCCGCCCGTCGTGAGCGCGTCGTTGGACGATAAAAAAGTCAATACGCGGTCCAGGCGCTTGTCGTAGCCTTCCACCTGCCAGCGCCAGCCGCCGCGCTGCCAGCCCAGTCCGGCTGAAAACTGGTTCACCATTTCCGGCTTCACCTTGGCGGTCGACGGCACCCACAGCTCGAAGGGCAGGCTGATGTTGAAAGAACCGATCTGGTGCAGGTTCTGGGTCATCTGGTGGTAGCCGGTCCAGACCGACCAGCCGTGCGGGTTGGTGTACTGCAGCCGTACCCGGGGCAGCAGGGCCGGATAAACGATGTTGCGGATCTGAAAGGTGGAGGCGTTCAGGCCGGCGTCGAGCTGCCAGTGGCGGGCCAGGCGCAATTCGGCGTCCAGGTAGGCTTCGGATTCGTCGGCGCCGAGGCGCTCGTTGTTGCGCAGGATTTGCGCCAGCGAATCGATGTTGCTGGCGGGCAGCCCCGAGAGGAGGAAGTTGACCGACAAGGCGCCGGGCTGAAAATTGTGCAGGGTATAGGCCAGGCCCCAGCGCAGCGTGAGGGGCTCGGCCGGGAACCAGCTGAAATCGGTCTTCACCGACAAATCGCGGATGAGGGTCTGGTAGAAGCGGCCGTAGTTCTGCAAGGTCGTGCGCTTGCCGGAAGGGAATTGGGCCGTCGAATTGAACGACAGATTGCTTTCGTAGTAAAAACGGCTGTAGCGCAGGGTGGTGTTGGTGAACAGGTTCTTGCGCAGCAGGTGGTTCCAACGCACGGCGGCAATGGCGTTGCCCCAGTCCGATGAGAGGGAATAGCGGTCGGTCAGGATGCTTTCCGGGTAGACATAGCTCTGCCGGAACTGATCGCGGAACACGTCGCCGCCGCGGTAGAGGCTGACGTAGAAGCGGTTGCGGTCGGACAGGACGTAGTTCAATTTCAGGTTGAAATCGTAAAACCGGTAGGCCACCGCGTCGCCATTGAAGGTGATCAGGTTCTTGCGCTGGTTGAAAAAGCGGATCCAGGGGCCGAAGTAAGTGCCGCGCCCACTGGCGAGAAAAGAACTTTTACCCCGCTTGCCCAGGGGGCCTTCCAGGGTGGCGGAAGACGCCAGCAGGCCGATGGAGGCGCTGGCCTCGTATTGGTTGAAGTTGCCGTCGCGGGTGCGCACATCGAGCACCGACGCAGCCCGTCCCCCATAGCGGGCCGGGAAATCGCCTTTCCACAGACGGGCACTGCTCAGGGTCTGGGTATTGAAGATGGAAAACAAGCCCAGGGCATGGCTGGGATTGTAGACCGGCACGTCGTCCAGCAGGATGAGGTTCTGGTCGGCATTGCCGCCCCGGACGTGCAGGCCGCCCAGCCCGTCGACGCCCGTTTGCACGCCCCCCTGCAATCCGGTGAGGCGCATCAGATCGGCTTCGCCGGCCGGCATGGGCAGGCTGGACAAAGCCGCCAGGGGCAGGTTCTGGGGCGATTCCGGGGTCCGCAAGGCGCCGCCGTTGGTCGGCAGGGCGGAGATGATCACCTCCGGCAGCTCGCGCCCGGGCTGCAGGGTGATTTTCAGAAGGCGGTCGGCGCTCAGGCTGACGTCCACGTCGGTCGAGCGGTACCCGATGTAATGCACCCCCAGCCGGTAATCGCCTTCTTCCAGGGTCAGGCTGAAAAACCCGAACTCGTTGGTGACGGCGCCGCTGTTTTTGGCGCCTACCCGCACGCTGGCGCCGATCAGGCGTTCGCCCGTTTCGACGTCCGAGACGTAGCCGCTGAGGATATACTTTTGATTTTTCCGGTAAAAGACGACCTGGTTGTCCAGCAGCTTGTAGTTCACCGGGGCGCAGGCGCTGATCTGATCGAGCACGGCGGATAGGGCCTGTTGGCGCGCGGTGATCCGGACCGGTCCGCAGCGCTGAAAAAAGCGGTCGCTGAAAACGATGTTGACCCCGGTGAGGCGGCTCAGCTGGATGAGGGCTTCGGCCGGCGCACAATCCACGCAGTCAAAATCCACCGGCTGGACCAGTGGATTTTGGGCTTCGATAAAGGAGGGATAGAAGCTGGCCAGGGCCAGCAGCAGCGTTAGTGTCCGGACAGACATGGGTCAAGCGTAAAAAATTACGACGCTGCAAGTTACGGCGTTCAGCCGTTGCGGGCCGGCAGTTTCGGCGGAGGAAACTGCCTGTTCGGTGAAATGGCGCTTATTGACAAACTCCGCCCGAAAGGACGAAGTGTTGAGGGCTCGGATTGCTCACCTGCATCCGGTAGGTCAGGGCCAGGCTTTGCAGGACCTGTTCGATGGGTTGAGTGGTCAACGGAGCGGTGTGCAGGCAACGTTGCAGGCCCTCGTTTTTCAGGTCGATCTCCACGCCGTACCAGCTTTCCAGGTCGGCGACAACCTGGGACAAAGGCGTGTGTACAAATTCCAGTCCGCCGCTTTGCCAGGCCAGTTCGTTGAAGGAAGTGAGGTCCGTTACGGTGATTTTGGCCGAAAAACGGTCGTAGACCGCTTTTTTCCCGGCGGTCAGATAGGCGCCTTCCTGGCGGCCGTCGGGGGAGAAACGCACCTGGCCGCTTTTGACCAGCACGGCCGTGGGGCCGGCAGCGCCCATGCGCAGGCCAAACCGCGTGCCCACTACTTCCACCTGTTCGCCGGTGCTGGCGTGAATGCGGAAGGGGCGTTGGGGGTCGGCCTGTACTTCGAAATAGGCTTCGCCTTCCAGGCGAACGCTGCGTTCGGCCGCGGCAAATGGCTCGGGGAATTCCAGGCGTGCCCCCTGGCGCAGCCAGACCCGGGAGCCATCGGGCAGTTCCAGCTGGCGGGCGGGCTCCTGTTGGGCCATTTCCACCCGCATAGCCGGCGTGGGCGTCGCAAATTGACGGAAGACCCACACGGCGGACAACACCAGGGCCAGGGCGGCGGCCAGGCGCAGCAGCGTACGGCCCAGCGGGATGACCCGGGCCGTGGGAGCGGGGGCCTGCAACTTGGCCTGGACCCGGGCAAAACCGGCTTCCAGATCAGCCGCCAGCTCGGGCGTATAAGTACCGGTCTTGGCCCAGACCTGGCGAATCTCGTCGGCCAGGCGCTGGTGCTCGGGCGATTGGCGCAGCCATTCGTCCAGCTGTTGGGCGCCGGCGGCGTCCAGTTCACCGCTCAGTTGCTTGCTGAGTAAAAGTATGTAAGCATCTACTGACATGATCAAGTTCGTTTCTGGTTCTCGGGTCAATGGTTTTCTGCTTTAAAGACAAGGCTGGGCGGCGCTTCCCCTATCCCCACCACCACCAATTTAGCGCCCAAATGACAACCGGCGACAAATCACCGTGCCGGGCGAGGGCTTCCCGCAGCAGGCGCAGGGCCTTGGTGATCTGGTTTTCGATGGTTTTGACTGAAATACCCAATTGCTCGGCGATCTGGCGGTGGGAGAGCTGTTCGAAGCGGCTGAGGGAAAACACGAGGCGGCATTTTTCGGGCAGCCCGTCCACGGCCACGTGCAGGGCGGCTTCCAACTGGTCCTGGTCCGCTTTCCGGTCAATGTCCTGGCCGGAAGTGTCGGCGGCCTGGCGGGCCCGGTCGTCGTCGCCGTCGAGCACGTAGCGGCGGCGGGATTTGATGAAGTTAATGGCGCGGTTCAAAGCGGCGCGGCGCAGGTAGGCGCGCAGGGAAGTGCGGATGTCGAGTTCGGCGCGCTTGCGCCAGAGTTCCACGAAAACGTCCTGGGCCAGGTCCTGACAGGTGTCCTCGTCCGGGATGAGGCGGTAGACATCGCCCAGCAGGGCCGGATAATACCGGTCGAACAGGCGGCGCAGGGCGCCTTCATCGTCTTGGCGCAGGGCTGCCAGCCAGGCCGCATCCTGCGGATCGAGTACAGATTTTACGTCGGGTATAGGTTCCAAAACGAGATTCGTCAACGGGAGACTAAAAAAATTTTATTCGGCAAAAACCGCTGCAATACCGGCAAAACAAAATCATCCATTAAAACCGAACTTTCCTAAAAAAGATGATTTTACCACACCAAGCGAGCAAGAATATTGGGGCATTCGGCCCCGCCAGGCCCTGAAAAGATTTTTTCGCCCCGGCGTAGGGGATTTGGCCGCTGTCCCTGTCTTACTTCCAACAGAGCGGGCGACCGCCCAAACACATCACACTACACTACGAATGGATACTAAAACTACGCTGCCTTTCCTGGAAAACTCGCCGCTTTTCGCGGTGCTCACGACCGAAGAACGCCTGCTGCTTCACCAGACTGCCGTGGTGCAAACTTTTCCCAAACATCAGGTGATCTACAAGCCGGGGCAAGCGGCCACGAAGGTCTATTTTTTGCTGAAAGGCCTGGTAAAAGTAACCGTACACGCCGAGAAAAAAGACATCATCAAGTATATGGTGCGCCCCGCCAGCCTGTTCGGCGAATCCTGCCTGACCGGCGAGCCGCAACGGCGCGACTTCGCTTACGTGATGGATGAATTCGCCGAAGTGCTGGAACTCGACGGCCCAGCGGTGCTGACCGTGATGAAGCGCAATTTCGCTTTCGCGCAATCGCTGCTCCATTTCCTCGGCGCCCGCCTCCGCTACACGGAGACCCAGCTGGAAAAGGTGGTGCTGAAAGATTCGAAGAGCCGCATCCTCGAGTTCCTGCAGCAAATGGGCCACGAACAAGGCAAACGCATCGGCTTCGAGACCCTGGTGAAGCATAACATGACCCACCAGGACATCGCCGACCTTACTGGCACCAGTCGCCAGATGGTCACGGCCGTACTCAATCAATTAAAACGCTCCAACGTGCTGTATTTCAACCGGAAAAAAATTCTTTTCCGCGACCTGAATGCGCTGCCGATGGGGGTCTGATAAAAAAAGGAGGGCATTATGGCGATCCACGCGACCTGGAAACCTCATACCACCCACGGCGAACTCGATTCGTCGGAACGAAATGACTTGCCGGACAGCGTCTTTGCTTTGCCCAAGCAACGCAAGATGCCGCTGACCGACGCCAACCACGTCCAAAATGCGCTGGCCCGCTTCGATCAACTGAGCGACGTCAGCGATGCGGACCGCGACCTGGCTTTCGCCAACATCAAAAAGGCGGCGGCACATTACGAGGTCGACATGGCGGAAGACCGCTGGCAAGAATTGGGGAAGAAACCCCATACGCGGAACTCCGCCCACTAACCGGACTTCCGGTGGGTAAAACGGGGATGGTCTTGTTGAAAAGGGTCACGCGCCGTCTACCGTTTTACCCGCCGGGACCGCCGGCCCACCGAAACAGTTTTGCTTCATACGATAGAATGGGTTTTGTTAGAAGCGGCGTGCAACGGCACGCCGCTTTCTTTTTGTCCCCTTCCGTCGATCCAATATTTACGGCCAGGCGATTGCGGAAATTCCCGGAACTTTGTTCCTCTGTTTTCGCCATTTTTTAAACACCCTGCCACCATGCGCCCGTTCTTTACGCTGCTCTGCTGCCTCTTCACGGCCAGTTTTTTTGCTCAAACCACTGATCCGGCCCTGCCCCGTTTCCTGACCCCGGAAGAAAAAGAACAGATGCGCCAGCAGCCGCCCGGCGACTTTTCCAGCGGCGGCATCACCACGCCGCCGGCCCAGCCGGTGCGCACCATGGGCGAATGGGAAGAACTGCAGGCCCTGCTCATCACCTGGCGCACCCATCCGGACATCCTGACCGAGATCACCCGCGCCGCGCGGGCCGAATGCCGGGTCATCATCGCCTGCAACGACGCGGCGACCAAAACTTCCGCCCAGAACACCCTCAGCGCCGCCGGCGTGGACCTCAGCAGCAACGTGGAATTCGTCATCGTGCCCAACAACAGCATCTGGGTGCGCGACTACGGCCCCAACAGCGTCTACGCCAACGACGTGGATTCGCTGTATATGATCGACTGGATCTACAACCGCACCACCCGCAAGAAGGACGATACCCTGGCCCGCACCATCGCGCCTTACCTCAACATTCCGCTGTACGAAACCAGCCTGGCGCCGACCGACATGGTGCACACGGGCGGCAATTTCATGACCGACGGCATGGGCACGGCCTTCTCGTCCAAGCTGATCCTGCACGAGAATGAACCGAACAACCCCTACGGCGTCAGCGTCAAGAACGAAGCCCAGATCAACGGCATCATGACGAATTTTATGGGCGTGGCGCGCTATCCCAAGATGGAAACCCTGCCCTACGATGCCATCCACCACATCGATATGCACATGAAATTGCTGGATGAGGAAACCCTGCTGGTGGGCCAGTATCCGCCCAACGTGGCCGACGGCCCCCAGATCGAAGCCAATATCCAGTACGTGCTGAGCAATTTCACTTCCTCGTTCGGGACGCCCTACAACGTCGTGCGCGTGCCTATGCCGCCGGATTACGCCGATCGCTACCCCGACGATGCCGGCGATTACCGCACCTATGCCAACGCCGTTTTTGTCAACAAAACCGTCATCCTGCCCTTTTACGAAACCCAATACGACACCACGGCCGCCCGCATCTGGCAGGAAACCCTGCCGGGCTACAACATCGTGGGCATCGATTGCAACGATATTATCCCCTCCCTGGGCGCCATCCACTGCATCACCAAAGAAGTGGGCGTGGCCGACCCCCTGCGCATCGTGCACCAGCGCCTGCGCAACGTGGACGACAACAACGTACCGGGCTACCCCGTCTTGGCCCTCCTCCAGCACCGCAGCGGCATCTCCGGCGCCCAAGTGTGGTACACCACCGACCTGGCTGCGGCCTGGCAGTCGGTGAGCATGGTGCCCTACAACCCCATCGGCAGCGACACCGCCAACGTGTGGACGGCCCTGATCCCCCAGCAGCCGGGCGGCTCCACGGTCTACTATTACATCGAAGGCCAGGCCAACAGCGGCAAAACCGGCGTGCGCCCCCTGCCGGCGCCGGCGGGCTGGTGGAAATTCCAGATCAAGGCCACCAGCGGCGCCCCCGAAGTCGCCACGGCCGCCCTGCTCGATATCTACCCCAACCCGGCCAGCGCCCTCACCTGCGTGCCGGTGCAGACCACGGCCAGGACGATGGGCTCGGTCAGCGTGCGCAATACGCTGGGCCAGGTGGTGGAAACCTTGTTCCAGGGACAAATTCCCGCCGGAGCCTCCCATTATTTCCTGGATGCCGCCCGCTACCCCGCCGGTACCTACTTCGTGGAATTGCGCGCCGGCCAGGATGTGACGGTAAAAAAGCTGGTGGTTCGTTAACGAACATTATTCGTTCGCTCCCCTACCCCATCGGGTGGAAACAAAATTTAATTACAGGCGTTTTAGCCATTCATTTCCAATAATTCTACGAGAAAGCGCCTTGTCCCCGCTGTCAGGCAAAAAATTCCTTGACAGCGGGGGTGTGCTTATCGTACCTTTGCGCAAAATTTCAACAGCAGTCCGTCAACATGAGGCAATTAAAAATCACGAAGTCCATCACCAATCGCGAAAGCCAATCGCTCGAAAAGTATTTGCAGGAGATTGGTAAGGTGGACCTCCTCACCCCCGAAGAAGAAGTAGATCTTGCCAAGCGCATCAAACAGGGCGACCAGATCGCGCTGGAAAAGCTGACCAAAGCCAACCTGCGTTTCGTGGTCTCCGTGGCCAAACAATACCAGAACCAGGGCCTGAGCCTCTCCGACCTCATCAACGAGGGCAACCTCGGCCTGATCAAAGCCGCCCAACGCTTCGACGAGACGCGCGGCTTCAAATTCATTTCCTACGCCGTGTGGTGGATTCGCCAGAGCATCCTGCAGGCCCTGGCCGAGCAAAGCCGCATCGTGCGCCTGCCCCTCAACAAAGTCGGCTCGCTGAACAAGATCAACAAAGCTTTCTCCGAACTCGAACAGACCTTCGAGCGCGAACCCAGCCCCGAAGAGCTGGCCGAACTGCTGGAAATCACCACCGAGGAAGTGGAAACCACCCTCGGCGTGGCCGCCCGCCACGTGTCGATGGACGCCCCCTTCGTGGAAGGCGAAGACAACTCCCTGCTCGACGTGCTGGAGAACAACTCCATGCCCGGCACCGACACCCACCTGGAATACGCCGACTCGCTGCGCCGCGAGATCGAGCGCTCGCTCAGCACCCTGACCGACCGCCAGTGCGACGTGATCAAACTCTATTTCGGCATCGGGGTGGAACACCCCATGTCGCTGGAAGACATCGGCGAAAAATTCGGGCTGACCCGCGAACGGGTGCGCCAGATCAAGGACAAAGCCATCAACAAGCTGCGCGCCACGAGCCGGAGCAAGTTGCTGAAGGGTTACCTGGGCGCGTAAGCCTACCTGGTATGATGAATATTAAACCGGCCCTGCGACGTGATGTCGCAGGGCCGGTTTGTTTTTGGCGCTCAATAAAAAGCCCTGGTGAAAACTCAGACCCGGAGCGAGCCCCGGAATCCCCGGGCGGCATAATAAGAGTCCGCGCCGTTGTGATACAGGAAAACGTGGTCGTAGCGGCGATCCATGAAGATGGCGCCGCCGCGTTTCCGGATTTCCGCCGGGGTGTTGATCCAGCTCGACGTTTTCAGGTCGAATTCGCCCAGTTGCTGCAGCGCCCGGTATTCTGCTTCCGTCAACAGTTCGATGCCCATGTCCGCAGCCATGTCCAGCGCGGTATTGTCCGGTTTATGTTCCTTCCGGGCTTCCCAGGCCGCCCGGTCGTAGCACACGCTGCGGCGCCCTTTGGGACTTTCCGCGGCGCAATCGTAAAACAGGTATTCTCCCGTCTTGTCATCCCGGCCCACCACGTCCGGCTCGCCGCCGCTGTCTTCCATTTCCCGGAGCGACCACAGTTTTTCCGGGTGGGCTTCCAGCCGGGCTTGCACCGCTGCCCATTCCAGGCCCTGGTGGCGTTTCTGGTTTTTCTCGAAGCGGGTTTTCAGGATGTTGAACAGTTCCTTCCGTTCTGCCGGTGAGAGTTCTTTTTTGTTAGTCATGTTGTGCTGGTTTTATATCAGGCCGTTGTTAGTATCTCCGGCCATAAAAGGCTGTGGGTAATAAAACGCGACTTGCCGGACGCCCCGCAACGGCCAGGATAATTTGTCGGCGGCGGCCAAGGCAGGTCTTTTGCCGCGCGCCAGCCTCCCGGCCTCAATTTTTGGATGAACCCGCGGCTGCAACCGGCTGGAAATCGGCCCCGGTGGTAAAATACTCCAGCGCCAACACCCAGCTGGTGATGAGGCCGAGCGACACTTTCTGCACGACAGGTAAAATCTCCAGCAGGCTACGGGTAGAATGGAGGTAGATGAAGCCGTAGATCATCAGCATACAGATGGCGCTCAACGCCTTCAGGACATGCAGGTCAGACCGGAACAGGAAGACCGTGACGTAAAACATAGTCAGCAGCATCAGCGCGATCGCCAGCGGAAGGAGGGCGTCGTGGTAGGGCGTGACCGCCGCACACATGAACAGCATGGCGCCCACGCCGGCATAGCGGACGACCTTGGCGGCGCCTTTTTGCGGTATCTTTTTGGCAAAGCGATGAAAGCACAGGGCAAAACTGCCCATGAGCAGCAACATCCCGGCTACGGCCCAAGGGCGCGCTGCGTTCTCCGCGTCGTTTACGGCCTTGGCTGGGAATAAGTGGCTGAGGTAGTTGTGTTGCCAGTCGAAGCCGCTGGCCTTGGCATCCTGCAGGGAGCCGCCGGGATAATAAACGGTCGCCAGGAAAAGGAAGAAAAAGGCCGCCAGGATGCCCACCAGGACGGCATATTTCCGAAACGCAGGTTGATCAGTCATGCCGCAAATCTAACGATGCTGGTCCATCAAGATAACGTTTCCATCCGGGTTCGTGAACATCAGGCTCGCGGGGCCGGTGGTGGTTTCATCGGCTTCGGCGTCCCGCTTCACGCCTTCGCCTTTCAGGTGGCGCTGGATGTCCGGGACGTCGTCAAACTGGGCGAGGTTCTGGCCGCTCTCGTCCAGCCGGGGTTGAAGGTCAGGATATTGCCCTGAAACATGCCCTGGAAGAGTCCGATCAGGGCGTTTTCGTTTTTCAGGATGAGGTAGTTCATCTCCAGGCATCCGGCCAGGACGGAGAAGCCGAGGTGTTGGTAGAACTGTTGGGAGGCGTTGGGAGAGATAACGCAGCAGTTCTGTAAGGTGAAGCAACGCTTTTCCCCCAAAAACACCCTCCCACCGCCCCCAAAATTGAAAGAAATTTCACGTGTTCCGTGGAGATTGGAAAATGCTACTGGCCCGGCGGTTTACCTTGCTCAGGCCCCGCAGTTCCCCGGCCGGCAGTCCACCCTTTTTCCTTCACCAACTACGCACCACATGAAACGAGCATGGATTTTCGGGTCCAACAGCTGCAAGGTACAGCCCCACGGCGCACGACCCACGACAGCACCCGGGTCGAACCGGACCGCCGGGCCGCCGCCACCTTTTAATGCCCTTTTAACCGCATTTTAAACGGGCTTTCATGTACGCCAACTGGCGTGCCCCGACCTTTAACGCATTAGAAAAACGGATGACCATGTTTTGTTTCCGCTACGTATGGCATCGCTGGGCCTATGGTTATGCCGGCCAAACGATCACGCGGACCTGCCGCTGTGGTCAACACCAGCATCGTGACCTGGTCACCGGGCGATGGCACGCCGCGTAGCCTGCCGGCCACTCGACCTCGGCGCGTCGGACCTGGGCAGCGGTTTATTAAAAAGGCTTTATACTGGTTTGTTATAATTCCCTTTTCGCATGAGAATGATGAGAGCCCGGCAATCAAGCATTGCCGGGCTATTTTATGCTCGTTTGTTCCGGTATGGATATCCGTTTTCGCCACGGGGCATCGCGTGGTCTCCACGGCCTTAGTTTGCATACGGATAAAAAAAAGCCCCGCACACGATCACTCGTGGCGAGGCAGTAGGTTTCTGACGTTTGTAATCAACGGCTGCGGCCGGTTGATTTGGCTTTCTCATCCTTCGCAGCTTTTCCGGGCGAGGCGTTTTCGTGTCCGCCGGGGCCAAAGGTTTCGGCTTCGGTGGTAGACGCCAGGCCCTGGTTATCCTGTTGGCGACGGTCCGCGGAGGGATCCGTCGACTGCTGGTGCACCAAGGTCCGGGAACTTCTCCGGGACGATTGGCTTTCTTTGTTGGTCGGCATGGGCAGAACGGTTGATGGTTAGAAAATTGCCTTTTGCACGCTACGGTAAGACCTTATACCGTGGTACGGTCGCGGCGCAGGACCCCTAAAACCAGGGAGGCGATCGCGAGTACGAGCAGGAGGTGAATGATGCTGCCGGCGGTATAGACGAAAGCGCCCAATACCCAACCGATGAGCAGAATGACGGCGACGATATACAAGATGCTACGCATGATCTTTGTGTTTAAAAATGAGTGAGAAGAAAAGAATGGGTTTGATTATAGCGCGTAAATAACCCTACCAGACCCGGCGCCCGCTTTTTTTCGGCGGGCATTTCCATAAAAAGTGGTCTTCATTTCCCCAAAACGGGGAATCCCCTCGCTGACCGAGCGTTTTTTGCGGCAGCCGGCTCATAGGTCGGCCAACGTTTTGGGGTCCCGCGGCTTGCCGTTGCTGCTCATCTTGACCTTTTTGGCTTTGCCGTCGCCGGCCTTTTCCGCCGCCTCGGCCGCTTTCTTCTTGCGCTTGGCCTTATTTTCCTTGGCGGCCCGCTCGCGCAGGCGCCGGTAGCGTTCGCTGATCTTCATCAGTTCGCGCTCGCTCAGCTCTTCGATCTCCATCATTACGTTGTCGGCCCGGCCCATCTTGAAGATGAGTTCGTCCAGCTTCAATTGGAGGGCCTTGGCGTCGCGGTTTTGCGCGGACTGGACCAGGAAGACCATCAGGAAGGTGATGATGGTGGTGCCGGTGTTGATCACCAGTTGCCAGGTGTCGGAAAACCCGAACATGGGTCCGGTGACGGCCCAGATAATAATGACCAGAAAAGCCAGGACGAAGGTGATGGGCTTGCCGGCGATCAGGGAGGTCTTGCGGGCGAATTGTTCGAAGAACTGAATAAAACGGTTCATAGCGATCAGGACGGTTGGTTATGGGCTGAGCTCCGGGATTGGGTTCAGCGTCGCGGCGGTGTTATAAAAAAGCTTGCCAGGGGCAGCGGCCAGCGCTGCCGCATTTCCTCAGAATGTCCTGGTTCTTGCACATTTTGACGGTCGGAGGGCCGTAGCGCGTACATTTTTAACCTAATCAGCCTGGCCTCCGCCGCATTCCCAGTGGCATGGTTTTCTTACCCCGGGCCTTAGGAATGCTCAATCCTGTAATTGACTTCCCAACCCGAAACAGTACGATTTGCACACAGTCTTTCTGCCCACGGGCGAAAGACTGTGTTTTTAAAACCAATCAATTTTGTCACTAACCAAGCTATGCCATGGAAGATAAGAAGCAAGATCAGCAGCGCCCCGACCAGCTCGAACAGCAGGGTTTTGAGGAGTATACCAGCCCTTCCCCCAACGAGATCCGTCCCCAGGAATACAACCAGCCGACGGAGCCGGGTACGGTGAACTCCGCCGACAATACCCTCTCCCGCAACCAGGGTACCCAGAACGATCGCCAAAGCCAGGGCATCGGACAGGGACAGAACCAGGGCAATGAAGACGGTGGCCGTCAACAAAGCAACGGCGGCTACAACCAGGGCCAGAACACCGGTTCTTACGAACCCACCGCCGATGGCTACAGCGATAAAAGCGGTTACGGTGGCCAACGCGATCGCGGTCAGGGCACCGACAGCAACAACGCCAACCTGGGCCGTGGGCCCCAGTCGGGCACCCAGAATCCGCACTCGGAAACCGCCCAGGAAAACTACGGCGACAACGAAAGCACCAATACCAGCAACATGGCGGACGATACCGGCGAAACCAAGTCGCCGCTGGATCCGATCGACCGCAACAAGTCGCCCGAAGACTGGCAGCAAAACCGCCAGTACCATCAGCAAGGCATGGTGGAGGACAAGAAAGAGGCGGATCCTGTCTCCGAATAAGACTGATTTGACGATATTGAAAAACCAGTATTGGAAGAAGGGCCACCCGTCGCCGGGTGGCCCATTCTTTTTTTGGTCATGGTTTAGAAGAGTTGATTAAGGTTAATAAAGTTTATATAAAAAGTTGATGACCAATCGTGTGTATAAACTTTATCAACCTCAATCAACTCTTCTAAACCACTACCCTTTTTTAAGGACTGATTGTCTGCCCCTGATCACTTCATGCAGGCCTTGACGAAGGAAACGAACAGGGGATGGGGGTTTTCCACCGTGCTTTTCAATTCCGGGTGGAACTGGACGCCGACAAACCACTTGTGGCCTTTCAATTCGATGATCTCCACCAGGTTGGACTCCGGGTTGACGCCCGTGGGCAGCAGCCCCGCCTTTTCAAAATCTTCCAGGTAGGCGTTGTTGAATTCCCAGCGGTGGCGATGGCGTTCGCTGATCATATTATGGTCGTAGGCCTGGTGCACGCGGCTCTTCTTTTTCAGTTCGCAGGCGTAGGCGCCGAGGCGCATGGTGCCGCCTTTTTGGGTGATCTTTTTCTGCTCGGGCATCAGGTCGATCACCGGGTGGGGGGTATTGGGATTCACCTCGGTGGAGGCGGCGCCGTTGAGGCCCAGCACGTTGCGGGCAAATTCGACGCAGGCCGTCTGCATGCCCAGGCAGATGCCGAAAAAGGGAATGTTGTTTTCGCGGGCGTAGCGGATGGCCATGAGTTTGCCCTCGATGCCGCGCTCCCCGAAACCGGGGGCCACCAGCAGACCGTCGAGGTCGGCCAGCACCTTGCCGACGTCCTTGTAGCTGCCTTCGAGGTCTTCGGCGTGGATGGGCTTCACCCGCACCCGGCATTCGTTGACCGCGCCGGCGTGCACGAAGGCTTCGTAGATGGATTTGTAGGCGTCGGGCAACTCGTTGTATTTGCCGATCAGACCGACCTGGATCTCGTGGAGGGGGTTTTTCAGTTTGCCCAGGAAGTTCTTCCAGGACGTCAGGTTGGGCTCGCGGCGGTCGTTGAGGTGGAGTTTGGAGATCACCACGCTGTCCAGCCGCTCTTTCAACAGGAGGATGGGCACGTCGTAAATACTGTCCGCGTCGAGGGCTTCGATCACCGACGACATCTCCACGTTGCAGAACAGGGCCAGTTTGCGCCGCAATTCCGCGCCCAGCGGGTGTTCGGTGCGGCAGGCCAGGATGTCCGGCTGCACGCCCAGGCTGAGCAATTCCTTCACCGAGTGCTGGGTCGGCTTGGTTTTCAGCTCTTTGGCGGCGTTGAGGTAGGGCACCAGGGTGAGGTGGATCACGATGCAGTTGTCGCGGCCCAGTTCCCAGCGGATCTGGCGTACCGATTCCATGTAGGGCAGCGACTCGATGTCGCCCACCGTGCCGCCGAGTTCGGTGATCACGATGTCGTACTTGCCGGTCTGGCCGAGCAGCAGCATGCGCCGTTTGATCTCGTCGGTGATGTGGGGGATGACCTGGACCGTCTTGCCGAGGTATTCGCCGGCCCTTTCCTTGTTGATGACGGTCTGGTAGACCAGGCCGGTGGTCACGTTGTTGGCCCGGCTGGTGGGGGTGTTGAGAAAACGTTCGTAGTGGCCCAGGTCGAGGTCGGTCTCCGCCCCATCCTCGGTCACATAGCATTCGCCATGCTCGTAGGGGTTCAACGTGCCCGGGTCCACGTTGATGTAGGGATCGAATTTCTGAATGGTTACGGAAAAGCCCCGCGCCTGCAGGAGTTTAGCGAGGGAGGCACAGAGAATGCCTTTGCCGAGCGAGGAAGTGACGCCGCCCGTAACAAAAATGTATTTCGTCATTAGAATGCTTTGCTTTGTTACGGGATGCAAAGGTAGCAGGATTATCGGGCTGTCGCGGTCAGTCAAATAAATTTGACGCGCTCAACCATCTCCCCCACCCCGCTGTTTCAACGGCCATGCAACACGTCCGTTTCGAGGAATTGGGCCTGAAAGACTATGCCGAAGCCTGGGATTACCAGACGACGCTGCATCGCTCGTTGGTCGACAACAAATTGAAAAACAGGGAGTTGGCCCCAAAATCCTATCCCCAGGAACACCGCCTGCTCTTTGTGGAGCATCCGCCGGTCTTCACCCTGGGCAAGAGCGGATCGGCCGATCACCTGCTGCTCAGCGCCGAGGAACTGGCCGCCCGGGGCATCGCTTATTATCCCATCAACCGCGGCGGCGACATCACCTTCCACGGCCCCGGCCAGCTGGTCGGCTACCCCATCCTCGACCTAGATTGTTTTTTCAACGACGTGCACCGCTACGTGCGCGGCATCGAGGAAGTCATCATCCGCACTCTGGCCGACTATGGGGTGCAGGGTTACCAGTTGAAAGATTATACCGGCGTTTGGGTGCAAGGCCCCGGGCCGGCTGGTAGTCCCGACGATGCCGGATTCTGGGACAAACAGCGCAAGATCTGCGCCATCGGGGTGCACCTGAGCCGTTGGGTGACCCTGCACGGCTGGGCCTTCAACGTAAACACGCCGCTGGAGTACTTCGACTACATCGTACCTTGCGGCATCGTCGATCCCGACAAAACGGTCACCTCCCTGGCGCGGGAACTGGGCCGGCCGGTCGAGATGGCCGCCGTCAAAAGCCACCTGAAACGCCATTTTGCCGCCGTGTTCGACTGCGCGATCGTAGAGCCCGCGCCGGCGACTTCGACACCATAAACCACCCTCCAAAGCAGTAAGCGTTCATGAAAAAAGACATTCCGATCCTGAAAGTGGAAGACCTGGTCGTGGCCATCGTGCCGCGCCTGGACAGCGAGGAAGATCATGAGGCCTTCTGGGATACCTACCTCATCAACCTGAAAGAAGAGCCGATTTTTTCCGTGCTGGTCAATTCGCGCGGCTACGGCCAGCTCAACGGCGAACCGCGGGAGACGACCACGCTGCGCTATTTTTGGGAGTCCATCGGGCCGATGGAAGTGGTCAAGGTGGAGCCGGTGGAAAAATCGGTGCTGGCCCTGGCCAATGAATATTGGGTCAGTTTTTCCTACAACGACTACCTCTACGACAAAAAATACGTGTTCGTGCCCGGTAGCCTGGAAGCCATGCATTTTACGGAGATCCCCTTTCTGAACCGTAAGGGGGTGATGATCCGTTGAGCGGGCCGGCGGGCCGACCGTTATTTTTTCTACTTCACCCGTCTGTCCGGGTCCGTTCTCAGGCCAGCATCAACCGCAAGCCACATGGCCCTTTCCTTGTTCCGCCGTTCGTTTTCCCCCCTGCTGCAGGCCGGCCTGGTCTTCACCGGCGCCCTGGTGTTCATGCTCGGCGGCTTTGCCCTGGGCGCTGCCGGCGTATACCGCCTGGAAACGCTTTTTCCCTGGTCCATCGCCACCGCTTTCCTCCTGTTGTTCGCCATCCTCAACAGCCTGATGTGCCTCAAAGCCAGCAACACGCTGAAGTATTGGGGCAGTTCCGTCTACAGTTATCTCGCGTTGGCGGTGGCCAACGGCCTGGCCGCCTGGCTTTTTTCCGGCATTCCTTTGGGCGAAGCGGAATCCTACCGGTGGATTTATATCGTAGTTACGATCGGCTTCCTGGTCTTCCTCTCTATGGTCAATTTTATGAAAAAAATCGTCGAGTTCGCCGAACGGGAAGAGTGGAACCAGCCCCGCCAACGCCGTAAGTAACGGCCTCTCCATTGTCAATACTAACTTTAAAATGCTGATCATGAAATATTTAATGCTCGTGCTGGCCCTGGCGGCCTGCAATGCCAAATCCACCAACAGTGCCGTAAGCTCCTCCCAGGCCGCGTCCGCCTCGGGGGCGCCCTCTTCCCAGATCGTGCCCCCGCAATACGACGCCGCGGGCAAGCTCATTAAAGTCACCAAGAGCGACGAGGAATGGCGCAAAGAACTCAATGACCTGGAATACAACGTGTTGCGGGAAGAAGGCACCGAACGCGCCGGCAGCGGCGACCTGGTGAACAACCACGCCGACGGCACCTATATCTGCCGGGGCTGCGGACTGCCGCTGTTCGACTCCGCCACCAAGTTCGAGTCCGGCACCGGCTGGCCCTCCTTCTACCAGCCCCTCAAACCCGACTACGTCGCGGTGGGCAAAGACGATTCTTACGGCATGTCGCGCGACGAAGTGGAATGCGCCCGTTGCGGCGGTCACCTCGGCCACGTGTTCGACGATGGCCCGCCGCCAACCGGTCTGCGTTACTGTATGAATGCGGTCTCGCTGGATTTTGTGGCGCGCTGAAAAAGCGGCGTGTTTTCTCTGCGCCTCTGCGTGAAATAATGGCACGCAGAGGCGCGGAGACGCAGAGAGTTGGTTAAAATATTTGAGATATTAATTCCATAACGGGCGTCCTGAGGTATCGGGGCGCCCGTTAGTTTTTTTGGGTAAACACCTGGTTGCTGGGGAGGCTTTCTGTTAACCTATCACTTTAACCGCCACTACGTGAATTTGCCCTGCGCGATATTCCGCTCATAAAAAAGCGGCCGCATCCAGGTAGGACGCGGCCGCTCATTATTAGATGGAAGGTTGAACTTACTTGGTCTGCACCATTTTCCGGGTGGCGGAATCGGTGCTGGTTTCCAGTTTGTAGTACAGCACGCCCACGGTGTTGAGCACGGCGCGGTCCAGGGTCACGGCGTTGTAGCCTTTGGCGTAGTCACCCGTTTGAGTGAACAGCACGCGGCCCGTTTCGTCGTACACCGTCAGCGTCGCCGAGGTGGCCACCGGCAGGTGGAAGCCCACCTGGGTTTTGCCCACCCACGGGTTCGGCTGGTTCTGGTACAGTTCAAAGCCGACACCGGCGATGGTCTGGCCGGAGAAGCGCAGGGCCACGTCCAGGCGCTGGCCGTTGGCGCTATACGCTTCACTGCGGGTAATGCGGCTGCTCAATTGCAGCATGTCGCGGAGTTTGCCCGCTTTGGTGGCGCGGAATTTCACGGTAAAGGTCTCGGCGCCGTCGATGGAAGCCGTCAGCGCGTCTTCGAAGATGCCGAAGTTGCCGGCCGTCACTTTGCCTTGCTCGATGATGTCCGCCACTTCCAAACCATTCAGATTCAACGTGAACTGGAAGCCTTGCA
>JADMIO010812898.1_pt1 | contig 28295 bp, 21 predicted proteins | sample 8958161 | NCBI WGS metagenome assembly JADMIO01 (sample SAMN16585339, study PRJNA669376) | soil metagenome | isolation source: Crop rotation soil | place: USA: Cullars Rotation, Alabama | collected 2011 | reverse complement strand
CCGCGACTTCAAGTCACGTGAATTCCAAGCTTCGGATCCCACTGTGCTGGAAAGTCCATCATGGATTACTCGCGCTTCAACTATGTGGCCCAGCCCGAAGATGGAATCGCCCCGGAAGACCTGATACCCCGCATCGGCCCGTACGACACCTGGGCCACCATGTGGGGCTACTCGCCCATCGCAGGCGCGAAGACTCCCGACGAGGAGAAGGCCACGCTCAATAAGTGGGCCAGGGAACAGGACGACAAGCCTTACCTGCGATTCTCCACCGCCAACGCCAACGGGGCCGACCCCGGCGAAGAAACGGAAGCCGTGGGCGATGCCGACACCGTGAAGGCCACCGCACTGGGCATCAAGAACCTGCAGCGCGTGGCCAAAATGCTCATGCCCGCTACCGCCTACAAGGAAGGCGAAACCTACGATCAACTGGAGGAACTCTACGGCCGCGTACTCAGCCAGTGGAGCACCGAAATGAGCCACGTGGCGCAGATCGTCGGTGGCTTCAACAGCCAGGAGAAGGTGGTGGGCCAGGAAGGCCGCGTCTTCAACCTCATCCCCAAGGCCAAACAGGCCGAAGCCGTAAAGTTCCTCAACGATAACGCCTTCACCACGCCGGGCTGGCTGGTGGACGAGGAGATTCTACGCCGCATCGAACCCGTTGGCGTAATCGACCGCATACGTACCGCGCAAAACCGCATCCTCACCCAGTTGCTCAACAGCGCGCGCTTTGCGCGCTTGGCGGAACAGGTCGCGCTCGATGGCAGCCTCGCCTACTCCCCCGTGGAGTTTGTGGCGGCGGTGCGCAAAGGCATCTGGAAAGAACTGGATGCTCCGGCCGTCAAAGTGGACCCCTACCGCCGGGAACTGCAGCGCACATACCTGAAAGCCGTAGACGCCAAGGTGAACCCGACAGCCGGCGCCGCAGCCGCGGCGGCGCCCGCCCAGGCGCCGGAAGGCGCTCCGCGCACCATCACCAGCGGCGATGAGAAGCCCCTGTATCGCGCGGAGCTGCGCGCCTTGCAGTCTTCCATCAGCGCCGCCATGTCGAAAGCCACGGATCACGAAACCAAGGCACATCTCGAAGCCAGCCGCGACGAGATCGCCAAGATTCTGGATCCCAAGTTCCTGCCGCCTTCACCCTCGAACCCGGCTGCCGGTGGCGGAGGCCGAGGCGGAATGCGCCAGGTCTTCCCCACTCGTACCATGTCCAGAAGGTAATCGGCCGCGCTGGCTGCGTCTCATGCCAAAAAGGCCCCGGGTATCACTCGGGGCTTTTCTCATTCAAACCTCTCGAGTATCTCAGTGAGTACTAGTACCAAGGCAGGGAATTGTTGTTTCTTTCATTAGTACTTTCGTCATAGACTCCTCTAAAAGGGGACTGTAGCTCACATTTGCGGGCCTCAGCCTCCAACTATTGCACCAGAGGAGGGTTGAGATGCACCTGACGTCGAAAGCCGCGTTGGCGGCACTGCTCCTGACAACCGCGCTTTCCGGCGCCACCGTTACATACACCCCCGCTGCAACCACCCAGGCAGGTTGGTCGGCCTGCCTGGACTTTCCCTCATACCAGTGCATGACAAGGGCTTACTTCGATGACAGCACCTTGGATGCCCGGCACCAGGAAGGTGAAATCTCCGCATTATTCCAGTCGGCCTGGGACGCCGGTAACAACGCCGGATACACCCTGAGCATCTCCCCCGATGCGCGCAATAACCAAGTGGGCGGCAATTTCAATGTCACCATCGCAAGAGCCGAGCAATTTGTCTACGGCGGCGGAGGTCCCGTGATCGCGGCCAACAACGTACAGGCCGGCGGCGCCGAAATCAACATCGACGCCACGGACGTGGTCGCGAATCTGCCCGTGTTGGGCCCCAACGAGGTGCTCGTCTGGGTGCAGGGGCTTTACATCAACTACACCGTCCCCGCGGGAACCATCGTAACGCCCTATTACGCCATGGATACCACGCTCTTGTCCGGCTGGACCTGCGGTGGAGTCACCGGACGTTTCTGCCCCCCGGCATACCCCTTCCAGTACAACGACGACCACTTTTACGACCAGCCGCTGGACGCCTACATGCCTCCCGGCACGTCGCAGGCGTTCTTCAATGCGGAGGCCTACCTCGCGATCATGGACCGCACCGCCGGTACCGTCGTGCTCTACGATGGCGTGTCCTATGGCTGGCAGAATTATGTGAGCCCCGAGCCCGGCACCTGGGTGTTGTTCACCGGCGGCTTCGGACTCATGTTGGCGGCGCGCCGCCGCCTGACTGGCGCGTGGTAACAGTCCCGCGGGCCGTTAGATTTTTTCCCACTCGCCTGCTAGCGTTCAATCGGCGGAAGGCTGCCCAGCGCGGCCTTCTGCCTGCCCTCCCGGGTAAAGTTCTCCGGCGACAGCCAGCGTTCGAATGCCTCGCGGCGCGCCGGCCACTCCCCGTCCAGCATGGAGTACCATGCTGTGTCCCGATTCTCCCCCTTCACTATCATGTGCTGCCGGAAAATGCCTTCGAAGGTGAACCCGTAGCGCAAGGCGGCGCGCCGGGAAGGCTCGTTCCGGCTGTCGCACTTCCACTCGTAGCGACGGTATTCCAGATCCTCGAAGACGTACCGCGCCAGCAGATACATCGCCTCCGTGCCGCCCGCCGTGCGTTGCAGGGACGGCAGATACAGGATGTTGCCAACCTCGATCACCCGGTGGGCGGGCTCCATCCGCATCAGCGAGCAATACCCCGCGGGCTCTCCGCTGGCGGCATGCAGGATGGTGAAGAACAGAGGATCCGCGGAACTCTGCCGGCTGTCCAGCCATTCCTGAAACTCGCCCTCGCTCGCATACGGACCGTTGAACAGGTACCGCCACAACCCCGCATCGCGCGACCCGGCGTATAGAGCGCGGCCATGTGCGCCAGCGTCAAGCGGCACAAGGTGAACGTGATTTCCGGTGAGATTCACGCGTTCGGGACGCTTCATCAACGAGATGGTACCGCGGACGCGGTCGGGTGCCGCGGCAATGATGAGTCGATGCTCCGCTACCATGTTGCGTTTTCACCTGCCGCGCGCCGCGCGAGGGATGGTGGTGGCAGAGACTCTGGACTCCCCCGGTGTCGTGACGCAAGGCTTCGACCGCGCGAGGATCGCAGCGCCGTTCCAGCCCCTAGGTCAGTCGTCGCTTGTCCGGCCGCGCAATTTCTTTGAGCGTTGCGATTTTGCCGTGAGCCGGCGGACCTTAGAGGCCAGCGTGGGTCGACTGGGGCGGCGGGTCTTCGGCGCCACTTCCGCGCGCGCAATCAGTTCATTCAATCGCCCCCGGGCTTCGGCGCGGTTGGCCTCCTGGGTCCGGTGCACCCGGGACGTGATGATCAACACGCCGTCTTGCGTGGCACGGCTGCCGGCTAATGCCAGAAGGCGCTGCCGCACATCGTCTGGGAGCGAGCGCGATTGGCCGGCATCGAAGCGCAGTTGGACGGCAGTGGAAACCTTATTGACGTTCTGGCCGCCAGGGCCCGAAGCGCGAACAAAGGTCTCGGTGAGTTCGGAATCTGGGATGAATATGGGCAAATGCTATTTCCAGAATAGCCCGTGCTCCTCGGTGGGGCGGGCCCCCTGGCCCGCGCGGGGCCCCCCGGCCCCGCTATTCCGGATGCCGGAAGATTTTCGGTTCGTCCAATTGCGTTCGATGCCGCCCGCGACGCCATTCTGATGGCATTTCAAGACGGCCGCGTCTACGCGTGGGATCTGAAAACAAAACGGCGGATCGCCGTTTCACCACCTCAATCCGCGTACCGCTCCGTCAGTCCGAACCGGTTTCAATGGTAGGATGTCTACGGCTCCTCAGGAAGCCGCCGTGTCCGCGGGAAGGACTGCGTCCCCTGAACATGTGCCGTCAGCAATAGTTCGATGAACTCTTTTCTGCCCGAGCGAGCGGACACCGGGCGCGATGAAAGGAGCTCTCTGTGAACGAATCCCTACCGACTCGCATCCTTCGCGAGCACCCCGACCTCGATCAACTCAAACGACAAGCCAAAGAACTGCTCAAAGGGTTTCTGGCGGGCCAACCTGATGCGGTCGCTGAAGTGAACACTCATTACCACGACGCCAGCGCCTCGGATTTCGCTTTGCACGACGCGCAACTCGTGATTGCCCGCGCCTACGGGTTCGAAAGCTGGCCAAAGCTGAAAGGCTACGTGGATGGCGTCACCGTCGGACGCCTGGCGGAGGCGGTCCGCTCCGGCGATATAGAAGCTGTTCGCGCGATCCTCCAGGTGCGGCCCGAACTGGTCGACCGGTCCATGTCCGGTTCCGATGAGGATCGCGCTCTGCATTACGCCGTGCTGCAGCGGAATCCCCCGCTAGTACGCCTGCTGATGCAGCATGGCGCGGATGCGCGTGGGGGCATTTATCCCCATCGCGAGGCCACCGGTCCACTGACTCTCGCAGTGGAACGCGGGTACGAAGAAATCGCGGCCATCATCCGGGAGGAAGAGCATCGGCGCCAGACGGGAGTGCCGAGGCCCGTAGATACAGAACTGCCTTCAGAGATCGCGCAAGCCTTTCAACGCGGGGACGAGGCAACCATCATGACATTCCTGGAGAAACACCCGGCACTGATTCGGCTGGCCGATCCCCGGAACGGCGTTACTCCGCTGCATAAGGCGGTGGCGTTTCTGCTGCAACCGGTGGCGGCCTGGCTGCTGGATCGCGGCGCCGATGCCAACGCGCTGAATCGGAGTGGCAATACCCCGCTGGATGTGGTCGGTTGCGCAAGGAATTTCGGCACGCCGCGGCAGGTTGCTGCCATAACCGAGCTTCTGCTGGGGCGCGGTGCGGAGCGAACCGCCCGCTGGGCGCTCACCACCGGAAATGCAGAATGGCTGCGAGCCCGGCATGCCGAAGGAACTCTGGGTCAGCCCATATACGGCGACGAGGGGCTGCTCTCACTCGCGGTGAGATATGACCGTCCTGAAATGCTGGCATTGCTGCTCGACCTCGGTTTCGATCCGGACGAGCGCCGGCAAGTGGGCTGGGAACCGCCCGAGTACACGTGGGGCCAGCCGCTTCGTCACTGCGCGGAATTCGGCAAACCGGAAATGGCGAAGTTGCTGCTCGCGCGCGGCGCGGATCCAAACGCGCACATCTACGCCGGCGGCACGCCGGTTTACGCCGCATACGGCCAAAAGAATCAGGCGATGATTGACCTGCTTGAAAGTCACGGAGCGTACCTCGATGCCGAGTGCGTGGGGGACCTCGGTCTAGCGGAGAAGGCGCGTCGGATGCTGGACGATGAAGCCGCGGGCAAGCTCCGGCCGGGAATCATTCCGGATTGGTTTGCGGCTATGCCAGTGGCGGAAGTCCTTCTGGTACATGGAGCGGGCAAACCGCAGATTCTGCAATTGGCACTGGAGCGGATTGATCGCGGGCGCCGCGATCCGTGGTGGTTTGGACAGCTATCGAATGCCCGGAGTAATCTGGCCTGCCTGCGCGCAGTGCTGGATCGGTGCGATCCCAACGTCCGCGGACCATTCGGCCGCACCATTTTGCACGATCTGGCGGCTGACTGGTGCAGTTCCGAAGACCGCACAGGGCCAGCCACCATGCTCCTGGATGCCGGCGCGAAACTCGATGCGCGTGACGATCTGCTCAAGAGCACTCCACTCGGCTGGGCATGTCGCTGGGGTTGCGTCGAGCTGGTGAAGCTGTATCTGAGTCGAGGCGCGGATGCGATTGAAGCCAACGCCGAGCCGTGGGCCCGACCGCGCGCGTGGGCCGAGAAGATGAAGCGCGCCGAGGTGCTCGCGGTGCTGCGTGAACACGCGCATTGAACTCCTGAGGAAAGCGCTGCCTGCAGCCTTATACGCAGACAACGAAATGTACGCGGTCGGCGGCGCAACCGCTTCCGCCGGCCAGCCTCTTCATTTTCGAGATGGCCAGTAGGACCCTCGATAGGGCTCCTGAGATGGTGTCGGCGCGAAATAGAAATGTCCGCTCTTTTCTTCGCCAAATACTCAGAGGCGTACGTCGGCCCAAAATCACGGCATTCCGGCTTGCTCAACTCTCGCAAGCATTTCTTCTCCAGCTTCTCTGCGATGCGCCGGTTCGACTTCCGTCCCCTCAGTCCATGCACCACAGCCCGATCGCCGGATTCCTCCATCTTTGCCACCAGGCGCCTCACCTGCCGAACACTCAGCTTCAGTTGCCCCGCTGCCTCCACTTGCGTCAAGTTTCCTTTTCTCAATTCGTGCAGGACCTTCAATCGGTCCCGCTCTCTCTGGCTCATTTCGAACCTGTCCTCTCCCATCCTGTTCCCAGTCTGTCAAGAGGACATTTCTATTTCGCGCTATGAGGACATTTCTACGTCGCTGCGACAAGGGCTCCTGAGATGGTGTGACTCAAGGTAGGGCACTGATATACTTGGCACACCCTGCTCAATCGGTCGCGTTTCGGGTCACAGGGTCACAGTCAAAGGTGATGTCGAACACTGCCTGATTTGGAACGGAAAAGTTGTCGCATGCGGCGACATATTCGACTCCCCTCATCCCTATGCAGTGCGCAAAGCGAATCGCTCTCCCCTCCCTGGCCACGAGCTTTCGAATCCGTCTGGACTGACAGTCCGTCGTATGTGCGGATATTTCAGTGGGTTGGCACGCGCCTGGTCAACTACCATTCATGACTCCGGAGGAGTCGGCTCCCCCTGCAATCATGGTTCGTCAGGACGCCTGTAGCTGACGATTGGCGCTTTCGACTTGACGGTACATGGCGTCGGGAGCGAGGTCGATATCTCCCGGCCATGCTACGGCACCCTGATCGATGAAGACCCGGTTGAAAAATTGGGGCTCGCGGAGTGGGGCCAGCACGCCTGTCAATTTTTCCGGGCTAAGGTGGACACGACCGCTCAGGCCATCGCGGAATCGGAGAAATAGCCAACCTTCCGGCTCGGGTTTGACCTCGACAACGTCCCAATGCATGGTGCCTCCGTTCATAACAGCGGCTCGATTCGCGCCGGCGCCGCATTTTGCCGGCAGAGCCGCCAATCGTTCAACAATTCCTCTCTATGCATGATCCCCCCGCACGAGGTTCAACGCGCGGTTCGGGAGTGAGCCTTCCAGGATGTCAAGCGTGGCAATGTCGATTGTGGCCTCGAACTCGCCATACCGAGCATGAAAGTGCGGCGGCGGATGGTCGTGGAAAAACATTCGGATCAGAATGCCGTAAAACGTGCTAATTGCTGGCATCGGCGTGGCCGATTGTAGCACCCGATTGATCACTGCCCCACACTCCGGCATCACGACGGGAAGCTTGCGGGGTTTCAGCGGTCCGCCACAATGGCGAGATGCGCGCCTATCGTTACCGACCGAAAGCACCAGGGACTGCTTTTCAGGTCAGCGGCTTGGGCGTGATACGGCCAAGTGGGTAGGCGACTCTTTTTGAGGCGGTTTCCGATAACGCCACTTCCTAAGCCCTGCCCGCCGTCATAATGCAACGTGAGCTATAGTCATCGACATGTGGTCGAAGTTCGGAGCGTTACTGCTGTTGTGCATGATGTCTCCTCGGTCAGCTCGGGGCCAATGGCTCGTACAACGACTCGTAGCCGCAGATTACCCGCCTCTAGCGCAGCAGGCGAGGATACAGGGAAAAGTAGAACTGGCCTGCGATATCAGTAACAGCGGTCAAGTACTGACCTGCAAAGCCGTCACTGGTCATCCGCTACTCGTTTCGTTTGCCATAGAGAACCTCAAGAAGTGGACGTTCCGGCGTATTGCGGATTCGGAAAGTAGTGGCGATCAGGTGCAACTCGATTACGAATTCGTTCTGACAAGCGGCACGCCGACTCGGGGCAGACCGAAGGTCGAATTCTCATTCGAGCTACCCAATCATGTTCGAGTCGCGTCCGAAATCCCATGCGCTGACCATATCCCCTGTACGCCCGAAGAGTGGAAGCAGTTTGAGCGAGAGAATTCGAAGAAGTCCAAGCGGTATCTACCCTGAGGCCCAATCAGGGAACATCTTCAACATGTCATCGCGAAACGGCGTTTCTGGACAGAACCGGTCCAGATTGACAGGTGAATGTAGGACCTGCTCAAATCAGGGCCAGTGGTCTTCATACCTCAGCGTCTGCTACAAGAGAAGCTATGGCTCAAGGAGGCCAAGGCTACTCTCGATCCTAAAATTGCGCGTCGGATCTATTTTCAACCGCAAGCCATTCTGGAGGAGGCCACTGGCGAACCCTGCTGGTTCGAACGAGGGTACGTTTTCTTCTTGTGTGCTGTTGCTGCATCGCTCACCCTAGCAGCGGCGTACTACGCTCTTGTCCGTTACGGTTTAATCGCGGTGGCCGTGGTTGGAATTGTCACAACCTCACTACTCACGTTCGAGCGGTTCTTCGTGCGCCATCTTACTCGCCTTATCTGTCTCCTGGCAATTTCAGTCATTACGGTCGTGGCGACGATAGGAGCGGTGTGGCCGAAATTCTTGGCTGGAGCGGGGCTCGTTTACTTCCTTAGCTTCGCATTTGCGTCGCGTGTGACGTTCGCGATGATGATGCGCAACGATAGGGCTTACCGCTCTCTTTATCCGGCCCTCCGTATTCAGTTTTCGGGCAAGAAGTGACGCCCCACCCTACAATTACATAACCACGGGGCGCAATGGCTCTGGCGTAAAAACGGCGTTCCCTCCCATTTGCGGCGCTGATGCGGTCATGAGTCCGGCAAATAGCCGTGAACGCCCCTCACCGTTCTCTAGCTGCGCTGTGCGGCTAGGATTAAGAGTCACTCGTCTGGTTTATGCTGGACCTATGAAGGACCTTTTGACGCGCACGGTCCAGACGTTGTCGATAATGGGCTACATTCTCCTTTGTGCTGCCTGTGGCGAAAATCATAAGACTACAGGCTTCCTGATTGACTTGCCCGACGCAACCAGTCCGTGCGGTGACGGCCCTCGCACGGTGGTTGCTGTCGCGCTCGGGGGGCACAGGGCAAGACTGAATAAGGAGCCTAGCGCAGACATCCCAGCAGTCGCTCGGCGCATCCGAGAGGTCCTGCAATATCGCGCTGAAAAGGTTGTCTACGTGGCGGCTGAACACGACGCTTCGTGGGGCGATTTTTTGGAAGTTGTCGAAGGTGTCTGGCCCGAAGCCGACGTGGTAAGTTTCTTCACACCGCAAGTTGCAGCGCTGTCTCGCCAGACGCTCTGTTTGCACCCCTCTTGTCGCGATTGTCGAAGCCTCGGCGGCTACCGCCCCCGACAGAAGTGAATCCACATCGAAATGGCCTAAACGAATAGATGGGAATCGCTGCTCGGGGCCGCCGCGCGATTGTGATCGATATACGGCGTTATCGGATTGAAAGGCTCCGCATTGGAGGCGGCGCGGAGTCGTGGACCGTAACGCCACTTCGCGTGCGCCTGAGCGCGAAACAACAGAGTTTCTTGTCTGATTATCAGGTAACACCTACAATGAAAGCGTGACGCCGAGGAACTGAAATGAGACTTCTAATCGCCTTAATTGTCTTGGGTGCGAGTTCGTTTGCTGCCGAAACGGAGACGGTTCAGGTTGAAAAGCTGGACGTCGGCAATCCCCATACCGGCCAGAACAAGTTCTCTGCTGTTCTAGTGAACAAGACCGATTCGCTGGTAACCGTGGTCTTAGATCTGCGTGCCGATCCGGGCTTGTGGCTGCGCGCGAACCAGCGCCAGTTTGTATACCTGCTCCTTGAAAAGGGTGAGCGGCATATTGAGGCTGAATACCAGTTCGACCACATCTCTGCAGAAGCTTTTCTGCGAGTGCGATTTTACTACCCTGAGGTTGACCACGCAGGCATCACCAAACTGTCCAAGCCGTTTTTTGAGCAGCGGCTCCCAGTAGGTCTGGACCCAAGAAATATAGACTACGACCTTTCCACGCGATTTCAACAGCGTGAGGCCTAGCATTTCTCGATCTACTACTTCTCTGGTTCGCTTGCTGCCCGTGACATTGACCGAATTGCGAGAGAGCGGGACCAGGGATTTGAGAGAATTGCCGCTCTGCTTGGTCTTCAAGCTGATCAGAAAATCCGGGTCTTCTTTTTCTCGGACCAGCAGTCGAAGAAATCGGAAACGGGTCACCAGGGAGCCGGTTGGGCCTTCGGCAATAACATTGTCGAAGTCTATAACGAAACGACGAAGCTCGATCCGTATCATGAAACGGCCCACATTCTCACGGGCGCGCTAGGGTCACCGGCAGCCATGTTCAGTGAGGGGTTTGCGGTCTATATTTCGGAAGCCCTTGGAGCCGATGCACTTCGAGAATTGGGCTCACCAGGCAGAACCTGTGACCAAGTCGTCTTAGAGCGCCAAAGCAAAGCCGACTTCATCCCCTTGCGACGGCTCTTGTCCTTTACGGAGATTGGATCAGAATCTAGTAGACCTTCGACTTCATACCCGGAAGCGTGCTCTATGGTGCGTTTTCTTGTGAACCGCTACGGAGTTGAAAAATTTCGGCAGGCGTTTGCATCTGTTCGGGCAGGCGACGCGGCTGCGCTCGAAAGCGTATATGGCAGCCGCATCGATGACCTCGAACAATCATGGCTGTCTAACATTTCAGCGCCTGATGTCAACCGAAGGGAATGAGGGTTTAGCAGGGTAGGTTCCGAGAACGCCACTTCCCGATTACTTGCCCGACACCACGAGGCATAAACCTGCGGCCCCGATGGCGTAGCAGCTAAAATTGGCGCGTTAAACCGATGTCGCCGCCCAGCGATCAGTTCTCTGTGGGTACTCTCTCGATATGGTCAACCACCAGCACTTCAACCTTGGCCTTTCCGGGGCGGAGTTTCAGGCCAAGTTGGCTCTCCAGCGCCTCCAGCATCGATTGGCCTTCGGGCGCCTCTTTGCCCGCTTGTGGATTGTCAGCTTGCGGCGACCAGGCGAGCTTGATGTCGTAATTGCCTGTAAGACCTGTCGCATCGACCACCGGGCGCGGTGTACCGCCGCTGGTAACGAATCCGGCTTCGATCATTCTGGTCAATTGCTTCATGGTACCGGCGGGGGCGACCAAGCGAGCGGTGGGCCCGAAGAAGTATCTCATCGTCTGACCCGCCGGAATGAGGGGAAAGCCCTCCTTATCGAGCTTAGGACCCGTGCCGAACTCGGTGGGAACTTCGGCAGGATCGTCGGGTTTGCGGGCCACCCACTCCTTCCCCTTGAAACCGCCCTTGCCCAAGACCAACTCGTACACCTGCATTTCCCTGCTTTCGCGGTGCACTTTCAACTTGAAGCGGTCTTCCAGGAAGTTCTGCCACATCAGGTTGACGTCCTCTTTGGTGCTCCCGGCGGGAACCTTGGCAGCGATCTGGTACTCGGGCATCGCGTCATTCGAGTTCGCATACGAGACTAAGAGACCGCTGAGGCCGTAGGCGATCGATATCCAGGCCGTCGGACGCCAATGACTGCAGGTAATCTGACCCGGGCTGCTGCTACCGGGGCCTCCATGGCAGCCATAGGACTTGCCTGGGGCGTCGCTGGACATGGGTTTGATGGACACCACCTCGAATGCCGGTCGAGGTTTAACAGATTGGGTATGAGCAGTTCCGGTGGCCAGAACCTGCAACAGGGTCAGCAATAGGATTCCGGTGTAAGGTCCGGGATGCCTTTCGAGAGCCATGCCGTGCATTTTACAGGAAGTCGACGCGGCGACACCAACGATTCTTCACTGGCCGAACGGCGTTACCGGACTGAACTGCTCTGAAATGGAGGCGGTGCGGGGTCGTGGACGGTAACGCCACTCATCAGGAGTTGCCAGGAACAACGCACTACATACGAAGCCGATTACCGACCGCCTTGGTGACGGCCTGCTCACGGGTTGCTTAAACTCCATGGAGGATTCGCCTCGGACGGTTTGAAATGCCTACCGTCGAACTGAAATTCTAGACGATACTCCGCGACGGGAACCAGACGGTCAAGGATGCCTTGGCCGGGATGGGTCGAGAGTTGCTTGCACTGTGCTTGGTTTAGGAAGCCGGAACCGTGCATTACCGTAATTTGGAGGGTTCTGCCGATGATTTTCCAGCTCTTGATTCTTCCCCTTGAAACGTCAGCGATCCCCCTATCAGAGAAACAGCCACTCGCGTCAGAATCGCTAATGGTGAACACTGTGTTCAGTATTGGCGAATCATCTTCCGCCCTAATTTCATAGAGTTGTTCCCAAGTCTCTCCGAGGTGTGAACGTCCGCGTGTACAGACGAGACCGTCTCGTCCGTCGTCGAACTCGAACCTCTCACATTGATTTGTGATGATTGCGCGCTCGTACCAGATTGCCTCCCCTGAGCCCACTTCAATGAGATAACTTCCACCATATAGTGAATCTCCGCCGTGGCATCCACCTACGCTGACAATCACATCTTCCTTACTCCGATTCCTGAAGTGACCGCGCCAGAATGGTCCTATGGTCATGGTGCCTTGCCCAGCAAAACCCGTTTCTTCGGGACATGGTGTGCAAGTGGTAGCTGTGTATTTGCCAGGGCAGATAACGGAAATCAGTTTTTCACGCAGTGCCCCCGGCTCTACGGCTGGAGGTACGGCGGGCTGTTGAGCTTGCACGCAGATCGCGAGCGTGACAAGGTGCAACAGAAATCTCATTTTGCTAAAACCGATTCTAAATCAATTACAGGTGAACGTGAGCAACACCGATGCCTCTGTACCACTTTAGGCGTGTGAAACGGCATTCTCGGAGAGAACTGGTCCACTATCGGGAGTGCGGTTGGTTGCCTATGGTAATGCCACTCATCGGGAATTGACGCCAGGTGTTAGCATTTGACGTTCAACGAGTTACACGATGTCAACTGTAAAGTGGATTCTGGCAACCGGCTTCTTTGCGGGGGCGGTGATTCAGATATTCCTGGCAAATATGAAGTGGATGGAGGTGATCGACGCCATCAACAGCCACCTCGCACCAGACAAACAGTTCTCTCCAGCTGGATCTAACCTGCGCATGTTCGAGATTCAGAGCCTGTATGCTCAACTCTATCCAGATGGTCAACTCCTGGCTGTATCGAATCGTCTTGGCATCGGCGGAATCGTGTCTTTCGCCGCTTCGGCCGCAGTAATCTTGCTGTGGAGATGACATTCGATTTGCCGTTCTCAAACACAGTCGTCGGGAAACGTCAACACCGGAAACTTGACCATTCCGGTCCCGTTTCGCAATCATTCACCCCAAACCACATATCGGGAGTTGACCAGTCATTGTGCCGCAGACACTGCGCCGCAGGCTGGCGGAGCACGGAAAAGGCAGCTATAGTTGCTCCTTACGGCAAGTCCCGCATGTCGCACACGCAGTGGATGCGTCCAGATCTGGGGCGCGATCCTTGCCCTCCTCTTATCTGCGCAGGCCACGGTGTCTCGCTGAGAACCACCCGCTCACGTTTGAGAAGCAGATTGGGATTGGTTGGCAGGAGGATAAACGTGGCTGGATGAGTTTTGTTTCGTTTAGTCAGGACGGAACTATGATCGCATCAGACGGTCCGGTGAAGCCAGACGACGTTTCCGACAACCGGACACTGTGGAGTTTTCCTGAAGGGCGGCTGATAAAGAGCGTGTCTGCGCTACCCACGGCGGTTTCCGCCAATTGGAAATTCTACGCGACCTATCAAGTCGCCGATCCCTCCCTGCGGGAATCCGGGCAAGGCGAGCGAAACTCCAGACCTCCACCGCTAAGGATTCCGCTTTGATCCCGAACAGAATTCCGACTGAGAGCGAACAGCCGCCTCGTCCACAACGCTCACCGGATCGAGATGCGCTGTCATTCAATGCGCAAGAATCGTGGCAAGCCGGAACTCGTAACCGCGTGTTGCCGATCAAGAGTTGCCGGCCGGCTCCTGTGATTCACACACCCAAGTCCGTGGCGTGAACGCCAGATTTGTACACCGAACCGCCACACCGTAGCGAGTAGTACTAACCGTTCTTCCCGAGTGCCTCGCACTCCCGTCTCTCCAGCGCTGAGGCGGGGAAGGAATGCCCTCCCTTCACCCGCACCCCTTTCCCCGCGAGCCGAAAAGTCGAACAGTTCCCGCGGATCCTCCATTTCACGAACATTTTCCAACAGAACCAATCACTTACGCCCAAATGGCCCCAGGTCCCCGGCTATCATGTGAGCGGTGAAATTAGGATCTCCGACACACGCTTCCTCGCCGCCGCTCCGGCCGGCGCCGAATCTCCCGCAACCTCCTTCTTGTGCGAAAAGCCAAAATTCGGGTCGAACCCAAGAAGTCCTTTATCATCAACAAAATCTTCCAAAAAGACCAACCCAAGGAACCCAACGAACCCAAGGAACTCAAGCGGCCGCCCCATCCCCGCTCGCCCGCCCACCTCTATCTCCGCCCACCGGGCTAGCAGCCAATTCGGCCCCCAATTTCCTGCCTCTTTTGGGCCACCACCACCGCGTAGTGCGGTTGACGCCCCTTTTTGCCAGATGGTACCCTATTCTGCTAAGTAGTTTTCGACGGGTTTCTCCTTTAACAAGTCATATGGATGCCATGTTGCACGCCCTGGAAGGCATACTGCTGCGCGCAGTGCCGACCTTCTTCCTGGTGATTCTGCTTCACTTCTACTTGAAGAGCATGTTCTTCAAGCCTCTGGAAAAGGTCCTTCACGAGCGCTATCAGGCTACCGAAGGGGCGCGCCAATCAGCCGAAAAGAGCCTGGCGGACGCGGCCGCGAAAACGGCGCACTACGAGGCCGAATTGGCGAAAGCCAAATCGCAGATGTATCAGTCGCAAGAGCGCTTGACCAAAGAACTGCAGGACCGCGAAGCGGCCGCCATCGCCGAAGCCCGCAAGAATGCCGATGCCGCCCTCCAACAGGCCAAGGCCGAACTCAACGCGGAAATGGAATCGGCCCGCACCCGCCTGTCCGCCGATAGCGACGCCCTCGCCAACCAGATTGCGGACACCATCCTGAGGCGGAACGCGGCATGAAGCACTTAGCTTTGATGGCCCTGGCGCTCGGCCTGGCGTTCACCGGTCCCGCGCGGGCGCAAGAGGCCGAAAGCGGCGAAAAGAAGGCCGCGGCCGAGCACTCTACTGCCGCTGAACACGGCAAAGAAGGCGAGCACGGCAAGGAAGCCGAAGAGTCCTTCTTCGAAAAACACGAAATTGAACTCAAGTGGGCCAACTTCCTGCTGCTCGCCGGACTGCTGGGCTACTTCATCGGCAAGAACGCTGGGCCGTTCTTTGCCGCCCGCACCGCCGGCATTCGCAAGGATATGGACGAGTCGCTGCGCCAGCGCCAGCAGGCGGAAGCCACAGCCGCCGACGTCACGCGCCGCCTTGCCAACCTGGAAGCCGAAATCGCCGCCCTCAGGGCGCGCAGCGAAACCGAAGGCAAGGCCGAGAGCGTGCGCATGGCGCAGCAGACCGAAGCCGAAATCGCCAAGGTACAGGCCCAGGCGCAGCAGGAAATCGTCGCCGCCGGCAAGGCTGCCCGCTCATCGCTGCGGAAATATTCAGCCGAACTGGCGATGGGACTCGCCGAACAGAAAGTACGCGCGCGGATGACCCCGGCCACCGAAGACGCCCTCGTACAAGGATTCGTGCGTAATCTGAAATGACACTTTCTGCCGTAGCCACACGATACTCCCGGGCGCTTGCGGATGTGACCACTGCGCCCGCCGCCAGCCTCAAACCGGTGGACGCCCTCAGCCAGTTGCGCAGCTTCGAAGCCGCCTACCACGGGTCGCAGGAATTGCAGAATGCGCTGACCACGCCGGCAGTGCCCGTGGCCCGCAAACGCGCCGTCGTCGGCCGCCTGGCGGACCACCTGAAGCTCTCCCCCATCGCGCGCAATTTTCTCTTTGTGCTCATCGATCACCGCCGCATCAATCAGCTCGAAGCCATTCTGAATGGCTTCGAGCTGATTGTTGACGAGCGCCTGGGCTTCGCGCGCGCCGAAGTTTCCACGCCGCGCGAACTCACTGAAGCCCAGCGCGGCGCCATCAACGCACAACTCGAGCAACTCACCGGCAAGCGCATGCGCACCCGTTTTTCAATCGACCCCGCCCTGATCGGCGGCGTGGTGGCGCGCATCGGCTCCACGGTTTACGACGGCAGCGTGCGCGGCCAGTTGCAGGCACTCGGCCAGCGCCTCAGTACGGAACGATAATCGGAAGGAATTATGGCTCAAATTCGAGCGGACGAAATAACCAGTATTCTGCGCCAGGAAATCGAGAACTACGCCAGCGCGATCGATGTCAGCGAGGTAGGCTCGGTGATTTCCGTGGGCGACGGCATCGCCAGAATCCATGGCCTGGAAAAGGTCATGGCCGGTGAACTCATCGAGTTCCCGCACGGCGTGTCGGGCATCGCCATGAACCTGGAAGAAGACCAGGTCGGCGCGGTGCTGCTCGGCGAATTCGCCGAAATCAAAGAGGGCGATGAAGTCCGCCGCACCAAGCGCATCATGAGCGTCCCCGTGGGTGAAGCCATGCTCGGCCGCGTGGTCAACGCCCTCGGCATGCCCATCGACGGCAAGGGCCCCATCCAGGCTACGCAGTACAACGCCATCGAGCGCCTCGCTCCCGGCGTGGTCGCGCGCCAGCCCGTGAAAGAGCCGATGATGACCGGTATTAAGGCGGTGGACGCCATGATTCCGATCGGCCGCGGCCAGCGCGAGCTCATCATTGGCGACCGCCAGACCGGCAAGACCGCTATCGCGCTCGACTGCATCATCAATCAGAAGGGCGGCGACATGATCTGTATCTATGTCGCCATCGGTCAGAAGCGCTCCACGGTTGCTCAGGTGGTGAAGACCCTGGAAGACGCCGGCGCCATGTCCTATAGTGTCGTCGTCGTGGCTTCGGCCAGCGACCCCGCCCCCATGCAGTATCTGGCGCCGTTTTCCGGCACCGCCATCGGCGAGTATTTCCGCGACACCAAGCGTCACGCCCTCTGCGTCTACGACGATCTTTCCAAGCACGCCGCCGCCTACCGCGAAATCTCGCTGCTGCTGCGCCGTCCTCCGGGCCGCGAAGCCTTCCCCGGCGACGTGTTCTATCTTCACAGCCGCCTGCTGGAGCGCTCCGCCAAGTTGAATGCCGAACACGGCGCAGGTTCGCTCACCGCGCTGCCCTTCATCGAAACCCAGGCGGGCGACGTTTCGGCCTACATTCCCACCAACGTCATCTCGATCACCGATGGCCAGATCTTCCTGGAAGCCGACCTCTTCAACAGCAACCAGCGTCCCGCCATCAACGTCGGCATCTCGGTCAGCCGCGTGGGCGGTAGCGCGCAGACCAAGGCTATGAAGTCCATCGCCGGCGGCTTGCGTCTCGATCTCGCGCAGTACCGCGAACTCGCCGCGTTCGCCCAGTTCGGTAGCGATCTCGACAAAGCCTCCCAGCAGCAGCTTAATCGCGGCAAACACCTGGTGGAAATTCTCAAGCAGGGACAGTATCAGCCGCTCCCGCTCGAAAAGCAGATTCTCATCATCTGGGCCGGCACCAAAGGCTACCTGGATGACATCGCGGTGGACATGTGCCGCAAGTTCGAAGCCGAACTCTACCGCTTCGTCGAGAACGCGCACCGCGGCGTGCTCGACGATATCCGCACCAAGAAAGCGCTCGACGCCGACCTCACCAACAAGGTGAAGGCCGTGGTGGAAGAATTCAAGGCTCGATTCCTGGCGGAGAACCCGACGGCCAAGTCCAATGCCTAGTTTGATCACATGTGCCATAAGGTCGGAAGCGTTGTGGCATAAGGCTCTGCCTTGTGCATCCGAGCGAAGCTCGGACCAGGCACTCAGAGGTGATCCATGCCTAGCTTGATCGACATCCGGCGGCGTATCCGCTCGGTCAAGAATACCCAGCAGATCACCAAGGCCATGAAGATGGTTTCGGCCGCCAAACTGCGCCGCGCGCAGGATCGCACCATCTCCGCCCGGCCCTACGGCTCGATGCTGCGCAAGGTGCTCGGCAATGTGGCGGCGGCGCTGGCGGGCGATGAGCAGGCGGCCAACAATCCGCTGCTGGCGCGCCGCGAAGAGAATCGCATTCTGCTGGTCCTGGTCACGTCCGATAAGGGCCTGGCCGGCGCCTTCAATACCAACCTGATCAAAGGCGCGCAGCGCTTTCATAACGAGCGTCCGCAAGCCACGCTGCAATTCGAACTGATCGGCCGCAAAGGCCGCGATTTCTTCCGCAAGCGCGGCGTCACCATCAGCGGCGAACATATCGGGCTGGCCGGCAAACCCAAATACGACGACACCGCGGCCATCGCCCGCAAGGCCATGGAAATGTTCCGCAACGAGGAAATCGACGCGGTCTACCTGGTCTACAACGAATTCAAGAGCGTTTCCACGCAGAAGCTCACCGTGGCGCGGGTGCTGCCGGCGGAACTGCCGGAGCAGGCCTCGCCTGTGGATTACATTTTCGAGCAGCCTCCGGCGGAAATGCTGGACGACCTGCTGCCCAAGTACGTGGAAATGTCCTTCTATGCGGCGTTGACCGAATCCGTAGCCAGCGAACATGCCGCTCGCATGACGGCCATGGACGCAGCCAGTTCCAACGCGGCCGACATGATTGAACGCCTCACGCTGTATATGAACCGCGTTCGGCAAACCAGCATCACCAAGGAAATTATTGAAGTGGTCAGCGGCGCGGCCGCGGCCGAGTAAGGAAAGATATGGCAACCTCCAACGGAGTGGTAGTCGGCAAGGTCGTCCAGGTGGCCGGTCCGGCCGTGGACTGTGAGTTCCCTGAAGGGCAGATCCCGCTCATTTACACCGCGATTCGCATCACCAGCGAAGGCTTCGATACGCCGGACCCCATCGACATCATGTGCGAAGCGCAGCAGCACATTGGTGAAGGCCGCGTGCGCACCATCGCGCTGCAGCCCACCGAAGGGCTGGTGCGCGGCATGAAGGCCGTCAGCCTGGGACATCCCGTGGAAGTGCCCGTGGGCACGGAAACCCTGGGCCGCGTGCTCAACGTGATCGGCGAACCTGTGGACGAGATGGGCCCGGTGAACGCCAAGAAGCGCTACCCGATTCACCGCCCGGCGCCTTCCTTCGAAGAACAGTCCACGCGTCTCGAAATGTTCGAGACCGGCATCAAGGTCATCGACCTGATTGAGCCTTACCTCCGCGGCGGCAAGATCGGCCTGTTCGGCGGCGCCGGCGTGGGCAAGACGGTCATCATTCAGGAACTCATCAACAACCTCGCCATGAAGCACGGCGGCGTCAGCGTCTTCGCCGGCGTGGGCGAGCGCACCCGCGAGGGCAACGATCTCTGGCTGGAATTCCAGGAGTCGGGCGTTATCGATCCCAAGGATTCGTCGAAATCGAAGTGCGCCTTAATCTACGGGCAGATGACCGAGCCCCCCGGGGCCCGTCTGCGCGTGGGTCTCACCGGCCTGACCGTCGCCGAGTACTTCCGCGACGAAGAGGGCCAGGACGTGCTTCTCTTCATCGACAACATTTTCCGCTTCACCCAGGCCGGCTCGGAAGTGTCGGCCTTGCTCGGCCGCATGCCCAGCGCCGTGGGTTACCAGCCGAACCTGGCCACCGAAATGGGCGAACTGCAGGAGCGCATCACCTCCACCAACAAAGGCTCGATCACGTCCGTGCAGGCCATCTACGTGCCCGCCGACGATTACACCGATCCCGCGCCGGCCACTGCCTTCGCGCACCTCGACGCCACCACCAACCTCTCGCGCGAAATCGCCTCTTTGGGCATCTACCCCGCGGTCGATCCGCTGGCCTCCACCTCGCGCATTCTGGATCCCAACATCGTGGGCAAGGAACACTACGAAGTCGCCCAGATGGTGAAGGGAACACTGCAGCGCTACAAGGATCTGCAGGACATCATCGCCATCCTCGGTATCGACGAACTCTCCGACGAAGACAAGCTGACCGTGGCGCGCGCCCGCAAGGTGCAGCGCTTCCTTTCGCAGCCCTTCCACGTGGCCGAACAGTTCACCGGCTTCCCGGGCAAATACGTCAAGCTCGCCGACACCATTAAGGGCTTCCGCGAAATCGTCGAAGGCAAGCACGATTCGCTGCCCGAGCAGGCGTTCTACATGCAGGGCACCATCGAGGAAGTGCTGGAGAAGGCCGAACAACTCAAAAAGGCGTAAGCCATGGCGGACACTCTGGAACTCGAAGTCGCAACGCCGGAGCGCGAGTTGGTGCGCGCGCAGGTGAGCGAGGTGCAGATTCCCGGCAAGAACGGCTACATGGGCATCCTGCCGGGCCATGCGCCGCTGCTTGGGCTGCTCGGCATCGGCACCCTCACCTTTTTGAGCGAGGGGAAGAAGCATTACCTCTCCATCCACAACGGCTTCGTCGAAGTGCTGGACGATCACGTGCGCGTTTTGGCCGATTGCGCCGAGCGCGCCGAAGAGATCGATATCGAGCGCGCCAAACGCGCGCTGCAACGCGCCCAGGAAGCCGGCATGAATCCCAACCTGGGCATGGATCCGGCGGCGGCGCTCGAGGCCATGGCACGCGCCGAAGCGCGGCTGGCCACAGCGGAAAAGAAGTAGCCGTGTAAACGCGCAGGCGGCTGCATGCCCTTAGATCAGCCTGTCCGCCATGTCGTTCTGATCCCGGCGTACAAGCCGTCTCCGGGCCTGCCCGATCTCCTGCGTGAGCTTTCCGCGGCCGGCGCTCCCATCGTGCTGGTGGACGATGGCAGCGGCCCCGAATTCCGCGAGATTTTCGACCGCGCAGCGCAGTTCCCTGGCGTCCACCTGCTCCGCCACGCCGTCAACCTCGGTAAGGGCGCGGCGCTCAAGACCGGCATCAATCACGCACTCTGCGCCTGGCCCGATCTCGCCGGCATCGTGACGGCAGACGCCGACGGCCAGCATCATCCCGAAGACATCCTGAGCGTTGCCGCCAAACTCGTCGAGCGGCCCGATGCGCTGGTGATGGGCGCCCGCACCTTTGACGCCGCTGTCCCGCTGCGCAGCCGCTTCGGCAACGTCCTCACGCGCCGCCTCATGAGTACGCTGATCGGCGCGAAGCTGCAGGACACGCAGACCGGGCTCCGCGGCATCCCCGTCGCGCTCGCGGCCCGCCTGCTCCGCGTGGAAGCGCGCGGCTACGAGTTCGAACTCGAAATGCTGATTGAGGCGCGCCAGAATGGCGTGCCCGTCGTGGAAGTCCCGATCCGCACCATCTATGAGCCGGGCAACAAAAGCTCGCACTTCAACCCGCTCACGGATTCCATGAAGATCTACTTCGTCCTGCTGCGCTTCACCTCCGCGGGCCTGCTCGCGGCGCTCCTGGACAACCTGATCTTTTACGTCATCTGGCGGCGCACCGGCTATATCCTGGGCGCGCAGGTGGTGGCCCGCGCGGTCGCGGTGGCCGTCAACTATTCCATGGTGCGCGCCCGCGTCTTCGCCTCCAGGGAAGGCCATCAGGTGCTGCTGCCGAAGTACCTGCTGCTGGTGGTGGCCAGCGGCACGGCGTCGTACCTGGGCATCAAATTCGCCACCACGAGTCTGCATGCCGGCGCGATGCCCGCCAAGCTGTTCATCGAGACGCTGCTGTTCTTCGTCAACTTCGCCGTGCAGCGCTGGTTCATCTTCAAAGGCCGCGACGTGCCGGCCGGGACGGAGGCGGAGCCCCGGGCCAACGGGGCGGGCCCCCGACTCTTCTACTGGCTGATTCTGGCGGCGATGGCCGCAATGACGGGCGTTGAGGTATACGGCTTCCGCACTGCGAATCTGTTCGCCCAGGAAATCTGGTACCCCGAGGGCCGCGCGCGCCTGATGCAGGTGGGCGCGATCTTCACCATGCTCTCCACAGGGCTGCTGATTCTGGTGCCCTGGAGCTATTTCGGTGCGGCGGCGCTGTTGCTGGCCGCGGCGACAGTCGTCTGCCTGGGCCCGCTCCCCTGTCTCGCTGTCGCCTTCTACCTGCTGTCCGCGTGGTCCCTCGGACGCCTCGCCTCGCGGCGCCTGCCGTTGCCGCACACACTGAACACGCTGCTCGGCGCCGCGGTCTACGTCTTTGTGATGCCCTTCGTGGCGCGCCTGCCCGTGAATTATGGGTGGGTGTATGCAGCGGTGCTGGCGCTGCCCATCCTTGCGAACCTCGCCGATGTGCGCCGCGAAATACCGTCGATTCTGCGCGCACCCGGCGCCGTCGAACTGCGCACCTGGGGAGAGCGCGCCGCCGCCGCGGTCCTCGGCTTCGTGCTGCTGACCCACTGGTTCGCCATGTTGAAGCCGGAGGCGAGCGCCGACGGTCTCTCCATGCACCTGGCCGTCCCCGCCAACATCGCCGCCAACCACGTCATGACCTTCGACCCCGGCCGCATCCTGTGGGCCGTCATGCCGATGGGCGCCGATTTCACGTACACCATCGTGTACCTGATGGGCGGCGAGATGGCTGCGCGCCTGCTCAACTTCACCGTTCTCCTCGTGTTGCTGGGACTGCTGCACGCCACCGTTCGCCGCTTCGTTCCGGCCGGGACGGCTGTGTTTCTGATCGCGCTGTTCGCCACCACACCGATGGTGCAGCTCGTCACCGGATCGCTGTTCGTGGAGAATCTGCTGGCGGCCTTTCTGCTCGCTACCCTCACCGCGGTATGGCTGTACGGCGAGACTGGTGCCGCCACACTGCTCTTCGTGGCCGCCGCGACGGGGGGAGCCGCCGTGGCCACCAAGTTCGGCGCCATCGCGTTCCTGGCGCCCGCACTGCTCTGTGCCGCGGTGGAAATCTGGCGCAAGGTGGGGCGGCCCCCCAGGTCCGCAGCCGGCCCGCCCCGCCAACGCTCACACGCTCTGCCCGCGCTTGCGCTCCTGCTCTTCGCGGCGGCGCCGCCCTACTTCATCGCGTGGAAACAGACCGGCAACCCGCTCTTCCCCTTCCGCAACGAAAAATACCATTCGCCCCAACTCAGCCCCAAAGCCGAAATCCGCGACGACCGCTTCCGCAAGCCGCTCACCTGGAGCACTCCCTACGACCTGACCTTCCGCAGCAACCGCCTCTATGAAGGCCAGGACGGCTCCTTCGGCTTCCAATACCTCTGGATTGCGCCGCTGGGGCTGCTCGCACTGCTGGTGGCGCCGCGCCGGCAGGCGGTGGGTGCGGCCGCTGTCTCCGTGACCGGCATCCTCCTGATCCTGAGTTCCGAGCCTAACGCGCGCTACCTCTACCCCGCGCTGCCCCTGCTCACTGTGCCGTTCGCCGCCCTTTGTGGCTGGGCCTTCGCGCATCATCGCCGGCTTGCGCGCGCTCTGCTGGCGATCGCGGTGGTCGCCGCGGCGCTCAACGTATACTTCCTGCCCGCCTCAAGCTACTACCACAAGGACCTGTACGGGCCCTTCACCGGCGCGCAGCGGGAGGACTACCTCGCCATCACCGCGCCCATCCGCAAGGTGATTACCTGGTTCAACCGCGCTCACCCGCAAGCCGCCGTGCTGCTCACCCAGGACAGCTACATCGCCGGCCTCGGCGGCGATGTCTACGAGAACCACTGGCATCAGTACAACACCTTTGAACAGCTTCGCGGCGCCAAGACCGTAGACGACGTGCGCCGCACGCTGGACGCCTGGCACGTGCGATACCTGATTGCGCGCAAGCCCACGCACACCTCTTACGCGCGGCCGCTCGCATTGCGACAGTTGCTCGATCAATGCACCATCGCGGAGTTCACATTCAGCGAATTCTATGTAGCGCGCGTGGAGCCGGCCTGCCGCTCCGCCGCTGCCGATCCGCTCAACCCGCTGGTTACCGCCGGGCCCGGGCAATACGACGATTTCGACCCCGCCATTCTGCTGCGCGGCGATTGGGACCGCAACGATGAGTTCGAGCAGGCCTGGCATCACACTGTGTCCTTCACCGATATCGCGGGCGCCGAAGTCCGCTTCGCCTTCGAAGGCAGCACGCTGGAATACGTGTTCACCAAGGCCCCCAATCGCGGGATCGCCGCCATCACCATCGACGGTATCGATAAGGGCCGCGTGGATCTCTACTCGCCCACCGTCGAATGGCAGAGCCGCGCGCGTTACGAACTCCTGGGCCCCGGGCGCCACGTGCTGGTCATCCGCGTCACTGGCGAAAGCCACCCCGGAGCCAGCGGTAAGTTCGTGGATGTGGACTGCCTCCGCGTGCAGTAAGTGGATTGCTCTCCGCGTCGCAAAGTGGGGATAATGTTTGGAAGTCGTGCAGCCGTCCCATTTACCTGGTATCCCCCACTCCGCGGTCCGGCAGCAAGTGGAAAAGATCCTGGCGCATCGCCTCTTCGCCCGTTCCAGCCGCATGGTCCGATTTCTGCGCCTCGCCGTCGACCACACGCTCGACGGCCGCGGCGATGAACTCAAAGAGTACCTGCTCGGCGTCGAAGTCTTCGACCGCAAAGATACATACGACCCGCGCGTCGATCCAATCGTCCGTGTCGAGGCACGCCGCCTGCGCGCCAAGCTAAAGGAATACTACGAGTGCGACGGCTGCCGCGACGCCGTGCTTATCGAACTGGCTTCCGGCAGCTACGCACCGCAGTTCCGCCTGCGTCCGGCGGCAGGCAGCGCGCCCTCGCCGCGCAACGCGCAGCCCGCGGAAGGTTTGCTCACCGTGGCCGTCCTGCCCTTTGCCGACCTCGGCGCGCAGCCTGAGAATCAATACTTCAGCGACGGCCTCACCGAAGAACTCATCCACGCGCTCACCAAGGTGCCCGGCATGCGCGTTGTTGCCTGGAACTCCGCCGCTCAACTGCGCGACCGCCAGCAGGATCTGCACGCCATCCGCGAACAGCTGCAAGTGGGCGCCGTGCTCACCGGCAGTGTGCGCATCGCCGCCTCCAACCTGCGCGTGCGCGCCCAGTTGATCGACACCGCCAGCGGCGTCTATCTCTGGAGCGAGACCTTCGACCGCCGCATGCAGGACGTCTTCGCCATTCAGGAAGAGATCGCTTCGGCGATCGTGCGCACGTTCCGCATTCAGCTTGCCGGCGGCGAAGACAGCGTGCTGGCTCCGCGCCACCGCAGCAGCATCGGGTCGTACGATTTCTACCTGCGCGGCCGCTACTACTGGCATCGCCGATCGCCCGAAGACCTGGCGCGCAGCATTGAGTACTTCGAGGCCGCCATCTCCGCGGACCCGCAGTCCGCGCTGGCCCACTCCGGCCTTGCCGACGCACACACGCTGATGGCCGACTACGGCCTGAGCACCCCGGGTGTCAGTATGCCCAAGGCGAAGGCGGCCGCCATGCGCGCCATCGAACTCGACCCGTCGCTCGCCGAGGCGTACGCTTCGCTGGGGCTGATTCGTTCGCTGTATGAATGGGAGTGGGAAGCGGCGAGGGTGCTCTACAATCGCGCCAACGAGCTCAATCCCGGCTACGCCACGGCGCACCACTGGCTGGGCATCGATTGGTACGCCCTCAACGGCCGCTTCGAGGAGGCACGCGCCGAAATTGCAGTCGCGATGCAACTCGATCCGCTCTCCGGCATCCTCCGCGAAGGCAGAATTTATGTCGACTTTCTGGAGGGGAAGTACGATGACGCCGTCGAAGGCTACCTGGGCCTGATCGAAAGCGACCCTTCGTTCTACAAGGCGTACACATCGCTCGGCCGCACGTACGCGCAGCAGGGGAAATACCTCGACGCCATTCGCATGCTGGAAAAGGGGCGCTCGCTCGCCGGCGACGTCCCGAATATCCTGGGCGCGATGGGTCAGGTATACGCACTGGGGGGCGAACCACAGCGGGCGCGCGATCTGCTGGCGCAACTGGAACGGCGTGCGCAAACGTCGTGGGTGCCGTCCACCGTTTTCGCGATCCTGCACCTGGGACTCGGAGAGCACGATCGCGCGCTCGAGTGGCTGGAGCGCGGCTGCCGTCAGCACGAATTGCCGATGACCGCGCTGAAGACGCACCCGGTGTACGACTGCCTCCGTCCGTCGCCACGCTTCCAGGCAATCGTGCGGCAGATCTGGAAGGGGTAACGTGGGCGGGCGCAGAGTCAGTCGACTTATTCGGTGTCATCCGGTGTCATCCAGCTAAGATCGTGCGCGCTCTGCGGCATCGCGTATACTAATCGAACGAGCGCTCTCCCCCGTGCCCAAGCCCGACTGGAAAGACTTCCTCGCAGCCCTGGCGCCGCTCGCCGCCTCCGCTGGATTGATTGCCGCAACGCCCGCGATGCTGGCGCATGCCGCCAATCCCACCAGTCTGGCGGCTCTCGGAGTGTCGCTCGCCACCAACCTGATCGCCAGCGGGCTGGCCGCCTACTGCAGTCCCGGGCGTCTCTTTGCCCACAAAGACTTTCAGGAGCGGCTCGCCAACCACGACATTCTGCGCCTCATCCGCACGGCTTGGGGCGAAGCGTCCCATGCCGCGGTTCGGGCTTACGCGGAGGCTCACCCGGCCCGTCCCACCGAAGCCCTGTCCCTGTTTCCGGACGCGCCTCCGGCAGCGTTCCTCAAGACCCTGAACGCCATGAAGCCGGCGGACTTCGTCCCCGATCTGGACGCCGCTTTCGTTCGCCGCGCCATCGAGACCGCGCGCCGCTCCCTGCTGGGCGGCGGCGAACCGCCGTCATCGGCCAACGATCCCCGTATCCTCGAGCAGGCCGCGCAGATCAAAACCGCTTTCGTGGATTCCATCGTCTCCGCGGCCGCCGAAAAGTACGCCTCCGGCCCGCCTCCAGGCTTTCGCAAATTCCTGGAATCCGGACGCGTCACCAGTGGCGGCGACATCCTCCGCCTGCTATCGGACTACGTTGCGCTCTACCTGAAATCCGACGAGAGGGCGCAGGTGGCCTTCGTGCACTTCAGCCTGCAGGATCTGGCCGACCGGCAGACCGAGGTGAGCGCCCGGATCGAGGGCGTTGTCCAGGAGATCCGGCAGTCTAAGACGGATCTGGAACGGACGCTGCTCGACGGCTTTCAAGGTCGTCTTAAAGCGTCCACGGACGAAGTTAAGCGGCACATTGACCAGGCATTCAACCAGTTCGTCAGCCCCCAGTTAGATCCTCCCTTCACCGGGCGGCACGCCCGTGCGGGGACGGACTTCACGTACCGTGCACGTACGACGCCCCTGATTGGCCGCGCCCCCGCGCTGGAAGCGCTGAAGCAGTTCATGGACGACCCGCGGCCCGGACTCTGGACCGTGATCAGCGGTCCGGCCGGAACCGGCAAGAGCCGCCTCGCCGCGGAACTGATTGCGCTGGTGCTCGATCCGGATGCCGACGCCGTGTCTCCGGGTTTCTGGCGCGCCGGCTTCCTGGCCCATCGCGAAAGATGGCTGGCGGACGAAGCGCACAAGTGGAAGCCCGATGCCGACACCCTGATCGCCATCGATTACGCCAGCGGCGCGGCCACGGAACCGCTTGCCCGGCTCATGGCCCACCTGAACCGGTTGCACGGACTTCCGGGCGCGCGTGTGCGGGTGGTGTTGATCGACCGGCTGCCGCCGGAGAGCGATTTAGGCATTGTCACGGCCTTTCGGAAGAGTAGCGCTTCGGGTGGGGACGCGGAGGCGAACCGCTGGAAAGCAGATGAGGCGGGCGTTCCGGATGTCCTGGCGCTGCAACCGCTGCAAGCGGGGTACGCCTTGGATCTTACCGGTGCATGGGCCGGGCCGCGCTGGAATCCCGGACTCGCCTTGCGAATCGGCCAGGCGATGGCGCACGATCCGGAATTGGGCCGCCCGCTGTTTGCGGCGCTGCTGGGCGACGCCATCGCCACGGACGGCCTGCCGGCAGGCCAGTTGAATCCGGTCTCGGTTGCCAGCGCTGCCCTGGAAAGGCTATTTCGCAAGACCGCCGTTTCGTCATCCAACCAGGGTGAGAAGGCGAAGCTCCTTTTGGCGCTTGCCACCGCCGCGCAAGGAATCAGCGAACCAGCGCTTTTCGGCGAGGCCACGTTCGCCGCGCTTTTCGAAGGCCACATCTCCGACGACGTGCTGCTCGAGCTCAAGCGGTGTGTTCATGCGTTCAGCGGAACCGCAGGCGGTGCGATTCCTCCCATTGAGCCCGACTTTTTGGGGGGCCTGTTCGTATTGAGTTGCCTGGTCCGGCTGGGCCAGGAGCGCGGATGCCGCAGGGCGATGTCTCTCATGTCCCAAGCCTGGCGGGACGGCCGGAATCCAGGCGGGTTTTTAATGAGGCTTATGGCAGACTTCATCGCGCGAGCCGGCGATGTCGCGGGTGCGCTGGCTCGGGATGGAGAGCGCCCGACCTTGGAGGAGGTTCGTGAACTGCTGGTGACCCTGGGTAGGACGGCAGCGGATGACGGTGCCGCTTCGAAGCGCGGGCCAGCCGTGATGTCCGACCTGCTTTCCAGCACATTGGGATCCTAAGCTTAGAATTCCACGTGGACAAGTTGTCGCG
>JADMIO010785047.1_pt1 | contig 28295 bp, 19 predicted proteins | sample 8958161 | NCBI WGS metagenome assembly JADMIO01 (sample SAMN16585339, study PRJNA669376) | soil metagenome | isolation source: Crop rotation soil | place: USA: Cullars Rotation, Alabama | collected 2011 | reverse complement strand
CTTTCCCGGGAGATCCTTCTTGAGGCTGGTCAGCTTCTCGGTTACGGAGTCAAGGATGCTTTTGTGCTGGCGGAGTCTGGCTTCGCGCGCGTTTCGGTCGGTGCTGCCGCTATCGCCGAACAATGTCTCGAAGACAGCGCGAGGATTCCATTCCATCGGCAGGGGCTGAGTCGGGCTGCGCCAGCACAACGTATGTGTGTAGACACAGCTCAAGTTGCCGGTGCAGGCTCCCGCGTTGGCAGGCGCGTCCATGGAGAGCTCGAGCGACGGAACTTGGGTTTCCGCGGCGAACTTCTTCGCGAGAATCTGGTCCATCGAGACGTCGGCAATGATCTCGATCTCATTGCGGCCGCCGCGGGCCGTGCCGGTGAGAAACGAGCCAGAGGCGCCGGCGTGGATGTAGTTCCAATTCGCCTTGATGCCGGAGAGCACCAGCATCTGATCGCGGTAGGCGGCGAGAGGCTCGAGGATCGGCGACAGTTCGAAAGCGGCGCCCTGCCCCTTCGGCGTCCAGTATTCCATCGCCATGCCATTCGGCACATAGAAAGTCTGGAACCGGTGCGCGGGTTTGACGGCAGCCCGGCCGGTGGGCAGCATCGCATCGAGAAACGGCAGCGACAAAGCGGTTCCGAGGCCGCGCAACACCGTTCGGCGGGGTAATGACTTACTGAGAAAGGTCATAACTGTGCTCTCCTTGCAATTGGCGCGTTGGCCGTTCGCATTGTAAAAGTCGGGCTCTTGACGATTCCAAGGATGATCGAGGACCAGCGGTAATTCTGAGGCGCGGCGTCGCGGACGATCTTTCGCACGACGGGCTGGTCATAGTAGTCGAGTCTGCGACCGAGAGCGTACGCCAGCATCTTCTCGGTTAGGGTTCGAGGGAACTGCTCGGGCCGTTCGAGGAGCAGCGCCCGCAGTCCCTTGAGCCCTTCTATCTTTACTCCGCTGGTGGTCGATCCGCTGGCGTCGACGGGCTTTCCGGCTTCATCAATCGTGCGCCAGCCGCCGATCACGTCGAAATTTTCCAGAGCGAAACCTAAGGGATCGATTACCGAATGGCAGCTATTGCAGGACGGACTCTTGCGGTGCTGTTCCAGCCGTTGCCGTATCGTAGCGTTCTTTACGCCGGGTTTTTCTTCCAGATTTGTATCGACTCCCGGCGGCGGAGGGGGAACCGGCAATCCGAAGATATTGTTCAGGAGCCATTTGCCGCGCAAGACGGGCGACGTACGGTCGGGATAGGACGTTGTGGCCAGAAGCGCGCCCTGTGCGAGCAGACCGCCGCGCTGATCGTGGTTGGGGAAAGTCACGCGCCGGAAACGGCTTCCATAGATTCCCGGTATTCCGTAATGCTTGGCGACACGTTCGTTGACGAAGGTGTAGTCTGCGTCGAGCAGGTCCACGACGCTTCGATCCTCACGCAAAGTGCTCTCAACGAAAAGCTCGGTCTCCCGTTTGAAACCCTGGAGCAAACTCTCGTCGTAGTTGGGGTAGCGCTCCGGATCGACGACGACTTCTTCGACACGGCGCAGGTTCAACCACTGGGCGGCGAAATTGTCCACCAGCGCCTCAGTCGCGCGAGAATCGGCCAGCATGCGCCGGACTTCTTTATCGAGGACGGCCGGATTGGAGAGTTGTCCCTTCTCGGCTAGCGACAGCAGGTGTTCGTCCGGAATGCTGCTCCATAGGAAGAAGGAAAGACGCGATGCCAACTCCACGTCGCCGATGCCGCCGGTAGATTTGTCGTTATGAATGCGAAGAAGGAAGTCCGGATCGACCAGGACTCTTTCTAATGCAAACTGAATGCCGGCATCGAAACTTCCGCCATCGCGGCGGCCGGTATCGAAGAACGCCATCAAGGTTCGGACGTCAGTTGGAGTGACCGGGCGGCGATAGGCGCGGCGGGCGATTTTGGAAAGGATTTGGGAGGCGCAACTCTTCTCTTCCGCGGGCGCCTTTGGTGTGCAGACGAAAATGGCGCGGCGGCTGGGGGTATCTTTCGCGATACCGGCGCTCTCATAAGGTCCCCCGATTTGGACCTTGCCTACATTGGCATAATTCATGTAGACCTGATCGTCGGATATGACCCGGCCTCTTTGCAGAGGTTGCGGCAGCCCTTCCGGCTCCCAGAACTCCCTCACAAACGAAACGCCGACGACCCGCGGACCCGCCTTGACTGGAAAGCGCACTTCCAGTCCGGCGTCGCCGGTAAGCTGCATGTATTTTTCCCACTCGGGATCCCCCGCGAATCCAGGCTCGCCGTCGCCGGCATAACTCTCGGCGGCCGGCCGGCCCTGTGCGGCGCCTCCGACGGTGAACCGCTTTACCAGCTTGCCGTCGAGACGGACGTCCAACCGCTGCGGCCATCCGATGCCCTTGAGGTAATCCTGATATTGCCTCTGTAGACGAACTTTGACCAGGTACTCTCCATCCACCGGAAAATTACGGCGGATTGCAATGCCGCCGCGCGTGCCGAGCGGCAGGTCCTCGCTTTGACGATCGTCCTGGAGCACGTGCAGCGGGATCTCATACGTTTCGAGCGTCGGACTCGTGGGAGGAAGACCAGTTGCCAGGCGCGTGACCTGACGCGCGACGGACATATATCGCTCGAGGTGGGCGGTAGAAATCGAAAGCACATCCGCGAAATTGTCGAAACTTCCGTCCGCGGTTTCGTCGCCCGGCAGCAGCGGCTTCACGTCGATACTGAGAGCGAGCAGGTCGCGGATCGCATTGTTGTATTCGGCGCGATTCAGACGATGTACGGCGCTAATGCGGCCCGGATTCGGTTCAGCCGTCCAGGCGCGGTCGAGTTCATTTTCCAACCATCCCGCCACGCTACTATAGGCAGCCGCGCTCGGGCGCGGGATTCCCGGAGGCGGCATCGAACCGGCCCGCAATTTGGCGATGACGCGTTCCCAAAGCTCCGGATTGGAACTTGGGTCGGACGGATTGACGTTTTCGAGCACAAGTCCCGCCGTATGGAGTTTCTGACTGTGGCAGCTGATGCAGTGCGCGTCGAAGAAGGCTTTGGCGTTGACGGGAGGCTCGGCTGGAGCGGCCAAAGTGGACACGCCCAGGATTCCGGCTCCGCAAATCGTTGCTAGTCCGGCGACTAAACGTTTCGACATGTGCCGCCTACCCATTCTCCAGGCCCACTATTGGACCTGCCTTTCCAAGATAAATTCAGTATACACGGGTTACACTTAGGGAGCACGCCCTATCGAAGCGACCGATTTATCTTCCACAGTGTAGAAGGACATCTTCCGAATAGCCGATTCTTAGTAACGTCTCCCTACAACGCCAGCCCTAGAACCGAACGTTAAGGTGCGTCCTGGCGCCCACATTTTAGGGGACCTTTTTTGCGTGCAAGGGGGGGATACAAAAGGGGAATAATAGGAAAGCCTCAAACATCCGATAGAGAGTAAATATCGCAAACAGGCCGCCTATAGCCGCTATGAATTCGGAAATATCTGCAAATTTGGATTTCCAGTCTCTTTTCGAATCCGCGCCGGGCCTTTATCTCGTCCTGGCGAGGGATCTGCAAATTGTTGCCGTCAGCAATGCCTATCTTCAAGGCACCATGACCAGCCGCGAAGCGATTCTGGGACGGGGCATTTTCGACGTGTTTCCGGATAATCCAGACGATCCTGGAGCGGACGGGGTCCGCAATTTGCGCGCCTCTCTCGAACGGGTCCTGGAAACCAAGGAAGCGGATGCCATGGCCGTTCAAAAATACGATATCCGGAGGCCTGAAGCCGAAGGCGGAGGCTTTGAAGAACGGTTTTGGAGCCCTGTCAATACTCCAGTCTTAGGTCCGAACGGGCAGATTCGCTACATTATCCATCGGGTGGAAGACGTCACCGAGTTCATCCGCCTGAAACAGGCGGGCCAGGAACGCGAACAGATGGCGGCCGCTTTACTCAACCGTTCCGAGCAGATGGATGCCGAGATTTACCGGCGGGCGCAGGAAGTGTCCAGCGCCAATCGCCGCCTGGTTGCGAGCAACGAGAAACTCGCGGCGCTATACGACGACATCACCCGATTGATGCGACGCGCGGATCAGGAACTAGGATCCGCGGAGAATCTGAAGGAGTCGATGACCTCGGAAGAGATGCTGTCCACGATCGGCCGGTTGATCACCGATCACAAGCATCTGGAAGAACAGCTGCGGCAGTCTCAAAAGATGGAAGCCATCGGACGGTTGGCTGGAGGCGTCGCGCACGATTTCAACAATCTTTTGACCGTCATCATTGGGCATGCCACACTGCTGGAACAACAACTGAGCGGTCAACCGGCCGCAACCGATGCGCAGGAGATCGAACGGTGCGCGCAGCGAGCCGCGACGCTGACCCGGCAGCTTCTGGCATTCAGCCGCAAACAAGTCCTGCAACCGAAGATCGTCGACGTAAACTCGGTAGTTTCCGGGATGGAGGACTTGCTGCGCAGGCTGATTGGCGAAAACATCGCGATGCTAACGGTTCTGGGAAGCGGTCTCGACACCGTGAAAGCCGATCCCAGCCAGCTCGAGCTGGTGATCATGAATCTGGCGGTAAACGCTCGCGACGCCATGCCGAGAGGCGGACGGTTGACAATCGAAACCAGTGGCGCGAAGGTGCCGCAAGGTCAAATAAACACGCTGAACGCCGGGCAATATGTAGTTCTAAGCGTCAGCGACACCGGACACGGAATCGATGCCGGCACTACCGCCCGTATTTTCGAACCCTTCTTTACGACAAAGGACAAAGGCAAAGGAACGGGTTTAGGACTATCCACCGCTTACGGCATTGCGCAACAAAGCGGTGGAACGATTCTCGTCGACAGCCAACCCGGAGCGGGGGCGACTTTTCGGGTGTATCTGCCTGCGGCCATGGGGGCTCGGGAAATTCAAGAAGTCGCTCAGCCGGCGCCGGTTTCGACCGCCGCGGCACGCGGCACGATTCTCGTCGTTGAAGATCAAGCCGTGCTTCGTGAACTCCTATGCTCCATTCTTGAGCACGCGGGATACTCCGTATTACAGGCGGCAAACGGTGAAGAGGCGCTCGCAAAAAGTGCGAATTCGGCCATGATCGACGCCGTTCTTACAGATGTCTTGATGCCGGTGATGAGCGGCCCGGATCTGGTGAATAGTCTACGGGCAGCGCGTATTCCCGTGAAAGTTCTTTTCATGTCCGGCTACGACGAAGACATGCTGCGAAAGTTCAATTTCGGAGAAACCGCACAGTTCCTGCAAAAACCTTTTACGCCTAAGGCTCTCCTCAAGAAACTCAGCGAACTGTTAGCCCTGAAGATCGAGTCTTCGGGTTCGCAAACCGCGACGGGCTAGCCGTGCTGGAAGATGTCGAACGGCTCAAACTTGCCGTTGAGAAGGTCCCGCGTATCGTTGAGACCCATCCAACCTGAGATCATGGTCGCGTAAACTCTCCGGAAATCCGTGGTGTGGATCAGGTTATCGCCTGAATCGAGCTTGGTCAGGCTGGGAACCGCGCCGTATTGGCCGCCCTTCACCTGTTTTCCTGCGACAAACATGAGATTCGCCGTTCCGTGGTCGGTGCCCAGATTCACATTCTCCGGAACCCTGCGGCCGAACTCGGAGAAGATCATCACGACCACGTCGTCCGCGCGTCCAATCCGCTCCAGATCCTTCAGGAAAGCCGACACTGCATCGGACGCATAGGTGAGCAACCGCTTGTGCGAATCGTTTTGAAACACGTGCGTGTCAAAGGCGTTGTTGCGATACGACGTGTAGTAGAGGCGGGTGGGCATTCCCGCATCGATTAACGCGGCCACTTTGGGGAGATCGAGCCCGGTGATGCCGTAGTCCACGGGAGAACGATATTTGCCCCACGCTTGTTGCACGAGGGCTGACGCATCTTTAGCGCTTCGGGCTGTATCGAGAAGGAACCGGCGTGACGGATTGTCGATCTTGCGGTCTTCTGAGACCGATCCCAGAATTTCACGCTCCTGGAAGAACTTTTCCTGCGTGAACTTGTTGGGGTCATCGAAGACTACGGGAACGTGCTTGCGGCTGCGAACCGCGAGCGATTGCCGCGCGCCGATATTCACCAGGAAGTTCGGCCGGGCTTCGGGAACCAGCGTGTCCGCCAGGCGGCCGACCCAGCCATACTCTTCGCCGCTGTTAGGCGCGGCGGTATGCCAGTAGGCCATCGACGTGAAATGGGAGAACGATGGGTTCTCGTAGCCGCAACCATGCACGACCGCTAGCTTTCCTTCTTTGTATAGACGCTCGAAGCCGGACATGCCGCCGCTGAATCCGAAGTGGTTGTCGATGACCCGGAGTTCCTTCTTCGGAACGCCGAGATTCGGGCGGAGCTTGTAATAGGCGTCGTCGCCGTAGGGAACGAGTGTGTTGAGTCCGTCGTTGCCGCCGGACAGCTCGAGCACCACCAGGATCTTTCCGTCTGCTTTCGCTTGCGCGGCAAGCTGTGCGGCGGCCTGTCCGAAGACAGGCACGGGAACCGAAGCGCCAGCGCTTACGCAGACGCCATACATCCCGGCGCGCAACAGATCGCGGCGGCTGGACTGGGAGAATGAAAATCGCTTCGTCGACATATGCATTTCCCTCCTACGAGAGCTGATACTCCGGCTGGCTCATGATCAAGTGCAGTAGCAACCGAAGCGGCTCTTCCATATACGTCTGCGCCACCGATACTTCGGCGGTCCCCAACTCTTTATTCAAGAACGTGATCAGCTTCTGACGAACGTCAGCTCCCAGAGACACTCGCAGGAAGCGGTGAATCATATAGTCGACAATCTGAGTGGAGTTTTGGAGTTTCGCGTCCAAGACCATCCGCGAGAGATTGATCTGCGCCGTGTCGCGGGGAATCGCTTTCACTCGCTGGATCGCCATCTGCGAGCCACGGAAACTGCCGTAGCGGGTGTTGAAATCCTCGTCGCGGTCAGCGACTTTGTTGGATTCGGCCATGTCGCCCGTTTTGGCGTCGTCTTTAGTGGCGGCGCTGATGTCCATCCCCTGACGGATGCGTCCGGCGACTCTTCGAATTTCACCGCCGCCGGTGTAGCGGTCGGGCGGAAGGAAACTGATGTCGGGGAACAGGATGTCGCGCGCAAGATTGCCGCGTTCCAGAAGGAGGCCCGGGGTAATCCAGCTTTGGCCTCCGGCCCAACCTGCTACTGTGGGCGGCGAAAAGAGCTGCTGCCCAAGGGCGCCGGTGGCCGAGTTGAAATCGGGAACGCCGGGAATGGTCTTGAGGCCCATTTTCCGGTAGGTCGATACGGCGAGTTGCACGGGACCTTTGATCTGCGTTCCCACGGAAGCGGGACTATAGAAGTCGCGAGATAAAAAGACCTTTTCCAGGAAGGGCGTGATCTCGTAGTTTCCGTCGCGCAACAACGAACCTAGCTTCTTCTGAAGCGCGGGTGAAAGATCCTCGCGTACGAAGTAACGATAAATCTTGCCGGCAATGTAGTCCGCCGTAGCGGGCTGCTGCATGATCGTGTCGATCACCTCGACGCCATCGAGACGACCGGTCTTGCCGAGGAAGGTTTTCTCACCGTCATCGTGCTGGTCTTTGTTCACCACGAACTTCGTATCGACAAAGTTCCAGCCAGTAAAGGCGCGGGCGGCCTCGCGGATGTCCTTCTCCGTGTAATTGCCCACACCCATGGTGAACAATTCCATGATTTCGCGGGCAAAATTTTCATTGGAGGCGCCCTTCACGTTGACGCCCGCATCGAGAAAGGCAAGCATCGCAGGCTCCTGAGCCACCGCCACGGTCAGATTTCGGAAGTTGCCAAGCCCTTGCTTCTGGAAGAGTTCTAATAACGCGAGGAGCTTGCGGTAATCGCGGACTTTGGCTTCATTGGCGGCGAAATGACCATGCCAGAAGAGAGCCATCTTTTCTTGCAGTGGACGGGGGCTGGTCAGCATTCTGTTCGCCCACCAGTACGACACCCGGTTGGTTTCGAGAACGCTTGCGCGGAGCCAGTAAAAGAACTCGTCCACGATGGGTTGGAGCCTGCGGTTCCCCGAGGCCTTCACCTTGATGCCGAGCGCCTCGCCTTTCTCCTTGGCCAGGTCGGTGACGGCGGGACGGCTCGGAGGAAACGGCTCAAGCCCGGGATCGTGAATTCCGGAGTGGTCGAACGGAGTCAAATCGGACTTGGCGATTCCTTCAAACCGCACCAGACGGGCAACCGCCTGCGCCGGGGTCATTTTGGCAAGCGCTTCGATTTCTTCCGGAGTTCCGGCGAATCCCGCTCGCTCCAGCAAATGAGCCGCGAAGTCGTAACTCCAATCCGAGGCGGCAATGGGAGCTAGGTCGTTCTGCCAGGCAACCGGCCCCGCAGTCTCCGCGCCGGCGATCGCCGCCGTAGCCGCTGTCGCCGCCAACAGCGCAACGAGGGAGAGCAGTTGTCGAGGCATGTTCCGGCTCCTTCTTGCTAAGAAGATGTTTCCATTTATGCTACCGCAATGGCGCAGGGCACGCTTCCGGAGGGTAGGACGCGTCACCGGCGCCATCACGGAGTTTGAAGCCGCTGCCCGGCAGATGAAAGATTACAGGGGATGAGCGCTACTTGGCTCTTCCCTTAAAGCCTGAAGTAGCCATTTGAATCTTGAAGGCTGCCCCGCGGCCGACTACGTACAACGTCTTCTTATCCGGCCCGGCAAACGCCAAGTTTTGAGGGATGCGGGAGAGCGGAATTGTGCCCAGTTGCTTGCCGTCCGTGCCGAATACTTCGATTCCGGCCGAGGTGGCGGCATAGAGGCGGCCTTGGGCGTCGATCGCCAGGCCGTCGGCGCCGCTGCGCGATCCTGTCGCTGTCTTGGTGATTCCTTCGTACTTCGCGAAGTTGCGGCGGTTCTTCACGACGCCGGGAGATTCAACGTCGAACGCCAGGAGATATTCTCCCTGCGCGTCGTTGACGTACAGGATCTTCTCGTCACGGCTAAGCGTGATGCCGTTCGGGAACGCGATGTTGTCGGCAATCTTGATCGCCTTGCCACCTTCCGCCGGCGTGTAATAAACGGCGGGCGGCAATGCAGGCGGGGGGCCTCCGGCAGGCGCGTTGGCAGGCTCGGTGAAATAGACTCCGCCTTTCTTGTCGACCGTTAAATCGTTGGGCCGTGTGAATGGCTTGCCTTCGAAATTATCGGCCAGCGTCTTCTCGGATCCTTTGGGATAAATCACCCCGACCTGCGCCTTTCCCGGCGTGGTTTGGACCGTGATCAGGCGGCCCTTCTTGTCGAAAGCCAGCCCGTTCGAACCGTTCGTATTCTCCAGGAATGTCGACACGTTGCCGTCTTTGTCGATCTTCGTAATCTTGCTGGCGTTGGTTTCGGTAAAGATGAGGCTTCCGTCGGGCAGGCTAATAGGTCCTTCTGTTCCCTGGAAGCCGTCCTTGAGAAACTGAACTTTGGTTCCACCTTGGACAACTCCTGGAATGTTCGGGGCGACCGTGTCGGTGGGAGGTCCTTGGGCCGGTGGCTGGGCGCTTAGGGAAAGCGAGCCCACAATCATCATTCCTGCTAGCGAATAGGGGTGAAGAAGTCTCATTGTTCCCCCATTCTATAATCTTTAATCCGAATTGGCAGCAGAAGTTGGCTACAAACTTCTGTATAAGGACCTACTTCTCCGCTGGCGGAAGGTGTTCGGTGAAATACCGCGCCATCAGATTGTAGACATGAAGAAGGGTCCCGCTTCCTTCGGTTAACCCATGGGTGCGATTAGGATACTCCATAAAATCAAAGGGTTTCCCGAGTTCTATCAAGCGATTGATGAGGCGCTGATTGCCCTGGAAGTGGACGTTGTCGTCTCCGGTGCCGTGGATGATCAGCAGCTTCCCTTTCAACCCGGCGGCGAAGCTGATCGGCGAACCATCGTGGTATCCGGAAGCGTTGTCGGCGGGCAGGCCCATGTATCGCTCCTGGTAAATGCTGTCGTAAAGCGTCTGATCCGGTACGGCCGCTATCGAGACGCCTACTTTGTAGAGGTCGGGTGAACGGAACATGAGGTTGTCCGTCATTGAGCCGCCACCGCTCCAGCCCCATACGCCGGCTTTCGAAAGGTCGATCCACGGACGGCTTGCAGCCAAAGATCGCAGCGCGGCGGCTTGTTCCTTCGACGCCAGCACCCCCACTGAGCCATAAATCGACTTGCGCCAGGCGCGGCCTTTTGGCGACGGCGTACCCGAATTGTCGAAGCTGGCGACGATGTAGCCTTCGTCCGCCAATGCGGCATTGAATAGAGTCCGGACTCCGTACCAGGAGTCAGCCGTTGTCATGGCGGCCGGCTCGCCGTAGACATACACGACGATGGGATACTTGCGGTTCGGATCGAAGTTGCGTGGCTTCATCAGCCAGCCTTGGAGCTTTACGCCTTCGCCGGCGTCGACCTGGATGAACTCGGGACGGTCTCCAATCATCTCGGCCGCCTTCTGCCTCAAGTCGGCGTTCGCGTCGAGCACACGCAGAGACGCATGTTCCGGCAGACTGACCACCTCACGAACCGGCGGTTGGTTGAATTTCGAATAGGTGTGAATCGCCCAGCGGGCGTTTGGTGAGATATCGTAGGCGTGCGCGCCCGGTGAATTGGAGGGAGTAACCCGCTCGGCCTTTCCGTTTCCGTCGAGCCGCGTGCGAAACAGATAGCGCCGCGCAGGCTCCTCCGGCGAGGCGAGATAGTATAGCCACCCTCCCGCCGTATCGACGCCCGCAATCGAAATCACATCGGATTCGGAATTCGTGACCAGCCGCATCTCACCCTGGCGAGAGACCGCGTAAGCATGCCGCCATCCGTCCTTCTCGCTGCTCCACAACAAATGATCGCCATCGAGCCAGCGCATCTGATCGTTGACGTCGAGCCAGGCTTTGTCCTCATCGCGGAACATTCGCCGGGTATCGCCGCTTTCCGAGTTGGCAAGCAACACATCGTTGGTGTTTTGCAGCCGGTTCAAAAGCTGGAGAATCAGCTCGCGGTTCCCCGACCACTCCATTCTCGGGATGTAGGTGTTGCGGGGATCGCCAGGCGCTTTGACCCAGCGAGTCTTACCGCCGCCGGCATCGACAACGCCGATGCGCACCGCCGAATTGGTCTGGCCCGCCTTCGGATACGGGTAGCGGAAGAGAGCCGGATAAAGTCCGTCGGTATAGTTCACGAGAGAAAATTCGGGCACGCCGGTCTGATCGAATTGCCAGTAGGCGATGCTTCGGCCGTCGGGACTCCATCGAAAACAATCGGCCAGGTCGAACTCCTCGTCGTAGACCCAATCGGAAACGCCGTTGATGATCATGGCGCTGCCGTCCGAGGTCAACCGCTTGATGCGACGCTTGGCCAGATCTTCGACATAAACATCCGTGCCGCGCACGTAGGCGACTCTCGTACCGTCGGGAGAGAACTTCGGGAACAGCAGCTCCGAACCGGTTTCCCCACCCAGCTTGGACCACGATCCCGCCGCGCCATCGAGCACCCAGTATTCGCCTGCTGGCTTGCGGATGAGCACCGTCTTTTTGTTGGTGAGGACCATCAGTTTCTTGCCATCGTCCGACCAAGAGTAGTCGTCGATGGCAAGCGGCTTGGCGCCAGGGTTAGCCGTCAACTGCGCGGCGGACACAATCACTTCGCGCTTCCCGCTGACTGCGTCGTATCGGACGATTTCGTTGACACCTGCTGTCGCGGCGGGCTCGAGAACGGCGTAGGCCTGTCCCTTTTCGATCCAGCGCGCCTGCCGTTGCGTGCGTCCCGACGAACTCGATTCGAAAATCCGCCGCAGCGCTTCCTGGAGCTTTTCGGACGGCGGGGCCCCCAGCAGTGTTCCCAGACCAACAGCTAAGCAGATGAGTGATTTTTTCATTTGGAGACGATTCGAGCACGAATCAATTTATCGAGCAGCGGAAAGTTCTTGTCGAGATACACCGCCCCTTCTTCAAACAGCTTGGCCTGACGGCCATTCCGCATGCCGCTGCCGGAATTCTCGGCGTAGCCGGAATACAATTTGTCGACCACATCCATCCCATCCACGACCTTGCCGAACGGCGCGAAGCCATCTGCGTCCTGCCGTGATTGATCGCCTGTGTTGATGTAGATCTGCGTCGTGCGTGTATCGGGTCCGGTCATCGCAAATGCAAACGTGCCACGCACATTACTGGCGCGGACAGAGTCGTCGGCGATTCGCTCGTTGCGCCAGATACCTGCGATTTCAGGCTTGCCCGGGATGCCGAATTGGACGAATCGCCCCTCGATCACCCGATAGAAGCGGGAGTCGTCGTAGAAGCCCGTTTCGACCAGATGATAAAAGCGATCGGCTCCGCGAGGCGCCAGCTTCCGGTCGACCTCCAGCAAGACATTTCCCTTGGTCGTCTCGATTCGGACGCGATAGGTCGCCGGAGCGGGACGACCCCACAGGGAATGTTTCGGATCGCGCAGGGCTGTGTTCTCCTGAGCCGCCGTGACTGCCGCCAGCAACACTATGGACGCGATCGTTCGTGCGGTCACCGGGACTCCTTGAGGAGCTTTGCCAGATACGGGCCCCAGATCGCGGGAATCGAGTGGGTACCGTGTCCGCGAGTCTCATCACTGATTGGAAGCAGGATGAATCGCCCCCGTTTCACCCGCTTGATCTCTCGTTCGACTAGACCGAGTTCGGGGGGATTCACCAGATCGTCCGCGGAATTGATGGCATACAACGGCGCCTTGATCTTCTCCAGATGCGGAGAGGGATTGTACTCCCGTGAACAGTCGTATGCGTACAGCATATCGTTGGGATCGTAGCGCCGCTCCGAGTGGTAGAAACGCTGCTCGAATGCGTCATCGGCCTGAATGCGGGTCGGCGCCTGCTTGTACAACTGCAGGGGGCTCGACGTCATCATGAAAAGCGAGAACTGGGCGCCGAGCATGCTCCTTAGCGGTCCCGTATATTCGCCATCCTTGAAATCTGGATCGTTCCGGATCGAATCAATGATCATCTTCCGCAGCATCCGATTGCGTCCCGCGATTTCAACCGGCGCGGAAGCCAGCGGCATCAGCGCGTCCATGAAGTCGGGATACATGTAGCCCCACATCCAGGTATGCATGCCGCCCATGGACGTTCCCATCACGAGCCGCAGATGCTTGACTCCCAGCTTCTCCGTGAGCAGACGGTATTGGGCTCGCACCATATCTTCGTAGGTGTATTTCGGAAATTTCATGTGGAGACCGTCGCTTGGCTTGCTCGATCCTCCGTGCCCGATGGCGTCGGTCAGGATGATGTAGTGATTCCGGGCATCGAGCAACTGGCCCGCGCCGAAGAGCTGGCCGGCGAAGCGATCTGTCAGAAACTCTTTTCCCTGCCCCGTTGTCCCGTGCATGATAAGGACTGCGGGATTGTTGGGCGACCCTATTGTTGTGTAATGGAGCTTTAGATCGGGAACGCTGCCTCCAGCCGTGAACTGGAAATCCTTTATCGTGTAGTCGCCTTGCACAGGATCGGGATAGGTTGCCGCGCACACGCCGAGGCAGACTGCGATCATTAATAAGAAGAGGCGGAGCATATTAAAGATAGTAGATCATCTTTAATCACTTGCGCCTGACCCGCACCGGGCTTTACAATCCGAAGCACATGCAGCGTTATCTATCGGTGTGTATTTGGACCCTCTTCGTCTCGGCGGCATCCTTCGGCCAAGCGCCGGCGTGGTATCAGACTGACTTTCCGCCCGAGGAGTTCAAAGCACGTTGGGCCAAGGTGTTCGCACGGATCGACGACCAGGCTGTCGTGTTGATGCAGGGCGTGCCGTTGACGCCGGGCTACATTATGCCGCGGCAGACCAATGAGTTCTATTATCTCTGCGGAATCGAGACGCCTCATTCTTATCTGCTCCTCGATGGGCGCAACAAGAAGGTGACGGTATACCTGCCGCCTCGCAATCAGAGACTCGAGAGCGCCGAGGGGAAAGTGCTTTCCGCCGACGACGCGGCGCAGGTGCAGCAGCTTACCGGTGTAGACAATGTCATGAGTTCGGCGTCGATGGCGGAGGATTTTCTATCGAAGCTTCCCGGAGGCGCTCCGAAGACGGTCTACACTCTGCTCACGCCCGCCGAAGGGAACTCGCAGGCACGAGGGGAATTGAGAAACACCAACAACGCGATCAAGAGCGACAACTGGGATCGCCGCGTTTCCCGCGAAGAGAACTTTGCGCAACTGCTTCGAACGCGTTATCCGCAAGCGTCCGTCGACGACATCACACCAATCCTCGACGAAATGCGCAGTGTGAAGAGCACCAGGGAGATCGAGTTGATTCGCCGAGCTTCGCAGATCGCTGGACAAGGCGTTTTGGAAGCGATGCGAAGCAGCAAGCCAGGCGTATATGAGTACGAGTTGGACGCGGCGGCCCGTTACGTCTTTCTGGTGAATGGAGCCCGGCTCGAAGGGTATAGATCCATCATTGCGGCGGGCACCACCAACATCGCCAACATGCACTATTACCGCAACATGAGCCGTCTCGACGCGGGACAAATGGTGTTGATGGACTACGCGCCGGAGTATCGCTATTACACCAGCGACATCGGACGCATGTGGCCGGTCAACGGAAAATTCAGTCCCTGGCAGCGGGAACTGTTGCAGGTCGTGCTCGACTATCGCAACGCCGTGCTGAAGCGGATACGTCCCGGCGTGACTAGCCAGCAGATCATGGACGAAGCGAAAGAAGCGATGCAGGCGGTGTTCGCGAAGACCAAGTTTTCAAAGCCGGAGTACGAACAGGCGGCGCGAACCTTGGTGGAAAAGGGCGGCGGGGTCTTCTCCCATCCGGTGGGTCTTTCGGTGCACGATGATGGCGACTATTCTCGCGCTCCACTCAAACCGGGCCAGGTCTTCAGCATCGATCCGGCAATACGGGTTCCCAGTGAGAATCTATATCTCCGCTACGAAGATGTTGTGGTGGTGACGGAGAAGGGATATGAAAACTTCACCGAGTTTCTGCCGTCGGAGCTGAACGACATCGAGAACGTGGTGAAGGGCGGTGGCGGAATTGTTCAGAAGCTGCCGCCTGCGACGCCAAAACAGGCGCGCTGAGTCTACCGCGCCAGGTGTTCCAGCTTAACGGGGAACACCGGAGGACGGACTGACTCTTGCTTCCAGCCCAATAGAAATTCGGCTGCCGGTCCGCAGATACGGCCCTGGCACGGACCCATGCCACATCGAGTCTGAAGCTTGGCCGCGCGCCAAACGCCGTGCTCTTTCATCTGCCCTAACGACACATCTTCGCAGCGGCACACGATGGTACCGGCTTCCGGTAGTTGGCGCAATTCTTCGCGGAGCGCGAAGGCTCGATCGAGAGCCGGTCTGAGCCATAGCTCGGAGGCGCGGCGTTCGAACAAGGCTTTGGCCTGACTCGCAAGACCTGCGGCGGCAAAACCGGCAATCTGGCCTTCGATCAACGCTAGGTCGACGCCTCCGATGCCATTGGTCTCGCCGACGCAGTAAACATCCGGCCGCGAGCTTTCGAGTGAATCGTTAACGACGGCGACGCCGTTTCGAATTTCGCAGCCGAGGAGAATGGGGAGCTCGAGATTAGGGACGAGGCCGAAACCGCACGCCAGGTAATCGCAGGGTTCGCGGCGCAGCTTGCCGTCGTGCGAGAGTTCGACTTCGGTGAGGCGATCTCCACCGAGTACTTTCACTGGCCAGCAGCTGGTCAGATAGGGCACACCCCACAAAGAAAGCTTAAGGCCGATTCCTTGGAGCGCCTTGGACGGTTCCTGCGCGATCGAAAGTCCAAAACGCGCGAGCTTCTGCCAATCGCTTTGCTCGGCGATTAAGGGAACGATGGCGCCGTGTTTACGCAGATAGTCGGCAACCGCAAGCAACAGCGGTCCCGAACCCGCCACGACCACCCGCTTGCCCTCGATCGGCAGGCCGCCTTTCACGAGCGCTTGCAGTCCGCCGGCGCCCATCACGTTCGGCAGCGTCCAACCGGGAAAGGGGAGGAAACGCTCACGGGCGCCGGTGGCCAGGATCAACTTCTTGTATCGCAGTTCGACCGGCGTGTTCTGGTGGTCCGCAAGCAAAAGCCCAGGCTCGGGCGCTGCATAGATGCGCGTCTCCGGCAGCATTTGCACGCCCGACGCGCGAAATTTATCGATCCAAGCGGCCGCCTGCGACGACGCATCCCGGCTTGCTCCACGCCAGATCTGGCCGCCTTCGCGAGGATTGTCGTCGGCGATTCCGACGTGGAGCCCGCTTTGCGCGGCAGAGCACGCAGCCGCGATACCCGCGGGTCCCATGCCGACAATCAGGACATCGAACGTCATCGGCCGGTCTCGATCTCCATGCCCGCGCGGCAGTACGTCTGGCAGCTACGCACGTGCGGTTCGCCGTCAACGGTGACACGGCACTCAAAGCAAATCCCCATTCCGCACAGCGGACCACGAGGCTCGCGGCGCACCGACGTTCGAAACCCGGCTTCCCCCGCGATGAAGATCGCGGCTGCGATTGTGCACCCTGTGGGCGCGGCGACAGCCTTGCCGTCGACCTTCACTTGGATCGTTTCAGGCATGGGCGTGCTGCATTCTCGAAGCCAAGTACGGGGTGGGGTCAATGGCAGGTTGGCGATTCATCACCAGGTCCGCGAGGATCTGCGCGGTGCCGAGTGACGTAGTGATTCCGAGACCTTCGTGCCCGGTCGCAAGATAGACGGATGAATAGCCCGGACACGGGCCCACCACCGGCAACTTGTCTTCCGTAGCCGCGCGGAAGCCTGTCCAGGTTCGGATGACCGATAACTGCGCCAGACTTGGCATGTATTCGACGGCTCGCTGCAGCATACGGCGGAGCATATGGTCATCGATAGAGGATGCAGTTTGATCGAACTGGCGCGAGGATCCGATCAACACCTGACCCGTCGACCGGGGTTGAACATTGAACGCGACAGACTCGTTCGACGATCCGTGGGCGCTTTTCAAATATCCGAGTTCGACGAGCTGGTGATGGACGAAGCCGGGATAGCGGTCGGTAATAGCGAGATGGCCTTTGCGGGGCCGAACCGCGAGCGAGGGAAACAGCGACGTGGCCCAGGTTCCGGCCGCGCACACGATCAGTCCGGCCGCCAAGGTGGTTCTGTCCGCCAACGTAACCGCGCCATCGGCAACGGACGTGACTTGCGCTCCCAGTTTCAAAACGGCGCCCCGGCGTTGCGCTTCCCCGACCAGCCACTGCGCCGCGCAGGGAGCGTAGATGACGCTGTCATCGGGAACCAGCAGCGCGCCTGCCAAGCCGCGACGCAGGTTCGGCTCGGCATCTTCGAGTTGCTTCGCATCCAGTGTTTCGACGCGAACGTTTCGCTCCGTGTAGAAGGCCTGTTTCTGCCGGACCGCATCGTACTCTTCTTCGTCGGCGGCGATCCATAGCGTGCCGCGCAATTCAAACTCAACACTCGCGGGAAGAATAGGGATAGCTTTGTTCCATAAATCTCGCGAGTAGTGAGTCAAACGGAATTGGGGTTCGGAATCGTCCATCACCACGATGTGCCCCATGCCCGCGGCGGTCGCCCCGCCGCCTACGGCGCTCGAATCGAGGATGATGACTCGCAGACCATCGCGCGTCAGCGCTTCCGCGCAGGCCGCTCCGACAATTCCCGCGCCGATGATAACGACATCGGCACTCTCTTTCATTGCCGGATTCCCGATCGGAACGGATCGCGCGGATCGAGGATCAGAGTAGCTTCGGCGGTGACGAAAGCGGAGCCTTTCACGCAAGGGAGGATACGGTTGCCCTCGGGCCGGTACGAGCCCTCAAAAACGCTGCCGACGATGCTCTCCTGACGCCAGATTTCGTTCGGCTTGAGCTTACCGTCGGCTGCCAGACAGGCAAGTTTGGCGCTGGTTCCTGTGCCGCAGGGGGACCGGTCGTATGCTCTACCGGGACAAAGCACGAAATTCTTGCTGTTCGCGTCATTCGCCTGGGGGGGGCCGAACAACTCGATGTGGTCGATTTCTTTGCCGTCGTCGCCAGTGACGCCGTCGCGTTCGATCGCCTGGCGAATCTTCCAGGAGCAGTCGAGCAGTTGTTCGATATTGTCGAACTCGATGCGCAGTCCGTGATCGCTCACCAGGAAGAACCAATTGCCGCCCCAAGCGACGTCGCCGGTTACTGGGCCGTAGCCGTCCACCTTAACTTTGACTTTCGTCTGGGCGCGATAACTCGGCACATTCTCAACCGTGACGTGGCCGTCCTCCTGCAAGACTGACTTGACGGTGCCGACAGGAGTCTCAATCCAGTGTTCGCCCGGTTTGATCTTTCCCATGTGCGCGAGAGTCACAACCAACCCGATTGTGCCATGGCCGCACATCCCAAGGTAGCCCACGTTGTTGAAGAAGATCACACCGGCGGCAGACTTGGGATCCACCGGTTCGCAAAGAATCGCGCCTACGATGACATCCGATCCGCGGGGCTCATTCACAACCGCCGAACGGAAATCATCGAAATGCGTTTGAAAGCGGCTCAGGCGTTCCGCCATCGAGCCGGCGCCTAGATCGGGTCCACCGGAGATGACGACGCGGGTCGGTTCACCGCCCGTGTGGGAATCGATGATTCTTACACGTTGCGTGACTTCTGCGCTCATTGCTGCCGTTAGGAGACAGCGAGCGATTGAAGCGCGGGCCGGTTCGCCAAGGATTTCCGGATGACGCCCAGGATCTCTTCGCGTTCAGCTCCGGCAATGGGCAAGCGGGGGGCGCGAACCGTCTCCGATCCCAGCCCGACTTCGGCCATGCAGAGCTTGATGTATTGCACCAACTTTACCTTGGTATCTAAATGTAGGAGAGGGGTATACCAACGATAGAGCGCTCGGGCTTCTTCCCACTGGCCGTTGGTGGCCAAGTCCCAAAGGACGCGATTCTCATCCGGGAATGCGTTGACCAAACCGGAAACCCAACCTTGCGCACCGAGGAGTACGCTTTCGAGAACGAGGTCGTCGACGCCGCTGAACATCAGATAGCGGTCGCCTACGAGATTGATGATGTCGGTGATTCGCCGGGGATTGTCCGAGGATTCTTTGACGGCGACCAGAGTCTTCTCGTTCGCCAGTTCTTCGAGGGCGTCGGGAGGCAGATCTACGTTATAGGACACCGGGTTGTTGTAGATCATGATCGGCAGTCCGGAGGCCCGGGCTACGGATCGGAAATGGGTGATCAGTTCGCGCCGGTCAGCCTTATATACCATTGCCGGGAGCACCATCAATCCGTCCAGGCCGAGCTGCTCGGCTTCCTTCGCGTACCGGCAGGCGAGAACGGTCGTGTACTCGGCGACGCCGGATAGCACCGGGATTCGTCCTGCCACTACCCGGCGCATCTCTCTCATAACTGCTATCTTCTCTTCGGGTTCGAGAGCCGTGTTTTCTCCAACGCTTCCGAGGAGAATCACGCCATGGATACCACTGTTGATCATGGTCTCCAGGTGCTTGGCTGTGCCGTCCAGGTCGAGCGACTGGTCACTCTTAAACTGCGTCGTCAGTGCGGGATAAACGCCGTGCCATTTCACTTTCATCGTGGTGTCCCTTTACTATACTCCAAAACCTCTGGATGAAACATCTATAATCTCACATCTTGACATGGGACCGGGGGTAAGCTAAGGTTAGGAGCGGTCGAAATCCGCGTCTAGCCAAATTTAAAGCTATATAATAAAAGCACTTAGGGAGTCTCGTGTCTTCCCATCCAACCGAACGGCTCAAGCTATTAGACGCCATCATGATCGTCATGGGCTCCATGATCGGGAGTGGCATCTTTCTCGCCCCGGCCCTGATCGGAGGGATCGCGGTCAATTCAAACCTGGGACCGGGAAGTTTTGTCTTTGTCTGGATCGTTGGTGGACTCCTGACGCTCTGCGCCGCCCTTTCTTTCGGAGAACTTGCCTCTTCGTTTCCGAAGACCGGCGGGCAGTACGTCTATCTCAGTGAAGCGTTTTCTCCCTTCTGGGGCTTCCTTTATGGCTGGACCCTCTTTACTGTAATCCAAACCGGATTCATCGCGGCGGTCGCGGTTGCGTTCGCCAACTATTTAGGCGTTTTCTTTCCTTGGGTCAGCCAGGCAAATTCCATCTTGAGCTTTGGGGGCAGTCGTATTTCGTCGGTTCAACTGGTTGCGATCGGCCTGGTCGCAGTTCTGTCCTGGATCAATTCTTACGGTTTGCGGGCAGCGGCTACGGTGCAAAACTTCCTTGGCTTCGCCAAAATCCTTGCATTGGTAGGACTGATTCTGTTCGGTATCGGCACGTCCAAAGGCAATTGGTCGAACTTCCAACCATTTACGCCCGAAGCGGTGACTGCCGGAGTTCTGACCGGATTTGCCATCGCGATGTCGAAGGTTCTGTTCGCGTACGACTCCTGGAATTGCGTGACGTTCCTGTCCGAACAGACCGAAAATCCCGTTAAAAACCTGCCTCGAGCGCTGTTTTTCGGCACGTTGGGAGTAACGCTGATCTATGCGCTCACCAATGTGGCCTACTTGCACGTGCTCCCGGTCGGAGTCGCTGCGGCGGTCCCTGAGCAGAGGATTGCCGCCGAGGTCGCCAGCATCGTGCTGGGTCCGATCGGACTGACCATTATCGCCGCCGCGATTCTTATCTCGACCGCCGGATGCGTCAATGGACTCATTCTCTCCGGACCCTGGTTGTATCACGCCATGGCTAAGGACGGGCTGTTTCTCCAGCAGGCTGCGATTCTGCACCCGGAGCGCAAGACTCCCAACCGCTCGATCTGGCAGCAGGCGATCTGGTCGATAATCCTGATTCTGTCGGGAAGTTTGGGAACGCGCGGGGCTCAGCTTTATAGCGATCTGCTGACGTTCACGTCATTCGCGTCACTGTTATTCAATACGCTGACGATTGTGGGGCTTTTCGTACTGCGGAAGAAACGTCCGGACTTGCCGCGTCCGTACAAGGTGCCTGCTTACCCGTTGCTTCCCCTGCTCTTTCTTGCAACGGCGATCTTTTTCCTGATCTTTATTGCGGTGGGAGACCCGCGCAACTCGGGCTTCGGGGCGCTGATCATCGTCAGCGGTGTTCCGGTATTTCTCGTTCTCCGCAAACGCGCGGCGAGAGGCGTTAAGTCGTATACAAGTTCAAGTGTTGATCTGAAAACATCTTGAACTTCTGTTCGGCGACTTTGCGTGCTTTGGGCCGGTCACGAAGTCCGATCACATTTACGATATCGATGTGAGCTTCGGCCGACTCTGTCATGTTGATATGGGTATTGTGCCGCAGGTTCCGAATGAAGAGGAACGCGAGCAGCGGCAACATCAACTGAGCCAGAAGACGGGGCAGGAATGTGTTCCCGGAAGACTTCCACAGTTTGTCGTGAAAGCGAAAATCATGGGCGAAAAACGCTTTGATGTCCTTTGCCTCGGCGGCCACACCCATTTCGCGAGTGATTTCCAGCAACTCAGCGATATCGGCCTCGGTGGCGTTTTCAGCGGCAAGCTCGACCGCCAGCACTTCGAGTTCGCCTCGGATCTTGAGAATCTGGGAGATCTCGTCGCGTGTGAGGCTCGTTACGATGCATCCTTGGTTGGTCTTGCGGACCACCAATCCCTGGTGTTCGAGTGTGACCAGAGCTTCGCGGACGGTGGGTTGCCCGACGCCTAATCTCTTCGCTACCTGCGATTCGACGATCCGGTCACCAGGATTCAGGTCGCCATTTACAATCAGATTTCGCAGCACTTCGGCAATCTGATCGGAAATCGACACCTTCCGGCCAAGCGATTCGGACAGCTCCTCCAACTTGATGGTGAAGGGCATAGCGCTTTTAGTTTTTATAAGATCGCCGACGTCTAACATGGGCCTCCAACGTTGAGTTGTTTCATTCTACCATACATATAATCTTGCATAACCAGTCTATGGCGCTATAATTTATAATCTGTAGCCCGGAGGTAACAACGTGAAATTCGCCCTTTTCCCCGGCTTGGTGCTCGCTACTATTGCCCTTGCCCCCGCTGCCGACATCAATCTGGAGCTCGAGAAATCCACCAGCGAAATGCGGCCCGCCATCGAACGGTACGCGGTCGACCGCGGCAGCCTTCAACGGAGCTACCAGGTAGAACCCTCTCCAAACCGGCGCGACCGCATGGCACGGTTCTATAAGGAGAACCTCGACGGTCTGGCCAAGCTGAATTTCGATGCGATGAGCCCGGAAGGCCGGATCGATTACCTGCTATTCCGTAATCATCTTCAGCACGAAATCCGGATTCTCGACCTGGAGACCAAGGTCGCCGCGCTGACGGCTCCACTCATTCCATTCTCCAAAACGATCATCAGCCTCGAAGAGTCCCGGCGAGGGATGCAGCCCATCGACCCACGGAAGGCCGCCGCAAGCCTCGACTCCCTGGCGAAGGAAATCACCGAGCGCCGGCAATCGCTCGAAGCCAGCCTCCCCTCGTCTCCGGTCAAGAAGACGACTGCTTCCGACGCGGCCTCGACCGTGGCAACGTTGCGCTCGACGCTCGAACGCTGGTTCAACTTCTACAACGGCTACGATCCGCTCTTCACTTGGTGGGCCGCCGAGCCATACAAGGCAGTCGATGCCGGGCTGCAGTCCTATGGGACATTCCTGCGTGAAAGGGTTGCCGGGATTCGCGGATCGGGCCAGCCCGCCCCCGCCGCACCGGCAGGACGAGGCGGTAGGGGAGTAGCAGGAGCCGGAGCGGCGGCTTCGACCCCGGCACGCGGCGCAAGTGGCGCGGTCGCAGGGAGCAGCGACGACATCGTCGGCAGCCCGATCGGCCGCGAAGGCCTGATGAGCGAGCTCGCCAACGAAATGGTTCCCTATACACCCGAGGAACTGATTGCGATCGCGAACAAGGAACTCGCCTGGTGCGACAACGAAATGCGGCGCGCTTCGCGAGATCTTGGCTATGGCGACGACTGGCACAAGGCGCTCGAGCACGTCAAGAATCTCTACGTTGAGCCCGGCAAGCAGCCGACCCTGATCCGCGATCTGGCGAACGAAGCGATTGCCTACCTCGACGAGTTCAATCTGATCACGATTCCAACTCTGGCGCGCGAGAGTTGGCGCATCGAAATGATGTCGCCCGAGCGGCAGCTCGTGAATCCATTTTTCACGGGCGGCGAAGTCATCAGCGTGTCTTACCCTGTTCCGTCCATGACTTCCGAACAAAAGCTGATGAGCATGCGCGGCAACAATATTCACTTCTCCCGCGCGACCGTTCATCACGAATTGATTCCGGGGCACCATCTCCAAGGATTTATCGCCCAGCGTTACCGTCCCTACCGCCAAGTCTTCCGCACTCCGTTTTTCGGCGAGGGATGGTCGCTCTACTGGGAGCTGCTTCTATGGGACAAGAATTTCGCCAAGACTCCGGAAGACAGGATTGGTTTTCTCTTCTGGCGCATGCACCGTTGCGCGCGCATCATTTTCTCGCTGAGCTTCCATCTCGAAAAGATGACGCCGCAGGAAGCGATCGACTTTCTGGTCGACCGCGTCGGGCATGAGCGCGAGAACGCGATCGCGGAAGTCCGCCGGTCCTTCGCGGGGAGCTACAGCCCGCTCTATCAGGCGGCGTATCTTCTGGGCGGGTTGCAAATTCGCGCTCTTCGGAAGGAACTCGTCGAAACAGGCAAGATGACAGATCGTGCTTTCCATGATGCCGTCCTCCAGGAGAACAGCATCCCGATCGAAATGGTGCGGGCGGCCCTGACCAAACAAAAACTCTCGCGCGATTTCACTTCGTCGTGGAAGTTTTACGGACCGATCAATTGAAACATCGCGATTTGGTTCTTATCGCTCTGGTCGCAGCGCCGCTGCTGGCTCAACAAACGCCTGCGCCACGGCCGCCACAACCGCCGCCAGTCGTCTCTCCGGAGTATCTGCCGGGAGGGCGAGTCACGCTCCGTGTCCGCGCTCCGAAGGCGAATGAAGTTACACTCTCCGGGGAGTGGGCGCTACGAACGACCATTCCGATGACGAAGAGCCCTGAAGGCGTCTGGTCGGTGACGGTCGGCCCGTTGCCGGCTGAGGTTTACGCCTACTCATTCGATATCGACGGCGCCAGCGTCGCCGATCCGCTAAACAAACATGTGAAGCTTGCCGCGCGAGGAGCAAGCCAGAGCCTGATCTCGATAACCGGAGACAGGCCTCAACTTCACGAGCCTAAGGATGTTCCACACGGCGCAGTCCAGGAAGTCTGGTATCAATCCAAAACAGCGGGCGATCTGCGGCGATTCTTTGTCTATACTCCGCCCAACTACGACGCACGATCCGCCGCGGGTTACCCGGTCGCGGTGCTGTTGCACGGAGCCGGGAATGCGGAGTCGAACTGGGAAGAGATCGGCCGCGCGAATTTCATCATCGATAATTTGCTGGCCGAGAACAAAGTGAAGCCGATGCTGCTCGTGATGCCTTTCGGCCATACCGTGCCGCAGAACGCGCCGAATGCGTCGGAGAATAACCGGCTGTTTGAGAAGGAGCTGCTCGCCGACATTATGCCGGCGGTGACGGCTCGGTATCGTGTGGCGGCCGGGGCCAAGAATCGAGCGGTCGCGGGATTGTCGATGGGTGGAATGCAGGCCCTAGCGATTGGGCTTCACCATCCTGACGAATTCGCCTGGATCGGCGTGTTCAGCCCGATCATGGAGCGTGATTTCGAGCAACGCTATGCCGCCGAGTTGGCTTCCGCGGACACCCTTAACAAGAAACTCAGCCTGCTCTGGGTCGGCTGCGGATTGCAGGATCAGCTACTGCCGGGGACCCATACAATTCGCGACGCTTTGGCCAAAAATCGTATCAAACACTTCTATCGCGAGTCGGAAGGTTTCCATAGCTGGGTTGTCTGGCGGAAATATTTCGCCGAATGGTCGACGCAACTTTTCAGGTAAGTTTTGCAGGCTGCTGATAGAAGAAAAAGGGGACAGACCGCTCTGTCCACACATGCAGAAGGTGGTATTTTCAACGACTCGTTGCCGGGGGGACAGAGTGGTCAGTCCCCTTTTTCCGCTACAGGAATGCTAGCGGCTTTCCGTCGGGGACGATGCGGAGGGGACGGCCGATGTTACTGACGTACTCTTTGGTGTAGTCGATTCCTAGCTTTTGGTAGATCGTCGCCATGAAGTCGGGGACCTGTACGGGTTGATCGGTTACGAAGAAGCCGTCCTTGTCCGATGCTCCAATCACACGGCCGCCCTCGATGCCGCCGCCGGCGATCGTGACCGAGAAGCAAGCCGGGTGATGATCGCGTCCGCCGTTGACGTTGATTTCGGGAGTCCTGCCGAACTCGCCGGTTACTAACACTATTGTCGAATCGAGCATGCCGCGATCCGACAGATCTTCGAGAAGTGTGGCGTAGGCGGCGTCAAATTCGGGCAGAAAGCTGTTGGCGAGCTGCGGGAACAGGTTGCTGTGATGGTCCCAGGCCTGACCTGCCTTGCTGATGGTCACAAACCGCACGCCTGCTTCAACCAGCCGCCGGGCCAGCAGCGCGCCCTGGCCCATCGTTGTCTTTCCGTACTTTTCCCGGAGTTTCGCAGGCTCCTGATTGATGTCGAACGCTTTCTTCGCCAGCGGCGATCGCATCAATTCAAAGGCGCTTTTGTAGTACGAATCGATCGACTGGAATGTGTCCGACGTATCCCATTTCCCGATTTTCGAATCCACTACGTTCAGGAGCGAATAACGGCCTTCCATCCTCGCCCAGTCGACGCCCATGGGCAGATCGAGATCGCGGACGCTGTAGTTCGGGACATTCGCCTCGCCGGCGTTGAACGGGTTGAAGGTCGGTCCCAGGAATCCCGCTCGCGCCGAATTACCCGGGGATTGCGGCGCCCACACATACGCGGGCAACTCGTTGCGCGCCTTCAATTCTTTGTGCACTACCGAACCCATAGCCGGGGGCTGCAGCGTCGGCAGCGCGTCATGGCCAGAGAGGAGCAACGTGACCGCCTCACCGTGCGCCGCCTTCTTATGCGTCATCGAGCGGATGAGTACAAACTTGTCCGCCTGCTTCGCGGTCAGCGGAAGGTGCTCTGTAAAATGAACGCCCGGCAGCTTGGTGGGTATCGTTTTGAACACGCTGCGATACTTCGAATCGCTATCGGGTTTGGGATCGAACGAATCCATCTGGCTCAGTCCACCCTGGAGAAACAGATGAATGACGGAGAGGTCTTTTTTCGGCTTCGCCTGGGCGCGCAGGACATCGCCCCACGAGAGATAGCACCACGGAGCAATCGCTCCAATTTTGAGGAAACCGCGACGATCGAAATGGCTCATAAATACGCCTCTAGTGTACGTACATGAATTCTTTGGAATTCAGGATGGCCCAAAGGACATCCTGGAATGCCGCTGTCCGGTCCTTCTTCGCCAGATTGGCTTGAATCGCCGTTCTCTCCTCCGGCCGCGGATAGCGCGCCAGCGAGGTGAGGTAGATCCTGGTGATCTGCTGCTCGTCGTTCAACCCGGCGTCGGGCTTCCATTGGGCGATCTTCTTGTTGATGGTGTCGCCGCTGATCAGATGCAGTGTTTGGACGATATCCGGAGTCGACTCACGCTCGCAAATGATGTCGCGTGACGGACGGCCGAAGGTGTTCATCATGTAATTCGGCCCGCGGCTTCCGTACACTTCCATCGCGCGTGTACCCGGCGGATAGCCGCGATAACGTTCCTCCACACCGGTTGCCTGAGAGATCGTGTCCAGCATCTGTTCGGCAATTAACCGCCGCATGAAGTAGCGGGAATAGTTAAGGGTGTCCGATTTGTTCGACTCATTCGGCTCCGCGCTCAACTGATAGGCACGTGAATTCAGAATGGTCCGGATCAAGTGGCGCAAGTCGTAGCCGTTTGACGACAGATCGGTGGCCAGCGCGTCGAGCAGCGCCGGATTCGTAGGCGGATTGGTAACACGAAAGTCGTCTACGTCCTCAACCAGCCCCCGCCCCATATAGTGCTTCCAAATACGGTTGACGATGGCGCGCGAAAAGAACGGATTCTTGGGAGACGTCATCCAGGCAGCCAGAGGAACACGAATATCTTTCTCGGGCTCGTCCTGCTCAAACCCTCCGTCGAGGTACTTCGGAACGGCGGCTTTTTTGGTTTTGGGATGGATGACTTCGCCTTCTTCGGCGTAGTAGTGTTCGTTCTCGTCGTCGTCGTGAATCTCTTTGATCTTTACTCTGGCGAAGAATGCGGCAAATCCGTAGAAGTCATCCTGTGTCCATTTTTCCCACGGATGGTTGTGGCACTTCGCGCATTCGATCCGTGTTCCGAGAAAGATCTGACTGATATTGGTTGCATGGTCGGGCGCGTTCGAGTCGAACGTGACGTTCCAGAAGCTGCCGATGCCGTAGAGATGAGGGCCCTGGCTGAGCAACAGCTCGGTGACCATTTTGTCGTACGGCTTATTGGCCATGAAAGACGACTTCATGTACTCGTAGATCTGGCGCGCCGCCTTGTTCCCTGCTTCGCGCGTGCCCGCACGAAATAGCTCGGTGTATTTGAGGGCCCAGACTTCGGCGAATTCGGGACGCGTCAGCAGCTTGTCGATCAGTTTGGCGCGCCGTTTTGGATCCTTCGATTTCAGAAATTCCTCAGCCTCGTCTTGCGTGGGGAGCACACCTACCGTGTCGAGGTAGACGCGGCGCAGGAAATCCTCGTCGCTCGACAATTCGGACGGCTGTATATGCAGACGCTCGAGCTTCGCGAACACGTGCTTGTCGACGTAATTGTTTCGAAGGGCCGGGGCATACGCTTTCGTAGGAGCGGGCTGCGGAATATAGATCTTGGCCGCTACTGCCTGCCCCAACGTGCGCACCATCACGGATGTCTCGCCAACCTGGAGTCCTTTGACTTTGCCGTCAGGTGATACTTGAACAGTGTCGGGATTGTTGGACGTATATTGTACGAACTGCGTAACGTCGCGCGTTGTGCCGTCGCTGTACTTCGCTGTCGCGATCAGTTGTTGTGTCGCGCCGACGCCCGAAAGAACGCGGTCCGTCGGATAAACGGTGAGAGAGGCGATGCGCGGAGCGCCTGTACTGTCGTAAGCCGCTCCGCCGCGGATCCACTCAAGAATCGTTCGGTGTTCGAGCGATCCGACCGCGAAGCGAAATCCGCCGCCGTGTGGGATTCGGGCAGTAGCTTTTTGCAAAATGAGGCTCTTGTCCGGGTCCTGCTTGTCGATCCGAGGTCCGATGGCCGTATAGTCGAGGGTCGGTTCGTAACCGAAGAGCGACAGCTTGAATCCTTTTTGTCCGCGAATGGAGCCGTGGCAATTGGAGCCCGCGCAGCCTGCCATGGTGAAAATCGGCACAACGTCTTTTACGAAACTCAGCTTCGGCTGGGAAAG
>JADMIO011222189.1_pt1 | contig 28296 bp, 23 predicted proteins | sample 8958161 | NCBI WGS metagenome assembly JADMIO01 (sample SAMN16585339, study PRJNA669376) | soil metagenome | isolation source: Crop rotation soil | place: USA: Cullars Rotation, Alabama | collected 2011 | reverse complement strand
GACCCGCGATTAGTCGGCTTTTCGGGCAACGACAAAGATTGTGTCGTATAGATTGATTTTGCATAGTTTCATAAATAGAAGGCAGAAATAGTAATAAACGTGGGCCCGCAGTCGCGGAAGGCCCGTCACGATATAGTGAGGATCAACAGTCCGTTTCAGGACAGTGAACCCGGCATTCCGTAACAAGCGATCAAGCACGGCGGGGGTGAAGTGGGACAAGTGCACCTCGCTGCTCTGCGGCCCCAAACTGATCGCCGGAAGTCCAAAATCTCCCAGCTCGCGCCTTCTTTTCATCCCTGCGCGTACCACCCATCTTCGCGCGCGAGCCCGCAGGGATGTCACTTCATTTGGCACCGCGATCACCAGAATCCCGTTTTTCGCAAGAAGGGAATGGCATTTGCGCAGTACCGCTTTCGGGTCAAGGACATGTTCGAGCACGTGAAACAGACTGATGTTGTCGAACAACCTACCCTGCCAGTCGATGCTTTCGATGGTGCCCTGGAACAAATCGAGGCCATATCTCTCGCGGGCAATCTGCACCGCGACGCTCGACACCTCGGTTCCGTAAATCTGATCGTAGGATTTACGGGCTACATCGAGGAACTGACCGATCCCTGTCCCCAAGTCAAGCAACGAACCTGGCTTTTTTGTTGAATGCATGTGGCGCAGCCTCCGCTCCCACGCCTTCTGCCGCATCGGCAACTCCCGTAACCAGGAATCGTACTGCGCTGGCCGTGAGTAGAACCGCACCAGTTCCTCAAGCGTAGGCCGAGGATTGTCAAAAACGTATCCGCAACGGGCACATCTGGCGATATTGCAGGAAGGATCGACCGACTCGATCACATCGGCATCGCAAACATTGCACTGTTCGAGAAGCTCAGTCTTCATAATGCAGAGGTTGTCTCGCACAGTCTGGCGGACGTACTTATAATACCTGTTCCACTTGGCACGCTGACGGCTTGCAGCGCGCAGGTATTCGAGGTTGCATGCCTGCCTGGCGGAAATGGTTCGTAAGAAAGGAGCTCATTGCCAGAACCGGAGGGTCATAGTCGCCCCGCTGAGTCGTCCTCGCACCAGCGCGGCCGCACGGTTGGCGTGGTGAGCATACTAACCGTAGTGGTTGCCGCTTTTGGCTACTTCCGGGAAGCGACTTTGGCGGCTCACTTTGGACTTTCCACGAACATGGACGCATACTTCGCGGCCATCTTTGTGCCGACAATTGTCTACATGGTTCTTATTGCTGGGACGTTGTCGCCCCTGTTTATCCCCATTCTGCTGCAAGCTGACGACGGACTCGCGAGCGGGAAACTTTCGGAGACATTCAGCGTGGTCACCAATGTTGTTCTGGTCTTCCTGGCCGGAATCGTGGGTTGCGCCATGATACTAGCGAGAAAGTGGCTGGCCCTCCTCTTTCCAGGCTTCAGTGCTTCGACGCTTGCAACCGCAGCTCGCCTCGTCTATGTCATCTTCCCGGCCGTACTCTTTGTCGCATTGGCGGGAATTCTTACAGCCGTACTGAACGGATTTCACAAGTTCGCGCTGGCGGCTTTTGCGCCGGCAATGTCCAGCATTGCTGTGGTCGTGGCGGCTGTTCTGGTTCGTGGGGAAAACGCGATCTACATAGTAGGGGTGGCGACAGGTATTGGTTTTCTCTTGCAGTTTCTTTTGCTGATACCCGCCACGGCGGCTTTGGGAATTCGCTATCGACCGGTGGTCAGTTTTTCCCACCCGGCGGTACGCAAGCTCCTCCGTCTGGGAGGGCCGTTATTTCTCTATCTGGTTACGGCCAATGCCTCAGCGTTTGTGGAGCGAAATCTGGCTTCGCAACTTGCGGTGGGGGCAGTGTCGACGTTGACCTATGCAATGCGCTTGTTCACCATTCCCTCTAACTTCCTGGCAGCGCCGCTGGGGATCGTCATCTATCCCCAGTTTGCTCGCGAAGCCTTGCGTGAGGGGCGCGGCGACCTGGCTGGACAAGTGTCCCGCATCTTCCGTGCGATTATTTTCGTCTTCTTGCCGGTGACCGTTTGGACAGTTTTGAATGCCCTACCAGTAACCAGACTGTTGTTTGAGAGAGGCCAATTCCACTTCGAAAATTCGCTTGTGACCTCCCAGGCTTTGAGCCTCTACAGTATCGGAATTCTCCCGCTTGCCATGGGAGGGATCTTGCTGCGTTGCTTCTACGCCGTGGAAGACACCGCGACAGCATTCTACGCCGAGGTGATCGACCTGCTGTTCTACGTGGTGGCGGCTACTTTCATGGCTCATCGTTTCGGGATTCGAGGGCTGGCGCTTACCCGTGGCGTTTCCTTCTATCTGGTTACGGGGATTCTGATTTTTGTACTTTGGAATCGCAAACACCTGTTGAAATTTGACTTGGACCTTTTAAGATTTTGTGGGCTTACTCTGTTGGCTTCCATGGCAATGAGCGGAGTTAGCTGGACTATCTGGCATTTCTTACATTCCGCTTTCGACGCTGGGGCCATGCCCATTCGACTAGGCATCACGATCAGCCTTTTAGGAATCAGCGTGACGGCGTTTCTAGCAGTTGCACGTCTCCTGAACATCCGGGAGGCAACGCACCTTATACGCACGGTGATTCAGATTGTCGTTGCGGCTCCGGTGACCGTTTCTGGGGAGAATGATGCTGTGCGACTCGCAGGTGAGGATCGATCTTAATGGAAAGCGTTGTCCAGCCGGTGCAACTCATTTGGAACAAGGGCATCGCTGGACTCTGTGACCGTAGGATTCCAGACGAATTTCGGCAGGCAGGTGCCTATTTTCCGGTGCCGGCTTATGCCGGCGGACTCGCATCTTCCAAACTGCCGGACAATTTGATTTCAGACGTTTCTTTGGATATTCAGGAGAGAGATTTGATATGGGTCAGGGTCTCCTGGTTAAGATCGTTTGTTAAGCAAATTCTGCCTTCGATAAGACACCGTTTTGTGTTGGTAACTGGGGATTCGGACAGCTGCGTGCCTTCAGAGCTCATTGCAGAGGCCAAAGTCCTGTTAGAATGCCCGAACCTCGTTCGCTGGTACGCGCAGAATTATGATGGGACGCTAGCCCCGGAGAAAATCTTCCCGCTGCCCATCGGGATTGACTTTCATACTCTTCACGATAGGGCTATCTGGGGTGAATCAATATCGTCGCCGTTCGATCAGGAGACGGCCCTCCAAACGATACGTCTGTCTTTGCCTTCTATTGAACGTCGTATTCCTAAAGTATATGTCGATTTCGCCTGGCGACAGGGGCGCGGTCTGTTAAGCTATCGCCGCTTCCATCCTTTCAAAGGAACTAATTTTAAAGAAACCCGCTATAACCTCGCCAAAAGGCTGCGAAAGAACTCTCAGATATTTTTCCAGCCTGGTCCTCTGCCGAGAGGCCAAATGTGGAGAGAGAGAGGGGCATACGCGTTCGTATTGAGCCCTCATGGAGTCGGCTTGGACTGTCACCGCACCTGGGAGTCACTCGCTCTCGGGCATGTCGTGCTTGTGCCTTCTTCCTCTCTGGATCCTCTATATGAGGGACTTCCAGTCGTGCCGTTAAATAATTGGGATGAAATCACGGCAGGTAATCTGGAAAAGTGGCGGCAATTGGGGACACAGGGATCGCGCATCAATGAACGACTGTTCAGCAAGTGGTGGATCGACAAGATGAAGTCCGCCTTCGTTTGAGTTCATCACTTCTGGCGGATTCTGTGTTTTCTAATAAACTGAGACTATGCAGCCCACGTCGACAGTTTGGAAAATTCTCGAATTCTATGGAACTCGAGTTCAGCACCGGGGTAAGAGCCGTATTCACAGTTTCCTGCGTTCCGCGCTTCATGCTACGTATGACGGCGATCTCGAAGTGAAGCGTCGTGGCCTGCGCTGGTTGCTGAATCCCTCAGATTTCGTGCAAATGCATTTGTATTGGACAGAAGAATACGAGCCGTGGGACTTGCACGAACTCTCGCGATGGGTATCTGAAGGTTCGGTGGTTCTGGATATTGGAGCTAATTTCGGCTACTACTCCTTGTGTTTGGCTTCTGCAATGAACGGGAAAGGCCGGATCTACGCGTTTGAACCGTGCGAGACGACATTTTCCCGTCTGCAAATGAATATTGCTCTCAATCAATTGGAAGAAACTATAGCTGCCATTCCGTGCGGGCTGTCGAAGGAATTGGGTCACGCCTATCTGGATAAGACTGAGGGCAATTCGGGGGCTGCAACTCTGTCGAATCGCATCAACGGAGAACCAGTGACGCTCGATACCCTGGACAATTTTTGCCAGAGTCATGATCTGGATCGAGTGGACGTTATCAAGATAGACGTAGAGGGAAGCGAACTTCAGGTGATCGAGGGGGGACATGCCACCCTCACGCACTACAGACCGGTACTAATGGTGGAGTTTAATCCATCGGCCTTGGAAAAGGGTGGAGCATCGATAGGACGCCTCTCCGAAGCTCTCTGCGGCCTCGATTATCGTCTGTTCATTGATCGAAGAGGCCGATTAATCCCTTTCCAGCCGGACCTTCAAGCCGCGGCAGTGGTAAATGTGTTTTGTCTCCCCGGTGAGAGGGTAAACGATTCGAGGCACCCGCAGCTTAATCTCTCAAAATCGAGTCTTAAGTCACATTCAGTGTCAGCGTTATAGATCGGCTGATGTTCTCAAACTTTCCAGTGACTTCCAGTTTGTAACTGCCCTGGGGGGTTCCGACAATTACCGGCGGTGGCTGCCCCCCAGTACCACAACCAACGTAGGTGAGTGCCAAGATTGCCAGCCCAGCGAGCGAAAGCCATCTCCGCAGCTTGCTTGAACCGCCGTTTGCAGGCACCGCCGCGAACCCGCAGACCAGGCATAGTGCCAACCCTGCGGGACTTCGTTGGTCCGGTGAATGGCCGCTGGCGGTCTGGATAGTTCGGGCCGTAGTTGTCACCATTACCGCGGAGGTAGATGTAGTTCCTGAAGCCAAAATCAGCGGACTCGGAGAAACCGAACAACTCGAGGCCCGGGGAGCGCCCACACATCTAAACTGCAATGGACCCGAGAGCCCGCCAACGGATGTGAGCGCCAGATTGTAGGTGGCGGTCTCCCCCGCTGCCACGGTTGCGGAAGCGTCGCCCGACATTCCAAAACTGCCTGAAGTACCGCCGTCCGACGTCGCTGTCCACTGCGAAACGGGCCACCATTGGTTGGCGCTTCCCGGAACATCAGTCCTGACGAAAGTGATCGTGCCGGTAATGGACAGGGTCGTGCTTCCCAACAACGCAATATTCCCCCCGGTGGCAAAGCTAATTGGCCCACCCAAGCTGATAAACGTCACCGTTTCCCCCGGTCCCAGGCTACTCTGGATCGTAGTAATCGCGGTATCGGTGGGGTTTATTCCTAACGTGTGGGCGCCACCGATATTGATTGTAGCTGCAGCATTGAGTGTGGTTGTGATCCCGGACGTCGGAGGACTGTTAAGGGATCCATAATATTGATTGTCCTGATAAACCACCTGGGCGCCATTGACAGCCGTTACAACCGAATCTGGGGCAGTGAGGCCAGGCCCGGGCACCCCTCCGAGCCGGTTGTGGGTGAAGTAGATTCCATGCGCCGCTGAAGTATCTACTTTCAGCAAATACCCTGCGCCGTTGTTTACCCCCACGTTGGGATTGAAAACGCTATCGGTGATGGTCACTCCATGATTTCCGATACCATTGTTGGCGGTTATCAAGTAAGCGCCGAAAAGCTGCTCATGATGGGAGGTGTGGAAGGTGACGGTTTGCGCGCCGTCGAGATGGATCCCTACTCCCGCAGTCTGCGATACCAGCCCGCGAAAAGTGATGTCAAAAGGAAAAGCGTAGACGTCTCCGGGGAGTGCGCCAATAAAAATGTTCTCACCATCTCCCGGCCCCTGGCCATCGAATTCGCAGTCTGTGAAATGTAATTGGAAATTCGCGCCCTCGACTCGCAAAGCATTTCCGCCGTTCGGCGTGCGAAACACGACAACATTGTCAAACGTGATCCACTGATTTGCGGCTGCAAAATTGCTATTGGGGCCTCGCAAGTGAATTCCAATGCCTGCGAAGTTGTAAATGTACAGATTGTGAAAGACCGAATACCACAAGCCTGTTTCTATGATGTTGCTTGCATCCAGAAAAAATGCATCTTCACTGGTATTGCCCACCGCTCCGATGATGCGCAAGTTTGAAAGTTCGACGCTCGTTGCTGCAACGTGCGCAATTTGGGGAATGACAAATACCGGATTATTGCCGTTCGTTGACTGCAGGATTGTACCGGGGATAGACGAGCTGGCCCCAATGATCTTCAGGCCATTGCGTAATGTGATCTGCTTCACTGTGTACGTATAAGGTCCTAGATAGATAGTGATCAATTTTCCGCCGGGGTTTATTGTTCCAAGGTCCCGGTTTATATTCTTGGACCCAGCATAGATCGTGCATCCCTCGGACGGACAGGCAGCCACCGCCCCGGGTACTCCATCACTAAACTGGTCGGCGAAAAGGATATTTGCCAAATTCTGCAGCGTCACCTCACCGTTGACTTCCTTGATCGAAGAATCGACCAGGGATGAGCTCGCAGAAAACTTGGGTATGGTATCCACCGTGCCACCCGAAGTAGTGACCGCAGTATCAGCGGCCTCGACCGGGCCTCCAGCGGCGGCCGACTTCACGCCAGGCTTGACTGACCTAGGACTGCCCGCCGGTACCTGCATTCCCGCCACGCCAGGAGCAAGTTGCACAAAGGCAGAGGGAGGCAGACCTCCCAGGGTTTCTGCGTCTCCCGAAACCAAAGCATAGGGCACGCTTACCAACAGAACTCTCTGCTGTTCTGTCTCGCCCGGCAGCATCGCCTGGGCCCCGAGCCAACGTGGCTCTCCTGACTTGAATATTTCCATAGGGACGCCTCCACTCGTGCTTGCTCCTAGCAGCACTTCATAGCGTCCCTGGTTATCCAACTGTACGTTCTGTGTTTCCTGCCAAAGCGCAGCCCCGCCGGTCGAGTCCCTGTAGATAGCAAACAGAACTCCCACGATCCCTTTTCGGGGCGCACCATCCGCGTCCCGTAACACACCATTAAACTTGACCACTCGTGGTACGCGCTGTTGGCAATTCTCTGGATCGGTGCATTGAGCCAAAGCCTTCTGGAGCGGAGTCAATGTTCCCAGCACGACCAGTAACAGAATAGTTTTGCAATTTCTCTTCATGACCTGCTTACCACTCCAATATGCGCTTTTCAGCCGGGTACGCGTCGCGAGGTTTTAGGCGGTAGCCTCGAGCAGCAAACTCTGTCCCTACCAATAAGCTTTCTTCAGTAAGGCGTCGACAATTTTGTTTCGGAACGCGAAGAGTCTAGCATACCGAAAGCCCTGTTAGCTGGCTTTCGGAACCCGGTATCCAGATAGGACTTGCCTTGGTTTTATTGCGGACTTTCTTCCGACTAGGCAGTATGAATGGTCAGCAAATCACCATACATCGCAGCACAAAAACTCAACCTTTCGATGGCTTTTCGAAAATTCTTCGGGTACTTCGAGGCGTCGATGGGCAGGCGCGCCAGCACTCTGATGATCGTATGCGGGCTCGACGAATGCTAGCGCACGCAATCTTGTTCGGCTGGGTGCGCAAGCGGGCCGATTCCTTCTCGTATCGTTGGCTTAGGAAAATCAGCACGATTGATGGCAGAGTTGTTTGTTAGTGGAAGTGAAGATATCCCGAGCGCGATACCAGCGACTGCAACGAAGAAGATTCTCGCTCCACCTCCTCATACATCGAGGATCGCAACCAACAGCTCTCCCTCTCATTCTAAATTGCCATGCTTGATGTGCAGCATTCACGACTTCTCGGAGTAAGGCTAGGGTTCGTCAGCAATAGAAATGGGGGAAATCCCTATACATTCCGCCCTGCAATAAATGGCCCTTAAAAGCCCTGCGGCCATCTAAACCGCAGTGACAGCAAAACGGCAAAAGCTGAATGACCCCTTCCGTGTGTATTGCACGGTACCGACACAATCGGCCATATCCGTCTATTTTTGCTCTCCTTCGCCGAAGTCGGCATCAAGGTGCCAGGGGCCTCAAGGGAGACTATGACGAACAATAACGGACGGAATCAAAGTTTGGCACAGGCAAGAAGCGATTCCAAAGGCCGCCCGGTCGGAAATGGCCTTTTGTTGAGCATCCCCGAAGATGAGTTTGAAGAACTGCGTCCCCACCTGGAATTTGTGTCCTTCGGACATCACCAGGTTCTGCACGATGTTGGCCAGGCCATCGATTATGGATTTTTCCCCAATAGCGGGCTTGCTTCGTTGCTTGTGGTCACTAGTGACGCCAAAAGTGTGGAGGTGAGTACGGTCGGCAAAGAAGGTTTCATTGGGATGCCGTTGGTCGCCGGAATTCGCGATAGTTCCCAACGAGCCGTTGTGCAGACCTCGGGCGACGCATCGCGTATGAGATACGAGGCCTTGCAGAGTGTCTTGCCGAATCTCCCGATCTTGCAGCAATCGATAAATCGATATCTGGCAATGCAAGCAATGCAAATAGCGCAGGTGGCGGCCTGCAACCGGCTCCATGAAATTGAGCAGCGTCTTGCCCGCTGGCTGTTAATGACCCACGACCGCTCTGGCGGTGAATCCTTTCCCATCACACACGATCTCCTTTCGCAAATGCTCGGCAGCGGTCGTCCAAGCGTTACTGTTGCTGCGGGCACGCTACAAAGGGCGGGTTTAATCGAGTACACGCGGGGAACCGTGAAGGTGCTGAATCGGCCTGGTCTCGAAGATGCGGCCTGCGAGTGTTACGAAGCCATCCGCCGTATCAACGTCCAATAGGCTTGGTTCCCGATCCAACCTGGAGGCGTTTGGGTTTCCCCACCATGGGGTCCCACGATCTATTTGAGTGTGCCCAGACTCTTGCGTTCACCTCGTTGTGCAATCCTCGGCCCGGCTCCAACCCGGCTATGATACTAACGCAGGGCCCCGGACATAGCCGGTGATCGTTTGGAGGGAGCACGACATGAGTTGGGCAAGCAAATTGGCAAAGCCTTACGCCATTCACGACGGCGCGAAGTTCCATTTAAAAGACTTCGATCCGGCAGACACCGGCAAGTTTCGCCGTGGCGAAGAAGCAGAAGGACTTTTGCAAAAGGGGATCTCCAGGTTGGAGGAATTGCAGGACAAGCTCTATGCACAAAATCGGTGGGGTCTGCTTCTCATCTTCCAGGCGATGGATGCGGCGGGAAAAGACAGCACCATCAAACACGTCATGTCCGGGGTCAATCCTCAAGGCTGCCAGGTGTACTCCTTTAAGGCACCCACTCCCGAGGAGTTGGACCACGACTACATGTGGCGTACGTCTAGTCGCCTCCCAGAGCGGGGCAGGATTGGCATCTTCAATCGCTCTTACTATGAAGAGGCTCTGGTAGTGCGGGTTCACCCTGAAATCCTTTCCAATCAGCGCGTCCCCTCCGCATTGATCACCAAAGATATTTGGAAACAACGCTTTCAAGACATGCATGCCTTTGAAAGGTACCTGTGGCGAAACGGCATCGTGGTGCGAAAGTTCTTTCTTCACGTTTCCAAGAAAGAGCAAAAAAAGCGTCTGCTGGACCGTATTGAGGAGCCGCAGAAGAACTGGAAGTTTTCACTGGCGGACGTGCATGAGCGCGACTTCTGGGACGACTATATGAAGGCCTTTCAGGAAGCCATACGGCACACGTCGACAAAATATGCACCATGGTACGTCGTGCCGGCGGATAACAAATGGTATACCCGCCTGGTGGTGGCTGCTGCCATCGTGGATACCCTGGAGAGCCTGAATCTGGCCTATCCAGACCTGGATCCAAAAATGCGAAAAGAACTCCAGGAAGCCAAAGTGCTATTGTCGAAGTAGAGCTCAATTTCTCTTTTAAGGTGATTACCTTTGAAGTCCGGGGTACGGGAGTCTGCAAGCGCCGCAATGCTAAAATAAAGCAGTTTTTGCTGAACGTCTGACTTGGGGCGGGTTTTCGGCATCCAACATCAGGAGAGCGTGGCTAGTCGCCTTTTATCTTCGCGTGCCGGTATCTTTGCGTGCCTTGCGCTCTTGCTGTTTGCCAGCACCTTACAAGTGGTTCACACCTGTAGTTCCCAGAGCGCCGGAACCCAGATTACGGTTGATGCGCAAGGCGCGCCGGTTGCCGTTTCTACCTGCTTGGCGTGCGTTTTGCAGGCTTCCCCGGCGATTCTGGTCATCGCAATTCTGCTGGTTGGTTTCGCGGTTCGCTCGTGGTACGTGGCGCTTCTGTTTCGCCCTCGCGCCTTCCTGAGTTCTTTTTGTCTTGATGTCCGCCCTCCGCCCGCGATCTAGTGCGCCGGTTGTTTTTGTCTTCACCTACGGCAATGTCACTGGAAGTCTTTGAGGAACGCAGGATGAAACGTTACATTTTATTGTTACTACTCACTTTTGGCGCCGCAGTGTTTGCCTGCGCGCAGCAACCTGCGGCCACGCCACCTGCCTCCGGCATCGAGGACACGGCAGCCCTTCTGCAAAAGATTAGAGACTTAGAGGATCGCGTCATCATGCTCGAAGGCAAGGTGCGGTCCTTGCAAAGTGCACCCCCGGCCGCGGCCACGGTGGCTTCCACCCCGCCGACAGCCGAGGCGCCAACGGCGACCCCACAAGTCCAGACTGCGCCGCCCACAGAGACCGCCGCGGCTAGCGTGGGCGCGCAAGCGGCCGGCCTGGATTCGCAAAGCTCGAATGTGACCCTCGGCGGCGCGGGCGGCTCGGCTTCAAAAGCCCTAAATCCTGATATCAGCGTGATTGGCGATTTCATTGGGGCGGCGGGGAAGAACGACGCCACACTGCTGGCTTCTCAGCAGCCATTTCCATCGTTGCAGATGCACGAATCCGAAGTCGGATTGCAGGCCATCATTGACCCCTATGCAAGGGGAGACTTTTTCGTTTCCTTCGGAGAAGAGGGAGTTGATCTGGAAGAGGGCTACATCACTTTCACCGCGCTTCCCAAAGGCTTTGTCGCCAAAGTGGGAAAGATGCGGTCCGCCTTCGGCAAGGTGAATGGCTTGCATAATCATGTCCTGCCATGGGTAGACCGTCCCCTGGTTACGACCAATCTGGTCGGCGGGGAAGATGGAATCGACGACGCTGGCGTCTCGATTCAGAGAATCATCCCTGCCCCCAAGGGGATATTCCTGGAAGCCACCGGACAGGTTTTTCGCGGTGATTCTGGCGACGAAAATAGCCCGCTATTTCATGCCACCGATCGAGGTGATCTCAGTGCCGTGGCCCACCTGCGCAGCTACAAAGACATCACTGAATCCACGAACCTGGATATCGGAGTTTCTTACGCGCGGGGCCACAATGATGTAGGCAGCGATTTCCTGACCCAACTCTACGGCGTCGACGCTACCCTGCGCTGGAAGCCGCTGCGCCGTTCTATTTACCATTCCTTCATCGGGCGCGGCGAATTTATCTGGAGCCAGCGGCAGCAGATTTCCGACGAGCAAAGGGCTTTTGGCTTCTATACTTCCGCTGACTACCAGCTTGGCAGGCGCTGGTTCGTGGGAGGACGTTTCGACTGGGCCGACCGGGCCCGCTTTGCGAACCTAACCGACAAGGGAACTTCGCTGACCGTGACCTATTGGCCCAGCGAGTTTAGTCAGGTACGGGGCCAGTATCGTTACACCAACTATGCCGAAGGCATAAATGCCAATGAGTTCTTAATGCAGTTGATCTTTTCCCTGGGGGCTCACGGTGCGCACCCATTCTAGAGCTAGGACGGAGAATTGAATGAAAAGTATTTCAATGGTGGGTCGATTCCAGATGGTCCTGGCGATGTTGATCGCCGGCCTCCTGTCGGGAACGGCCGAAGCCAAAAAAATTAATGTGGTTACCGCCACCACCGATATGGCTGCGCTCACCCAGGAAGTAGGTGGTGACAATGTAAATGTTGAGGCCATTGCCAAGGGCTACCAGGACCCACATTTTGTTGAAGCAAAGCCGAGCTTCCTGCTTAGGCTAAAAGGGGCAGACCTGTTGATCACGGTGGGACTGCAGTTGGAGATCGGCTGGCTGCCCCCGCTAATCGCGCAGAGCGGGAACAAAAACATTCAAGTGGGCGCGGCTGGGTATCTGGACGCATCTCAATTCGCCGAAATTCTGGACATCCCAACCGGCCAGGTCACCCGCGCCATGGGGGATGTGCATCCCCTGGGAAACCCGCACTATTGGCTGGATCCGGACAACGGCCGCCGCATTGCCAAGGGAATCGCTGCCAAACTGGGCCAGATGGATCCGCCGAATGCGGCCTACTTCCAGCAGCGATTTCAGGACTTTGATAAGCGTCTATCCACCGCCGAGCAAAAATGGGATGCGGAGATGAAGCCATTTCGTGGACGTAAGGTTGTCACGTACCACAACTCATTTCCTAACTTCGCCAAACACTTCAGCCTGAACGTGATCGGATACGTGGAGCCGCGTCCAGGCATACCTCCGACCCCAAGTCACACCATTGAGCTAATCGGATTGATGAAGCGGGAAAACTGCAAAGCCATACTTGTAGAGCCCTATTTCGATTTGAAAACTCCCAAGTCGATCGCCGCGCAGACCGGCGCCACGGTGGTGCAATACTTGCCCTCGGTTGGGGGCGAGAAGGAAGTGACCGATTACTTTAAGCTGTTTGATTACAACATTGGTTTACTGACGAAAGCGTTTCAGGCAGCGCAGTAGGTCGCTGGCAATCTGCCTTGGGCCGTAGGGTCAATCCATGCGGCCGGCGGCACTTAAAAGCGAGAGACCGAGGACTCCTTAAGGAGCTTTATGGAAATTCTGCCATTTCTAGTTTGGCCATTTATTGCCAGTCTCATCCTGACGGGTATTCATGCGTATCTGGGCGTTCACGTGGTCGAGCGCGGAGTTATCTTCGTGGACCTCGCTCTGGCGCAGATAGCAGCTTTGGGAGCTACCATTGCCATTCTTGCCGGCATGGATCCTCATGGGCAGGGAGCCTATTGGGTGAGCCTGGCTTTCACCTTTGTCGGCGCTGCGATCTTCTCCTTCGCACGTACCCGCCGGGGCCATATTCCCCAGGAAGCGTTTATTGGAATCGCCTATGCCGTGGCTTCGGCGGCCGCCATTCTGGCTATGAGCAAAGCCACCGGAGAGACTGAACACCTTAAGGACATGCTGGTGGGGAACATCCTGGCAGTTGACCGGCACGAAGTGCTCAAGACGGCCGTTCTCTACGGGTTGGTCGGCACCTTCCACTACGTTTTCCGCCGTCGCTTCCTCCTGATCTCCACCAGTCACGAGAAGGCTGAAGCCAGCGGACTGAATGTGCGTTTCTGGGATTTTCTCTTTTACGCGTCTTTCGGATTCGTAGTGACGTCCTCGGTGGCGATTGCCGGGGTTCTGCTGGTGTTCTGTTACCTGATCGTTCCCTCGGTTGGAGCCATGCTGTTTGCGGACAGGGTAGGCAGACGTTTGGCTATCGGGTGGACCATGGGAACCCTGGTTTCCGCCCTGGGCGTCTATTTCTCTGTTCTATGGGACTTGCCCACTGGGGCGGCCATTGTCTGTACGTTTGGCGCCGTGCTGATCTTAATGTTTATTGTTCACGTGCTCTTTTTTCACGGAACCCACGCCCACCCCTTGAAAGGGGCTGCCTCCATGGAGAATTCCAGCGAGGCGTTGGTAGAGAACTCGCATTAGTCCGAACCGTTTTGGTTACTTTGGTACCACTTTCGTGCTATGGCTATGGCACAACGGTGCATTGACCGAGCCCTATATGCTTGGTACTTTCACCATGTTAGGTGACTCCCTCGGGGTGCGAAAACGCATCCAAAGCGGTCGGGGTGAGGGACATGAAGTTCATTCATCTGTGCTACGTGGCGTTCGGATTTGCGGTGGCCCGCTGGGTTTTCAAACGTCAATCGTCGGTTGACCCGGTTGCGCGGCTTCGAATGTCAGGTTTGCTGTAATTCGCTGGAGGGTTCGATCTGCTGCGCCCTGTTGCGCACCACTTCGTTAAGCGTTCGAGCCTTCCAGTCAGCACCCAAACTTCCTTCCTGTAGTGCTACGACTTAGGTTTTCCTTCCATTCCAATTTTTCTTTTATAAGCTGCGTACAATTTGTTTGTGGCATTTTGTTCTGTTGCGGGCAGAGATACGGCCTGCTGCTTCGGGGGAGGCCACCCCAGGGACGTTGCAGAGCAACGCCTCTGAGCGGCAATCGCATTGATTAAGTGAATGCCGGTTACGTTCGATAGCTACGACGCGCTGGCATTCTGCGGCAAAATGAAGATTAAGTTATGAAGCGCAGTCTCCCCATTCTTGTATTGCTCTTGAATTGTCTGATTTCCGCCCCCTTGTATGCGCAGACGGGGGAAGCGGAAACTCCGCTTGGCGATATCGCCCGCGCCCTGCGCAAATCTAAGAAGGCGCCGGAACAAACCGTCATCGACAATGACAACCTTTCCAAGGTTGTGGATGATGTCGAGAAAAGCCGTGTCAAGGGGTCGGTCAAGTTCAGCTTCGAGGGGTCGGGCAACGACGTTAAGATTTCCTCTCCCGAAGTCACTTGCAGCCTTTCCTTCAACGGGGAAGCCCCCGCGCCCTCTGCCGATTCGTCGTCGCCGCTCGATCTTCCCAGCAGTGAACTGGTAAAGCTCGACGGCCCGGCTTCCATTAACGGCGACACTCTGCAGGTATCGGTCTATAACCCTACGGGGTGGAAGATCAACGAGATCACGATTGGCCTGACGATCCTGCGGCCGGCTGCAGCCAGCGCAGCGAATTTTGGGTCGGCTCGGCTGCTTCCAGCGGCGGCGGGAGAAGAACCGGCAAGCCAGAAGCGTTCCGATATGACCGTGCTGTACCACCTCAAAGGATCCGCTTCACCCTTCAGTTCAGCGCTTTTCAAGCAATCGATTGGGATTACCCTTAACCCCGAACAGGAGTGGCACTGGGCCATCGTCCAGGCGCGCGGAATACCGCCCAAATAGACCCTTTACTGCCAAAAGGATCTTTCGTTTTCTTCGTTCGTTATTGCCCTAAATTCCGCAGGCGGAAGTTCGTGTCCCGGAGACCGCTATGCCGTACTGGTTCTGACCAGAGATTCTTTGGGCGTCGGAGGAGAGGCTTACGCTGTCCACCGGCTTGGGCCAGGTGAGATTGAACGTGTTCTGGCTGGTAGCGCTCCAGCGCCCGGTAAAGGGGCCGACACTGAATGTGCCGTCAGGCCGCATCACCACGATCGCTCCGTTGGGCCATCGCCAAGCGCCGATCAAGCCTACCCCGGGGGCGGCCCGAGCCGCCGATAAAGGAAAACCATATTGATTACCGCCGGTGAGGCTATTTCCGTCGCCTGACATGGTGACCGCATCGACCGCCTCTGGCCACGTAAAGCGGTAAGACCGGCCATTCGCTCGCTGCCAACGAGCGGTAAACGGGCCGGCTACCAGGCGGCCGTCAGGGTTAATTGTGACCGGCACATTGTTAAACCACTGCCAGCAGCCGACGATTGGGTCGCGTCCTGCTGTGGATGGGGAGGAAGGGCGGGTGCTGGTAGGTTTGCCAACCGGGGCGGGAACGGGATTGTTGATCACGACTGGCTGGCTATTCTCATCACCTCTGGAGAGGAAATAGAAGACACCAGCCGCGATAACCACTACGAGTCCTGCGATCGCCAGGAACATCCCGGTTTTCTTCTTCGAAGGCAGCGCGGCCGGGACTGCGATTGAAGGCGGTGTTGGCTGCGGGATTGGCGGCACGACGGCTGGGATCGTACGGCGCTCTTGCGGCAGCAACGTCAAAATCGTGTTGGCCAGGCTCTCCAAATGGCTCTCAAGCGGGGGGGTGATCGCATCCAGCCAGTGGACGGAGCTGATGAAATAGTCCAGAGATTTGCCAGGCGTTACCGCTTCAACCCGGAGCGGAATTACGGAAACCCCGTGACTTACAGCGCGTTCAATTTCTTTGGGAATGTGGGGTGAAGCGTTGGCATTGGAAGAAAACACCAGCACCATCGCCCTGGAGGCATGAATGGCATCGATGATTTCTTCCCCGTAAGGCAATCCAGGTTGGACGTCGCGGGGCGCGATCCAGCAACGGATACCACGTGCTTCCAGGCGGGCGCAAACTGCGTCGGCAATGGTCTTATCCTTAGAGGAGTAGCTAATGAAGACGTCGTGCGCCAAGGCGGCCGCCTCCGAAAAGATGCTGCGGATTGTACCATTTAGGGCCTGAACCGAGTGCAATTGCGCCGCAAGGAACTAACCGGAACTCCTTTACGTAGTCTAAGTTAGAGCCATCTGCGAAATTCGCGGCTGGGGGGAAGTTTTGTTAGGCTGTAGGTAGGCCCCGATCCAATCCTTGGGCTCTCTCGATCAGCAATGCGCCTTTTATTCGACATTTTCGGTCAGACGCTCCGTACCCTATGGGCTCACAAACTACGGTCATTTCTGACCATGTTCGGAATAGCCTGGGGTGTCGGGTCTTTGCTGCTTCTGGTCGGCTTGGGAGAGGGGTTCCGTGCGGGGAATCGCCGGCAATTTGATGAACTTGGGGAAAATGTGATGTTCATCTTTGGCGGGCGTGCCCCGGCCGTCGCCGGCAGCTTTAACAGCATGCACGAGTACTACCTGACATACCGGGATTATCAGGACATCCTGCGCGACTGCCCGGACGTTAAGGATGCAGTTCCCATCGTGCAGCGTGGGGATATTCGCGCGGTGAGCGATTTCTTTCAAAGTAGTGGCAGCCTTATGGGGGTTCCGGCCAAATTCAACCAGCTTCGCTACATGCCGATAACTGACGGCCGCTGGCTGAATGATTTCGATGATTCGCAAAAGCGGGCGGTCGTGGTACTGGGGGACGAATCGCGTCGCCTTCTATTTCCAGGGCGCCCGTCCATCGGCAGCAACATTCTATTGAATGGAATCCGTTTTCAGGTGATTGGCACGCTTAAGAGAATCGGCCATGGCGACAACAATGGAATGAACCTGAGAATTTTCATTCCGTTCAATACCATGCAACAGTACTTTCCACGGATCAAGGTGGGCGATGCCAAGGATGTAATTTCCTTCATCAACTACCAGCCCACGTCACGAGACCTGCATGGGGTTGCGCAACAGGAAGTACATAAGGTGATTGCGCGAAACCATGGCTTCAATTACCAGGATCCCGATGCCTTCGACGAATGGGATTCGGTACAGACGGCGGAATCCATCGGCAAGATATTCGATGCCATGAACATGTTCCTGGGCACAGTTGGGTTGGTGACTCTGGGCCTTGGCGCCATCGGAATTGTCAACATCATGCTGGTGGCGGTCGCTGATCGCACGCGCGAAATCGGGTTGCGCAAAGCGTTGGGAGCAACCAACAGCAGCATTATGTTTCAGTTTTTTATTGAAGGCGCTTTTCTGACACTATTAAGTGGACTGATCGGAATGGCTGGGGCGGCCGCACTGATGGGAGCTCTGGCCCAACTGCCGCAACCGCCCGGGTTCGATACCCCGCGTCTTGTGCCGATGACAGCCGCGGTGGCCATCGGGTCATTGGCGATAGCAGGCGTTGTTGCCGGCCTCTATCCAGCAAGAAAAGCCGCCTATTTGCAACCAGTAGAGGCCTTGCGCAAGGAATAGCATGACACGGGAAATACTCTCTCAAGCCTATGGCGCGATGCGCCACGATCTGCGCAAGACGATTCTGACCATGCTGGGCATGGCCTGGGGGATCGCCACAGTCGTCTTGCTGCTGGCTTACGGCGAGGGTTTCGGCCGGGCCATCCGGGGCATCTTCGAGAGCTACGGAGCAACCGCCATTGGCATTTATGGGGGCCGGACGTCTCAGCAGGCAGGCGGGAACAAGGCGGGAGTGGAAATTCGCTTTACCGATGAAGACGTTGAGTTATTGCGCAATGTAGTGCCGCTGGTCCGCCATTTGTCCCGGGTGCTGCACAAGGACTGCACGATTCAGAACGGGCAGCGTTCCTTTACCCTCCCGGTTACGGGCTCGGACCCTTCGATTCAAAGCATCTGGAGCCTCAGCATGGAGTCTGGCCGTTTCTTCAACGACCAGGACAATCTCAGCCATGGCCATACCGCAGTTTTAAGCTCGGAAGCCAAGGAGAAACTGTTTTCTGGCGTCCCCGCCGAAGGCGCATCCATTCGCATCAACGGGGTCAGCTTTCAGGTTGTAGGCGTTCTTAAACCGCGGCCTCAGGAAGGGGACGACAACGACAATCGCGTGGTCTATCTGCCCTTCAATGCCATGGACGTGTTGCAGGACAATCACTACATTACCGGCATATGGCTGGATTCGGAAGGTTTGGATCACACCAAGCTTACCCAGACTGTGCGAGACGCCCTGGCATTGGCCCACAGGTATCGGGCCAGCGATGATCGCGCGGTTCATATCTTCGACGCCCAGAAGCAGCTTGAGCAGTTTCACATCATTTCGTTGGGACTGAAAATACTGCTGGCTTTCATCGGCACCATTACGCTGGGGATCGGCGGCATTGGCTTGATGAACATTATGCTGGTTTCTGTGACGCAGAGGACGCGCGAAATCGGCGTCGAAAAGGCGCTGGGTGCACGCAAGCGCGATATCTTGTTTCAATTCCTGGCCGAAGCTCTGGTGATAACGGGAGTGGGGGGAATCTTTGGCATTCTGCTGTCCTATGCTGTTTCTATATCGGTTGGAACCCTCACGTTTTACAGCGCCCTGGCAAAACATGCCGAGGCCGGCGATATCCGCCTGATCGTAGCCCCCGGAATTCTGATCATTGCAACTTCTATCCTCGCGGTGGTTGGGGTGATCAGCGGAATGTTTCCAGCGATCCGCGCTGCCAATCTGGATCCGATTGAAGCTTTGCGCTACGAGTAGCCAAGGCACGGCGCATTTCCTGCTACTTTGCCCAAACCGTCGAAAGAAACAGATAGCGGTCACGGTGAGCATCTTTACGCGCCTCGGGGTTCTCATCTAGATGCATTACTTGCCACCCGCTCGCCGCATCATAGACAGGCCATGGGGGTAGCCCCGCGCCGTTTGGGTCACCGCTTCGCGCAAAATTGGCCCAATACTTCTGCATCTGTTCGCTCAATTGGCGATCGGACGCTCTCCACGGCACCTTTGCCTTCGAGTCCAACGCACCAAAAACATATTCAATCTCTGCCGAGTGATATGCACCCAGGTCTGGGGCTTTCGGATCGCTCGCAGGCGGCGCCAGATCGAACCGGTACCGGTACACAGGCTTCTTGCCGGTTCGTAACTGGGCCTCCAGCCAGCTCCATGTCGACCAGGCGATGAATTTGTCGCCCGCGTAGTCTTCCGCAACCCGCTTGGCCTGCATGTCGTCTTCGGCGGAATAAACCTTCAAGAAAGCAGAAGATTTGTCGCCGAAGTCCTTTTCGGCAGTCGCCTTCAGGCTGGTCAACGCAGACTTCTGCGGAGTATACGCAATCTCAAAGCTGCCTTCATCACGGTTCCATCCCGCCAGCAGAGGCACGTCATTCTGTTTGCCGGCGGCAAAAATCTGACTGAGCGGTTGCGGCAGGAAATAGCCATCAATGTCGGGAGGGAACTCGAAGCCGCCGCCCGGTTTGAAGAAAGCCGTGAGCAGTTTCTCTGCGGGAACCTTTCGCAGCTCGGCGATGCTGTTGGCGCCCAAAGTCGAGGCCGCCAGTTTGGAATCTTTCTCGGCGCGAACCGAGAGCGGATCAAACGGCAAGCCGCTGCTGTTGAAGGCTCCGCCGCTTTCGCCAATCGCTTTGTGAATTAACCCTCTGGTTAGAGGAGACGCCATTTGTGCGCTGACCGAAAACGAACCCGCACTCTCACCAAAGATGGTGACGTTGCCCGGGTCTCCTCCAAAACCGGCGATATTGTCTTGCACCCACTGGAGAGCGGCCCGCTGGTCCATGAGGCCATAGTTACCGGCGGCGTGATGGCTCGATTCCTTGACCAGGTCGGGGTGCACAAAGAATCCAAAGATGCCCAGCCGGTAGTTCATGGACACTACCACCACGTTCTGTTGTGCCAGGACAGTCCCGTCCTGCCGCGGTTCGGAAGTCCCTCCGGCGGCAAATCCTCCGCCGTAGATCCACACCATCACCGGAAGCTTGTCTTTCGCGTCCTTTGCTGGGGTCCACACATTCAGCGTAAGGCAATCTTCGCTGCCTCCGGGGTCGCGGAAGTTCATATCACCGAACACATCGTTCTGAAGGCAGCGCGAACCGAACTCCGTGGCCTTGCGCACGCCGCTCCATTTGGAAGCTGGCATAGGTGGCTTCCAACGCAAATCGCCTAAGGGCGGTGCAGCATAAGGAATGCCGAGGAAGGCGCGCACCGTGCCAGCTTCTTTTCCTTCGACGGTCCCAAGCCTGGTTTTCACCTGGAGATTGTTTGTGGCTGCGTGGGTGAGGACTGACATTGCGATGCTGAGAAGAACCACCTTGCACACGCTCATTCTTTGTGCGCCCTCGGATGTGTAATCAACAGACACTGGATTGTACTGTATCGCCAGGGAAGCGCATCGATCCGACCCAGGCCGCAAGCGATGAACGCTAGGCGCTAGCCTTGTCCAGAAGTGGTAGCGTGTCATCGCCGTTTTTTGGCGGATCTAGCTCAAGTTGTTCCTGGCCGCTTAACGCGCTGACTCTGCCACGATAGGTCTTCAGATGGCGCTGGGCGGTTTCAAAGGCTTCCTGCGCCTTGTTCAAGCTCTTGCCGATGTTCTCGAACTGATTCTGGAAATAGTCGAACGACTTCTGTGCTTTGCCGAGTTCCTGCCGGCTTTTCTCGAAGCGGCTTGCCACTTCATACCACTTGTGCACGAGGGCGATTGTCTGCAACGTCATCAGCAAGGTATTCGGCGAAACTGGAAATACGTGCTGCTGGTTGAGCCAATCAGCGAGATCGCGATTGCGAATCGCTTCCATGTAAAGAGTTTCGCTGGGCAGGTACATCAAAGCGATGTCCGTGGTGCCTTCCTCGGGCTGGATGTAGAGCTTGATGCGCCTGGCTTCGGTCTTCATCACCCGCACAAATTCATGGCGGGCGTCCTCGATTTCGGCTTCCACATTGCTTTCAAACAAGGCCAATACCTGCTCGCGAGGAAACTTGGCATCGATGGGCAGCCGCCGGTCGGGGAAGTAGATGACCGCGTCGGCCCGTCCGAAGTCACCTGCCGCAGACTGCATGGCAAACATGTGTGCCGGCAGGAAATCGGCCAGTAGCCTCTCTAGGCTGGCTTCACCGAATTGCCCTCGAAGGTGAGGCAATTTCAGCAGATTGTTCAGGTCATTGATGGAGTGACCTAGTGCGCCAACTTCGCGCAGTTGTTCCTCGGCTGCTTTTAAATGCTGTTGTACCTTTTCGAAATGGGCAAAGCCTTCCTTGATATTCTGGTCGAGCTTGGTCTGGACCTGCTCGGTGATGGACATTAGCTTGCTGTCCACGCGGTCCCGAATTGCATCCAGGCTCTGTACCGTGGTTTGGTTGAGGCCATCGAACTGCGCCTTCAACTGCGACGTGGTTGAGGCGAGCGAATTGGTGAGTTCGGTCCGCGCCTCCGCCAAGCGTTCGGATTGTTCCCGCCGGCCGGAAGTCATCTGCTCTTCCACAGCGCTGCGAATGCCTGTAAAGCCATCCGCCAGCCGATCTGATACCTGCTGTCGCAGATCGCCTTTGGTCTGTTCCAGTCGGGACGCCATGTCCGCCGTGGCCGAAGTAAATTGTTGAGAAAGGGTCTGGTGCAGCGACTCCGCCTGCCGGGCCAGCCTTAGCAGCGACTCTTCTTGCGATGAGCTCCACGACATCCGCTTGTAAAGCAGTGCTCCCAGCCCCAATAAGGCCACATTCAGCAATAAAAGGAAAACCAGAAGAAAAAGGCTCATGAGAGATCGGTTACTTGGAGTCTAGACGCTATACTACTGGAAACAAAGCTCATCTTTTTCAACAGTTCGGGGCGATTTCCTGATAAGCTCCTGCCGCGTAATTTGTGCAGTTACTTTGTAAGGTTAGAAGCCACAAATGACCATCGTAAGTACCCGGCTTGGCTCCTGCAAAGTTAGTCTGAAAACAAGAATTTAGAGAGTCACCGGCACCTGCCGGTTCTGTTTCTATGCTCTGGCCTACCGTATTTTCTCTGGCGCTCTTGTTGGCAAACGGGGCCGCCCTGGAAGAGCTCCCGATTCCGCAGATCATGGGAGCCCGTTCAGCTTTTCAGGAATACGACAGCTCCTACGATGCCCGTGCGGAGAATGAACTGCTTGTCCTCGCCAACCGGGTGCGAGCCAAAGACGATCTCAAGCCTTTGAAAATGGATCCCGACCTGACCAAGGCTGCGCGCGAACACGCCGCCGCCATGGCTCAACATCAGCAACTCTCCCATCAATTTTCCGGAGAGCCGCCACTGGGACCGCGGCTCGCAGCTGTCTCTTCTTTGTTCCTACAGGAGGCTGCCGAAAATGTCGCCATGGCGGACAGCGTCGACCGGGTGCATGACTCTCTAATGCATTCTCCTCCACATCGCGAGAATCTGCTGCATCCTTCGTACAACGTAGTTGGCTTCGGGGTGGTGCGCAAGGGACGCATGCTCTATGTGGTCCAGGATTTCGGGCACAGCGTGTCCCGGGTCGCGCCTTCCAAGGCCGGCGAATTGTTGGCGCAGAGTATCAAGCACATACGGGAGGAGAAGAACCTTGCTGCCCTGGAGCAGCGCGAAAGCGCCTACCTGCAATCCGGCGCTTGCTCTATGGGAAAGAACAATTCGGTCCATGCGCCAGCAGGTGAAGAACCACCGCAAGGCCGCTATGTACTGCGCTATACCACAGCCCAGCCGGATGCCGTGCCCTCGCAAGCAAGAAACGCTATCGAAGACCGCACGGTTCATGGTTTCTCCGCTGGCGTATGTTTCGCCCGCAGCAACACTTATCCCAATGGAATCTACTGGACCCTTCTGGTCTTTTACTGAGTTGTCCAGCCTTCCTCGTCCAGTTTTCTGCTAACCTTCGAAGTACCGGATGGACAGTCGTTCGCAAATCCTCTTCGGGACCGCTGGGTGGTCATATAAGGACTGGGAAGGCGTCTTCTACCCACCAGAGATGCAGCGTCGGCGGCAGCATCCTTTGGAATTCATTGCGCGGTGCTTTGATCTGGTCGAGATCAATACTTCGTTCTATGGGCACATTAAGCCCGAACTGGCCAAGCTGTGGGCCAAACGAGCGGACGCAGTCAATCCCAGGTTCATTTTTACCGCCAAATTACATCGGTCTTTCACCCATTCGCCGTTGATGATGGCCGGCCCGACCTCCGCCGCCACGATTAAACCCAATGACGAAGATGAACGTTTGGCGCGAGAGGGGCTCGATGCATTGGCATCCACAGGAAAGCTGGGCGCGTTGCTGATTCAGTTTCCCGTTTCGTTCAAGAACACGCCACTCAATCGTGAATATATCGAAATGCTCTCGCGCCAGTTTTTTGAGTTTCCGCGGGTCATCGAAGTCCGGCATTCAACCTGGGACAATCCGGGCACTCTGGCGACCATGGAACAGCAGGGAGTTTCTTTCTGCAACATCGATCAGCCGCAGATTGGCCGCTCACTTTCTCCAACTGATTATGTGACCGCGCCAATCGGCTATGTCCGGCTTCATGGCCGAAACTACGATCAATGGTTCGAGGCTGAAAAACCGCACGACCGCTACAACTATCTTTACAACGAAGGCGAGTTGGAAGGATGGAAGGAAAAAATCGAACGCATCGCCCACAAGGCTAAGATTACTTACATTGTGGCCAACAACCACTTTGAGGCCAAAGGAGCAGTAAACGCTTTACAGTTGAAGAATATGTTGACCGGGAGGCGAGTCAGCGCCCCTGAAGCTTTGTTGAACCACTACTCGAAGCTGCGAACCATTGCTGATCCGCTACCTGATGATTTAACCCAGGCGAGCCTCCCGCTGTTGGCCTGAAGCAACTTTTCGCCCGACTATTCCCGGGAGATCTGTACGGATTTCAGGGTCACGTCCTTCAATGGTTTGTCCTGACGATTGCGTGGAGTGGCAGTAATCTTGTCTACCACGTCCTGTCCTTCCACCACCTCGCCAAAGATAGTGTGGTTACCAGTCAGCCATTGCGTCGGTGCGACTGTGATGAAGAACTGTGACCCGTTGGTATTGGGGCCGGCATTGGCCATGGCCAGTTTTCCTGGCTTGTCGAACTTATGGGGAGAGCCCTTAGTCTCGTCCTCGAACTGGTAGCCAGGGCCGCCAAAGCCGGTTCCCGCGGGATCTCCGGCCTGAATCATAAAGTCGGGAATCACCCGATGAAAAATGGTGTTGTCGTAGAGCCTGTCCTTGGTCTTTTTACGGCTGACAGGGTGGGTCCATTCGCGATTGCCCTCTGCCAGATCGATAAAATTCTTGACCGTTTTCGGGGCATCATTCTCAAAAAGACGGCACACAATCGTGCCCTCGGAAGTATCGAACGTGGCATAAGTGCCGGATTGACGGACCATGGAATTCCTTTCTTTGCCAACCGAACTGCGCGAGGGTAGATGCCGTCGCGGCAGTTCGGGTGACCTGAAATCTTATTTTATGATGACGACGCGATTGATTTTTACCGGACGGTTGGGGCGATCGTTGGAATCACGTCCCATGCGGGCGATTTGTTTCACGAGAGCTACGGTCGCATCGTCGCATTGTCCGAAAATAGTGTAGTTCCCGTTGAGGCTGGAGTAGGGAACTTCGGTGATGAAGAACTGTGAACCATTGGTACCGGGGCCGGCATTGGCATATGCCAATCGGCCGGGACGGTCAAACTTCAGAAGCGGGGAAGTCTCGTTTTTGAATGCGTAGCCAGGGTCGCCTTCGCCCGTACCCGCCGGATCGCCGCCTTGGATCATGAACTCGGGGATCACACGATGGAAAATGGTGCCGTTGTAAAGCGGCACACCGTGCTTTTTTGCGTGACTGACCGGGTTGGTCCAATCTTTGGTTCCATTGGCTAACCCAATGAAGTTTGCCACCCCGATAGGAGCCTTGTCGGGAAACAGTTTGCACGTCATCTTGCCCGCAGTGGTTTCAATAACGGCGGTGGGACCAGCCCCTGCTGCGGTCGCCGGCTTGGCGGTGGTTGCAGTCTTGGTCCCAGTGGCGGTCTTGGGAGCCATTTTCGTGGCAGGCTTGGTTGCAGGCTTCGATGCGGGCTGAGTCTGTGCCAACGCCGTCATCGAACCCGCGCATAACAGCCCAATCATAAGGAACTGCTTCGTCATGGATTGCTCCTTGATTTCTTGAGAATTGTACGATACCTCGGGTCCGCTATCTGGCTGGGGCATTCTGAATCTGTTGGCTGACCCTCTCCACTTCGCCAAACACCCGCAGCAAATTGCCTCCCAGAATCTTGGTAATGTCATTGGGTTTGTAGCCGCGATCAAGCAGCGCCTGAGTGATCTTCGGCAGGTCTGCTGCAGAATCCATGCCTTCGGGCATGGCCCCACTGACGCCGTCGAAATCAGAGCCGAGTCCTACATGGTCGACTCCGGCAACATCCGCAATGTGGTCGATATGGTCGATCAATGATTTCAAGGGAGGCCGGGGGATTCTTGAATTCCACTCCCTCTCGATTCGATCGACCTGGATATAGGAAACTGATTTGCCTTCCTTCTTGCTGTTCTCGAGCAACTCTTTCACTGCGGCATCTCGTTCCTTGGATTGTGCCTCGGCAGCCCGGCGATAGTTTTCATCAATAAAAGCAGAGTAGAAATTTACCTGGACCACTCCGCCATTCTTGCCGACGGCACGCAACATGTCGTCGGTCATATTACGAGGGTGGTCAGTCAATGCTCGAGCTGATGAGTGTGATGCGATCACAGGGGCGCGTGTGGTGGCGATCGTGTCGTAGAAGCTCTTGTCGGATACGTGCGAAATGTCGACCATCATTCCCAAACGGTTCATCTCCAGAACAACTTGTTTGCCAAAATCGGTGAGACCGTCGTGGTGTTGGACCTTCGCGTCGTTGATGTCGCCGGAGGAATCTGCCCAATCGTTGGTATTCGACCAGCTCAAAGTCATGTAGCGGATGCCGAGGCGATAATATTCCCGCAGCAGACGAACATCGTTCTGCATAGAATGTCCGCCCTCAATTCCCATAAGAGTTGCCAGTTTGTGCTCTTTATGGGCACGTTCGATATCAGACACGCTATAGGCCATGGTCATCTGCAGCGGATGACGCGCTACCTGTTCATAAACCGTGTCGATGAGGTCGATCGTGCGACGGGGGTAGTCCGCCACGGGCGTGGTTTGGGGATCGACCCAGATGGAGAAGAATTCCGCCCCCAGATTGCCGGCTGCAACCTTTTTCAGGCTGATGTGCCCGGGGTCAGCAGGATCAGTGTTGCCCATATCGTAGTTTTCGTCCAGGAAGCGCTGGGGAGTATCTGCATGAGTGTCGACCACAATGGCAGATTCCTGAATGGAGCGAGCGCGCTGGCTGATGGACTCGGTAGAAAGCTGGGCGAAAGCGGGAGATAGCACGAAAAGAGCAAGGATCCCAGCGCCATAATTTTTGATGAAGGCATTCTTTGAGACCATAAGGGAAGGATTGTAAATGCTGTGCTCGAACCTGGAAAAGTACGAGAGCAGGTGCACCACTGGGAACCCGGAACCAGAAATTTGAACTAGGTTTTCAAACTGGCGATGGCAACAGCCACACCAGTCTCCAAAGGTTGGTCAGTATCGATGACGGTTTTCGGCAAGGTGATCGGTTCAAAACGCGACTTCACCCTGAGATAAAGCTGAAAATCGCGGTCTTCGGCCGGATGCTCCTGAACAGCCAGCCTATGCCGCGCGGTATCCTCAGCGCAAACGCACTCCAAAATACGCCACGGTTGTTGAAGCCGGCCAGCCGCTTCCAAAACGCGGTCGACCTGATAGCGCCGTGAGAAGCTGCGCCCGTCGAGAAAAAGCAATCGATTCGGATGCCTTTGCAGAGTGAATTCCACAGCTTTCAGCATGATTTGCTGCACAAGATCATCTTGTTCAGTCGAGTACTCGATATCCTTTGCGGCGAACAATGCTGACCGGACTTCGTCCTTGCTGAGGACTGTCCCCTGCAGGTGGGAGGCAAGCGCCCGCGCCAGCGTAGTCTTTCCTGAGCCGGGTAAACCGGCCATCAGAATAATCATAAGAGGAACCCGGACTCCAAAAATTATATCCGCCGTCGAGAGCAAAGCTCTCGGACGGCGGACCGGAATCCAGGAGAGGGAGGAGAGAGACTATTGGGCCGCTGAAACCACGGTGGGTTCCATCGTGGGGTTTGACGCCGGCTGCTCCGCAGCCGCGACAGCATCGGCTTCCGCCTCGCGCCAATCGGTATAGCGATCAGAAACCATCACGTGAAACACCCATTGGCGGCGTTCTTCTTCCGGCTCAATCAATCCCATGTTCTTTAGCGGAAGCATGAACTGTTGTACGAACTTTATCTGCTCGCGGTTCAACCCGCGGCGCTGAATGTCGATGGTTATCCCCGCCAAATGGGACGATGCGATCTCACCCTTCTCTGGAGCTGCGTTGCGGTTGTGGCGGCGCAGCTTCTTCTGAATTTGCACGGTGCGAACTGCCGAGTTGATCTGGATGGAAGTGTGGAACTCTTTGTAAAACGCATCACCCAGATCCTCCACAAAGTCACGGGTCCAGGGACGGCAGTAGCGGCGATCAGGATCAAGCCGCGGATCAAAGCGGACACTGTCGCTGGCCACGATGGGTACCAGGGCTTCACTCGATTTCAAAGCTTCGAGTTCTTCGTCGTCCTGGATGCGCGGTAACTCCGCCCGATCAATTTCAGCGTTCTGTCGCAGCAGCGATTCGCGCGAAGGCCGGAACATGGGGTTCCATGCATGGCGGCGATGGAATCGCTTTTTGCTGACCCGGGTAGCCATCAGGCTGTGTTCCAATCCCGATGAGAGGCTGCATAGCGACACAATGAATAGTGCGAGCCAGAGGATGCGGGGTAATTTGTTCTGCACGAAGTAGCCCTTTGCTTAGCCAGATTGCCGTACGCCGTGGCAGGCGCACATTGTACGCTATGCACGCAAGTGTCCAAGTCATGCAAATTCTTGGCGTAACATTACTGCGAAAAAAGAGGAGGTTACCAAGGGCTGGTTATTGACCTACGATGTCTCGCGAACATGCTTTAAATACAACAACTTGCTTGAAGTCTCTCATCGGTTTGTTGAAAGCGAAATGCGTCAAGCCTTCTCAACCCCTGCTTGCAGGAATGGGACAACGGTTCCCAAATGAGGTTCGCAAATAACCATTT
>JADMIO011135810.1_pt1 | contig 28297 bp, 26 predicted proteins | sample 8958161 | NCBI WGS metagenome assembly JADMIO01 (sample SAMN16585339, study PRJNA669376) | soil metagenome | isolation source: Crop rotation soil | place: USA: Cullars Rotation, Alabama | collected 2011 | reverse complement strand
GGCGGTCCCAGCCACTCCCGATGAGCATGGCCGCCGCCAACGTCTCGCGCAACGGAGCCTTGGCGACCACCTGGCGATACCCTCGCCGATGGAGGAGCTCCCCCGAGGCATCGACGCTTACTGTCACCTGATCGTGGTCTACCCGCACCACGAACAGCTGGACCCCGCTCTCGCCTTCATCATCGGTCGCCATGTCCACCAGCGACGCATCCCCCACCACCCCGGCGACCGACTCGGCGAGACGCTGGGCGACCGCGTCACTATGATAGAGCCGCGATTTGCGGCAGGTCACCCGGAAGCGCACCCGACGGCCTGGGGCGACGTAACTCCCCCACGGAATCCGCTTGGCCTTCCGCTCCAGTTCATAGAAGGCAGTCGCCCGAAATGCCGCGACGCGGACCAGAATCCGGTTCGCGGTGCGCAGCATCAGATTGGCGAGATAGACGTCGTCCATCCCTCCGGACCACGTCACCCCACCCCGCTCCGTGCTGAGCGGCGTGATCCCAAGCGCGCGCAGCTCATCGGCGGTGAGCGCTTCCACGCCCGGGGGCGTGATGGCAAAGAGGTCGAGGGGAGAGCGAGACATCAGTATATTGAGAAGAACTTTCGTTCCCTGGCCGCCGCGGCGTATGGGGAACAGCAGGTGAGAGATTACCTCCTCCCCGTCTCGATCGAAAGTGCCTTGACCACCTTCATGCTGTGGGTTGGTGTGCCGAACCCGGCACCGCACAATCATCATTACGTCCTCATCCTGACCGCCGCGGTCACGGTGATGTACCTGGCGATGTCGATCTCCCATCACACGGGACCGATGCAGCGCCTGGTACGGGTCGGGGGAAACTGGGGCGCCGCGATCATGCCGCGCCTCCTGGCCCTCCTAACCTTCACGGCGGGAGCGCTCCTCCTCTTTTCGGGCTCGGCCCCGACGTCCGCCGAACGGCTCCGGTGGCTCGAGACGTGGGTCCCCCTCCCCATCCTCGAGCTCTCACACTTCTTCGACGATCTCGTCGGCGTCTCGCTCCTCATTCTCGCCCGCGGCGTCGAGCGACGACTCGATGCATCGTATCATCTCACAATCACGATGCTGCTGGCCGGCATCGGCTTATCGGTGCTGCGCGCGTTCGACGTCGAGCAAGCGGCGACACTCGCGCTCATGTTGATCGTGTTCGTCCCGGGACGAAAGTATTTCTTCCGCAAGACATCGCTCGTCGAGGAGCGATTCACCCGGCAATGGATCATCGCCATCGCGCTCGTCGTCATCGGCTCCATTGCGTTGGGATACATCTCGTACACCAATCTGCATCTCACCACCGACGAGCTCTTTCACGTGGCGCAGCGCGCCCAAGCGGCGCGCTTCCTTCGCGCCACAGCGGGGGTGCTCGTCTTGTTGGTGGTGTTCGCGGTCTTACGACTCTTGCGTCCGGCGCGTCCAGTCTTGCATCCGCCAACCGCGGAAGACATCGCCACCGCGCACACGATTGTCAACAAACACCCCGAAGCCGCGGCCCAGCTCGCGCTCCTCGGCGACAAATACTTCTTTTTCAACACCGCGCGCACCGGTTTTTTGATGTACGCCGTAAACGGGCGCAGCTGGGTCACACTCGGTGATCCGATCGCATGTGTAGGCGACGTGCCGGGATTGATTCACGAATTCATTCGCATGGTGCACGAGAACGGCGGATGGCCTGTCTTTTACAAAGTTGGCCCCACGCTTCTCTACCTCTATCTCGATCACGGCTTGAGCGTCGTCAAACTCGGCGAAGAAGCGCGCGTTTCACTCACCGATTTTTCCATGGAGGGCCCGACCCGCCGTAATCTCCGACGCGTGTGGCGGAAGATTGTCGACGACGGGTGCAGCTTCGAAGTGATTCCGCCAGAACGTGTCCCGGCCATGCTCCCGGCACTCCGTGCGGTATCAGACGCATGGCTCGCCGAGAAGAAAGCGCGCGAGAAAGGATTTTCGCTGGGACTCTTCGACGACGCGTACGTCCTCCGCCATCCTGTGGGCGTCGTGCGCAAACAAGGCGAGATCATCGCGTTCGGCAACATCTGGTTGTCGGGCGATCACGAGGAACTAGAAATCGATCTGATGCGCTACACCACGGATGCCCCTCCCGGCATCATGCGCTACGTGATCGCGGAGATGATGCTATGGGGACAAGCACGCGGCTATCGCTGGTTCAATTTGGGGATGGCACCGTTGAGTGGACTCACGTCGCATGAAGGCGCACCGATCTGGCACCAGATTGGTGTGGCCGTGCGCGGCGCGGGAGAACGGTTCTACAACTTCCAAGGGATCCGCGAATTCAAACAGTGGTTCTATCCCGAATGGTCGCCGCGCTTTCTGGTCAGCGCAGGTGGCGCGGCACGGCCGCTGATTTTGGCGAACATTGCATCGCTGATTTCAGGAGGATTGGACGGCGTGGTGAAGAAGTAACGCCCGCACGCAGCAGTGCACGCTGACCGTGCACCCACGCTCCCTATTTTGCTTCGCTCGTCTGACACCAACCTGTACCGCGGAAACAGCTAGCGGGGCTCCGAGCGAAGTCGTATTATAGATCGCGAAATTCACATGGGCGCAGGCCAGGTTCTGGCTAATCGGCCTCTGGCGATCGCCCACTGACAGGAGCGGACGATGGATCGCACGTACACCCCCCTCACAGATCGACGCACCTTCCTGGGACGAATGACCGCCGGCGCACTCGCCGCAGCGGCAATAGGAACACCTGTTTCAGCACTTGAAGCCATGCCCACGCTCGGCGCCCCGCCAATCGACATGCAGTGGCTAGGGACAACGTCCATCGACTTCACCGCGCCGGAGTGGGATGAGACCTGGCTGACACGCATCACAGGGAAGCACAAGCAGTTCTTCGATGCCATGAGCCCAAACGACGGCTTCGCGCTCCTCTTTGCGGCAAACTTTCTCAACCTGTACAACGCGGTTGAAAAACTCCCGGATGCACAGATTACCGCGATTGTCGGCGTCCGCCACTTCGCCACGCCAATGGCATTCAGTGACCCCATCTGGGCGAAGTACAAACTCGGCGAATTCTTCAAGATCACCGACCCAGTGACCAAAGCGCCAGCCGTACGGAATATTTTCAACAGTGACAACGGCATGATGTTCCCGAATGCTTCAGTCTCCAAACTCCAAGCACGTGGTGTCATGTTCACCATGTGCAACGTGGCACTCACCGTCTTGAGCGAGATGACCGCGGGCGCGGCAGGCGTCGCGAAAGAAGGCGCCGCCGCGGAATGGAAAGCGGGCTTACTCCCGGGAATCACACTCGTTCCCGTGGGTGTGATGGCCGTGAATCGTGCCCAAGAGAAAGGGTGCACGTACTGCAGTGGGGGGTGATTCTCACTACTCCCATAGCACAGCGGGGCTGAGAGTACTCTCAGCCCCGCTGTTGTTTTCATGCATGTCGTATCTAGTAGCGAACTCGAAGGCCGAATTTCGTCTGACGCCCGATGGTCGCGTTGGTTGGCGACCCATCGAACTTATACGAATTTCGTACATTGAAAATCTGCAAAACCCCATCCACCTTGGGAGTAAAGCGCTGTGAGGCATTGAAATCACCGCCACCGAGATATCCCGGTCCCGCAAATCGAATCGTTCGGCTACTGGCGATCGGACAATAATATGCGACGAACCGATTGTTCCGAAGACATGTGGCGACATCATTGAGGATGGATTGACCCAAATACCAACTGGTCGTGGTCCACGAAGCCCCTTGTCCTTGCAGATTGAATCCCATCGTCGTTCCGCCACGCGCATATTGCACACCCAAGGCATACGTATGCTCGGGAAATCCGCCGAACGATCCTCCGGGGTGCCATCCGATCGCGTCCTCGTACAATTTCGTGACATTGAGCACTCGGCTCTTCGTCGCATTGTACGTTCCACGGGCCGCAATGGGTCCGAGTGTCATCGACCCCTGCACCGCCCATCCTTGGTTGCGGATGTCAGCGATGTTGAGATAAATGCCCGGGACGCCATAGACATATCCATTTGGGGCTACTGCGTAATTGTAAGGATTGTACTCCGTCGCAGGACGTAACGACCGTACACTATCCCCATAACTTGCCAACGATCGGATCAAATTGTGCACGGTTTGGTTATATCGCGTTACCGTCAGCGATCCGCGATTTCCGAAATACAACTCCAGTCCCCCTTCGCCGCCATGCTGCTGCTCCGGTTGTAACTTGGGATTGGCAACGACACTTTTGTAATCCGCACCGAAATATCCGGCGTACACCGTACAGCTCGATGGGCTCACGACACAGAGATACTGCGCATCAGTCTGCCCCGGTAGCGGTGGACGAGTGGCGTGTCCATAACTGGCCCGCACCTTCGCCGTCAACGCCCCAAAGTCTCGCGTCATCGAAATCCCATACCGAGGCACTAAATTCGGATTGGCGTTGGCCCCATAATTCCGATTGTAATCGGCTCGCACACCATACGTGAGAAAGACCGCGTCCAGGACGCCGAATTGCCCTTGGAAAAATCCGCCATGTGCGTGCGCCGATGTGCGATTGACGGTGAACGAAGCGCTGCTCACCCCGTTCCCAGTGAGCGCCAACGGTCGCCCCGTCAGCGATGTAGAGAGTGAATGATATCCATCGGCCCCACCGGTCAGCGTGGCGTTCGCCAACGACGTCAGTGGAATCCGAAGAGTCGTTGTATAGGAGACATTGGTCTGATTCGAGGTAGATTGGCTGAGCGAGAGCACGGTATCATACGGCGCATTGAACTGTGCGGCACGTTGTGCATTCTGCGCCGTGATCCCATCGGATCCAACCGTCAGCGAATGTGACCACCACGCCGTCGATGCGTAGCTCAAGGTCGCGCCCAAGGTCTGTGCCGCACTACTATACGTGTATGGAACAGGATATCCCAAAGAGCTCGGGGTACCAGATCCATCGGCCTGCCCTTCAATGGCGGTCTGCGCCGCATTTCCGTTCTGCCAATTGGTTCCTAAAGTCCGCCGTAAACTCACGTCGGCGGTTATCCGTCGCAGTTGTGCTCGGATCCCACCAAAGCCACTCGCGGTCGTGGGGTGCACAGCGGGACTCCATGGCCCCGTATGATTCCACGACCCACCTACGTTATACGACAGCAGTCCATCCACCTGAGAAATCTGCGCCGAGTAGTCGTGCTGGGGTGTGACCGCGGAGCTGAAGTTGTTCTGAATCATGCCTGTGGTCAGATTCAGTGTCAGCTGTGGACGCGTTGTCGTCCCACGTTTGGTGAAAATCTGAATGACCCCCATGATCGCCCCCGACCCATAAATCGTCGACGCTTGCGGCCCGGGGATGATTTCGATACGCTCCACGCTTTTGGGATCGACCAACCCTAAGTACGTGGGATCCGCCAATTCCACGCCATCGATGTACGTCTTCATCGCTTTGGTTTGTTGTGCGCTCAACCCTCCCAACGTGTTGACCCCACGCGATGTCACCTGCGTGATTTGGCCCGGTTGCAAGTTGCCGGTTCCAACCTCCTGGGCCCACAACCCCGGAACCTCGCCATGGAAGAGTTGATCGATGTGCGTGATCCCACGCTGTTCCAATTCACGCCCGGTAATGATGGTCATCGCATTTGGAATTTCCTTCAACGCCGTCGCCGCCACCGTTCCAGTCACAACCACCTGATCGAGCGCAAACGCACTCGGCGCGAGCGCCACGGTTACGGTGACAGGAAGATCATCGGCTACACGTATGATGCGTGAGGCCTGCGAAAAGCCGAGCGATTTGACGAGGACCGTATGCGTTCCGGCAGGAACTCCCCGAAAGACAAACGCACCGGTTTGATCTGTCAGCACTCCCGTCGCAGCGCCATCGAGTGTCACCTTGACTCCGGCCAACGGCTGTTTCGTCTCGGCGTTGGTCACTACCCCTCTGATGCTTCCTTCGATGTACAACGGACTCACTCGAACCACACTGAATTGTCCGCCAGGCAGCGACGTCAACTCCAGCGATGTTCCCGCCAGAATGCGCGCAAAGGCATCGCCCAACGCCATGTTGGTCACGTGTACCGTGATCGATTGCTGCGATGCCGCTTGCAGGACATTCCGGTTATACGACACCGTGATCGTTCCTGCTCGTGCGAGCTTATCGATCGCCGTTTGCAATGAGACTTGCTCGAGAGCAACGGTGACTCGCTTCGCTAACACGACATTGGCTCCCACAGCCGATGGGGGTGGTACACGGAGCTGCGTCTCACTAGCCACCACGTTCCGCCCTTGCGCGGAGAGCGACGGCGCGATGACCATGCCACCACCCATCGCGACGAACGCGAGCGCAGAGCGTATCCGAACATCACGGAACTGAAGACGTACACACGGAAAGGAAATCATCGGCCAAGCTCCGGAAGAGAGGGGGAATCTGCTGCCCGGCGCCGCAGTGGCGTCCGAGCACTAGTGGCACGCTTCGGGATCAACGTGATCGTGTCACCCATCGCGGTCATTCGCACATCGAGAATCGACGCCAGCACCGCTAACGCTTCGGTGCGGCTGCGGCGTGTCTCGATCACGGTGGTAAGTACTTGGGTCGCGAGCGTCGTGTCGGCGGCATGGAACGTGAGACCGTACCACCGGCCAACCGCCGCCAGCACCTCAGACGCAGGCGCGTTGCGGAAGACGAGGCGCCCGGTCGTCCACTGCGTGAATTGCGTGGGGTCATCCACCGTCGACGTTGACAGCGTGGAATCATTGCCGACCGCCACCATGCGCGCCGTAAGTGTCGTCGCGCCACGCCGGTTGGTCGCCGAAATTTTTCCGCGCACCACCGCGATCCGTGTAGCTGCGTCTGTCGGGTACCGGCGAATATTGAACGCCGTGCCGAGCACGCGGGCAGTTACCTCTCCAGCACGCACGATGAATGGTGCGACGCCCGAAGTGACTTCGAAATACCCTTCGCCGCGCAGCACGACCATTCGGTTGGTCGCGCCAAACCCCTGCGCGATCTCGAGCCGCGAGTCTGGGGCAAGCACGACCCGAGAGCCATCGGCGAGCGTGACGGCGGTTTGCTCACCATGCGTGGCCACAAAAGACCGGGCCGCGGTGAAAGAGGCAAAAGACACGGGAGTCGATGCTCGCGAAGTCGTCATCCGAGATCCCACGACTATCGCCGTCGCCATGAGAGCCATCCCCACGCCATACTGAAGCGCACGGATCCTCCACCCGACACTGTGCCGTTGAGTCGGTCGATGTTCTGGTACCGCGACGCGATTCACACGAGCCGTAGGGCGATCGATCGCTCCAGAAAGACGCGACCAAGCAGCGTCATCGTCGCGCGCGAAGAGCGCCGTGTCCGTCGCAACAGATGCCTGGATCGCCTCATACACCGCTCGCAACGGCGCCCGCGCCGTAAGCGCCTCCTGAGCACCGACTCTTTCCTCCGGCGAACATTCGCCAGCCAGATACCGGTCGAGGAGCTCGACGTCACGCTGTAGATCGAGTGGAGAAGTCACACCCATACGGCGGTCGAGCTGGCAAAACTACTACAGGGGATTTTCTTTACTCCTGCAGCACCCCTCCCAACCACCGGCGCAAATCTTCCATCGCCCGTAAGTGCGTCGTCTCCGCGGTCCGCACCGACACCCCCAGCGCCTGCGCAATGTCGGCAAACGACAGCTGATGCCCCCACCGCAGCGTAATCACCGTCCGGCGCCGCTCACTGAGGTGCGCAATCGCCGCATGCACCGCCGCACGAAGCTCCGCCCCTTCTACAAGCGTATCCGGAGACGCCTCGCGATGCATGAGTGACGCTTCCACATCGGCAATGGGCGCACGCTCCGCCACGGCACGCCGCTCCACCGCATCGAATGCCCGATGTCGAGCCGCACCAAAGAGATACCCACGCACACTTCCGCGGAGATCGACATCGGCCGCCTGGCGCCACACCCATAGGAACAGATCATGCACGAGATCCTCCGCCATCTCCATGCTCTGGGTATAACGAAAGACAAACCGGCAGAGCGTTCCCCGATATCGCCGAAACAGCGCTTCAAACGCAACGGCATCCCCACGCGCCACGCTTGCGAAGAGCGTCGCATCATCGACAACCACATCCGCCGTCCGCTCCTCCCACTGAAACGGATGCGAAGATGGTAACGGATCATCGGCAAAGTGGGCCGCGAGCGCGTACGCCAGGGTCATGGCGTATAAGATTGTGGCACAACCAGAAACGCGCCAGAGTCTAATTATCGCGAACGTGCCCCAGTCTCAGAAGATGTCCGCGTCGGGTACCGGAACAGAAACCAGGGGAACTCTGCGAACATCTGGGAGAAAATCGATGTATCCGTAAGGTCTGATGGGTCCTTCTTTGACGCCCCGAAATACATTCTTCAATTGGTTGTGACGTATCGCACGAATTGACACCAATCCGTTAGGATATTGGGAAGATGGATATCGGTACGCATAGATGACCACGAACTGTGCGGCGTTGTGACGACGCAGCTCAATACCAGAGAACCTACGCCGGACACCAATATTATTCAGTTCAGGACCCTTCAGAATTTCGTGAATAGCCCGGCCAATATCTCTCCGACGTGCGTGTGCATTTCCCCACGATTGTCTTCGAATAAAATCCAGGAGATCGTCGATATCGTGCGGAACCCGCGGCTGTATATCCCAGTCAGGAAGCGGCACGGTCGTGTAACGGCCTGCTCATCACCTCCTGATAAATCGCATCCAGCCACGCAGAAAACTCTTCGTGCGACTGAAAACGTATTCCTCGCCCAGCCCGAAAATCCGCTTCGGTCGTCATGATGATTTCGTCATAGTCAATCCCATCATCCGGATCGTTTTTCCGATCTTCTACGTTCATTGGATGATTCGGGTCGTACACGAAATCCGTTTGGTACCGTGACATCTCCATACATATTCCTCCAGGAATAAATTCCTCGAAGGAATATGCGTACCGATCCGATACCGTCAACGTTCAAAATCGCACCGCTCACATCAAAACGTTGCAATCCGTGACGCCACAGCATATTGCCACGCCCAGCCTACAACAGCGTCACTTTTCCGGCTGTCGAAATTTCAAGAAAAACTTCACCACCGAATCCGTCGCGATCATATCCTTGGGCGGCACTGGCGAGAAAATCCACCCACGCCCGCCACCAGGCCAGCCGTGCTTTCCGCCAAGAATGGTATAAAACAACACCTCCGCCCCATCCTTACACGCATAACTCGCCCGCAGCACATTCCCTGATCGCACCGTATCAGGCAGCGTATGACACTCATTGTGCTTGAGCCAAAACTCCGTCACTTCCGGCGCCGAGTGCGTTTCGTGCTCGCCTTTGACATCGGGCGGTCCGCCTTTCTCTCCTTCATAAGGGATTTGATGATCGCCCGTCCCATGCACGATCATCGCCGGCACCGGATGCGGGAGATCACATTTGGGCTCGGGCATGAACAACGTCCCTGACATCCCTGCTACCGCCGCGATCCGATTGGGGATCGTGCAGCCGAGGATGTACGACAAGGTGCCACCGTCGGAGTACCCGGTGGCGTAGATTCGCGTTGTATCGACCATGAAGCCACTACTCAATTGATCGATGATCGCGTTCACGAACGCGACTTCATCGATCTTTTCTTTAAACGAATACCGGCAACACTCGCCGATATTCCACGCGCGATGTAACCCTTCCGGATAGACTACGAAGAAGTTGAGCGAGTCCCCCCGCTCATTCAACGACGTTTCCCGCTCGATCACCGACGCGCTGGCACTACTGCCATGGAACGCAAAGATCACCGGAAACGTTTTCGACCCGTCATAGTGCGACGGAACATGGAGCCGATATTCACGCCGGCGCCCAACTACATCCACTTTCTTGACGTAATCTCCGGGCTTCGTCTCGTGCGTGTAATACTCGGGCTCTCCCGACGTGATCGCCGCGGCCATGCCGCCAAGGAGAAGTCGAAAAACGAGGGTTTTGATCATGAGACGACGAGCCATACACGAGGTGCGGGGACGAAGGCGATGTCTCCGAATACGCCTGAGCAGGCGCAGCCTCGCAAAGGCGTAACTTGGCGAAGCCTTCTAAGAGGCGCAAAGCGATGGCGCATTCAGAAACATTTCAGACAACCAACAGTTACAACGGTCGAGCGCGAAAGATAGCCCGGCCACCCATCGGATTCGAATATCCGTTCAGGCCCATTTTGCTATGCCAGTCTAAACGGAATACTTCCTGCTTGAAAGACGATACATGTCGTCCCGCGTCTCTGATACCGCGGCCCGTACGCTATTGGGCGAGCGTTTTGGCCACACGAACTTCCGCGCTGGCCAATGGCCCCCCATCAAAGCACTCCTCGAGCAGCACGACGCCCTCGTCGTGATGCCCACGGGGAGCGGGAAGTCCCTGATCTACCAGCTCCCGGCCCTCCTGCTCCCCGGCCTCACCGTCGTGGTCAGCCCCCTCATCGCCCTGATGAAGGATCAGCAGGATAAGCTCGACGCCCTTGGCGTCGACGCGGTCTCGGTCCACTCGCATCTCTCCACCTCCGAGACCCGCGAGGCCCACCGCCAGATCGCGGATGGGAGCAGCGACATCCTCTATATCACGCCAGAACGGTTCAAAGACCGGGCATTTTTCGATCAGCTTCTCTCGCGAACAATCTCGCTCTTCGTCGTAGACGAAGCCCACTGCGTCTCCCAATGGGGACACGACTTCCGCCCCGACTACCTCTCACTCGGCTCCATCGTCCAACGCTTGGGCCGTCCGCCCATTCTGGCGCTTACCGCCACTGCGACTGAGCCAGTCCGAAACGACATCATTCGCCAATTGGGGATGCGCGACCCGCATACCACCATTACCGGCTTCGCCCGCCCCAACCTCCGCTTCGAAATTCGCCGAACCGTGAACGACGGGATCAAAAACGTCGCGGTCGAGCAGATCCTCCGCGAGACGGAGGGGTCTGGCGTCATCTACGTCGCCACGGTCAAGGAAGCCGAACGGTTGTTCGAACAGCTCAAGGATCGATTCAACGTCGGCCTCTACCACGGCAAAATGGCCGCAGCCGACCGAAAGGCGACCCAAGACCAGTTTATGAACGACGAGCTCAAAGCGATCGTCGCCACCAACGCCTTCGGGCTCGGAATCGACAAGCAGAACATCCGCTTCGTAATTCATTATCACTTCCCCGGCTCCATCGAGTCCTACTATCAGGAGGCGGGACGCGCAGGCCGGGATGGACTACCGGCGACGTGCACGATCCTGTATCGCGTCGAAGACAAACGCATCCAATCGTACTTCCTGGGCGGACGCTATCCGGAGATTTCCGAGGCCGCCAAAGTCGCCCTCGCCCTCGAAAAATACCCCACCGACCAGCTCGTCGCGCTCGATGACATCGCCGAGCTGACCGCCGTCCCGCGACGCAAAGCGAAGATCGTGTTCGCGCTGCTCAAACGGCACGGCCTCGTCCGCGAACATCGAGGCAACCACTGGCAGCGCCTCCACGACAATCTCACCTCCGTCGACCTGAGCGAAGATCTCACCGACTACGAGGAACGCCGCGCGAAAGACCAGGAGCAGCTCCAAACAATTGTTCAGTTCTGCCAGACCACCGAATGCCGCTCGCGCTTTATCCTCGAGCACTTCGGCGAGGAAGTCACCTCCGATTGGGCGTGCGACAATTGCGACGCTTGCGATCAAATGATCGCCTGGTCGGCACAAGCCTCGTAATCTACGCCGCGGCAATGCATGGGGCGGGGATGGCGATCCCACGATCGTCATCCCGAAATGACCCTCTAAATTTGTAGCATGCCGGTTCCCGTCCTGCTCAAAAAACTCCTGCGCCGCAGCGGCGTCCTCCTCGTCATCGCCATCGTGGCGTGGCTCATCCCGCTGCTCATCGAGTTCCCGATCGTCTTCGCGTTCCCCATCGGGCATACGCACCGGATCAATGACACGGCACTCAATTACATCGCGGTCTTTGCGCTCTTCTTCCAAGGATTGGTCTGGAGTAACGCACTGACCTCCCATTGGGCGGATGTCTACCTCGAACGACACCAATTCGACCGCAACGACGCGTCGACCATTCGCGTCGTCGCGGTCCTCGCCCGCATCGCGATCGGTGTCATTCTCTTCATCCTCGCGATCGAAGCGCTCGGGAAGAGCGTAACCGGACTGGTTGCTGGATTAGGAATCGGTGGGATCGCGATCGCGTTCGCACTCCAGAACATTCTCGCCGACTTGTTCGGCGCCTTCTCCATCGCGCTCGACAAACCCTTCGTCGTCGGCGATTCGATTCAAGTGGATGGCTTCTCGGGCACCGTCGAACGCATCGGCCTCAAATCAACGCGGGTGCGATCGGTAGACGGCGAAGAGATCATCTTCGCCAACGGCGAGCTCCTCAAAGGACGCATCCGCAACTTTGGACGCATGCAGGAACGACGCGCAGTGATTCAGCTGCGATTCGACCTCGACACACCGCCAGAGAAAGTAGCACGCATCCCCAAGATGATTCGTGAAGCGATCGAAGCCCAACCCAACACGCGCTTCTCCCGCTCCAATCTCAAAGCGATCAGCGATACCTCTCTCGAAGTGGAAACCGTGTTCTTCCTGACGAACCCTGGCTATCAAATCTTCGTCGATACGCGCCAGGATGTCCTTCTGGGACTCCTCCACCGATTTGCGGCGGAAGGGATCAAGCTTGCCGTCAAGCCCACATAATACACCGCAGGCGATTACGCGGCTTCGGCCGCATACCGCTTGAGCCGCGCCACCATCGCGTTGAGCCCCACCTCACGCGTGTGCAACCCAATCCCCTCCATCAACGTCCGCACGAAATCTGCCGGAATGTTGAGTGTGACCTGCGGGGGTTGCTCATTCACCGCCGAGAAGATGATCGCCAACATCGCCGCAATCGTGGGCGACTGTCGCACGTTCACATCCGCATAAAAGTGCATCACCCCATCGTGCACGTCCGGAAAAATATCGACGCGCGTCTGACATTCTGGGATCGTGTAATTACTCCGATCGATGGCGTCGTACTTGGCCGGCAACGGCTCCAGCTTTTTTGAATATTGCACCAGCGCCTGCATTTTCTCGTCGCGCCCCATCGCCTGAAACCGTTGCAACACGCGCGCGATTGACGGGGGCACCGTCGGTGCCCCCGTGGTCTCACTACTTCCCATCTGGCATCAATCCACTTTTGGTCACGAGCTGTGCCGCCAACACGGTCTGAATCACACTCGCGATGTTGTTCGTCGTCCCTTCCGGTGCACTGGTCCCGTCGTTCGAGATGGTGATCATCTTCGCATCGGACAAGGCCTCAGCAATAACCGGCGCGATCTGCGGCAACATCTCGATCTGCCGATACCGGAAATAGCTCTCGCCACCCGCTTGAATCGCGGCATTCACCTTCGCGATACTCTCCGACGTCGCTTCCGCCACGCGAATGATACGAATGGCTTCGGCCTCAGCCGCCGCCTGCGCTTCGATCTTCACCCGTTCAGCGTCCGCCGTGGCTTGCGCAATTTGCGTTGCATCGAGCTCCGACCGGCGCTGTACCGCCAACGCATCTTGCTTTTTCGCTTGCGCTTGCGCGATCAACGCCGCATTCGCCGCTTGGGTTTGTTCGAGCTCACGCTGCTTATCCGAAATCACACGTTCCGCTTCCAGCTGGGCTTCTTTAGCGCGTCGAGATTGTTGCGCCGACACGATGTCCGCATTGGCCTGCGCTTCAGCAGCCGACATCCGGCGCCGCGCATCGGCCACTTCAGACTGCACGACTTTGATGTTGAGCGAGTTGAAGATGAGCCCGAGATCCGTCAGCTCGCGCGAGCACGCCTTCCGAATGATCACGGCCAGCGGATCGTCGTCGTCGTCCGCGGCTTGGACCGCTTGTAACGCGCTCGCGCTCATTACCCCCGATGTGGCCACGGCCGTCGACGGCGAAGCATGAGATTCCACAGTCGCCGCTGGCAACGCACGCGGTGACGTTTTCGCGGAGAAGAGCTGGTCGTGCGTCAACAAGTTGATCGCGCGACGACCGGAGCTCGACAACAAGTCAGTGAGCGTATTCATCTGATCGGCGTCCGGCTTCGCGAAAAACCGGTTCGCCGCCGTCCGAATCATGGCATCGGTATCCCCCACCGACACGATGGCGCTCGCCAACACCCGCACTTTGATCGGTTGCGGCTCACCGCGGCTATCGAAGTCGGCCGTTTGATCGGTGATATCGAGGTCGACGTTGATGACTTTGCTCGACAACGTCGTCCCCGTCGTGAGCAGCGGGATTTCCTTCGATTTCCCCGGCCCACGATAAATGACCGTGCCACCAGTCAACCAACTGACCATGCGAATGGTCCCCGCCTCTACATTGCGCAAAAACGACGCAACGATCGCGGGAATGACCACCAGAATAACGAACACCAACGCAATGATCGTGATGATAGGTTCTAATTGCATGTGTGTATCCTAGAGTGAGAGAACACCACTACTCCGTGGCATCCGCATGCCCGACGTACGACACCGTACACCGTTGCCGCGCGGCATCCACATCTTCGACGCGCAAGCGATCGCCCGCGCGCACGCGAATCCCCAATTGCCGATCGGTCTCGCGCAATCGGCCCAAACATTGGATGATTTGCCCATCGACTTCTACGGCGACCAATCCTTCGCCATTCGCGTCAAAGCCACTCGTGGCCTGCGCGTCACTGAGCGACGCCGCATCGAACGTCTGTGCCGGATTCGACGCAAATCGCAGCAAGAATCGCCACATCGGCGCGATGAACAACAGCTCGAACACGAGCGCACCCACCAACGCCCCCACCACGAGAAAGGCGCCACCAAGAAACGGACGCAATAAAGCGCCCGTCGCCCCAAAGCCCAACAGCGCGCTGAACAATACGCGCGGCGACATGAGTGGGAGCAAGCTGGCTTTAAGCCCCGCCAACGGCCCAGACTCTTGCCCCGCAATGTGATGATGCCCCGTCAGCGCACCATGATGCCCCACGTGTACATCCGTGGACACCCCATGGTGTCCACCGGGGCCGGGGGTGAGCGAGTGGGTGAGATTGTGCGTGAGAGCGGGCGTGTGCCCCAACAACGTATCGTGGCCGTGACCGCCATGCCCATGGCCGCCGCCGTGACCACTATTGTGACCACCGCTGTGCATGGCACCAGCCACCGCCATTCCGACGAGACCAACGCCACCAAGCACGAAAGAGAACGTGTAGATGTCCATAGGGGCGCCGGAGACCGGCGCCTCCTATAAATCTATCGTATTTACAGCGTCGCGGTGCAGTGCGGGCAGCGCGTGGCCCGTGGGTCTATACTATTAAAGCAGTAGGGACAGCTTTTGGTCGTGGGCGTCGGGGCCGCCGGCACCAGCTTGCTGAGCCGCCACGCCACGATCCCGATGATGACAAAGTTGAGCAGCGCCGAAGCGAAATCGCCCACGCCGAAGAAGAACGGGCCAACCTGCGTTTTGTGTGTTTGCCAATCCCCGGCCGGGTTGAACACGGTGACGATCGGCATGATGAAATCATCCACGATCGCCGTCACCACTTTGTTGAGCGCCGTACCAATCACCACCGCGATCGCTAAAGCAAGCGCGTTCTGCTTGAGAAGGAACGACTTAAAATCCTGCCACATATGCCCTCCGGGGAACTGAGGTAGATGGATAGGCAGAAATTACTGTCTTTCCCCGCGACACGCCATAGAAGTACTGCCGCCTTCCAGAGGTTGTTCCGTGAGGGTTATCGAGCCGCTGGGAAAAATGTGTGATGCCACGCATCACGCGCCGCCGTCTCGAACTGCGCACGCCATGCCCCTAGCTCCGTCACACTCATATCGAACACGATTGTCTCGGGCGTCACCTCCCCCCGCTCGGCAAGCGCCGCAAACGTCTCACGATCGGCACTCGCGACCGTCCCCGAAGCATCGCGATAGTAGACCATCCCACCGCTCACTAACGACGTTCCGATCGTCGGCTCCAATCCACGCAACACACGGAACAACCCGTCGATGGAACAGCCAGACGCCGCCTCGTGCGAAAGATCGACACCAATCGTCACAAACCGATCGTCGCGCCAATCACGTCCGACAGTCAGCGGTGCGCCGTGCGCATGCCAGTGCACCAAAAAGTCGTCGACGGCGGCAAGGAGCGTTGTGGCGAGCGGGCCCGGAATCGGCGCGCCACTCGCGAACACCCAGACGCGAGAAGCATCGGGAAGCGTCTCAAACGGAACGAGGGGCATGGTTGGAATATAAACCGATGCCCCCCGCCTGGTATGTTCGTGTGTCCTTCTGCCGGAGACCGGCGCTAGCGTATCCTAGCTTATCCGACGGCCTGGAGCTCCCCTTGGGTCGCCCGCGCCGCGATCGCTTCGTCGAACGCCGCCAGCTCGATCACCAACGCTGAGCGCAGGTGTGAGATCGACGTCTCGTCGATGCTGTCGGCCCAGAGTTTGTCGAGCTGATGCACCGTGCGCAGCGCACCGACGTTCAACGCCGCACCGCGCACGCGCGAGATCAACACGTTCAGGTCACCCACTGATGTCCCACCCGTCAACGACGACGCCAGCGCGTCGTCGAGCTCGCGCAAAATCTGCTGCGCGATGACCAACATTGGCTGAATCGTCCGGTTGATAAACGGTAGACGCTTGCTCATATCACGCCACGATTCCCAGCGCACCGGCGCCCGTTCCATCGCGCGATTGATCCGTCCCGTGAATGTTTGCACCACGATCGGCTTCTTCACGAAGTCGATCGCACCAAAACCAACGGCCGCTTCCACAGTTTCGATGTCGGCTTGCGCCGTGCAGCAGACCACCGGAATGTCGGTCAAAAAAGGGAGATTGTGCTTCTGCTCCAACAGCTGCAATCCGTTCGTATCGGGGAGCATCATATCGGCAAGCACCAGATCGATCGGCTTGGTCATCAGCTGTTCCATCGCCTCGGCGCCAGTATGCGCCTCGCAATAGGCGTAGCGCATCCGCTTGAGGAGGGCCGTGATGATGTGGCAGGTGACCAGGTCGTCTTCGATGATCTGAATCATACTGGAGAGTATCGGTCACCTCGACCGTAAACTGAATTCAGGATTTCCGAAGTGCGCGCTTGCCTGTGGGATCAGACATGGGCCACCCGCTGGAACGCATCCAGCTCGGCGCGCGCCCGCGGAAACTCCTGCTCCATCTCCTGGAAGAGGGGACCAATGGCCGCAAAATCGGCGTTTTTTCCGACCTGCTGGAGTGCCTCACCCAGCGCGGCCATTTTCGTCACCCCTAAGTTGGCGCTGCTCCCTTTGATCGCATGCGCCGCCCGCTCCACACCCTGCCCATCGCTGCTAGCCAAGGCCGACCGGAGCGCGTCGATGCGGGTCTGGGTGTCCGAGACATAGGTCGACACCAACGTCGCGACGAAATGGTCACCATCGTCGTGCAACGACCGGAGCATGTCCAGCACCGACACATCCACAGACACCGCCCCGGAGTCGGACGACTGTTCGGCGAAGTCAGCCATCAGGGCGCTAGCCGCGATCGGCACAGTGGTTTCGGTCACGCGTGCCGGTGAACGCACCGCGCCGGGCTCATCGACCGGCAGAATCCCCGCCCTGGCCAGCGCATCAGCCGACGCCATCATGACCGCGGAAATCTCCGATGGCGTGGCAATCGGATGCTCGGCGGTCTCGGTGAGCGAATTCGGGCGAGCGTCTTTCGGAATCCAGCAATCCAGCGCGGTCTCGAGCTCTTCCAGCGAGATGGGCTTGGGAATGAATCCATCCATCCCACTGTCCAAACACCGCGCGCGATCTTCGCGCATCGCGTTGGCGGTCATGGCGAGAATCGGCGTATGACGTCCGCTCCCCTGTTCACGCTCGCGAATGAGTTGCGTCGCCGTGTAGCCGTCCATCTCGGGCATCTGGCAATCCATGAGCACCAGGTCGTACGGCATCTGTTGCAACATCGCCACCGCTTCTTCCCCATTCGCCGCGATGTCGCAGCGATAGCCCAACCGGTCGAGCATGTGCGTAGCGACTTTCTGGTTCACCAGATTGTCTTCGGCAAGCAGAATGCGCGCGCGTGATTTGGTGACGGACGCTTTCCGTTTTTCCGGACGCGCGCCACGATCGATTGCGCCTTGTGGACGCAATGCCGACACCAGGGTGTCGTACAGCTTCGTTTCCCGGAGCGGTTTGATGATGATCCCGTCGATACCGGCACTGCGCGCACGATCGGCGTCGGGCTTCCGGCGCGCATTCGCCATCACGAGCAATCGGCCAACAGTCGCGCCAAACTCATTGCGTATGGCGCGCGCCGCGGTCACCGACTCCGTCTGGAAGTGATCGGTGTCGAGCAGCACGAGGTCGGCACGAGCGCCACGCGCCGCCAGCGTACGTAACGCCGCGTACGCTTCGTCCAACGTCCGCGCACGTGTCACACGCGCGCCCCACATCGACAGATGCCGGCGAAGAATGACACGGGTGAGTGCGCTATGCGCAACGACCACCGCTTCCAGGGGCGCCGCGAGTGGACGGCGTCCAGCCTCAGTCACCACAGGCAACGACGGCGTCGTGGCCATGAGCTTGGGGCCCGTCGCCACATCGATCGTGAACCAGAACAGACTGCCGCGCCCCAGTTCGCTCTGCACGTCCATTTCGCCATGCATGAGATGCACGAGTTGACGACAAATCGCGAGCCCCAGCCCTGTTCCACCATACTTGCGCGTCGTCGAGCTGTCGGCCTGTTGGAATGGTTGGAACAACCGCGACCGCCCCTCACTCGACAATCCAATCCCCGTATCGCTGACCTGGAAGTACAACGTCGCATGACCATCGTCCGCCGCGCGCAACCGCGCACGGACACAGATGCGCCCTTCTTTGGTGAACTTGATCGCGTTCCCCACCAAATTGATGAGAATCTGCCGCAACCGCCCTTGATCGGCGCGAATCATCGACGGCACGTCAGCGTCGATGTAGCAGCCGAGGTCCAATCCTTTGCTCGCTGCCTGCTCGGCGAGGAGCTCGATCACTTCTTCGACCGTTGTGCGAACGTTGCAGTCGATGACTTCGAGCTCGAGCTTCCCCGCTTCGATCTTGGAGAAGTCGAGAATCTCATTGATGATGGTGAGCAACGCCTCGGCGGACCCGCGCACCGTCTCGGCGAATTCGCGCTGCTCGGCGGTCAAGTCTGTGTCGAGCAACAGCCCTGTCATCCCGATTACGCCGTTCATCGGCGTGCGGATTTCGTGCGACATCCGCGCAAGGAATTCGCTCTTGGCGCGGTTCCCTTGTTCAGCTTTGACCATCGCGTCCGCCAATTCGACCGTGCGCTCACGCACTTTTTGATCGAGGCCGGCGAGGAGTTCCTGCATCTCGCGGGTCAGTCCCTCACGTTCCGCGAGGGCTTCCTGCATGGTATTGTGCACCGCGGCTTCCGCCGCGTTCGACCGCTCCAGTGCTTGCTCGGCGCTACTCAATTTGAGCACGCGCAAGCGCCGGGCGAGCAGTCCGATCAGGACCGCCTGCCCGAGTACTACGATGGTCCCGGCAAAGGCCGATGAGGACATCGCGAGGAGCGGGGTCAGCAAGACGCTACTTATGGTGTCTGCCGCTGACGGGCCATCGCCTCGGTCGCGGCATGATGAATGGACTCGTCACCCTGGTCCACGATCTCTTGTGCCAACCGGTCCGCCGCCGACGGCTCATCGCGCAATTCGGCGAGCTCGTTGTCGACCAGGCGAAGCATCGTCTCGGAATCGTACAAGAGTTCTTTGGCACGCGCCGAGGTCATGGCGGAATCTTTGGAAGGGTCGCGAGGGGGTGTCACAGGTCTCGTCCTGTCGCTATGCGGCTCTCGCCGCAAGGACCGCTTCGATCTTTTCGCGGAGCACTTGTGGCGTAAATGGTTTGATGAGATAGCTGTCGACACCCGCATCGAGCGCCGCGCCAATGTCGGCTCGGCCCTGGCGCGCTGTAATCATCAGGATGGGGAGTGTGCGAGTGGCGTCACGGCCACGCACCGTGCGGGTAAACATGGCCCCGTCTAACCGAGGCATATACCAGTCAGTGATCACGAAATCGGTCGCGCCCACTTTGTCGAGCGCGTCCGCACCGTCCTCGGCTTCGACGATTTCTGTATAGCCAATGCGCCGCAACGAATTGACGACGATGCGGCGCATGGTTTCAGAATCATCAACAACGAGGAATTTCATGATTACACCTTAGAGATCACCACTGCGAAGAATGGAGCGCGCGACATTATGCGCCATCTCGAGCGAGTTGTACGCGCCCGACAAAATCTTGGCCCGAATGTCGTCGACCTGTTTCGGATCGAGCGTCGACTCACTAGCGTGCTCGGCCGAAGCGTCGGCCGATAACGCACGCCCCGCATCGGAGATCTGCACGCGGTCACCCTTTGATTCCGCGTCAGGAGCGACACCGGGAGCGTTGGGGACCGGAGCGCCTTGCGGCTTCCGAATCGAGTCGGCGCCGGCGACTTCTCCGGCCAACTTATTTAGCTGCATAAAAACTCCTCCATACGATCAAATATCGGATCGGTCACGCGGGGACTTGACCCCCAAAATACCGATTTGTGTGACGTCTGCGTTGGATTATCGTCGGACGTCGAGTTTGGGAGCGGCTTCTGCGGGGCGAACATAGCTGGCCAGCGGGCCACCCTGATGTTCCATCCCCCGAAGCGCCACGGCCACGTGCCCACACAGGTCGTTCACCTGCAGGCGCAGCTGGAGCCGAAGCTGGTCCTCCGACGTCGCGTCTGGCTCCGCCGTCCCTACATCCCCTTCCGCCACAGCCTCGTCCCCCCCCTCTGGCGCGTGCTCATCAGCCATCGTCCGGAGGACGACGTCGACGACGCGCTCGAGGTTATTGGCGAGGACAGTGGCTGGACGGACCATGGCCTACTTAGCGCCTCACCTGACGGTCATACAACGAGTCGCGTGAGCCCCCCACAGGAGCTGCCGCGGGCGCCGTCCCAACGACCGCTACAGGGGCCCCAGGGGTCGCCGAGGCGGGCCACTGGGTCTTCGCGGCAATGACCCACGATTCGTGCAGGCTGGCGATCATTTCGATCATCTTTGTGAGCACGCCCTGATCGAGCGTCCGGCTCACATTCATGATCTCGCTGCCGAAGTAGGCGTACAAGGCGGAGAGACGCTGCGCGAGCTCGCCCCCCTTCTCGTGGTCCAAGGTAGACATCAATTCGATCACGATGGCGGAGGCTTTTTCTAGGCTTACGCCTTTGCCTTCGAAATCCCGCTGCTGGATCTGCACTTGGGCTCGCCGCAAGTGCGCTAAAAGGTGCTCGTACAGCAACGGGACAAGCCATTCCTTCGGCCGGCTCACGACATCGTTCTCGAGATATTTCGAGGTGTAGGCACTGTATCCCATGTGACACAGTCTCGACGTCCGCCGAGGGAAACTTGAGACGAACGCGACGGCCAATCGTCAGCGCACACTGGGGTAATCGCCATGGAAAACGGGGGATCAGATTGAAGTCTGACCCCCCGTTTTTGTCCGTGGTCCTTCGACGGTCACGTCGCGGAGACACGGGTGTATTTGTTACAAGACTGTACCGATAGTGTTTTACGCACCAGCGCCAGGAACCGGCGAGTTGGCCGCCGTTCCGCGTCCCTTGAGTTGTCCAAGGTGTTTTCCGCGATGCCCGTGTCCTTGCTTGTTCTTGTGCTTGGCGCGCGTGGCGTCGAACTTAGCCCGTTGTTCAGGGGTGAGCACATTCCGGACCGCGTTCAGCTGCTGTTCACGTAACGCTTTGTTCGGCTGCATCAACTCACGCGCTTTCAGCAACTCGGCGCGCGCCGTAGCGGTATCCCCGCGTGCCCGAGCGGCACGCGCCGCGTCGAGATTGGGCTTCGCGGCCGTACGCGCGGCACTGAACTTGGCGCGATACTGCTCGTGAATCGTTTTCAATTGCGCTTTCTGCGCGTCGCTCAAATTGAGCGATTGGGCCATCTGCTGCCGATGATGTTGCCGCGCCGAATCGGCCCGAGCGGGCGTGCTAGACTGTGCCATGAGCGGCACAGTAACGGCCATCGCCACACCAAACAGGGTAAGTTGGGCGTGTCGCATGAGACGTGTGGATTGCATTGCGTGTTCCTCCTCAAAGATGCGCACGACCTGTGCGCACGAGATTAGACGCAGGGAGGAAACAGATGTTAAGGGCCGTCTTAATACCGAATGTCGACCGAGGCGGTCGGACGTCCGGGCGCCATGTACGCCGCGCGCTGGGGGTTCTCACGCCCTGCCCCTGCGCCCAATTCGGCTGATGCCTCGTCGCGCTGCTTCGCGCAGGTGGCGCTCACGCTGCTGACTGCGGCATGGAGCCGTTCGATGATGACGTTGGTTGCTACCAAGCGACGGCGTAACTCATTGATCCGTGGACCGACGTACGCTTCACCATCGAGCGATTCGCGTACCGGCGCGAGCCGGCGCCCACAGGTCGCGGCACGACGTGCAATCACATCGCCACGCGTGGCCGTTTCGACCACACCGTCGATGTTCCCCGAGGCGATCAACGCGCGTTGCGTCGACAACATCACTTGATATTCCGTCGCGCACGCGTCGAAATCGTCGAACGCGCGAATGGCACGAGCGAACGCAGGTGCCGGATAATCGGCGGCGGGGGTGCGCATGAATCCCATCGGAGTGGTTAGCTATTCGTTTTGGGCAACACAGATTGGAACGCCGACAGCTGTGCCGTGAATTTCTGCACGGCCACGTCCATCGCCAGGTATTGCTTGAGCAAGGCGGTCTTGCGGCGATCCATCCGCGCGTTGAAGTCGTCGAGCCGCTTTTGTTGCGACGCCACGGTCGCATTGAGCGAAGTCTCTTTCAACGCGATGGTTCCCGTATTGTCGGTGGTCCACGACGTAATCAGGCGATCGATCATGGCCCCGACACCTTGCGTGAGCGTGACACTTCCCGCGGCACCGGTGGTGGTCCCACGATAGGCGAGGCTCAATCCCTCAACGGCGGTTCCGGTATTCCCAACCAATTGTTGTCCCACACCAGTTGCCGCAAAACCACCGATCGTGCCGACCACATCGGTGCCGCTATAGTTTCCGGCCGTCAATCCCAATTGCGCGGTCGAATCGGTCCCACCACCGATGAACGACAAGGCAAACCCCGCCGCGGCACCGAACGCCGATTGGAGCAATTTGATTTGACCGCCCACCAAGCTGGCCGCGACCGTCATGGCATTCCGTCCCGTATTGCTGACCGTCGGCGCACCAAAGTTGAGCGAGCCGCCCCCTTCGTTTTTCGCCGTCACCGTGAGACTCAACGTCGACGCACCAGGCGTGCTAGACGTCGCGGTGATCTTTCCATTGACTACCGACACGGTAGCTCCAGATCCCAGTGACGACTGAATTTGCGCGACGAGATCCCCCACAGTGGACCCTGGTCCCACCACGAAGGTCCCGCTGAAGGGAACGCCCAATGCGGAGACACCGCCGAAGTCGATGCTATCTCCTGCAATCGTTCCCGAGGCAACACCGCCCGCGGAGTACAACGCGGTGAGCAGTGTCGACGATGTTGCGGGCGTGGTCGCGGCGGCATCGGCGTATAGCGCGTTCGACGTCGTCACGGACTGCGCTTGCGGTGTCGCGAACGCGGAGTTCATGGCATCGACGATCTGTTGTCCCGTCATGCCGTTGGTGATTGTGACCAACGCGGCACCACCCGTAGCGAGATCGGCGATCCGCACTGTGTCTGGCGTGGCGTCGTCGGTATAGGTGCCAGAAAATCCCACACCGGTGGTCGACCCTTGCGAGGCGGCCTGGGTGATGTTCACCGCGTATGTCCCACTTTGCGTGGCGGCGGTGGATGACGAGTAATCCATGAGTGCGTTCGTCGACGTGCCGCGTTCCATGAACAACGTTTGCACGTCGGTAAACCGCGTATTGAATGCGGTCGTGAATTTCGTGGCATCGAGCGTGAGTTTCCCATCACGCGTGACCGAAATACCCGCCATGCCGGCTGTCGTGAGACCAGTCGCGGCACCGGATACCGAGGCGAGCATATTGGAGGCTAAGGAGCTTCGCGCCAATCGTAACAATGGATCATTATAGAGCACAGGGTTGGACGACGAGTCCGCCCCCGGTTTTTGCTGTGTAGCGATGAAGTCGGCGAGCTTGTTGTACGCATCGATATACGACTGCACCGTGGACTGCACCGACTGCGCACTGCGGTCGATGGAGACCGTGGCGGTCAGTGTGGGATCGGCCGCCGTCAATGTCAACGTCGTATCGGCGATCGCGTCAGTCACCGTATTGCTCGACCGCGTGAACAACACGCCGTCGATCGTGAACTTGGCGTCGGCGCCGGCGACGAGTGTCCGTGCCAACCCGGTTTTGGTGACGCCAAACGTCCCCAAATCGAGACGTCCACCGCCCTGGTTGTTGGCGACGATGTTGAGCGACAGCGCGCTCGAGCCCGCCGTATTATCGGTCACCGTGATACGCCCTTGCGCATCGATCGATGCGGTGGCGGGGCGTGTTCCCGCACCGAATCCCGTAGTGGGATCATTCAGCGCGTTGAGGAGATCTTGAACGGTGGTGCTTCCCGTGATCGCGAAATTGATGTTGACCGCGGTCCCATCGCCACGCGTTCCGCTGATCGCGAGCGTATCACCGCCCTGCGCACCCGACGCGGAGCCGCCATTCCAGAGCGCCGTGAGTAATGTGGCACCGGTCGCGGGCGTGGTCGCATCCCCAGCGGTGAGCGCGGCCCCTTGCACTTGTTGTGCAATCGCCGAGCGTCCGCCTTTCAACACGCCCAATTGTTCGAGCGTGTGTCCCGCATCGACGAAGTTGGTGGTGTTGCGAATGTCGAGATAATACTTGGTGACACCGTTCGTGGTGGTGCTCTGCACGGAGGCTTGGATGCCGGTCAACGCGGAGAGCTTGGTCGCGATCGAGCTCAACGAATCGACGCCGAGGTCGATCGTGACGCTCTGGCCACCCACGGTGACGACTTGCGGTCCCGGATTGGTCGAGAGTCCCAGCTGCGAGGCAATCGTGGCGGTCGACGATGCGAATTGATCGCTCGCCGCCCCAGCGCTCGTGCCATTCTTGAGCGAGACCGTGCCATCCAACCAGCCGAGCTGCGTCGCGACACCGGTATTGCCATCCATGATATCGATGCCAGCGGCGCCACTCACCGTGCTGGTGAGCACGAGCCGTTTGGCCGATGTCGAATCGGAGACAATGGCGGCCGAGACGCCGCTTGCGGTCGTTCCCGAATTGGTCGCGTTGATTTTGTCGCGCACCGTGGTGAGCGAATCGGTCGAGGCGATCGAAACGATTTTTTTGTTGATGACGAAATCGCCTGAGAGTCCGAGCGGCGTGGTGGAATCGTTATAGACCGCGCTGGACAACTTTTCATTCTGCGCCGTGGCAAGCACTTGCACGGCGTAGGAGCCTGGTTGGGCCCCTGCACTGGCGTTGGCGCTGAGGATGTTGCGGCCGTTGCCGCTAGCGCCGGAGACTGTCGTGGAGACAGCATCGAACGCCGATCCATCGCGAAGCGATTTCGCCGATGTCTCGAGTGTGTCCAGTAAAGTGCGGTACGATTTGTACGCGTCTAACTGGGCGTTCGCTTTATCGATTCTGGCTTGGGTGGCCGTCGCCGGGGCGGATTCCGCCGCGATGATTTGATCGACCAGCGTCTTGTAGTCGACGCCACTCCCGATGCCGGAAAACGATGAAATGGGTTGTGATGCCATAACCTTGTCTCCTCGTTCCTACTTTTTCCTACAGACCTACGGATACATCTACCAATACACCTGTGAACACACGTGCTTAATACGACGAACCCGCCGGAGCCCATGACGAGCTCCGGCGGTCCTACCCCATCGTTTCGAGCCTGGGACCTTAGCTGCGGAGCAGCTGGAGGACACCCTGCGCGCTCGAGTTGGCCTGCGCCAACATCGCGGTACCAGCCTGTTGCAAGATCTGGAGTTTGCTGAACTGTGTGTACTCTGTGGCCATGTCAGCATCGCGGATGATCGATTCCGCAGCGGCGACGTTCTGGTACAAGGAGGACACGTTGGCCGACGCGTAGTCGAGCCGGTTCGTGGCCGCACCGATGGTTCCGATGGCCCCGGCAACCGTGGTTCCGGCACCGTCGATCGCAGTGATCGCCGCAACACCGCCAGCGTACGTGCTCACGTCTTGCGTCGAGAGACCGAGGGCTGTGAGCGACAGATCGTTGAAGCTGACCGCCACTTCGTCGTCCGAGTTCGCGCCGCTCCCGACGCGGAATGTGGCCGCGGCCGAGGCGCTAGTGATGACTGTGAGGGCATTCAACGTGGTCGCGCCGAGCGTGCCCGTGTAGGTGAAGTTGACACCGAGCTTGTCGAAGTTGAGCGCTTGTGCGACGCCCGCGCCACCGGCGCTGGAGGTGATGGTCTGCGAAATGTACCCAGCGGTGCCCGAGGTACCGGTGCTTAACGTGAGCGCCGTGGCGGCCGTCTGCGCGAGGGTATAGGTCGCGCTCGCCTTGGCGCCGCTGACCTGGATGTTGCTGACTCCGGCGGCCGCATCGAGCGTCCCGGTCCCGGTGTTCTGCACACCGAAGCTTCCGTTCAACAGCGTGGAGCCTTGGTACTTCGTGTTCGTCACGATACGCGTGATTTCTTGCTTGAGCGAGTTGAACTCGGTCTGAATCTTGGTCCGGTCAGTGTCCGTCACGTTGGCGGAACCGGACTGCACGGCCAACTCCTTCATACGATCAAGAATCTTCGAAATCGTGTCGACCGCGCCGTCGGCAATCTGGAGCACCGAGCTCGCCTGCGAGGCGTTACGCTGCGCTTGCTGGAGCGCGCGACCGTCAGAACGCAGTTTGTTGGCGATGCTCAATCCAGCTGCGTCGTCAGCAGCGCGGTTGATGCGGTAGCCGCTCGACAAACGGGCAATCTGACGCTCGACAGCAGTGTCGGTGTTGGTCAGGTTACGGATAGCGTTGTTGGCGGCGTTGTTGGTCTGAATGCGCATTACTCTGTTACTCCTTTAACAGATGGTGTCGGAGCGTCCGTGCTCCCTCATGTGACGACCGTGGTGATCGTCCTCTACCCGATTAGGTATCGGCGGTGTTTGAAAAAACTGAAGGCCGGTTGTGCACCGGCCTTCAGCGTTCATACAGAAATGTTGACGAGCGTTTAGAAGATGTTAGAGATCGAATTCTTCCCGAATCCCATATTTACCGTCAGAGAGGATCACCTGGTGTCCGTCGGCGGCACGGTGGTTGATCACCACAGGACCCTGCAGATTGACGGTGGGACGTCCCGCTCGGTCTTGCGGGAGGGTCACGATCCCGAGCACAGTGACGTTTTCAGGAGCGAGGTCGGCGCGCCGAAGGTCGGTGGCAGCCAGATCGACCGCGTACCCCTCGAAAAAGACGAACGGATCGATCATCAAGAAGGCAAGCGCGGCATAATCGACCGACTGGAGCCAGTAGAGATTTTCGCGCTCGGAGGGGAGCAGCACAAAGGAACGGCACTCTGGGAACCCGAGGAGCCCCTCGGGGAAATTGATGACGGCGTTCGCGTCGACGGTCAGCTGGCCAAGGAGGTCCGACGCGACGGTCATCGAAGAGGGCATATCGTACGCTAGGGCTGCAGAGGTCATTGGAGGTAATCCGTCAGCGTCATCCCAATCACTCGCGACGTCGCGAGCATGGCTGACTGGTACGCCGTCTGGCGGCTCACCAGATCTGTCATGGCCTTCTCTTGATCGACCTCACTGAGATTGGACTTGAAGGTCTTCAAGTTCGTGGCCAACGCATCCAGATTCGACCCGGTAATATCGAGCTGATTGACCCGGGCGCCAAGGTCTCCGACGAGCGCCTGGACGCCGTCCTGGGCGCTAGAGAGGCCGGCGATCGACGTGGTAATGGTCGGGACGTCGTTGTTCCCGAGCGCGGTCGACAGCGTTTTCAGTGTTTGTAACACGCCGGTATCGAGCAAGAGCTCTTTGGCGTTGTGGTTCGACTTGAAGAGCTGCCCGGCGGAGATCTCCGCGGTATGCGCGCCCGAGGGGGCCGCCGGCGTGCTATAGAATGGCGCAGTATTCGAGATCGGCGCCGTGGTCACATTATCGCCACCGAACAAATAGCCATCGCCGTATTTGGTATTGCCGAGCGAGACCGCGAAGTCGAGGAGATTATCGATCTCCTGCTTGGCGGCGAGGCGCGTCGAGGGTGTGGACGTCGCGGTCCCCTGCTGCACTGCGATATCCTTGGCCCGATCGACCACTTTCCAGCACATTGGGATCCTAAGCTTAGAATTCCACGTGGACAAGTTG
>JADMIO011222188.1_pt1 | contig 28301 bp, 11 predicted proteins | sample 8958161 | NCBI WGS metagenome assembly JADMIO01 (sample SAMN16585339, study PRJNA669376) | soil metagenome | isolation source: Crop rotation soil | place: USA: Cullars Rotation, Alabama | collected 2011 | reverse complement strand
GGCGGAAGACGCCGCACTCCATGCGCTTCGCGACGGTTTATGCGATGCTTTTTTTCTGCTATGAAACAAGATTGACGGGGGCCGCATTTCCAACAGGCAAACCATATCGACATCTGAATATGAAAACTGAAATCAGCTTTCAAGGCGCAAGCGGTAGAAACGGGCTGAACGGCTAATCGGGTGGGTTACGACATTGTTTGTGCCGCTAATAACGGTTTGAAAGTTGAGAACTGAAATTCGGAAGAACTGAAAAACTGAAATGCAAAACTACTTAAATTGAAAACGAAATCGAAAATCGGAAAATCTGAAAACTGAAAGCGGCGGAAGACGCCGCACTCCATGCGCTTCGCGACGGTTTATGCGATGCTTTTTTTTCTGGTATGAAACAAGACTGACCGCCCTGCTATTTCCAACGGCAAACCATATCGACATCTTAATGAAAACTGAAATCAGCTTTCAATGGCGCAAGCGGTAGAAACGGGCTGAACCGCTAATTGGGTTGGTTACGACATTGTTTGTGCCGCTAATTACAGGCGCGGGCGATACCACGCTCCAGATGCTGGTGTTTAGGTTCGTATTGGCTTCCAGCGTGAAGCCGGTGAAGTTTGTGGCCCACGACAGCACGACATCTGTGTTTGCGCTGCGTTTTATGTTTATGAACGGCTGCGTCGCCTCGAACGGGACCAAAACGGCATTCCGCACGGATTCCGTAACGCTTTCTGAACTGCCAGACATACCGCCGCGATAATGAGCCCGCGCGCGAACGTAGAGGTTCTGTCCGAGGGAGAGATTCAAATTTGTCAGTGTCCAATCGCTGCCGACGGCCGTGCCATAGCCGAGGAAGTTGTAGCTCACGTTGTCGGTTGAATCTTCAAAGGTAACGGAGGTCAATTGCGGGCTTGAACCGCCGCGCATCCAGGTGACCGCGGTTTGCGAAACGGAAAGATCCTGGCGTGCAACAGTATCGTTGTTCAAACGAGCGAAGCGGTTGCGCGTTTGGCCGCCAATGCTGTTCACTCCGTTAAAGGCACCGCCCACCAGGACTTTGCCGTCCGACTGCAGTGCGATAGAAAGGACAAGGTTATTCGCGTCTGGACTGAAAGAGTCGGCCAGCCCGGTGTTGGGGTCGAGGCGAGCGATATAGCTGCGGGCCGCCCCGCCAATGCTGTTGGCGCCCTCGAAGCCGCCGCCCGCTATAATCTTTCCGTCGGACTGGAGAACGATGACGTTCACAATACCGTTTGCATTGGGATTAAACGAATCAGCCAAACCAGTGGTCGGATCAAGCCGGGCAATGAAATTGCGCGTCTGACCACCGATGCTGTTCGTGCCGTTGAAGTAACCCCCCGCCACAATCTTACCGTCCGACTGCGTGGCGATTGCGTTTACAATACTTTTTGAGTTGGGGTCAAAAGCCATATCCAGCGTGCCGTCGGCGTTTAGCCTGGCGATGTTGTTGCGGGTCTGGCCGGCGATGGCCTTAAAGTCGCCGGCGATTAACATCCTGCCATCCGCCTGGATGAGGATAGCAAAAACCCAGCTTAAGAAACCATCCGAACCAACGTTGGCGTCGAAGGAATCAGCCACACCCGTGGTCGCGTCGAGTCGGGCGAGGAAACTGCGACTTTGTCCGCCAATGCTGGTGAACTGGCCACCCGCAAGAATCTTCCCGTCCGCCTGCACCGCGATTGAGTAGATAGTACTGTTCGCATTCGGGCTGAAGGAATCAGCAAGACCGGTGGTGGCATCGACCCGTCCGATGTTGGTGCGCGCCAGGCCGCCAATAGCAGTGAAAGAACCGCCCACTAAAATCTTCCCGTCCGTCTGCACTACCACTGAACGAATACCACCATCCACGTTTGGGTTGAAAGCCGCGTCCAACGTTCCATCGCTGTTTAATCGTGCAATGTTATTGCGCAGAGTGCCCAAAACGCTGTTAAAGCTGCCTGCGATTAAAATTTTTCCATCTGCCTGGAGGGCAGTGGCGAAAACACTGCAGCAATCAGTAATGCCGATTGTGAAGTCCAGCGTTCGGTCGACTCTGCCGTCCGTTTCGAGCCGGACGATGCGGTTGCGCGTTACCGCGGCTCCGCCGTTGGCCGTAAGCGTGGCAAACTCACCTCCTGCCAATATTTTGCCGTCGTTGGGTTGCAGCGCGAGGGAATAGACCGCAACCAATCCAACACCGCTCGCGTTTGGGTTGAACGAATCGGCCAGGCCGGTAGCATCATCCAGGCGAGCGATACGGCTGCGGGTTTGTCCGCCAATACTGGAAAAAGTGCCACCGGCTACAATCCTGCCATCCGGCTGCACCAGGATTGCATTAACCTGGCCGCTCGCATTCGGGTCGAAGGAATCGGCCAGGCCGGTAATAGGATCGAGCCGGGCAATGCGGTTGCGCGGAGAGCCACCAATGCTGTTCGTGCCGTTAAAAGTGCCACCTGCTAAAATCTTACCGTTCGCTTGGAGCGCGATGGAAAAGATAAATCCGTTCGCATTGGGGTCAAAAGAATCGGCAGCTCCGGACGTGGAATCAACCCGGGCGATGAAGTTGCGCGTCTGTCCCCCGATGCTGTTCGTTCCACTGAAAGCGCCGCCCAACAGGATTTTGCCATCCGGCTGCAGCGCGATGGACAGAATGGCATTGTTGGCGTTCGGGTTGAAGGAATCCGCCAAGCCAGTAACTGCATCGAGCCGGGCGATGCGGTTGCGCATCTGTCCGCCGATACTCGTGAAAGCGCCGCCAACCAAAATCCTGCCGTCTATCTGAACTACGATGGATGCGACGCCACTGTTCGCGTTCGGGTTGAGCGAATCGGCCAGGCCGGTGGTAGCATCGAGTCGAGCTATGTTGGTGCGAGCCACACCACCGATAGCCGTGAAAAAGCCACCGGCTAAAATCTTGCCGTCCGTCTGTACGGCAATTGCATAGACAGTGCCATCGGCGTTCGGGTTGAAAGCAGTGTCGAGCGTGCCGTCGTGGTTCAGGCGGGCAATGTGGTTGCGCGTCACCGATACTCCGCCATTGGGCGCGAGCGTGGTAAAATCGCCCCCGATCAAAATTTTTCCGTCCGGTTGATGAACGACAATCTGGACAGTACCGTTAGCGTTTGGATCGAAACCATCGAGAGCGGATTGCGCGCGCACTATTGGCGCACTTGCCAGCAGCAACAGAACGAAAAGAAAGAACAGGCGGAACGAAGCTTTATATGTGGTTTTTCTGATAGCTGGCTCACGGACTGCAGGCGCAGGCACGGGCTCGTTTTTCGTTGTAGCTGTTTTCATGAGCGCTCTCCCTGGGTTGCTGTTTTTCAATGTAAGGAATAACAGGACCAACGGGGTTTTGTAAATATTTTTGCAAGACCGCTGCGGGCGACAAGCCGTGCGAACAAAGGTTAGCGGCGAACCTCCCTCAGACCCAAAAACGGAAAGACCGAAGCAGGGAAACACTTTCTCCCTTTGGTCCCTATGCTCCCTTGGTCCCTGGTCCTTTAGCTACCTTTTCTATTTTAGAGGCCGGCGCTTTGCAGGGCCGCCGCGGCGTCTTTACCTTCATGGATTACAGCTCGGAAGGCGCACAGAGTGAGGGTGGGATTTTCGGTGCCCCAAAGATTGCGGCCAATGGTTCCTCCGCGCGCGCCCGAAGCTATGACTTTGGTCATCATTTCCAACGCGCTCGCCACCGTTTCACATCTCGGCCCGCCAGCAGCCACAATCGGGACGGGACTTGTGGCGATGATTTCCCGATAAGATTCTACGCTGCCAGTGAAGGGAACTTTGATCACGTCAGCGCCGCATTCAATACCGCAACGAACGGCCCACATGATGTTGTCGTGATCGTAAACGACGGTCGGGGTTTTGCTGAAATCTCTGGGATAAATGTGGGCGATGACGGGCAGGTTGATTTTGTCGGCCTGGCAAACCATGTCAGCAAGGATTTTGAGGAACTTGCCTTCATTGGGTCCGCGCACGCCCAGTGAAACGGCTATCGCATCGGCGCCCAACGCAAGGACTTCTTCGGGATTTGTGAGGCATTCGATGACGGCATCGTCGGCAGTGAAACAGACTGATTGAATGATTAAGGGGATTGCTCCGGCATATGGCTCCCATACCGCTTTGGCGACACCTTTGAACATGGTGATCGCATCGGGTTTGCCTTCAACTATTTTCTTCATAGTCTGCGGGAGATTGACGAGCCCGTGAGGCAGGCCGCGTTGGTAACCAATGAAATGATCGACGGCCACCGAGCATAGTCGTTTCGAAGGGTGCGCAAAGATGCGGTTCAGGCGTGTCAATTTTGCCAGGTGCATAGAATTCGTAGCCGGGGAAGTTAGAGGAGAAAGCAGAAAGCAGAAAGGAGAAATCAGAAAGGAGAAATCAGAAATGGGAAATCGGAAATGGGAAATCGGAAATTTCCAGCACTTGATAAAGTAGGGCAGCGCGTCTCGCCTGCCACCCAAAAAGCAGAAATTGGAAATCGGAAAGCAGAAATCAATTTCGGCACTCGTCGGGCGGTTACGAAAGGGGGAAGGATTAGGGCTGACTGGGGTTGGCTGTTTACTTTAGCATACGCGCGTCAAGCAAAGCGGCGCCATGCAGCCGCAGTCATAATATTCACAAACATGCCCGCGGCGAAAAGATTCGATGTATTAGGATTAGGAGGGGTGGCGGTGGATGACGTCATCTATGTGACGGCGTATCCGCCACCAAATTCCAAAGCACGCGTGGTGGGCCGAGAGCGGCGTTGTGGAGGGTTAACGGCTATCGCGCTGATTGCGGCGGCGCGATTGGGCGGCCGTTGCGCTTATGCCGGGGTGCTGGGTTATGACGAGTTGTCGCAGTTCACATTGCAAAGTTTAAAAGCAGAAAAGATTGATGTTTCAGTGACTAAACAAACTTTGCGGGCCCGCCCCATTCACTCGAATATCGTGGTGGATCAACAACGGGGCACACGCAACATTTTCTTCGATGTCGCGGGCGTAGTGGGGGCCAGGACGGAGATCCCGGCTGAGTTGATTTCCAAGGCCCGGGTGTTGTTTATCGACAACCTGGGTGTGAACGGAAGCATACGGGCAGCGCGCCTGGCCCGCCGAGCGGGTGTTCCAGTGGTGGCCGATTTTGAAAGTGATGATCACCCGCGTTTCCCGCTGCTTATGACAATGGCGGACCATCTCATCGTGTCAGTGGACTTTGCCACAAAATTGACCGGCGAAAAATCGGCGGAACGAGCGGTTCGCGTACTAGCGGCTGCGGGTCATGAAGTGGTGATCGTTACCTGCGGAGCGGAAGGTTGCTGGTATCTGGCGAGAGGAACGGCATCACCGAAACAGATGGGCGCGTTCCGGGTGCGCGCGCTCGATACAACAGGGTGCGGCGATGTGTTTCACGGCGCCTATGCGTTTGGGCTGGCGCGCAATCTGCCTCTGGAGGAGCGCATTCGGGTTGCATCCGCGGCGGCGGCTTTGAAAGCGAGCCGGTCAGAAGGGGTCGAGGGAATACCTTCCGGGGCGGAGGTTCGCAGATTTCTCAATAAACGATGAGCTCAACCACCCAACTACTTGAGGAAGGCCTGGCAGAGTTGCCGGTGCTGGATATTCACACGCATTTGATAGGCGGCAAGCTGGGCGCGCGCGGACTACATGATGTGCTGCTTTACCACATGGTGATTTCGGATTTGTATTCGGCCGGCTGCCCTTCCGGAGGGCGGTTGACCTCGTATCCAGGATGGCCGAGCAATGAAGAGGCGCGGGCCAGGGTGGAAGAAGCTTTGCCTTTTTTGCCGTCGATCCAAAACACGAGTTCGTTTTGGGGCGTGCGTTTGATTTTAGAAAATTTATACGAATGGCGTGAGCCGATCACTGCCAGTTCATGGCGCAAGCTCGATGAACGGATTCGCGAGCGGGCAGATGATCGGGCATGGCACCATTCGATTTTGGATCGGCTGAACATCCGCCGGACGGGAACTGAGATTGCGCGGCGCGGGGAGGGTGAAGACGACCAGCGGCTGCAATACGCGTTGGAATGGGGATTTTTCACGCGATGTCAGTGGGGCGAATTTGATACTGCCCTTTATGAGCTGGAACGTTGCTGGGGGCGTTTGCCGGAAAGTCCTTCTCCTATTGGGGCAACCGGGCGTCCACCCACCGAGCGCAGGATTAGTTCATTGCGTGATGTTCATGATGCGGTGAATTATTACGTCAGTGCCATTCCTTACCGGAACATCCTTTCGACGGCGACACATTTATCCACGGACATCGACTACCGGCTGGTCAACGATGCGGAAATGGAAGCTGCGCTGGCGCGCCGTTCCCAGGCCGGGAGCCTGGAGCGGGATGTTTATGCGAGTTACATTAACGAGCTTTTTCTGACGGAGTTGGAGAAGCGAGCGGAGCAAATTGTGTATCAGTTCAGTTTTGGCGCAGAGCCTTTGCCTTATGAGACTGGCAGCCGGATCAACCAGCAGAGCATACGGCAATTGGGTGAAATTATCGCGCGCCATCCCAAGCTGCGGTTTCAATGTTTTCTTTCGAGCCGTCACGCGAATCAGTCATTATGCACATTAGCGCGCGAGTTGCCCAACTTAAGCCTCGCTGGTTATTGGTGGCACAATTTTTTTCCCGAGATAATCCGGCAGATCATTTCCGAGCGGCTGGATACGTTGCCATTGAATAAGCAAGTAGGTTTCTTTTCAGACGCCTACTGTTGCGAGTGGACTTACGGCAAGGCGATCCTGGTGAGGAAACAAATGGCGCAGGTTCTGGCTGAGCGCGTTGACCAGGGCCAATACTCGGTCGATGAAGCCTTGCGGATAGCGGGCACAATTCTTTGCGAAACACCACAGCAACTTTTGGGAATGAAGCCGCGCGAAGTGTAGAATATATCAGCTGACAAGGCACCCTTTATTGCAGACCGTTGGCGTAGATGTGCGCGAATGTGAGCGTCGACAAACTCGCAGGTCGTGCAGAATGCAATTGTGCAACACCGCAAATGTACAAATCTACGTTACGGCGGTTGTGCCCTCGCTTATGGCGTTCGAATGCGGAAATAGCGTTGTTGTTCGCCGGTGAGGATGACGTTTGTGAATGAAAACTGGCCAACTGAGCCGAATTGGTTGGTGACGAGGCTGACCCAATTGCTCGAAGGCAGCGCGATGTTGGTTGCGGTCAAGACTGCGTAGCTGCCATTGGGCGGGCCATTTGAGCCGCTGATCATCAGATTAGTTCCGGACAAACTGATGCTGGTAAATCTCGGTTCTGACACAGTGACAACCTCAATCGAACCATCCACCAGCAGTTTGTTCGTCCAGCCCAGCCCGGGATTGAGCAGTGGCAAGATGAGCGATGAGAACGCGCCGTTATATGTTGTGGCTGTGAACAATTTAAAATTGTCGTTAAGGTTCAATGTGGTGGGACCGAGATTGCTGACGGAAAGCGAGCCGCCGTAAGTGAGCGAGCCGACCACTTGAATCTGGTCATTCGTACGCGCTGATCCGTTTTTGCTGATCTCGATGATCGTGGTGCCTTGCAAGGTTGGCGAATTGTTCAAAACGAGTTTTGCGACCGAAGGGCCAGGAGAAATTACGCCGCCGCTCTGCACGTTCAGGTGGCCTACGACCGTCCCATTGCCGGTCAGCCACCCGTGATTGGCAATGAGCAGGTCACTGGTGAATACGTGTGTGCCGCCGGACAACTGAAGCGCGGCGGCGTTCGTTCCATTGCCCACAGTAAAGGCACGGCCGTTGTTGTTGGTGGTGCCGGCGGTGCTGAGCGTCCCTCCATTGAATTCGCAGAAACCGGTCGAGTTGGTCAGGAGCAATCGATCCACTTCGACGAGGCCCGAGTTGAGAACGTTGGTGCCACGGAGCACTTCCAAGGCCGCGGTTCCTGTCGAGTTGGTCACCCGCAACGTGCCGGCATCCACTACAATGCGGTCATTCACGGCACCGGCACCAATACCCAGAAACAAGCTGCCCTCGGCCAGGACGGTCCCGCTGTCGGCGATGAGCAAGCGGTTTCCCCCGCTCGTGATGCCGACGGCCACCAAAACCGGAATTGTTCCAAGCTGACCCCGGGCCCGTCACCAGTACCGTGTTGTTGTTGCCGGCGTTGTAGCCGATAATGCCGTTTAATCCGGTCACTCGTGCGCCATTACTAATCACCAGTTGGTTGGCATCGCCGTCAAATCCAACATAAAGACCACCTGCAAGACTCCACAGTGACCCGGTCCCAGAGAGCAAAGCAGTGTTCGAGTTGGCCCCAGCGTTTAAGCCTATGATTGCTTCGTTGTCGCACGTCAGCAGCGCGCCATTGGTGACGAGCAACTGATTGAACGATGAATTGCGCCCGATGACCAGGTCGAAACCTCCAAGCAGGAGATGCTGGCTCACCCCGGCACGCACGTCCCAGATCGCCGGCTCCGCCAGGGCGGACTCTCCGAGGTAAAATGACCCAACAATAGTGGCGCCACGGGTAGTGAGAGTGCCGGCATTGAATTCGAACTTGCCCTGCGTTCCGTTAGTTAAGACCAGTTGATCCACATCCATTATCCCAGCGTTAAAAACGGCCGTCCCGCGGCGCAGGTCGAGGATGGCCGTGCCGATCTCGTTGGTTGCTCGCAGCGTGCCGCCGTCTACTACAATACGGTTGCTCGAAGAGTTCGTCGTTTCACCAAGGTTAACGGCTTTGCCTGCGAAAACGGTCCCCTGGTTGCTGACGACTAACTGATTGCCCGTTGCGAGAACGCCTACCGAAAGTACATTTTCATTGCTCCATATCAACCCCAAACCAGTTACCAGCGCAGTGTTGAACTGAGCGGATGGAGCGTTGCTGCCGAGGCGGCCGTTGAGTGAAAAAACCGAGCCGCCGTTGCTCACCACCAACTGATTGCCAGGACCAGTGTTGCCGATAACCAGGTTGATCCTGTTGCTCCACATGGAGCCCAACCCTGTCACCTGGGCGACGTTGTTGCTGCCGGTTGCTCCGAATCCTATAACACCATTGAGATCGGAGATTCGCGCACTATTGCTAATGACTAACTGGTTTGCTGCTCCATTGCTCCCGACATGAATGTCAGAGGTTACCAACCAGCTTGTTCCGGCGTCGGTGACGGTAACTGAGTTTGAGTTTGCACCGCTGTTTGATCCAATGACACCGAAAGTACCGACGGAAACTTTTGCCTGGTTTGTAACGACCAACTGGTTGTCTGAGCCGTTTACGCCAACGACTAAATTGCTGGTATTACTCCAGAGCGAGTTGGTTCCTGTGATCCAGGCAGTGTTGCCGCGACCCGTGAATCCGACGTAGCCGTTACTGTTTGCCACCTGGCCACCATCGCTCACGAGTAATTGATTGGATGAACCGTTGTTACCCACGTAATAATTCAGCGCTCGCCACTGGGAACCGGGGCCGGAGATAGACGCGCTGTTCGAGTTCGCTCCCGAATCACTGCCAATAAAACCGTTCGCTGAATTCACGAATGCGCCATTACTGAGAAGAAATTGGTTGCCGCTGCCGCCATAGCCCATTCTGAGTTCGGCGATATTGGTCCACGAGGAACCGGGATCTGTTATCACTACGACATTGTTGCTGCTGGAGGAATTCAGACCAATCCAACCCTGGGTGCTTTTCACGCTGGCACCATTAGTGATCGTGAGCCGATTGAACGAGCCGCTGTTCCCATTAATCAGGTCACCGCCCATGAACCAGCGCGCGCCGGGGCTGAGCAAGATCACTTGGTTGGATCTGGCCGTGGTGTTGCGTCCGATGAAGCCGCTAAGAGAATTGGTTAAGAGAACATTATTAGATAGAACCAGCGACGTGAACGAGCCATTGGTGCCAACTGTTACGTCCCCAATAATATTGTTGGTGACATTGCTCAAAATGTTAGTCGAGCCATCGGCGACAATCTGTGGATACAGGGGGGGAACGCTGGCAAACAGGATAGCAACTGTAATTGGGATGATACGCATTACCTAGTCTCCAAAGTTATTAGGTGAAGGAGTTCGAACACGAAAGTAAGCTGAAATTCGCGGAGCTTATGCGGAATACAGGTCTCCTTCGAAAGCAAAACAGTCATGTTCATAGTTTGCTTAAAGCGCTATCGTCTAAGGCGTTCTAATGCGAAAGTAGCGCTGTGCTTCGCCGGGGATGATCGGATTGGTAAAAAAGAAAACTCCGCTCGCATCAAACTGGTTTGTGGCGAGACTAACCCAGTTGCTCAATGGTGTTGCTACGTTTGTCGCACTGAGCACCGCGAAAGGCGCGTTGGGTGGGCCGTTGCTACCCGAGACGATTACGTTCGTTCCGGAAAGATCGGTAGCAACAAACCCCGGCCCAGGAGTCACTTCAATTGAACCATCAAAGACCAGTTTATTCGTCCACGCCAGGCCTGGAGTGAGAGCTGGCAATAGGATGTTCGTGAATGAGCCAGTGTAGGTACTGGCTGCGAACAACGGGAAGCGATCACCAATCGCCAGCGCAGTTGGTCCAAGGTTGGTAACAGTGAGAGAACCACCATATGTAAGTGTCCCGGTCACTTGCAGTTGGTCGTTGGTCAGGGTCGCGCCAGACTTGCTGACTTCCATGACCACCGTGCCTTGCAAGGAAGGCGGAGTGCTCAGGCTAATTTTGCCTATCGATGCGCCGGGGATTAACCTGGCACCATTGCGCACTTGCAGTTGTACAACCAACGATCCATTGCCGGTGAGCGTGGCGTTGGACAATACGATCAAGCCGAGCGTGCCGGAGAAGTCATGGGTGCCATTGCCAGCGAGAATAAAGCTGGCAGTGCTGACGCCGTTTCCGACGACCAGAGGCGGTCCTATGCTGACCCGGCTGCTTTTCGCGGAGAGTGTGCCACCGTTGATTTCGAATTTACTCTGGATGCCATTGGTCAGGCGCAGGATGTCCGCCTCAACCAAACCCGCGTTGAGAACATTCGTGCCGCGGCGAATTTCGAGCAAGCCAGTCGCGGCCCCGTTGGTCGTCAGCAACGAGCCACCGTCCACCACCACGCGGTTGTTGGTGGAGGCGGGCGTGAAACCGAGATAAACGCCATTGCCGGCGAACACGGAGCCACCGTTACTCACCACCACCTGGTTGCCTGACCCGTCCAAGCCTACGCGCAATTCGAAGGTGTTGCTCCATGATGACCCTGAGCCCGTCACCACCGCCAGGTTGTTGCTGCTGGCGGAGAGGAAGCCAAGCAAACCCACATTGTCCTGCACGACGGCCCCATTGCTGACCACCAACTGGTTGCCCGAGCCGATAAAGCCAATGTTAAGATCATTCAGATTGTTCCAGAGCGAACCGGGTCCGCTTACCAGCGCCAGATTGTTGCCGTTGTTATAGCCGATGAAACTCTGGATGTTGCCAACAAACCCGCCGTTGCTCACGATCAGTTGGTTGTTACGGCCACCGTAGCCCACATTTAAGTTAACGCGATTGCTCCACACCGAGCCCGAACCGGTGACCAGCACCGTGTTGTTGCTGCTGGCAATGCCGGAACCAATGGTACCTTCGTTATTTAACACTGATGCACCGTTGGTGATGATGAGCTGGTTCAACGCGCCGTTGCTTCCTACGAAAAGATTGGAGCTGAGCAGCCAGGACGTGCCCGCATCTGTAACGACAGCGGAGTTGAAGTTTGCGTTAGTGTTCTCTCCAATGAAGCCGAGGCTGCCAAGGAGTGTCGCCTGGCGGTTCGCGAGCAACTGATTGCTGCGACCACCCAAGCCCACAGCAAACTCGACTCCATTGCTCCACACCGAGCCCGAACCGGTGATTAAAGCGAGGTTGTTGCTGCTGGACGCAAACAAACCCAAGGCGCCGTAGCTACCCTGCGCGAGTGCGCCGTTGGTGACGACCAACTGATTGCGTGAGCCGAAGAAGCCGACATAAAGCTCCCCGTTTATTTCGGATCCAGGATCCGTCACCAAAGCTACGTTGTTGCTTCCGAGCGGATCGGATCCCAGCATGGTGGTGCCACCCCGCACCGCAGCTCCGTTGCTCACGATCAATTGGTTTCCCCCGCCAACGCCACCGACGGTCAGGTTGACATTGGTCCACGCCGAACCCGGCCCTGTCACCAGCGCCAAATTGTTGCTGCCGGCGGATGTGTTGCCAATATTGCCGGTGCTGTCCCACACCCGACCACCGTTACTCACGACCAACTGATTACCCGTACTGTCGGATCCGAAGAAAAGACTATCTGTGTGGAATAAGGCAGACGATCCGGTCACCAACACAAGATTGTTGCTGCTGCTAGCCAAACCACCAACCCCAGCCGAAGGCGACTTCACCGTGCCACCATCCGTTATCAGCAACTGGTTGCTGGCACCGAGAGAGCCAATTCCAAGACCGGCAGAATTGGTCCACATCGAGCCAGCGCCCGTCACGAGCGCCACATTGTTGCCGCCGCCTTGGCCAAGAGAGCCGAATGTATTCCGCACAAAGCCGCCGTTGCTGACCACAAGTGAATTGAAGGAGCTGCCGGAGCCTATTTCAAAGGTGGCACTATTCAACCATGTCGAACCCAGTCCAGCCACGACCACTGTGTTTGATTTCGAGTTAGAGTTAAGGCCGACGAAGCCGCCTCCACTGGTGAGCAGCGCGCCATTAGTCACGAGCAACTGGTTGAACGAGGGAGATTGCCCGAGCACGAGAGGCACCTGCAGAATGTGATTGCTAGCTCCTGCGCGCACGTGCCATACGGCCGGGTCGGTGCCCGTGGCGCCCACGACGAACGGCACGATATTGGTAATAAAAGCTCCGCGCGAGAGCAGCGTGCCGCTGTTAAACTCGAACGACCCAGCCGAGTTAGTCATGCGCAAAATGTCCACGTCGATCAGACCCATATTTAGAACAGTGGTCCCCCGGCGCACATCCAGAACAGCCGTGCCCGTGGAGTTCGTCAGTTTCAAGATCCCGCCAGCGACCGTCAGGCGATTGTTGGTGGAGGAGGCATTCGCGCCGAGGATAACGAATGAACTGGAGGAGACGACGCCCGCGTTGGTGATCACCAGGCGGTTGCTGCTGCCTGAATATCCAAGCTGGAACTCGCCGCAATTCCATAATGAATCAGGCCCGGTCACGACGGCTTCGTTATCCTTGCTTGGGCTTTGGAAGCCAAGATAGCTGAACGGACTGTTTACGAATCCGCCATTGGTCACCAGCATCCGGTTGGCACTGGCACCGTTTCCCAACTCAAGTATGCTCTGGCTCCAGACCGAGGCGGGATCGGTCACCACAACCTCGTTATTCATACTTGAAGCGTTCCCGATTTGGCTGATGAGGCTCTGCACCAGTCCGCCATTGCCAACCACAAGCCGGTTGCCGGGGCCGCTTTGACCGACAATCAAACTGTTCGAGTTGAACAAAACTGAGCCCGTCCCGGTCACGGTCGCCAGATTATTACTGCTGGACGCGAAGAAACCGAGATACGCGTTGCTGTTCAACACCGTCGCCCCGTTAGTCACGATGAACTGATTCCGCGCACTGGAATAGCCCGCGTAGAAGTTCTGGGTATTCGTCCATCTCGAGCCTGAACCCGTCACCAGCGCAATATTGTCGCTGCCGCCGCTATTGAGGCCGATGAATACGGAACTGCTGCGCACCGTTCCCCCGTTGGTCACAACCACCCTGTTGCCCTGATCATCCTGACCGAGAAAAAGAGCGCCGGCATTGTTCCACAGGGAGCCCAACCCGGTCACGATCGCCAGATTGCTCCGGCTGCCAGTGTTGATGCCTAAGTAGCCGTCGTTGTTCCGCACCAGGCCGCCATCGCTCACCAGCAACTGATTGCCGGCACCGGAACGGCCGACGTAAAGATCGTTCGCGTTTGTCCAGACCGACCCTGCTCCCATCACCAGCACGATGTTGTTGCTGCTGCCGCTGTTGACCCCAAGGATGCCAAAGTTGTTCCGCACCAAACCGCCATTGGTCACGAGCAACTGATTGTTTGCACCGGAAAGGCCGACGTTAAGGTCAGCGCGGTTGCTCCAGACGGAATTCATGCCGGCCACCACGGCCAGGTTGCTGTTCGCGCCGGCACGCGCACCGAGAATGCCCGCGTTATTGTTGAGCAGGGCGCCGTTGGTGACCATGAGTTGATTCAGGGAAGAGTTGCTCCCAATATAGAGATCCGTGAGGAAATAATTGCTGACGCCTGCGCGTACATCCCAGAGCGCAGTGGAATTCCCGGAGACTCCCAGCACAAACGGAGCATTGGTTATAAATGCGCCACGCGTGACCAGGGTGCCGCCACTAAATTCGAAAAATCCTTGTGTATTGGCCATACGCAACTGATCCGCCTCGATGTTGCCCAAGTTAAATCGATTCGTGCCGCGAAGGAGATTCAAGGTTGCGGTGCCAGCAGCATTCGTTACTGAGATCCTGCCATCTTCAACAACGATACGGTTGTTGGTGGAGGTCGTATTCTGTCCAAGCACAACGTCGCCCAGAGCAATGACGGCCCCGCCGTTTGTCACAACGAGACGAGCAAGACTGGCCAATGAGCCAACGACCACGCCGGTTCGGTTGCTCCAAACAGAGCCCGGCCCTGTAACCACTGCTTCGCAGTTGGATGAATGGTCGAGGGCTCCGATCGTTCCGAAGGAATCGTCCACAAACGCCGAATTGCTGATGATCAAACGACAATTGTTCCCATGGTTACCAATGGTAAGGCTGCCCTGGTTATTCCATGCTGACCCTGCTCCAGTAACCATCGCAATATTATTGCTTGCTCCGGGACCGAATCCGGTAATTCCCACAAGCCCGGCCACAGAACTCACTCGCGCGCTGTTGCTGATCACCAGTCGATTTGCGCTGCTCTCCACACCGAGATTTATCAAACCACCATTTGTCCAAAACGAGCCCGGATCGGTAACCAGGACGAAGTTATTGCCGGACGAACCCGAATACCCAATGAGCGAGTCTCGATTTGATACGAACCCTCCATTGTTAATGATCAGCCGGTTGAATGAACCATTAGTGCCAACGAACAAATTGACCCCCATAAACCAGCGGGCAGTCGGGCTCACCAGCCGCACTTCATTGTCATGTGCGGTGGAAGAAAACCCAATGAAGCCATTGCCCGTGTTGGTCAGCAACGCGTTATCGGAAATGGTCAGCAGCGTGAGGGCGCCATTGGTACCGATAATCACGTCGCCAAGGTAGCTGTTCGTTTGGTTGCTTAAGGTCAGGTTCGAACCGTCGTTAAGGATTTGCCCCTGCAGACTCACGAGTGCGAGAAGATTCGCTGCCAGTACAATTGAAGATAGTTTCATAGTCGGTATCGTTCTCTGTTCAAAAAAAGTTCTGAGCGCACGTTCCGAAGCAAAATCGATGTTTTATTTTTGATCGTGGGAGCGTCGTAAATGGGAACAGGATCATTGACGGGACGACCAGCCAGAAAACCTCGCCAATGGTCGATCCTGATGCAATACGCGCTTCATTGCCGACCAAAGTGGATGCAGCATCAGCAGGATGAGCGTTCATATGTCAGGTGGGAACCGTTCCGATAATGGATAAGTGATGATACTATGCCCGTCAGCTTGAAAGACAAGAAAAATTGCTTAGGTATCTTGAGTCCAACTCATGGTAATAATTTCCAATCAACGCCAGTTCGGAGTCGCCCGCTGGCAGGGTTTTGCCCCAATGCCGGCAAATGGACGTCACCTAAATTAGTCACATGAAGAACATCAATCATAAGCTAATAACCTCCACCGCATTGGCCGCCCTGACCTTGTCATTGTTAGCGGCGGGTTGCGCACGCACGATCTCCAGAACTGAAGAGACCCGTGTTAGCGGCAGTGGAACGGTGAGCACGAAGGAAAGGACAGTTACTCAGAATCCGGATGGCACGATAAGCCAGAGCGAGACGCGCAAGACGAGCAGGCCTTGAAGGTTACGGTGTTGGTGAGCTTGTATCGCAGCGTGAATTTGACGCGAAAATCATCCTCGATATCCACGCACTAAGTCACTTGGAGATGACCGAATTGAGGATGAGAAGAGCGGGTATTTCAGTTGCGAGACTCGGGAGCCAGACAGTCCTGGACGGCCACGAGCAGCCGCTCTGGGCCGTAGGGTTTGGGTATTAAAGTTAATCCATCGGTCGGGAGCGGAGCTTGGCCCTCGGCTGATGGTCCACTTTCGACCAAATAAAGCACTTTGAGCTCGGGCCTGGTTTTCAGGAAATGAAGGGCGAGATTAGTTCCGGGAATGCCCTCGGGCAATCTAAGGTCCATGACCAAGAGCGAGATGTTGGCGGGCTGGCTCTCAAATAACAACACGGCAGTAGTAGCGCAGTCGGCCTCAATAACGCGATAGCCGTTCCGGCTCAGGACATAGCGAGTTAGTTCGCGTTCTTTGGCCTTGCCTTGCACCAACAAGATCGTTCCACGCCCGGTCCTGTTGGTTTCAACCTGGTGATTTTTGCGTGGGACCACGGCGGTAGAAGGGGCGATCGGAAAGAAGATTCTGAATTCAGTTCCGACACCAACCTCAGAATCGAATTCTACCCACCCTGAATGCTGTTTTATCGTTCCGTAAAGACTGGCGAGCCCCAGGCCCGCTGCATTGGCTGCTTCTTCAGTGGTGAAGAAAGGTTCGAAGAGATGGGCTTGAACTTCGGGAGTGATTCCGCAACCGGTGTCGGTAACGGAAAGGCAGACACATTCGCGCGCCTCACCCGGATTACCTTCCTCGCTTTGAGAGGAATCGAAGCGGCCTGCTGATGTACGGATCGAAAGGGTTCCTCCCGGAGCCAAGGCGCGCCGGGCGTTATTCACCAATTGAACGATAAGTTTCTCGATTGCGTGAGAATCTCCCAGCATGGCGGGCAGGTTTGGAGTGAAAGAGGTCTTCAGGTGGATAGATTCGCCCAGCAGGCGCCGCAACATCGGGTCAATTTCCTGAATGGCGGAGTTCAAGTCCAGGGGCGCAATTTGCAGGCATTGGCGGCCTCCCGCGGCGAGCAGTTGGCTGGTGAGTGCAGCGGCTCTTTTTGCCGCCTCAGAGATACGCTTCAGCTGTTCTGAATTGACAGGGCCGAGTGGCTGATGAAGCAGCAGATCGGCCTGTCCGTCGATGATGGAAAGAATATTATTGAACTGATGGGCAAATTTGCCGGCCAATTGCGCGATAACCTCCATTTTTTGCGCCTGGCAAATCCTTGATTCTCGCCGGTGCCGCAAGCCCAAATCAGTAACCACGAGCAATCGAGCCGCTGCGCCGTTATACATGAGGTCCAGCGCGCTCAATTCAACCTCGAGCGGAGTTTGGTCGCTCCTGGTATGACGCCATTTTCCGCGAAACTGAACTTTGGAGCACGGTTTCTTCAGGTCTTGCTCGAAGGCGGCCAAAGATTCAGGAGGGAGCAAGGCTCGCAACGTCAGGTTCGGAATATCTCCCGATGAAAGCCCGTACACCCTGAGAGCTGTATTGTTGACTGCCAGAAGCTGAAGTGAGCGCAGATCGATAATCAACATAGGCTCGGGGTTTTCTTCGAAAAGAAATCGGTATTGCTCTTCAGACTGTTCCAGACGCTGGCTTTCTTGCGTTCGACGCACTATTTCCTGGACCAAATCCTGTCGGGAAGTGCTCTTCTCTTCCACTCGCAATTGGCAATCGGTGCGCAGTTTCTCCTGCTGTTTTTGTGCGCGGCTGCGTTCCGAGATTATGGTTTCAAGATGCCCCATGCCTACAAGCAGCAGAAGCGAAGCGACAGCATAGATGCTATCAGCCACCAAACCGGAGAGAGCTCCCGGACCGTTTGGTTTGAGTGGTTCAAACAAATGGGCCAGTCCCAAAGTGGCAAAAGAGATAACCATGAACCAACCCACATGTTGAGCACCGAAACGGCGAAGCAGGCGAAAGCCATATGAAGGGACGGAAATCTGCAGCAAGCCAGCGATCAGATTGAGAACTCCAAAACGGATCATAAATTTGCGACGTTAGGAAGGCGGTCTCCACTTAGACTCCATGTCCATAAATAACACAGAAAATCTGGAAGAACTCTGACTCTCCGCGGGGACAGAATCGTTACGGCTACCGAGTATTTTTCTAATTTGAACCAACAATTAGAGCTTTAGCAATTGGCGGGCCAACCCTCAAAAGGAGCGATTCGGAAAGGAAAAGCCGCAACTATAGAGGTCATCACCGGGTAAGATTTACACGACTACAATACCTTGAGTAATTACCTCCATTCTCTTCCTTCAGTGTCGATTGCGGTTCTACTTTTCCTGAGATCCGTTCTTTGCTAGCATTTCCTGATGATTCCCATTGGCCTGGCTGCCCTGGCGTTGCTGGGAAGCCCTAACACATTAGCGGCCGACCGCCCTGAACCTCCGCTTACCCGTGCCGAACTGACCCTTTTGGATGAGGACGCAATCGCTTACGGAACGTTTCAAAGTCACAACCAAAAAGTAGTCGGTACACCTGGCGGAATTTTTTTTACGCACGTCCGAAAATCGAACACGAATTACACCGCCCAGCAATGGCGACTATCGCGCAGCAATGACGGGGCCCGGTCGTTTACGACTTTGTTTCAAGACACTCATGCCACCAGCGCCCCGGCGATCGAAGCAGACAGAGTGGGCCGACTGCTGTTTCTCTGCCGGCCAGACTTTCTCGACGGTAACGCGTACTTCTATAGGTGGGATTCGTCCCACTTGGATGCGCCCCCTCAAATTTCCACCCTGGTTGGTGGGTCTGCGGGAAAATATTGCCTCTTATTGGATGAACCAAGGCAACAACTTTACTGGTTTGCCGCCAACAACACCTTCCATACTATTGCATTGGATGGCACAGTGCGCACGAATCGCACTTTGCTGGCCGCGGGCAAAAGCGCGGTTTTACAGTACCCACACCTGACCCTGGACGGAGGGGGAACTTTATTCGCGGCGTGGACCACCTCAATGCCGACTGGTTATCTTTACCGCTCTATACATGCGATAAAATCCGGTGATGGCGGCCAAAGCTGGCAATCACTGGACGGTCGACGGTTGGAACTGCCAATTATCGCCGACGACAGTGGCCCCGCAACGCAGATTTCACAAAACAGCGAATTCGATGTGCACACCTGGCTCTCGGCCTTCATGGTCAAAGACAGCAAGCTGCACTTTGTGTATTGGGCGGAGACGAAACCGCAGCGGCAATGGTATCGGCGCTACGATATGGCAACGGGGAAACCGGAAATCGAAACGCAAAATATTTTCGCAAAGCATAATCAGGAGAAGCTGAATGACAGCGGCACGTTCATTTCACGCCGAACTACGGCCGACTCCACACTCTACTTCGTTTCTACGGTTGACGATCGCAAACGCCTGGCTTGTCTAGCCTCGGATGACAATGGTCGTACTTGGTATGAATACGCGGATTCCGACCGTCTATTTCCGTTCCGGGTTTATTCTATCAGCGCCGGGCGCGAGTTGACAGAGGATGGAATGATCATTGGCACTTTTACCGACGTAGTGGAGAAGGCAAAAACGTACTATGAAGACAAGTCCGGCCATGTTTATAGTTTCCGGATCCAGGCTGGTCTTTGTCGGGCCACCGTTCGCCATTTCAGCTACCGAGATGGGCGGCTAGCGCTTGCTTTCGAGGGGATGCACGGCCAACCCGAACATATCCGCTTCGGTTTGGGGGATGGTTCCTGGAGCGGCTGGCATCCTTTCGCTTCGCGAGTTGATCTTCTGTTGCAAAGCAAACCTCAACAATACCAACTCAGGAGCCGGCTCGCGGTGTTGTCCCCACCCAAATCGTTTGAGAACTAAGAACAAGTCGGATTGGCGCCGGAACATCCGGGGCATCTCCAAGGTTTTAGCTTACGCCATGAAATCACGAGTCTTGCTATGTGCAGCCGCAGTAAACCTGCTCTTTCCTTTCATGAACGACATGCGGGCAGCCCAGCTTGCGGCCAACACGCTGCCGATTTATCAGGTGCTGGAAGAAAAGCCGGCCGATATGATGTTGAATTATTTCAAAGAGCAGGCCCGTCCAATGCCCCGCAACCATACCGCTCCTTCCACACTGGAACAGTGGGAGCAGCGGAGGGTCGAGTTGCGCCGGCAGCTCTGGAATTCCATGGGATCGTTTCCTCTCGAAAATCGTCAACCAATTCATGCCCGAATCACAGGGAGCATCGATCATGGGGACCACGTCATTCAAAAGATTCTGTACGAAAGCATGCCGGGATTGTACGTCACTGCTTTGGCTTACGTGCCAAAAAATGTTAAAGGACGTATGCCAGCGGTGATCTGCGTCAACGGCCACTGGCCCCAGGCAAAAGCGACAGAGATCATTCAGCGGAGATGCGTCAGCCTGGCGCGCATGGGTGTGATCGCATTTTGCCAGGATGTGATTGGAACAGGCGAAAGGCAGGCTTACAACGGAAGCCCTCCGCAGTGGTATCATGGATTTTTTCGTGGTGCGACCCCCTGGCTCGTGGATCGCTCGCTGCTCGGCTACGTTATGTACGAATGCATCAGGGCGCTCGATTATCTGAACACGCGCGACGACGTGGATCCTAAACGCATCATGTGCACAGGGGCTTCGGGCGGAGGCAAGCAAAGTATGTTCTTCGCGGCTTTGGACGATCGTCTGGCTGGTGCTGTGCCTGTCTGTTACGTGAGTTCTTATCAGGCCCATATCGGCGCCACGGCCTGCGTTGGAGAAGTACCCGTGAACATCCTCCGTTATGCAAACCAATGGGAGATTCTCGGCTTGCATGCTCCGCGTCCACTATTGTGCATTGGGGCTTCGCGCGACGTGCCGGTGTTTTTGCCCAAAGAAATGTATGCAACCCTGGAGCAAACGAAACAGATCTATCGTTTATACGGTGCGGAAAACCATGTGCGCGGGGCCGAAGTCGATAGCAAGCATGACTACAATCGCGAAATGCGGGAGATTTTTTATAGTCATGTGTCCGAACACTTGCTGGAAAAAAAACAAGCCTCCATTACGGAAGCCAGTGATTTGCCAGTTGAAAAAGAGGAAGTGCTACGGGTCGGTTTGCCGGAAAGCAGTGAAACGATGCAATCGCTAACATATCAGCGAGGCAAAGAACTGGTGGCCCGGCATCAAATTCCAAAAAACCCAGGGGCATGGAAGGAGGAACGAGAGCGAATTTTATCACGGCTGAAGGAAGAGACGTTCGGTGGTTTTCCCCATGCGCATGAAGGCAAGTGGAAATTGGTAAAAAAAGTGGCTTACCACGGCTACTCTGGCGAGCACTGGACCCTTGAGCCTGAGTCTGGAGTGACTGTGCCCGCAGTGTTGCTGTTCCCGCCCCAAAACTCAGCCAACAGTAAAAGCCCAGCAGTCCTCATCGTTGATGAAGAGGGAAAAAGGTCCGCGTTCGAGCGCGGAATTGTTGATGCACTTCTGTCCAGTGGCCGGGTTGTTCTTGCCATTGACTACCGAGGCACGGGGGAAACGGCGGGAACAGTTCCATCCATAGCCTATGGTCCGGGCACGCCCGAATATAATCTGTCTAATTACGGACTGTTTATTGGCCGGCCGATTATGAGCATGTGGGTTTCAGATGTGCGTTGTGGCACTGATTTGCTCGCTTCGCGCGTTGAGGTGGATGGGAATCGAATTTCCATTGCTGGTCGTGGACGGGGCGGTCTTGCCGCTCTCCTGGCAGCAGCTTATGACGACCGCATTCATTCGGTTGCCCTTGAGGAAATGCTCGCCACCTGGGTTTTCAACGAAGAATTTCGTGATATAGGATTGGCCTATTTTATACCTAAAATTCTCACTTTGGCGGATATACCGCAATTAATCGCGTGTTTGGCGCCACGCGCCGTTTTAATCGTCAATCCGGTGGACGGACGTCGGCTGCGGATGGTTGCCAATGAAGCACGTGGTTTGAACAGTTTTGCCCGCTCAGTTTTTGACCGCCATGGATCAACAGACCATTTTCAGCAAGTGGATGTAGAAGGATCGGGTGCCTGGATTAAGCAATGGATGCAAATGAGTAATTGAAATTCAGGTTTTCCTTTTAGCAAATGTACGACGATAGCTAGTGCTTCTCTTTCGCTTCAATTAATCCTGGCAGTGTTCCAAAGTCGCGCTCGCGGTTGGGATTGGCCTCTTTGCCACTCGAAGGGATGGTGGTTTGCAAAAACGAGATCAAATCGGCCATCTCCTGGTGGTTGATCGCGGCTTCCAACCCATCGGGCATGAGCGACAAACCGCTGCTCTGCATTTCTTTGATGTCGCTGCGCAAAATGGTGTCGACTACACCCCGGCCAGCATTGAGGGTGATGCTTGTGCCCGTTTGCGATGCGATCAATCCAGCGAAAACACGCCCTTGATTGTCTTCCACAGAGTATTGGACGTAATTCGGCAGAACATAACGGCTAGGATCAAGAATGTTTACGAGCAACGCCTCTGGATCACGCGCAGCGGATGAGGCAAGGTTTGGCCCCACAGCATTTCCCTTCCCGTTCAATGCATGGCAAGCTGTGCAAATTTTCTGGAAGACCGCCTCGCCGCGTTTGGAATCGCCATTCAATTTCAAAGCTGCCTGATAATCTCTCACTACTGCATCCCGGTCTTTGCGAGTCGCGTTACCGAAAACTTTCTGCGCCAGAGCGCGTATTTCCTCATTGCGGTGACGCAAAAGTAATTCACGCCGCAATGCGTCCGTATCGGCCAGCGAAATATTGCCGCGCTCGGCTGCTTGTAAGAGGGCCAGAGTGCGCGGTTCGCGGGCCAGCAATGCCTGAAGCGTTTCATCGCGCACGTTAGGTGTGAGTTGGCGCCAACGCTGCAGAAACAATTCTGCCACGGTCTCGTCGGCATAATCCGCGAGTGTTTTCACGGCTGAAATCTGAATAGCGGCTGGTTCAGCGGGATCCAGCAACTGCACTAATGGGTCGCGCACCTGATTCAACGGAAAGCATCCCAGCAGTTGAATTGCGTTCTCTCTACGTGCTTCGTTCGAGTGCCGGTCCAAAGCGGTTTGGCGCGCTGATTGAAAGGAAGTTTCTAAAAGCAATCCCACCTCTGAACTCATCTCCTGGGTTCGCTCGAAACGAGATCCAGCCCGTTTTAACCCGCGTCCCAATGCAGGCAGCAAACGGTCGCTCCACACCTTTGAATGGCTGAGCTTGTCGGCAGACACAATAGTTCGCAGGGCACTTGCAAGCTCTTCGCTACGGTTGCTTTGGCCCACCATTTCTGCCAAAGGCTCGCCGAGAGAGGCGCGGGCAGGTTCGAGCGCATTAGTATCGGATAGAACCAGGGAAAGGGTATCGGCGGGCGCAGAGGCCATAGAACTGAGAACCGCGGCGCGCATCCAGGGATCAGCAGCTCGCCCAGCCAGGGAAACCAGTGTTTTCACCGCTTCTGGCCCGGACACTTCACCGAGCGTAAAGGCAACCTGAAACCGCACACGGGCATCAGAGTCAGTGGCGAGTTCGAGTACTTTGGCGCGCAGTTCAGCGGACGAATTAAGGTGGGGTTCGGCTAAACGCACCGCGTTCTCTCGCACACCCGGATGAACATCGTTCAATGCCGTCAGCAGGGTGGCAATCTTAAGCGAATTCAATCCGTGAAGCGACCACAACGCATGCAATCGGGCCTCCGCTCGATGGCTTTTTCCAACCAGGCGTTCCAGCGATGGCACGAGAGACTTGTCTTGGCGTTCGTAAATCAGGCGACTGGCGGTATCGCGCCACCATCCATGCGGGCTCTCAAGCGCAGCCAGCAGTTCGGCATTTTTCGCCCGGCTCAGACGCGGTGGCGGGGGTGAATGGAAACCATCCGGGGCAATCCGATAAATTCGGCCGTAGTTCCGTCCGCTTGTGAGATCCAGGTGTTTCACAACGTCCAATGGTATGTGAATGGATTCCAGGACTTCACGGCTCATATCCAGACAGTACAAGGTGCCATCCGGCGCATTGACGAAGTTGACCGGCCTGAACCAGAGGTCAGATGAGCGCACGAACTCGGTTTGCTCCTCCACGCGTTGGGATTTGAAAGTGACACCGTCCGGAGAGAGAGCGCGATGATGGATCAGGTTGTTCTGGCCATCCCCCACGAACACCGTGCCGTAATATTTGGCTGGGTAAGAGCCTCCACGATAAATAGTGACCCCTGCTGCGGCATCCACAACGTGATGGCTGGCACCGGGCGATTCGGAAGAGCGTTCCTGGCTCGCTACACGGCGGTTACTTCGGATCTGACGCCAGCGTTCGATCGGACTAATCCGAAAAATGGGCACACCACCGGAAGCGATGTTGTTGATGGCACTGGGCACTGCCAGATAGGGATTGCGCGCTAAATAATGCTGCGGCAAGACAATGTGTTGGAGCGGCTGGGATTCGCTGCACACAAACCGGTTTCCCCAATCGTCAAAGGTGTTCCCAAACTGGACCGTGCCGGTGATTGTTTCAAACTCTCCAGTGGATGGACTAAAACGAAAATCGCGCCGGCTTATGTCGATCGGTTTGGCTTGTAAATCGTTCCCTGGCCTGATTGCGCCACCGTTTCCGGCGGTGGAACCATAAATTTTGTGATCGAGCCACCAGCCGAGATTGTTGACCATTGCCTGTTGATTACCGGTGCCGAACCCGGTGAAGACCTTCCGCCGTTCGTCGGCGACTCCGTCGCCATTGAGGTCTTTGAGATACCAGATATCTGGCGGCGCAGCGACGAATATCCCACCTTTCCAGGGGGCCACACCGGCCGCCCAAAGCAGTTTATCGGCAAAGACAGTGCTCTTATCGAAAATGCCGTCTCCGTCCGTGTCGCGAAGCAAACGGACAGAACCGATAGGTTCGCGCCCTTCAACCGGCTTAAAAGGGTAGTCGCGCATTTCGCAGACATACAAGTTACCGTCTTCATCGAAAGTCGCTGCTACTGGGTCATAGACCAGTGGTTCGGCGGCAACCAACTCCATGTGAAACCCAGGCACGGTCTCGAATGTTTTCAATGCCTCCTGCGGCGTCTTGGGCGGCACTGGCTGAAGAAACGCCTTCAACTCTTCATCCGTAGGTTTGCGATAGCCGGCGTCAGCATGGAGCGGGGTTTGTTGAGTGTTCGCGTTAGCGATTAGACGTGAAGGCTTCTCATCAGCGCGGAGGCCGCCTTGCTCCCGAATTTTAAGCAAGGTGGCGCGGGCGTGTTCAAAGTAATCAAGCACACGAGCTTTTTCTGCAAAGTTTCGTTTGCTGTGGGCAGAGATTTGCCCATCAATTTTTGCCAGCCACACATCCAGCGACGCCTGACTATAAGGTGCGCGTCCATCAAAATAGACGTATATCGGATTGGTGTGCGCTTCGGCATCAGGCTGGCCTCCGGGAGTAGCGGAATAAGCGCGTGCTGCGATCCACGAGGATTTCTTCAGTTCGATTTTATGCTCCAGATCCCACCATTCCCCGAGCTTCTTGCCGGAAGGGATTGGCTGGTTGTGCACCACCTGCCCATTCACGATAAGTTCGATTTGAGTGACGGGGGTTACTTCAGAACGAACCCGTAAACGGGCGGTCACTGTATGGGAAGCGGAATTTGTGTAATTTACTTCTGCCCCAGGGCGGTGACCATCCACCTCCAAAAGGAGAAGCGGACCACTGGTAACAAAGCTATCGCCCTCGGCCGCCCGGCGCACCCAATCAGGATGCGTCGGCCGCCCTGGCATATGAACAAATGTGCGAGCGTCACCAAGAAAGCGGCAGGCCGGCCAATCACTCGCGCCGGTAATGGGAAAGCGATACCCGCTATTCAGGATGTGATACCAATCGGCAAGGCCAATGCCGCGGAAGATGCTAAACTGCAAAAGTTCAACTGCATTGAGCACGCCCAGGGCGACATCAGCATAAATTTCCTGGGCGTAACCACCATGGGCCATAATCGCCACGCCCCCGAGGTCGCGGGTTTCCCGCTCAACTTCGCCATAGATCGGCCAATTGTCCGCGTTGAAACTTTGGTTTGGGAACACCAGTTCGTCGCGCAGGTAGAGCAAGAGATGGCCGTAGGTGGTGGTCCGATACTCCTGGCCGGCGATGATCGAATAGCCGCCGCGTTCCCGTATCGAACGAAGCCCGAGCCCGCCCGACTGAGGCGAATCAAGCTTCTCCATAAAACCGGCGTACGGCCCTGCCGGTTCGTTGTAGGCAAGTAATGATGCAAATTGGATATCTTCTGCTGCCATCAGCTCAAAAGCTGCGTTCTCAGTTGTGTCATTGGTTCGAGCGATGTGCAGGTGAAGATCACCGCCGAAATAACCAAGTTTTGCCAAACCTGTTTCATTAGTGATTACCAGTTCCATTGCTTTCGTTTCACCAGACTGAAGGTCGATGACCTGAGATCGCTTTGAAAACTCGAAACCTTTGGAGACTTCTACGCGCGAGCTTCCCGGTGGAACGGCGACGTCGACCAAACCGGTTGTGTAAAAGAACCGCCCCAAGTAACGATACGGCCCTTTCTCCCGGCGGTTTCCCCATGTGCCAGTCTTCGGCCACTGGCTGCTTAGCGAATATTGCGCCAGATGATTGGTGGCCGGCTGGTAGAAATTCCCATCGGAACCAACGACGGTAATGCGGCATGGGGTCGGTTGGCCTGTGACAGCGTCACGAACGATGATCTTAATTAAGCCTGTTTTCTTCCCTTCAGCCTGAGCAACCTGTCCTTCGTGGGAAAACCCCGGCGGTATGAAGAAAAATGATTCCCCTTCCGGCTTTTCCGCGACCCGAGCCAGGGTGTGAAATACCTTGGCGACCGATTCGCTTCCCCTGACGCTGTTCGGCGGCAGCGGATGCTGGTCGTCAAAGACGGCAAGTTTCTCCGGCGGCTCAATTGTTATCTTTGACAGATCCTCATCTGTTGCGGCCAGCCCGAGATGTTTCTCAAAAAAAGTGTAAACCGCTTTCCGTTTTGAGGGCCCAAAGTCGTGTCCTTCTCCTGCAAGGTGGACGTTTTCAACCAGATTGCTCTTTCCGTATAAAGCATAGACTCGCTTGATGAAGGGAAAACCGACCTGGGGGAAATCACTGGTCGGATCATTGCCGCATGAGATGAGCAATTGGGCCCGCGGAGCTACTGAAGCCGCCAGTTCGATCGCATCGGTCTGTGCTTTCTGCATTACGGGCATCCCGCCTTCGCACTTGCAACCTTCCGGTTCAGTCCAAGGATACACAATCACTACTGGAGCCGATGCCAGCACTCGTTCATCAAGAGCCGCAAGAAAAAGAGTCTGCGTGCCCCCGCCCGATGCGCCAGTCACTCCAAGCCGATTGGTATCGACTTGCGGCAACTCGCATAAGTAATCGAGGGCACGGATGCTGTTCCATGTTTGTAATCCCAGCACCAGTGGATCTTCATGCGTTGTCTGCTGTGAATCCTGCCAGCCTACCATACCATAAGAGAAAACCGTTGCGCCCAGCCGGGCCAACTGCGCGCAACGAATCTGCTGTTCGGGACGCATCCGGCCGAGTGGTTTGAAATGTCCGTGGGGACAAAGTATGCCGGGCCCGGGCTTATCAGTTTTGAGCGGTCGGTACAAATTACCAGTGCAGAAAAAACCGGGCATTGTCTCGAGAGCGACATTCTCGACGGAATAACCATCGTATTCGCGGCGACTGTGAACGATTATGTTTAAGGTTTTTCGCTCCGGCAACGGATAGAGCCCAGCCCCCTTCAGAAATTCCTCGCGTAACTCCTTCTTTCGCGCTGTCCACGTGTTGGAGCTTGCGTTTTGAACCCTGGATCTCTCAAGTTGGCGCAAAACGTGGTCGCGAAGGTTAGGTGCGCTAGTGGCAGCCATCGAAGAGGGCTTCGACTGCGCCAGGGCCAAACAAAATACAATTGCGCAAAAGGGCGGCCGTGAAAAAGACAAAGGCATAGCCTTTGTGTTTAATCGCAGACCAAAGTTGTGTCAATGCCGTGGACAAGCGGGCAACTGAAACAAACCTCGTGCATAATTCCCGCAGGGAGTAGTTCACGCTTCAACGATGCGCATTCGGTTTGCTCGCATCAGACGCAGGAACCGCCCGATCCGCGCCAGGGGGCCCCTACGACAACGTGAACATCGGGACGAAAGGACGAGGCATAAGCAGAGTTCCCCCTGGGACCAGTATGAAACATGACTGACAAAACTGGCATCCGCTTGGTATCCGGGCCTTATTCTCTCACAAACTGAAATCCATAAAACTTCGCGCGCGTGAGCTTGAATCGGAGACGAATCGGAGTACCTTCCAGCGACGAGACATCCGTCCTGCCTTTCCAGTAAACGCGCTGGTCGATGAAGTTTCCACCGATCTCTTCACAGTCAGCCTGGGTGAAGCCCGGAACGGG